>Ga0335072_10005504_pt1 | contig 18667 bp, 19 predicted proteins | sample Lox_Sample_21_FD_206725 | JGI IMG/M metagenome (GOLD analysis project Ga0335072, IMG submission 206725) | Soil microbial communities from Loxahatchee National Wildlife Refuge, Florida, United States - Lox_Sample_2.1 | ecosystem: Environmental > Terrestrial > Soil > Wetlands | place: USA... | reverse complement strand
GTGAATGCATCATACCTGAAATACGCGACAAAATCTCCATCTCAAATGCATCATTCATGATGTCCAGGAAAGTCGTCCGGACAACAATCGACATGTCATTTGCCATCATTGGAGCAACAAGCGGATGCAACAATGCTGCGGCACGTTCGAGATGGTGACGCAAAGGCTCCGTTTGAGAACGCCACATATTGCGAAGAATTCGCTTGACGCAAAGAAGTCGACCATGGACCATATTCTGATCTTTCCTGGTGGCCATGCCATCAACCAGCCGCCCAAGTACATCGAATGCATCCCAGGGCGACACCCGGGAGGCCAAGACTCTGGCAGCCTGCTCTCTGACCTGCCAAACTTGACTACTCAACTTTCCCAACACCAGACGCTCAATGTAATCCGCATCACCGAACGATGGACTGATTCGTCCAATCATATCTAATGCCGCGAAAATCCTCTCCGTCGCCACTGGGTGTGTTGCCTCATCGTTGCACGCAAAGGGCTGATGCTTGGACTGCAGGGTTACCGGAATCTTAGCACCTATACGCGAAAACCACTTGGAATCTAACAGGTTCATAGCGACACTCAGAACATCCGGTGCTCTGTCATTCGAGACGGTGACTTCGCTTGTCCATAATTGTGACGCATCGTGTACAGTTAGAGAGCTAATACGAGCTCTCCCTAGCCGCCGCGTGCATGCGCGAAATAGCATAAGACCGCAATTCCGAATAGCCCATCTGCAAAAATCAGCAATCTGTACCTTGCAAAACCTATTTTGCCACTTTGACTCACATATCGCAGCTCAGGCTTGAAGCTGCTAAGTCGAGCATGTCTAGAACGTGGGGCTCTGTGATAATTCGGAATCTGGCATTCGTGAAAACCTCTCTCAAGCAGTTTAGAGCATGAACCTGTGGAAGCTCTATCTGCTGGTCGTCATTTTCCCACACAAGCTTGGAGAAGTTGCTCGGGTTCCTTGCTCGCTCCTTGAAGGAGTCAATGAACCGATTAAAGAAGGCTCGAGAACAGCCAGTGAGCAGACCCAGCATCATGGCAGGAAGGCCAGCTGATCGCCGTGTCAGCCTGGTCGCTTGGTGGTTTAGTGTGGTGACTGCACTTTCATACCACATATCGCGAAGTCTGGACGCTGCATCGTCATTTGATTCCGCGATTCGTCCACATAGAACAGAGAATGTTTGCGCTACAGTCGAGAATGCTCCTCGATGACGAAGATTACTCAGCTGGTCGATACACAAGTGCCCCATCGCCTCAAGAGCCTTTAGCTTTGAGAGAGACATAGCATCTCGTTCCTTAAAGATTGCCGAACCCAATATCGCACACAGTAGCAGACTCGAATCTCGTAGACCTCGCCATGAATACGAAAGGATATCTTTGGGCCCCGCTATGACTTCATCGCCAACATCACTCTCTGCGTTTTCGGGCGAATCAACGCACAGGCGACCACGAACTTTCTCCCAAACTTGCTGGCAAAGAAATATCATCCGCTCAATTAATGTCTCTCCAATGAGAGTCTTTGAAGCTTCATCCTCGTAAGTGTCGACAGGAGACTTCTGATCTTGTAGTAGATACCTCAAGGCGAGTAGGCGTGCATGTAGAGATATCTGTTGAAGCGGTACATCCAAATTGCCTTCAATCTCCGCCAACACTTTCTCAACTGGTAATAGGATATTTTCGATGACTGCACGCTTCGAGGGGAGCGCAGATAGGATAGCCGGGATTGAAGAATCCGGCATTAGTGTACAGTAGAGCTTGTACATCCGGGCAGCTCCGTCAGCATGGTCTGCTCGGCTTGTCCTCGAAGCAAGCTCTTCTGCCTTCCAAACAAGCTCACAAACCGGCCTTTGCATCGGTACCGCGACAGTGGAAGCAAAAATATCAAGCAGCATCGAAGATGCAGTCCTCACGTCTTCGAAGGGATCCATGAGAAGGTTCAAGAGGGCGCATGTAAGCGAACCGTGGTGGAGTGACACATTGAATGGCCACGGTGTCTGATTTCGACCGATTTCAGCTGAAAGCCCCTGAGCGACTGTGTCGTCAAGTCCAGATCGCACAAGGTACTCTAAAGAGTTTAATGCCATGATATGGCGCTGGTAAGAAACGTTTGGTCTTAGTTCATCCTCCAGGAACTTTACCAAAGAGACGAGGAACTTTTCATGTTGACACAGACTATTGCAAGAATTTTCGGACTCTTTTTCTGATGACTGGCTTGGCTGATTAGCCAGATACTTGTGCAAAGAACAGGCGCCACCTTGCAAGCGAATCACCAGCTTCCGCATAATACTCATGACCTCGCTACGATTTTGCGGGTCACTGTCTCCGTACAGGTATTTCATGTGGCTCGTCAGACATTGTAACACCGCATTGTGCAGCGGGGTTGCAGTGGAGGATGATGCAAGCAAAAGTGCAAAGGTGCGGATCCTAACGTCCGCCCTAGCGTGAGCCAAGAGCGGTCCATAGATATCGTATGCTTGCTCAGAGTGCACGTCAATGCCTTGAATGATTCTGTTTAGAGTCGAGCTTGGATCTGAAGCAGGTGTCAGGAGTTTGGTATTCCGAGGGGAACAAGCAGACGCAGCTTACCTCGTTCCAACCCAATGTGGCAGCCCACTTGCACAACTGCCAATAGGCTGGTCAGGCTGCAGCCACTCTTCTGGAACGAGTCAGCATATTCTTTGTAGCTGGTCGGATCATGCTTGAAGATTGCCGGGAAGAGGAAATCAGCGAAAGGAGTAACTGCAGTAGGATACACTTCAAGGAACGCCTGGACCAGGGGGATCCATGGAGACTGGTTGGCTTCCTTCAAGTTGTGCTCGGCGCCTACTTCTGATATTTCCTCTTGCTTCGAAGTAGAGGCTGAGTAGAGATGGCTCCCTCTACCTGAACCTATGAGTGCTGTCGAATATGTCTTATAGAGAGCTATTGCAGCCGACTGGGTATCTCTCGATAGCATAGCCATCAATAGAGCAACAACAAATGTTAGAGTGGTTTGAAATTCTGATTCGGTAGCCGCCACACTTGACATGGAAGCTGGAATGGGCAGATCATCAATGGCTGTCTTGACGCCGAATGACCTGAGACGACGCGACCACTCCATTTGCTTGTCCTGGACACAATACCTAATAGACTTCAACACATCATCAAATCTTGCAACCCTTCGAATGAAAAGTTCCAAGGCAACAAGAGCAGCTTTCATGTGCCCTGCTTCGCCCAGTAAGATAATGCTGGCCATCTTCGCCATGACCTCATTCCGAATTGACCTGCTCACCACGTGGTCGGGCTGATGATTCAATATGTTTGCAAGAGTGGTCAATACCTGACGCATGGGCTTCACCTTGCCTTCCTCGAATGATTCAAGGATAGCTTCAAAGCATTGTAGCCATGTCTGTTTCGACATACCGAAAGTCCTAACATAGGGCATCACCGAAGAACAGGCACACTCCAGGAAAACACACATAGCATTGCATGCGGCCGTCAGATGGCTGTCTGCTGCAGTTGTGCTTCTTGTCGTATTGAGGAGATTTTGCCATATGCGCGAAAGTTGCTGTAACCGGTCCGAATGACAGTCCTCGTTGCTGAAGTAAACCTTCAGGGCGCCCTGGCCCATATCAAGCAATACGTTTTGCGGCAGTACAGTGACTAGCGCCTCACTGTCAAGGTATGCCTTGAAATAAGAATTGTGAGCATTGGTGCCTCCCTGAGCCAGTACATCGTCGTGGCCCATCGTTGAATACTTGTGCCATTACCAGAGAAGTCAAGACTGTTCGGATTTTATGGATATTGGTGTGGCTACTTCATGTAGAATAGCTGAAGAGGAGTGGAAAAAGATTTGTGCGCCAGAGACAAAAAAAAGTTTGGAGAGACGAACTCACGGCATGACAAATTAGGCTTAGTGAATCCAAGAGAAACTTTTTGGGACGAAACTACGAGATCATGCCGCATCATTGCCTCATGCGCCCTCCTATTCCGTCACCTTTCTTTGTGCCTTTTGAAGTTTGCGTCCTTCTATCATCTTTGGCGTTTCCTCACAACAAGTCGTGATGTCCGTCTGGGACGTTTTCACCGGCAAGAAATCGTCGAAGCCGTCCACAGAAACCATCGCCTCGACGCCTACCACGAACTTCTCCTCCGCACCCTTCGATCCCACTTCTGCACAAGATGTTTCTTCGTTTCTCGGAAGCGCATCCCTTCCTGATGCCTCGCAACTGCACCCTTTAGCTGGCCTAAATCAACAGACTCTCGATTACCTCACCCTTGACGAATCGACCCTCACCGATCTCCCTGGATCGAGATCCGCGTTACCGTCGAGAGGATGGTCGGATGACCTTTGTTATGGCACTGGTGTTACGTACCTCACAGCGTTGTCAATAGGCGGAACGTGGGGTTTAATAGAAGGGTTGAACAGGACGCCGGCATCCGCGCCACCCAAGCTACGGCTGAACAGCGTACTTAACAGCGTGACAAGAAGAGGGCCGTTCCTAGGCAATTCAGCTGGCGTTGTCGCAATGGTATATAATGGGTTTAATTCGATCATTGGTCATTATAGGGGCAAGCACGACTCTGCGAACAGCATTGTGGCAGGCGCTCTGAGCGGCATGCTGTTCAAAAGTACAAGAGGCTTAAAGCCAATGGTAATTTCGGGGGGCATTGTAGCCACGGTTGCTGGGATTTGGGCAGTACGTACAAGAATCATGACTTTCAAAGGTTGAGATTGCTGACTAGTGTTCCAGGTCACCAGAAAAGTCCTCTTTTAACAGCGCACTTTGCTCCCCTCAACCTCCCCCTCTTCGACTGTTAAGTTTTGAGCGGAACCTCCCGCAAACAGCCGGCCAGCAACTTCTTCTTGAATCGCCCTTCTTTCATGTATTAGACACCATTGTCGTCTTAGCGGTTTTGGGCGCCGGGAAGATCTCCTCTCTTCAGCATCATTGCATGGTGGTTGGTTTGTTTATGGGGCTAGGTCATGAATATGACTACGTTGTATGATACCGCGTTTTCGGGGGCGTACATAGAAGGGTCGATCACGCTGAAATAATTCGCACTTCATTGCTTCCCTGAGTCATTTATTCTGGGCTGGATAATTTATGGGTACTGAAGGATCGGCATCTGCTGCGTTCTAGATATCAATGAGGTCTGCGGACTACAGTATGATATTTCAGTTACCTTCATGTATGATCTGTACTCTATACTAACAGCTCGTGAATCTCAAGCCGTTGTCATCTCAGCTCTCATAAGTTCGTCGCACGAAATCGCGCGGCTAGCCCTCGACCTCTTTCTTCTTTAACTAGCGCGGCTGCGGGACATGCGTGTGGGCCTCGAAAGTTAAGGCCACAAAACCATGATTTGCGAAGGCCTTGCAATAGCGATCAGTTGCCTTGCTTGTCAGAATTCCGTTGTACAGTCTGCTAGTAGGTCAAAATCGGGCCCTACCGTGTCTGCTCCTTTTTGGTCCATCTCGAGTGGGCAACACGTCTGTCCAGTGTACAAACATTAGACCGCCGAGCTGCCACTGCCGGTGGACAGCTCAGTCACAAGACGCCTTTCCACAATATAACTCCCCTTGCAGAAGCGAACGGGCTCGATAGTCGGCTTATAAAGGAAGCTTCCAGTCGAGCAAACGTTGTTGCCACCGGAATTTTGGAAGCTCGAACGTTATCTAATTCGCAGCCTTCCCACAGTTTAACGCATCTCCTGCCGAACCACCAAAACATCACAGCGACTTCACAACACCAGCCAGGCAGGCGGCCGTCGAAGGTTTACGGGAAAAGACGCAGGGTTGTTAATACCTCAGCTACAAGTGCGAGCTTCGCGAGTCTTGCTCTAGAACCTGATCTGCGACGGGACATGACAGTACCAGATGGACAAAAGGCTACACAACTAAGACATGATTTCGGCAGACAGCTAAGGTCTTCTTCGCCCGCTGTCAAACGTCCTGCGTCAGATATGGAGGCTCAAGACCGAGAAGAACATACAAGTGACGTTGACATGGACAGAGGCTCAAGCCCGCCTGCTATCTCAGTCACTGGCAGTCTAGACGACTGTGGCGCGCCCGAAACTACTCCAAAAGCAAAACAGCAAGATACAGGCACTCGCCATGAACGTCAAAACCCCATCGAAATGCTGTCAAGCAACCCCAAGGCTGCCTCTCAAACGGCGACATCGAACGAACCAGCAACGACAGCTAGCCTCCCTGACTCTCTTCCGCTCACGGCCTTTTCAAAATCGCCTACCTCCTCCATCTCGGCAGATCCTGAAATGTCGTCAACCCCTCATGAAATTGCAGTAATAGATGAACAAGTGGCGAAAGTCACTGAACTTACAATGAGGCCTCTACAAGACAAACAGAGGGGCTATGTGGTTTCTTACAAGTGGCTCAACAGAGTCATAGCGAGAGGTTCCATTAGACCGGGGGGCGAGCGGTTTGACAAATCTGCTACGGAAGGCGAAATCGGACCTGTGGATAATTCAGATCTAGTATTGGTCACTGAAGGTTCTGGTCATTTCATGGACGAAGCCGGAGAGCTGTTCGTGCCGTTGAGACCTGGCCTGCAGCACCAGGAGGACTATCTGATTGTACCGGAGGAAGCATGGAAACTCATCCTCAAATGGTATGGTTCTGCGCCGGGGTCTCCGATCATAACCCGATATGTTCACAACACAAGCACGGGCGGAGAAGAGAACTGCCTGTATGAGATCAACCCTCCCATCTTCTCACTACTTAAAATTCCTGGCGTTCACTCCGGTCAGTCAGTCGAGCCCCAGAATGACACGCAAAAGCCGGTACGGACGCTGGCTAGCCGATCAACATCGTTCATGGCTTGGTTGAAAAAAGCAAAGAGCCTGGTTGGAATTGACACCAACTCAAGGGTAAGGATATGGAAAGTATTGGGTGGGTTGACTAGTGCAAGTGGATCTGGCATTCCCACGCCCGCTGCGTCGCGAAGCGCCTCGCCAGCACCTGGCGCGAACATTGTCGCCAGTGCTGGGGATCGAATGGTGCTTGATGTTAGTACATTTACTTCGCTCCAAGATGGCAATGAGCGTGAGCTAGTCGACATATCCGACCAGACCATGAACGAGAAATACAATGGCAGCTTGACGCTAGGGCTTGCGGGTCTCAGCAAGGACGAAGTCATAGTACTAGAGGAACAAATCGGCGGCGCTGGGGGCGGTGAATGGCCTTCCAATGTGGCCAAGCCAAGCTCAGCTCTACTGGCTGTCTCGAAATCTGGAGCTGCAGCAGACAAGAAAGGCAAGGGTCCTTCAGCGAGTGGACGGTCGAGTCCGGCACCGGGCATCATGTCTCGTGGCAGAGCGCGAAAGGAGCCGAGGACGAAAGGTATCACTGGTCTTGGTAACCTGGGAAACACTTGCTACATGAACTCCGCTCTGCAGTGTATCCGCAGTGTCGAAGAGCTGACACAATACTTCCTGCGTAAGTCGTTCTCACCAGATTGCTACTTCACGAAACTGATCACAACAGATGGCGACTACAAGCGCGAACTTAATCCTAGTAATCCGCTAGGGCATCATGGGAACGTCGCCAAGGCATATGCAGCACTGTTGCAATCGATTTACAACACTAACAGTTCATTTTCTCCGACTCAGTTCAAAGCAACTATCGGCAAGTATGGGGTGAACTTTTCAGGGTACGGGCAGCAAGACTCCCAGGAGTTTCTGCTATTCCTTCTTGACGGGTTGCAAGAGGACCTTAATCGTGTCAAGAAAAAACCCTACATTGAGAAGCCGGACTCCACTGACGAGATGGTGCATAACCCAGCCGCTTTGAGGGTGTTTGCGGATCAGAATTGGAACATTTACAAAGCTCGAAATGATTCCGTCATCACTGATCTATTCGCTGGCATGTACAAATCAACGGTTACCTGTCCAGTTTGCGACAAAGTCAGCATCATTTTCGACCCCTTCAACACCCTTACACTTCAACTCCCTATCGAAAACAACTGGAGCAAGGAGGTCTACTTTTTCCCCCTTCGCGACCGACCAATCAGGGTTGATGTGGACATTGACAAGAACGCGAGCATGCGAGCATTGAAAGAATTTGTAGCGAAACGCGTTGGCTGTGCTCCTGAAAGGATGGTCATGGCCGAGTCCTACAAGGCGAAGTTCTACCGCATGTTTGACGACGTCACTATCATCTCTGAGGCCAACATACAAAGTGCGGATATCATTTGCCTTTATGAGCTAGAATCTGTGCCTACGAATTATGATCCCAAGAAACACAGGAGAACCACCTTCTACAGCAGTAAGGAGAGGGAGGAGATACCCGACGTCAATTCTCCGGCAGCAGATCGTCTCCTCGTTCCAATCTTTAATCGCGTCGTCAAATCTAGCAACTCTCGTCAGCGGACTTTCTTTGGTGAGCCCTGTTACGTTGTGATTACTCGGGAAGACGCAAAAAGCTACGATGGCGTGCTCCGGAAAGTCCTGGGCAAGGTGGCCACAATGACAACCAAGAACATTCTAGGTGACGATGTCCCCGCTAATCCCTCTATCTCTACACCAGAGGACAGCTCCGACTCGAACCAAATCCAGACGGCTTCTGTGGAGGGAGGCGAGTTTATTGCTGTGTCAGTGAAGAATGCAAATGATGGGAGTTTGCCAACTTTTGATACCGCCAAACCTACGACGCATCCCATCCTTCAACCAGGCAGTATCATTCCACCTGCCTTGCGAAACCTATTCGCGATGAAGGTTGTCACAAGTGGTGAAGTCATACCACTTGGGTTAAACCAGATTGACGAGCACAAGCCCTATATTTCAATAGCGGAGCGTGCCTCACGACAGCTTCCACATCGTCCTGCAAAGCACAGCAAATCTCACAAAATGGCAAATGGCTTGACCACTTCAAATAGCAGTGATGAAGATACGGATGACTTGACGCAAAAAGATCCTAGTCCTGCCGATGATGAATCAGAGGGCTCTTCAATAGAACATGATGAACGCAATTCAGGCTCTGGCTCTGATGCATCGGACCTACTTCCGTCGTTCGACAGCATCCTGCAAAATGCTCAGCCTAGCTCGCGCAGAAATAGTAAGCCGAAGACCTATTCGCGGAAGGACAAGAAAGCTGCCATTGCAGACCAGACTCCCGATGAGACACCGAGCTTGGTTCGTCCCGGAGAAGGGATCCTTCTTGATTGGGAGTGGGGTTCGTATGATGCTCTTTTCGAAGGGTTCGAAGACGATGACGAGGGAGCCCGAGGCAGTCCGACTTGGAAGAACGTTGAATTGCACAATGATGAAGAACTGGTCAAGAAGCGCGTTCTTCGCCAAGCTCGACGTCGAAACGGTATCACCTTGGAGGATTGCTTGAACGAGTTCGGCAAGCAAGAGACACTTTCTGAAAACAACGCATGGTATTGCCCGAAGTGCAAAGAACATCGTCAAGCCCAAAAGAAATTCGAGCTTTGGAGGACGCCCGACATCCTTGTCATGCACCTGAAACGCTTCAGCTCAAATCGAAATTTCCGGGACAAGCTTGACCTGCCGGTGGTCTTCCCGCTGGAAGGTCTTGACCTTGAAGATCGAGTTCTATGGAAAGAAGAAGGCAAGACATTGATCTACGACCTCTTTGCGGTCGACAACCACTATGGCGGCCTAGGCGGAGGTCATTATACGGCATACGCCCAAAGCTTCTTCAACAAGGAATGGTACGAGTACAATGGTAAGGCATTCCTTTTTCTTTTTCTTTTTTTTTTTTTTTTGGATCGAATGCTAACGTTCTAGACTCTGCCGTCTATCCCAAATCCGCGCCGTCTGTCGTTACACCAGCTGCCTACCTTCTCTTCTACCGACGACGCTCAAATCACCCTTTAGGGGGTCCGAAGCTGGAGGAGCTGCTAAGCACGACAAATGCCCCTCCACCAGCTGATTCTGAATCCCGCCCTACATCTCGAGACGCATCTCCTTCGGGGGAAGGCCCGCGACTCGGCGACTCCTCCCACAATGGGTCGTCGGGCGCTTTCACCGCAGCCGGTCAAGTTCGCCACGTGGGAGATGGCGGCTCGGCACCAATGCAGATTCCAGGAGCGTATCAAGAGGACGAAAATCTGGAGAGGTCGAACGGCCAGGTTGATGACAATGACATCCTACCAGGATACGAGGATACGCAGATGATCGGGCCACAGCAGTTGCAACCATCTCGTATGGAACTTGATAGAGATGAAGGCATTGATATCCCGTACACAATGCCTGGTCATCAGACATTGCCATGGGATTATGGTCCAGGTTGGGGCTTCAATGCGCTTGAAAGTGGACGGGCTGCAATGAGTCAAATGACGGCTGTCCCACCGGGCAGTCTGGATTTCAACCAGGATGCAGACCCAGAGGAGGCTTTATTCGAGAATGGTGATGGAGCGAGCATGAAGGCAGAGGGCGGTAATGGTAGCTCTGCTGGCAATATCAGTGACCCTGATGAGAGGATGAGGTTAGTCGAAGACTTTGACGAATCTGCTGCAAGTCCACTCATCAGGCGGAGCGAGAGAGAAAGTGCACCGCCTCCACACGTAATTGGAGGTGACGAGGAAGAGGATGACTTGGCCGTTGCTGAGCTGCGAGTGGATGAGGCAGCAGTTGAGTGAACTCCACTTTGGCGTCCCTGACTGCGTGATCTTACCTGTTGCGGGCGGGGCATCACTGGTTTTTGGAAGTATTAACACGGGCTTCTTTCACCGTTGCTGTCGATAATGTTGTACATAGACTAGACAAGGTCGACCAAAAGAACAAAACGGTATGTAGAGTTCAGGATATCTGATGTCATTGCTTCTGGAAGTAGCAACCAGTTCTGTAGTAAGACCTCCTCCTCCTCCTCCTAGCCGTGAGAATAGCCCAGCATCCGACAGATATGGACAAGATATCCGTTGAACACCGCTGATATGATTGGAGAGAAGAGGAAGTGCAAGGCGGGATACGCCAAGTCGGAGAATCTAAAAGCCATATGCAAGCGAAAGTCGTCTGTGAAGTCACGGATGTCTTGTTGATTAATTGAGAGACCCATGAAGTATGGTAGAGTTCTGCACAAGCTAAATCAGGCATTTGGCATATGGACTTTTGAGGGTTGTCAGGAACATGATAGAGGAAAAAAGGCAGGTTCTGAAATACTTGTGGAACAAAAAACGGGCGAGGCTGGACGTAGCTACGCGATGAAGCGGTCTTTGATGCATGGGACAATTTGAAGCAGTCTCTGCCACTCCGTCGTTGGCATGTGGATGCAACATCAAAAAAGTCCGTGATAGAAGCTACAATATGTGGTATGGTCAAGGGATGGTTCAATGATTGCTTACCTGGCGGCCACCTGATACACTGCGTGCCCGTCGAGAGGCGAATGCCAGGACGTACGGCAGAGAGCGCTCCGAGGCTGTACCTCCGCCTCAAGGGTTTTCACCACAGCCATTCTTACAGGAATTCATCTGAGGGGACTAACAGCAGTTATAATCGTTGAGTCTAGTAGAATGTGTGAACCGGTGCTATGCAGTAAGGAACCATTCGAGGGGATAAATGTGGAAGTGTGCCCAAGGTGCGCGTCGAGAGCTTATCTCATAGGGAATGTAGGTGGGGAGGTAGTGTCATACACCGAGAACACACAGGATCTCACGATTGGGAATTCAATCCATTAGAGTCTATCGGGAAGCTCTTCCTTCTTGCTCTGTATGATATACGCCTGCGCGGATCGCACGAGCGAGCAAGCAGCTATAACTTATAATATGGAGTAAAATAAAAGCAGATATGCGCTATGGTAGCTAATTGCAGGCGTCTCGTACATCAACTTCAAGCTGAAGATCCTCTAGAGAGATCAGTCCGCCCATTAAAATATCCCATGTTGTAGAAGATAGCCTCAGCTCAACCCAACCAAAATCAGTCCTTTCATCCACTCGCCGCACAGAATAATCCCCCCGACTAAAGAGCATACTTGCAGAGGACCGTACGCAGATTGAGTACAATTACATTTCACTCAGTCTGTGTAGACATCCACATCAGACACCGGGCTGATTACGCGGGCGGCGCGGGCGCGGTGACGGGGCAAGTGGCGAAGGTGTAGAAAGCGTACTGGTCACAGTAGCCGGCGTAGGTGAACTCCGAGTCGGGGTCGTAGGTGTTCTCGAAGGTTGAAGCGAAGAGGTTGCAGTAGTAAGTGGTGGAGGTGGAGGTGTCATGGCCGTACTGCGACAGAATGCAGGTGGGGGTATTGGCACAGGCGAGCTGGCATTCGGATGGGGACGTCAAGTCGTACACCAAGCCGAGAAATTGTAGGTTAGGGTTATCGTAGTAACAGCCGAGATGGAGGGACGAGCAGGAGGACGCCGGGGGGGCGGCCATGTAAACGTTCATCCGGGCACCTGCACCGCAAAGCTCGGAATTATCGCCCGTGCAAGGGTAGGCGCAGTCGCCTTCAGGAGCGCTGGTGCCGCCGAGGGTATTGCCGCAGTAGCACTGGGAATGGGGTTAGGATGAATAGGTTAGGGCAGGTTTGGGGTGGGAGGTGGTTCGTACCTCACGGGCGTATTCAACGCCGAAGTAGGTGTAGCCGCTGCAGAAGGAGGCACAGGATGCAAGAGTCATGGAATCACTGGAGTACTGGCTACTCGTGAGACTGCGATCGGAGACGTCGTCTGTGTGGCAGCCTTGGTAGACAAAGTTTGCGACGGTGGCTGGCTCGCTGACTGGCAAGGCGTTGGGGTTCTGGAAGAGAGAAAGACGATTGCCAGCGCCCTGGAGGATCTGCGTCAGCTAGGTACCGGGGGGGGAAGTGCGAGGGGTGGTCTTACACAGTATTCGCTAAGATCACCTGGGCAAGACGAAGTGCAGTCGCTGTCGGGGGTCTGCTGGCTACCGGAGATGGATGATCCGCAGAAGCATTGTGTGCCGAGTTCAGTGCCAAAGTATTCATAGCTGGCGCAATACGACGCACAAAGCTCAAGCGACATGTTGTCGTTGAACCATTGCCGTCCAGTAAGGACACGAGTGGCTGGCGAGTCGGTGTAACAACCTTGATACTGATAGGGGCCAACAGATTGATGCTGGACGGCGGTAGGACCGTACAAGGTGAGTCTATTCTCATTTTAGCCTCAGAATCTGGTTTGTAGCAGGCCAAGCTCACCGGTCCGGGCCTCCACAAGGCTCTGATGAGTCACCAGCGCATGTGAATGTACAGTCAGTCTCTGGAGCAGGCCCGCTCTGAGGCGCCAAGCCATCGTCACAGAAGCATTGTGTGCCGAATTCGGTACCGAAGTATGAGTAGCCTTCACCTCGTCAGCGATGAAAGAGGAGGGATCATGTCTGTGCTGTTTACCGTTACAGAATGCAGCACACATCTCAATAGTCATGGCAGGGTCGCTAGTCTGAGGGCCCTGGAGAGTTCGTCGATCCGAACAATCGATGTAGCAGCTCTTGTATTCATAGCCCGGGAAAGTAGGTAGGGTATTTTGTCTCTTCACCTTCTGGGAAGAGCTGTTGGATGGTGGGCTGGCTCCATGAAAGTTGACGGCATAAGGGGCAGCAGAAGATTGAGGGGCAGCAGAGGATTGAGGGGCAGCAAGGGATTGCGAGGCAAATAAGAAAGCGACGAGTAAGGACTGTGTGCGAAGCGCCATTGTGATATGGCAGAACAGATCAAACGAGTGAATTGAAACGAAGATTGAATAAGAGACAAGAAATCTGCGATGCGTTGGAGGGAGACGACGCTGAAAGAAGGGCGTGCCAGCTTTATATCCATGAGGACGCTGAGGCATAGTAGCCGACATGTTGACGCCTTCCTCGTCTTCGGGAAGCACCGAAAGCGAAGCCACCGTGGTGGATTCATTACATCCATCGTCTCAAAGAATTTCCGTCCTGAGAGTAGCGAGTCCTGCGCAGGATCTGAGAAATTATGACTAAGTTGGCAGCTCGATGAGGATGCGATGGCCAAATAGTCCTGACTGAATCGGGACTCAATTTCCCACATGGCGTCCGCAAGAGCGCAATGCCAGGATTCTGATACGTGTATGATTCCGGAGTGCAGCCTTGGCAAGCCAGGCATAATACAGGTTAGCACTCCAGGGTGTACAATCATACATCCTGGTCAGGTGCGGCTAGACCGGCACTTCCCAGAGTCTAGACTCGTGCTGGCCAGTAGTAAATGTGAGTAGGCAAAGGGAAGGCGCCACTAGACCATCTATCTTCCACCGAGATTTGTTTTTTTTCGTGTTCGTGTTCGTAAAGGAACAGGGCAAACCTACTAAACGAGGTAAAGTAAGAGCTGCGACCCTTGAGTAAGAGGAGGTACTACTATCAAATTGGTCTTAGGCAGGCCGAGCCCTCGCCGCCCTACTCCTCCTCCATTGCCAGCCTCAGCAGGACTACCGCCATCTACAGTACCACCCCGGTTAACAGGAACAGAGGATGCTGCTCTAGACAAGGGGATTAGGAGGCCTGGGAAGGATTACAACGATGGGGAATAGCAGATAGAACTCTGTGTGTGAAAGCCTTAGAGCTTTGCCCTATCTAGATTCTTGGCGCCAGCGAGGTCTATATGCTATATGAGAACGCGTTGCTGTTTGCCCATAGTGATCCCTGGTATAGCTGCGGCCGAATATGCGTCCCTGCTACATGCTGCCGATCTAGTGTTGTCGACGCTCAACCCGAGTCTGGGCTTGATTCATTCGCTTCGGGAAATGATTTACAAGTGGATCCAGTCTCAGGTAGCAATTCAATGCGGGGTTGAAAAGATGATCGGCACCAACAGGGCTATACTACACTTGTTGCCGACCTTATATTTCTCATGTAATACTCTGCTCAGTCTCGTTATTGTTGCTGCTCTCACACTGCTTGATTTCCTAACTTTCGCTCGCGCTGGCTGCTATGAATTCGATCCAAGCCGCCTCAAGATCTGAATGGTCGGATTCAGTGAACAGCGATACAGCCGCTACAAAAGAGCATGCCGACCAGGTCGAATATCCTCCTGCGGAGATCGGCTCCACGAGTTCTTCGGGCCCACACCCCATCCATTCGGCTCTTGGATTGCACGAAAAGCCCCCGGTGCATAAAGATCATGAAGACCAAATCCATCACCAACTCCTGTAGAGTCGCATCAGATTGACATTGCGGGAGCCGTTTGCAGAGTTTTGGGGCACAGCCATCATGGTCTTTTTTCGGGAACGGCAATGTAGCACAAGTGCTCCTCAGCGCGGGAAATAAGGCTGCGCCTGGCGCAAACGGCTACGGAGCATATCAGTCGATTTCTTTGGGGGTACATGGCTGTACAGCCCGTCCTAACTGATGACAGCTGGCTAAAACGGCGCAACAGGTGGGGGTCTGGATAGCAGCCGGGATCGATACTACTATGCAATCGACAGCTACGAATGAGTGGGAGTCCGCACCATACCACCATCAAAGAGGGCCACGGCCGGCATATTTTGCACCTACCCCCAACCTTTCATGACAACCAACGCCTAGCTCTGGGTTGAAGTGATCGAAACGACCATCCTTGAATTCGGCATCTCCGCCCTCAAGGACATGTCGAACATCGGCGCCAAAAAGTTCCTGCCCCTCGGCCTCTTCCTCCTAATCTTCGGTCTCGGCGCCTGCTTTGGCTTCAAAACCGGCTACGCCATGGACTTCTTTCTCAAGAGGAGAGAGAGCAGCTAGTCATCCAGAGGACGCAAAGCAAAGGGCTCAGCGAAGAAGAAGTTGCAAACATCCTACAGGTATTCAGACAAGACAGGATGGCTGCTCTTGATCTCGAACTCGCTGGTCCTGCTTCAGTTTGGGCTGTAGCTCCGGCCGGACGAGTTCTTACTGATGTAGTGCAAGTCTCTCCTCGTCGAGCGCTCACTCCACAGCTCTGGCCAATACGTCGCGCGTCGACGATCAGCTCCAGCCCTTCCTCCACCGACATATACCACTCTTGCACATTCACACTTATAGCTTCTTTGCTCAAGATTTCAGGCCGCGGTTGATGTCCTACATGGTCGGGTATGGGCCCAAGGTGTGGACTGCTAGGTGCTACTACTTCTGGGTCCCGATCGTCGCGTTTTTCACTGGGTGTACCTCTGGCGGTTTCCTGTACGACATATTCATATACACCTGCTCGAGCCCAATCAACACGCCTTGGCTGGGTTTGAAAAGGTTCATCCGACCTGACAAGGCCAAGGAAATTGACAGCAAATACGGTGTACGTGAAGGAGAGGTAGCTTAGCTCCGGCTGTTATAATTTCCGGTTCCTCGTCCATACCGAAATTGAATTCTGCCTTTGTGGTAGAAAGTACGCAGAAAGGGAGTAGTGCTGGATACACATTTGTTCCTATTGCCTGAAACATCAATCACAATCCGTCCTTCTCGCCCAAAGCCCCTCCCCCTCTACAGCCACCCTCTCATCCACCGTTGGAGACAGTGGCACACGGTCCCCTCCCTGGCCAAAATGGTCATAAACCAACCCCCCAAACCCTTCTTTCCCATTGAAACCAAGCCAATCTCTTCCTTCAGCATTACCCGCTCTAGGTCCACGATGCGTCTGCAGGCACCCACCCCACATCTCCAAGGAAGTATCTTCTGACATCGACCACAAATATCCCACCCCACACACCCCGTAGCAGACTCCATCTGCACCTATGCGGAACGCCAGATCTCGAAATCCATTTTGTGCTCAGCCGAAACACTAAGGTTGGAAGAGTATGTGTATCTCTCCGCCTGGGGAGGACATGAAATCTGCATGCATGACATACACAGAAGTGGCGGGTCTGGCCTCGGCTTGAACAAGGAAGTTAGGAAACTGCATAAACCTAGAGTGGATACGTACCAAACGGAAATACCAGGATCGGCACCCTAATTGCGACTGGGTCTGACATGGAAGCGCTTTGTAGCTAAGCGCGGCTAGGAGTTGACGCTAGAATTCGTTGCAAAGGTTGGTATTTTTTTTTTTTTTTTGAGGGGGCCGAGGCGCCGAGGGGGGCGCCCGGGAAATCAAAGAAGTTTTACGGTCGCGAAGACTTCAATGAGATCAACAGTTCGATATGGGCAACAATGTTTGTAGGATACGTCTGCTGCATCTCCCTACCCTTCCTCCAAAGTACGCAGAAATAGTGCGCGAAGACTTCCGGCCTTCCGAATTCTCCGGGCAGGAGATTAACTGCACCCCATTTTCGGCAGCTACGCGACTTAACTATTGGCGCAACCCACAATAGGATATGTCTCATCTAGTGTAGTATTGGTCGAAGAGTGCGGTGAACAGGTGTACTCCTCACGTGGTATGTGGAGTAGTTCGTGGCGCAGCCCTTCATCCATCGCAATTTCCGTACACAAAGAGGTGAGACCATCAAGAGCTAGCTGTCGTGGTAATTGGGGAAGGCGTTTCCTTGGTATTGCAGAGTACATTAAATCGATGTCTTCCCTCTTACAATCTAGCACAACCGTCGTTCTCTAGTAAGAAGTCCTTCGTTCAGTGAACCATCTTTGAGGCTCTTTCTGCCTCGTCCGTTCGTTCAACCGCGACTCCAACATGTCTCCCATTCTCCTTTCAGGTGCCTTGGTCGGCTTGGCCATATCCTCGGTGGCCTTGGGTGCTCCGCACCTAACTGCCAAACGCAATGCTGGAAGTCAAGTAGTGACTCCTTGCACCTCTCCCTTCACACCATGGAAGTACGTCGGATGTTACAACGACCAAGTCCACGATCCCAGCACGCTCCCGTTCGACACTTTCGGTCCGTTCGACAACATGACGACTGAGCTTTGCATCTCATCCTGCAAAGGCAACGGCTATCGCTACGCAGGACTTGAGTATTACGGCTCATGCTTCTGTGGAGGCGCAATCCAGGGAACTCCTGCCGATCCGTCGCAGTGCAACGCGGCCTGTACCGGAAATGCGTCGGATATCTGTGGTGGCGCGAACGTGCTATCCATTTGGGAAGATCCTACCTTCCCTCGTGTCAATCCGCGGACAATCAGCGACTACACTTCCCTTGGCTGCTACACCGAAGCTTCTAACAACAACCGTGCTCTGATCTTCCAGCCAAATATCACCGCTTCAACTATGACCACCGAGATCTGTTTATCGTCTTGCAAAGCGATGGGAATGCCATATGCGGGCACTGAGTACGCAGGACAATGCTTTTGCGGTACCTTCTTAAACCCGGGTTCTGTACCTACATCCAGCGATCAGTGCAACATGCCATGTAGTGGGAACCCGTCCGAAACCTGTGGCGGATCCCGAATACTAAACGTCTACTATGCCAGTGATCTGGTTTCATCTCAACCATGTGGTTATGTTCCGCCACCTCCTCCGACGTGTACCCGTACTGCTTACGGCTACACTCCCGGCTTGTCCGAGGCCTTCACCTCTCTCGGCATCGGCTCGAACTGGGGCTGGGGCGTCAGTGGCAACCCCCCGATGCAAGGCACGCTTTATCAGGGCGCTGGAGGGAACGATCTGAGCAATGCAACTGCCGTTGGCTCTTTTGCTATAGCACAAGTTGGCGGCACAGTCAATGTTACCTACGCGATCACCAACCCTTCGTGTTCTCTTCAGACAACTCACCTATTTGCTGGTAGCTCGTGGCCGTCCAGTGTCGTACCTGGCCAGTTTGGAAATACCCAGAATCTTGGGGCGGGCACCACGACTTCCACATACAATATTCCGTGCAACTCGACTCTGACGAATTATATTCTCCAC
>Ga0335072_10005503_pt1 | contig 18669 bp, 21 predicted proteins | sample Lox_Sample_21_FD_206725 | JGI IMG/M metagenome (GOLD analysis project Ga0335072, IMG submission 206725) | Soil microbial communities from Loxahatchee National Wildlife Refuge, Florida, United States - Lox_Sample_2.1 | ecosystem: Environmental > Terrestrial > Soil > Wetlands | place: USA... | reverse complement strand
AATCTTAAGAACCAAGGCAGTCCGACTTCAGAGAGTTTTACCCGGCTCCTGCGCGTCAGGCCCATCATTCGTGAGCGCAGGCGGCTGCTTGCCGGTAGACTCGGAATCGCTGCGGGAACCGCTCACAATCAGGCCGATCACAACCAGCAGCGAAACTGCCAGCAGCCCATATTCCACGATTTTCAGCATTATTCCTCCCAAAAACCTTAAGGAGTTGCTCTTCGTTCACGGCTCGCAGAGCATCGCGGCCAGCAGCGCAGTTCTGGGAGCAAGTTCCCGCAGCACAATCGACTCGTTCCTCGCGTGCGCGCCTTCACCAACCGCTCCCATGCCGTCCAGCGTTGGAATGCCCAGCGCCGATGTAAAGTTGCCATCCGACCCGCCGCCGGTCGCAGCTTCCTGCAGGCTGAAACCCATTGTCCCAGCAAGAGTCGCTGCTCGCCTGTAAAGTGCTGCTGTTGCCCCAGTTCGCTCCATCGGCGGACGATTCAACCCACCTTCTATCCTCAGGACGCACCCTTTGTCTTGAACGTGCAGATTTTTCAGGCGTCGGTCGAGCCTCGGAAAGTCCGTCGAGCGCACGACGCGCGCATCGACTTCAGCCCATGCCTCGGCGGCTACCACGTTAGACCTTGTTCCCCCGTGAATAGTTCCAACATTAATTGTGATGCCACGCCTGAGGTCGTTACAGCCTTCGATTACGCCCACCTGCCGCGCCAGCTCAGCAATGGCAGAGTGGCCATGCTCGTAATTCACTCCGCTATGCGCCGGCACTCCCGTCACGTGCACACGATAATTGGCCACACCCTTGCGCGCCGTCTTATAGGCGCCCTCCGGTCCGTGCGCGGGCTCGAGCACATAAACACTCTCGCATCGGCTTGCCACCTTCTCTGTGATGCTGCGTGAAGCGTGGCTGCCCGTCTCCTCGTCGCCCACAAGGAGCAGAATCACGGGCCGCGCCAGCAACCCTTCTGCTTGCAACAGGTCGACCGCAGTCAACGCCATGGCAACACCTGCCTTCATGTCGAACACGCCCGGGCCCCAGGCGCGGCCTTTGTCGATCCTGAAAGGCATCTGCGCCAGCGTGCCCAGCGCCCATACCGTATCGAGATGGCCGAGAAGCAAAACGGGCCGCGAGGCCGGCTTTCGAGCTCTGCGATTAGCAATTGGAGGCTCAAAACGGGCTTCGAGTGCGTCGCCTGCATCCGCCCTGCGATGCCGCCGGATGCGCGCACCCAGACCCGCTGCTACCTTCGCCGTAAACTCGAGGCAGCGATCCACGGCGGCTTTCTGATCGCTGGGGGACTCAAGTTCGACAAGACCCCGAAGCAGTCCGAGAAGCTTCTTTTCGCGAAGCCGCGCGCCTCTGAGCAGGTTTACCGCTTGGTAACTCATTCTTTCTTCAGGTATTGCCGAACCCGTCATCCCTATCCCTTTTGCCGCGCCTCACTGTGAAGTTTTGACCTAAAACTGTGGCAAATCTGCCACAACGAAACTTCTTCCGGCACAAGTAGTCTATGCCTTCGTGCCATTTCCGGTACGAGGATTCTGCATTTGAACGAATCAGGGCATTTTGAACACACGATCGCGGATGCCGTCAGCTTCTCCGGCATAGGTCTTCACAGCGGAGCATCGGTTTCCATGCGCTTGCTCCCGGCTCCAGCCGGGTGTGGCGTCCTGTTTCGCCGCACCGATCTCGACAACTTTGAGATTCCCGCCATTGGGCGCAACGTCGCCAAAGTCAGCTACGCCACCAGCCTTATGCGCAAGGGTGTGCTCATCCAAACGACCGAGCACCTGTTGTCGGCCTTGATCGGTTTGGGCGTCGATAACGTCATCGTGGAAGTGGATAATCTGGAGTTGCCGATCCTCGACGGCAGTGCGCTGCCTTATGTTGAGGCCTTCCGCTCCATCGGCCTGAAGACCCAGCGCCGCCGCCGCGAGTACCTTCGCATCCTCAAGAGCCTGGAGGTGCGTGAAGGCGATAAGTTCATCGGCGTTTATCCCGGCGATGGCTATAGCGTCTCCTATAAGATCGATTTCCCTACGCCCATCGGCCGGCAGGGATTCGTCGTCGACCTGGCCACGCGCGACTACGCCGCGCAGATTGCCCCCGCGCGCACCTTCGGCTTCAAGGAAGACGAAGAGATGCTGCGCAACATGGCGTGTGCTCAACGGCCCGCTACGCTTCGACGATGAGTTTGTCCGCCACAAAGTGCTCGACCTGATAGGCGATCTGGCTCTCGCCGGGCATCATATCCTCGGCCACGTCGTCGCCGAGCGCGCGGGACACGCCATGCACACCGCGCTTGTACAGCGGCTGCTCAAAGACCGCTCCGCCTGGGCGCTGACCACCCTCGGCACGGAAAGGCAGCGAGTCAAAGCCCCGGCACGCGCCACCGCATTAGCTACGGCATAAAGTCTCCCATCACAAATCCTCTTCGCCGGCGGCCAGCTCCAGCGACTCGGTTTCCTCTGACGGTTCTTCTGCGTCTCCCAGAAACAGCCCTCCGGGTTGTTCCCAGTCTCTTCCTCTCAGCTCACGTGGCCTCGACTTCTCAGAGTCCAGCGGTTTCAACTCGGGCAACTCGTTTTTCCCTATGCCGAGTTCATGCAATTCCCGCGCCCGGTCGAAGACGCTGTCTCTCCCTTCGATGCAACCAATCAGGTTGTTGTATTGTCCAACCGCGCCTGCTAATGCGTTGCCTAACTTGCTGAAGTAGGACTGCGCAGTAGCCAGCTTGTCGTACAGCCTCTGTCCGGTTTCTTTGATAGCGATTGCGTGCCGGGTGACATCCATCTGCTGCCAACCGTAGGCTACCGCCTTAAGCAGAGCGATCAACGTGGTTGGCGTAGCCAGAATCACGCCGGACGTGCTTCCAAATTCAATCAGATCCGGGTCCTGTTCGAGGGCGGCACTAAAGAGCACTTCACTCGGAAGAAAGCAAACTACAAAGTCCGGGCTGTCTTTGAACTGCTTCCAGTAGGCCTTTGCCGACAATTGGCTAACGTGTTCACGAACACGGGCAGCATGGGCAATGAGCAGTTTTTCCCGAAGCACTTCATCCGTGGCATTCATCGCATCAAGAAAGGCATCAAAGGGCGCTTTTACATCGATAACGATGGTGCGTTCATTGGGCAGATAAACGACACAGTCAGGACGAATTGACTTGTCGTCTTCACCTCCGCGTATGAATACTTCGGTGTCAAACGACGCGTGCTCGACCATGCCGGCAAACTCCACACACCGCTGCAGCTGAAGTTCTCCCCAGTTTCCGCGTGCCTTGGGCGCGCGGAGAGCCTGAGTGAGCTGCATAGTTTCGCGACGCAGGCCTTCGTGTGTACTCCGGATGTTGCCGATTTCGGTCAGGACCTTCTGATAGGCCCCTTCCCGCTGCGTCTCCAATTGATGCGTTGTCGCCTGAAGCTTGTCGAGGGCTTCGCCGACGGGCTTGAGCAAAGCCTCGATGTTGGTCCTGTTCTGGCTGGCGAAGGTGTCTGAATTTTTTTCAAGGATGTCGACGGCCAACAACTTGAACTGATCGGCGAAGAGAGCCTGCTTCTCCGCCGCGTTCTTCTGCTCGTCTTCAAGTTTCGTCTGGAGCGTGGCCAACTCCGTCTGGGCTTGGGCGAGGTCATTGCGAATACAGGTGTTCTCCTCGCGCAGCGCTTCCACAGCTTCAGCGGCCCGCTCACCATCCTGTTCAAGGTGGGCGCAATTCGCGGTGAGCGTCGCGATTACCTCGCGCTGAGTGGCATCGCGCTCGCTGTGCCTGGCTTCGCGTACGACCTGATCCCTGCGGGCGGCTTCGTGCTCCTGCTGCAGGTCGGTGAGCGTGGTGGTTCGGAGAGCTAGATCCGCCTCCAGCCGCTCAGAGCGATGCTGTTCTTCCCGCTGGCGGTTCTGCCCCAGCGTCTGTGCCGCCAGCAGACCAATAACCAACCCGATAACCAAAGCTATACCAATGTCGAGGAGCATAGCTTTGACTATAACCCGGTGCTGGACGCACAGGCAGTCCATAAGTAGACTTGAAATTTCGGAGCAGCGAAGGTTGCGCCACCGCGTTCGTGTGTCAATTTTGCGCCGAAGCAGTTTCAGTAATTTACGAGGAGAATCAAATGGCAGCAGTGGACGAAAAGGTAAAGCAGATTATTGTCGAGCAGCTTCAGGTTGATGAGGCCGAGGTCACTCCCGGCGCGTCCTTTCAGGAAGATCTCGGCGCCGACTCGCTCGACGTAGTCGAACTCGTCATGCAGTTTGAAGAGGCATTTGACATTGAGATTCCCGACGAAGACGCCGAGAAGATCAAGACCGTCAAGGACGCGGTCGACTATATCGAGAAGAACGCGAAAGGCGGCAAGTAACTTTGCAGCGTCGTGTCGTTGTTACCGGACTCGGGCTCATCTGCGCGGTAGGCAATACTGCGCCTGAAGCTTGGGGAAACCTGCTGGCCGGCAGGAGCGGGATGGGTCCCATCACGCAGTTCGATGCCACAGGCTACCCGGTAACCTTTGCCGCCGAGGTGAAAAACTTCGATCCGCTCGATTTTGTGGAGAAGAAGGAGGCGCGCAAGATGGGGCGCTTCATTCATCTGGCCCTCGCGGCAACGCAGGAGGCGGTGGAGTCCTCGGGGTTGAAGATCGACGCGACGAATGCAGAGCGTTGCGGCGTGTTCATCGGATCGGGAATCGGAGGGTTCGAGATCATCGAGCGCGAGCACTCCAACCTTCTCTCCGGCGGCCCGCGCAAGATCTCTCCTTTCTTTATTCCGGCGGCCATTGTGAATATGGCGGCCGGGCACGTCAGCATCAAATACGGGGCAAAGGGACCGATTTCAGCAACGGCTACCGCCTGCACCACCAGCGCCAATTCCATTGGCGACGCCTTCCGGATCATCGAACACGGCGATGCGGAAGTCATGATCGCGGGCGGCTCGGAGGCGGCGGTGACGCCAATGTCTGTCGGCGGATTCGCGGCCATGCGCGCTCTCTCGACGCGCAACGACGACCCCCAGCATGCCAGCCGGCCATTCGATAAAGACCGTGACGGATTTGTCGTAGGCGAAGGCGCCGGCATCCTCATCCTCGAAGAGCTGGAGCATGCAAAAGCACGCGGCGCGAAGATTCTGGCCGAGATTTGCGGCTACGGCATGAGCGCCGACGCGTATCACATGACCGGCATCGCGCCCGAAGGCGAGGGCGCGCAGCGCAGCATGAAGGCCGCGCTGCGCGACGCGAAGATGCAACCCACTGAGATTGATTACGTGAACGCCCATGCCACATCCACGCCGCTGGGCGATGGCAACGAGTCTCGCGCTATTGAAGTGGTCTTCGGAGAGCACGCTCTAAGCCACAAGCTGAAGGTCAGCTCCACTAAATCCATGACCGGGCATCTGCTCGGCGGAGCCGGCGGACTCGAAGCCGGCATCACTGTAATGGCGCTGATGGACCAGAAGATTCCGCCGACGATCAATCTGGAAAATGTCGACCCCGAATGCCGCCTGGACTACACCGCCAACGTTGCGCGCGGGGCGAAGATGGACGCCGCGCTGTCGAACTCCTTCGGCTTCGGCGGCATCAACGGCTCGCTCATCTTTCGCCGCTGGAAATAGCTGGACCGCCACAACACAGGCTCACCTATGCCGACAACCGTACGCTCGTTTTCCAAGATCAACCTCGGCTTGGCCATTGGCCCGGTGCGGGCGGACGGATTTCATAGCCTCACAACGCTTTATCAGACACTGGCTGCGCACGATCTGGTCACCATAACTCTCCAGCCATCCGCTGCCAACCGCATCACGCTTACTAGCAATGATGCGCGTGTGCCGATCAATGAACACAATACCGCTTTCAAGGCCATCCGACGGGCCCTAGATGTTTTGGCTACGACGGCTGACGTCTCCATTCACATCGAAAAGCGGCTCCCGGTGCAGGGGGGCATGGGTGCCGGCTCCGCCAATGCCGCCGCTGCGCTCATCGCGCTGGAGCGGGAGCTGGCTGAGCACGGCATCACCTCAACCACGACGCTTAGGAAGCTCTGGGGACCCGAAAAGCTCCGCATCGCCACCGAAGTCGGCTCCGATGTACCCCTTTTCCTCATCGGCGGAGCCGTCTTGGGTGTCGGCCGCGGCGAAGAGGTCTATCCCATGCCGGACCTTCCCGCGACACACTGCGTGATGGCGCTGCCGGAGATCGGCGTCTCGACCCCGCAGGCCTTTCGCGACTGGGACGCACTTTACAGCGCCGGAAGCCTGGAGCGAAATGTCGAGCGCGAAATGCGTGCCCCATACGCCTCCTGGAATGTCGAACCGAAGCCGGACAAGCAACCCTCTTCTCAATTGACCCATGCTTCCCCGTCCAGTACACTGAAAGGGTTGAGTCGGTCTCTCGCATCTGCATTCTGCGAGCCGCACTCCTCCGGTGTCTTTGCTTTGGGCCAAGACCTTGCCGAGAATCCGGCGAATGTGTTCGCTGGACGCAAGAATCTGCTTCTCGCGCTTGTCCGAACCGGGATTGAAAACGACTTCGAAGAGGTCGTCTTTCCTCAGAATCCCCTGTTTGGCGAAATCAAGCGCACTCTTACGGCCTCGGATAGTCCGGAGTTGGCGGCCGTCTATGCAGCCTTGTCCGGTTCCGGATCGGCGCTCTTCGGCCTCTATGCAACAGAGGCGGCAGCAGATGCGGCGGAAGAACGGCTCGCGAAGCTGGGCGTCAGATCGATGCGCACGGAAACCCTGCCGCGAGAGGATTACTGGCGCAGGATGTTCGTGGAATAAAGAAGTTTGCTTTACTGGGCGATCGACTAACGGTAGGTCAAGTGCCTTTGGAGCACTTTGTCCAGGTTCGAATCCTGGTCGCCCAGCCAGAAGGTTCATGCAGCGCCGGCCCAACCCGTCGGCGAGAACGCCCTGGCGGATGTTGCGCCAGACAACGATCAAGGCAGGACAACCAGGGTCAACCAGCCCAGGAGAATCTTGTGAAGAACGAAACGGTGTTGGAAACGGCTTCGGAAGCAACCACTTCAGCAGTACAACTGGCAGCAAACGACGGAAAACCGGGCGAAGGAAAGCCGGGAGATGGAAGGCCCGGCGAAGGGAAGCCCACTGAGGGCAAACAGCCACAGGAGAAGAAGCGTGCGCGGCAGTACAGCGAGGATAAGCGATTCAAGATCTTTTCCGGCTCGGCCAACCGCCCTCTGGCGCAGGAAATATGCAAGCATATCGGCGTCTCATTGGGCGAAACCCGGATGCAGCGGTTCGCCGACGGTGAGGTTTACTTCCAGTTGCTCGAGAACGTGCGCGGCGCAGATGTCTTCGTGGTGCAGCCCACCTGTTATCCGGTGGACCAGCATCTGATGGAGCTGTTGATTATGGTCGATGCGCTCAAGCGTGCATCCGCAGGCCGCATCACCGTTGTTGTTCCATACTACGGCTACGCCCGGCAGGACCGCAAGGACCGTCCGAGGGTAGCGATTTCGTCGAAGCTGGTCGCCGATCTTTTGACCACGGCCGGTGCAAACCGCGCCCTGTTCATGGACCTGCACGCGGCGCAGATTCAGGGGTTCTTCAACATTCCGGTCGATCATATGTTCGCCAGTCCGGTCATGGTGAGCTACTTCCGGGAGCTGAACCTGCCCAACCTGACCGTAGTTTCGCCGGACGCGGGAGGCGTGGAACGCGCGCGCTTCTTCGCTACAAAGATGGGCGCTCCGCTGGCAATTGTCGACAAGCGCCGGACGGATATGAACGTGACGGAAGTTATGCACGTGATCGGTGATGTGGAGGGGCAGACCTGCCTCATCATCGACGACATCGTGGACACCGCCGGCACGCTGGTGAAGACCGCTGACGCGCTGCTCGAACAGGGCGCAACAAAAGTGTATGCGTGCGCTTCGCATGCCGTGCTTTCGGGCCCGGCTATTGAGCGCATCTCGACCTCGCGGCTGGAGGAGCTGGTGGTTACTGACTCCATCCCGCTGAGCGAAGAGGCGCAGAAAGTAGCAAAGATTAAGGTGCGTTCGGTCTCCGGCCTGCTGGCCGCGACCATTGAAAGCATCCACATGGAAACCAGCGTCAGTTCGCTGTTTAACTGATGCGTGACAAAGGGAGCGGTAGAGCCGTGCCCGAAGGAAGAGGACAATGATCAGTCAGGAAGTCGTAGCAGCCACGCCCCGCGAGGGCAAGTTCAACAAAAACGCAGCCCGCCGCGTGCGCGCCAAGGGCAGAATTCCCGCCGTCGTCTATGGCGCAGCCGAACCCGCTGTTGCTATCGAAGTCGACCCCAAGCAGATTCTGAAGATTCTGCATTCGGACTCGGGCCACAACTCGATCTTCGATCTCGAAATTAACGGATTTACCGCAAAGACCAAGGCCATGATCGTCGATTGGCAATATGAGCCGATCAAGGGTTCGCTGCTGCACATCGACCTCAAGCGCATCGCGCTCGACAAGCCCATTCGCGTCGAGGTTCCCATTCAGCTCGTAGGTATCGCAACCGGCGTCAAGAATCAGGGTGGCATTCTCGATCAGGTTCTGCGTGAACTTGAAATCGAATGCCTGCCCGGCGACATTCCTAGCCACATCGATGCGGATGTAACGAATCTCTCGTTCGGAGACGTGCTGCGTGTGGCCGATCTGCCGCACTCGGACAGGCTGAAGTTCCTGACCGACGAGGACGCGACCGTCGCCCACGTGACTGCGGTGAAGGAAGAGGTTGCTCCGGCAGCTGAGGAAGTTGCAGCTGCGGCAGCGGCAACGCCGGCCGAGCCGGAAGTCGTGAAGAAAGGCAAACAGGAAACAGCGGAAGCTGCTCCTGCTGCCGGCAAGGATACGAAGAAGTAAGCTTTGGCCACTGCGGGAGAAGTTGTGCACAGCGGCGCGCTGCTGGTCATCGGACTCGGCAATCCCGGGATCGAGTACCAGTTCACGCCGCACAATGCGGGCTTTCTCGCAGTGGACCGCATCGCCGACGATCATCGCGTCGCCGTGGCCAACCGCCGCTGCCGTGCGATGACGGCAAAAATTCAGATCGCCGGACGTGAAGTCATCCTGGCCAAGCCGGAAACCTTCATGAACCTCAGCGGTCTTTCCGTCGCGGCGCTGGTCGAGGAGTTCGATATTGATCCTCGCCGCGATCTGCTGGTTCTGTATGACGAACTGGCATTGCCTCTGGGTGCGTTGCGCGTAAGAGAGCGCGGCAGCCCGGCAGGCCATAACGGAGCGGGTTCGGTCTCCGGCGCGCTTCGGTCAGACGATTGGGCGCGCATCCGCATCGGGATTGGTCCCGACGGAGAAGCGGCCAGCGCATTCCGGCGCGGCAAGGATTATTTGCTGACGCCGCTGCGTAAGGCGGATTTGGCCACACTGGACGAGGTTCTCGACCGTGTGGCGAAGGCAGTGGAAGTGGTTGCGGCAAGGGGAATCGGCGCCGCGATGAACGAGTTCAACCGCCGCGACTTGAACGGTCCGGTGGAGGAGTAGAAGGAAAAATTTGTACCGGGCGCGGCTGCGAATCGCCGCCGTGCCCAGAGAAAAGAGAAGCAGAGTATGGAGCGTTTTTACGAAGTAATGTTTATCGTCCGCCCTGATGTGGAGGACGCAGACCTGGACAAGCTGATCGCCGGTTTTGAACACACGGTGACCAGCGCCGGCGGCAAAGTGCGCTCGACCGAAAAGCTCGGACGCCGCAAGCTTGCCTACACCGTTCGCAAGTTCAACGACGGCAACTATGTTTTGCTCACCATTGATGCCGATGGCAAGCTGGTGGCCGAACTCGAGCGCCGTCTGCGCGTCTCCGAGCCGGTGATTAAGTTCATCACCGTGCGCATGGATGAAGAGCAGAAGCGCATCGACAAGATCAAGGCCATCCGCGCCACCCGCAAAAAGGTGAGCGCGCAGCCCGTCGCTGCAGCCCCGGTCGCGGAAGACACGACCCATGCGGAAACCGCTGAGCCGGTCGCCGAAGCCGCCAGCGCCTGACCAACAGGAACAGAATTCAAGATTGAACCTCGCTCCGGGACTTCTCCCGGCCGATGCTGAAAAAGGAAAAGGAAATCGTATGACTGACGAAATCACATCGCAACGTACTCCCGAAGGCGGAGCACCATCCTCATCCGGACCCCGCACCGGCGGTCCCCGCTCCGGCGGCGGTCCCGGCGGCCCGGGCGGACGCAAGTTCTTCCGTCGCAAGAAGGTCTGCAAGTTCTGCACCGAGAAGATCGATGCCATCCCTTATCGTGATGTGCGCCTTCTGCAGGGCTTCGTCGCCGAGCGCGGCAAGATCGTGCCTCGTCGCCTCACTGGCGTCTGCACCACGCATCAGCGCCGCCTCACCCGCGCCATCAAGCAGGCTCGCAATATCGCTCTGCTGCCGTTCGCAGCCCGTTACTAAACCGGAACTAGCGTCCGGAACACGAACGGTCTTATCGCCGTTCGCAAAAATCTGCACTCGAACTGCGGGTGCTCGCACACTGGAGATGCAACATGGAAGTCATTCTGAAGGAAGATATCAACAACCTCGGCCACCGCGGAGATGTGGTGAAGGTGGCCGACGGCTACGGTCGCAACTACCTGCTGCCCAAAAAGCTCGCGATGCAGGCCACCGCCGCCAACAAAGCCGTCATTGAGCAAATGAAGGCCTCCGCCGTCCGCAAGTCGGCCAGGGAGAAGTCCGAGGCTGAAGCTCTCGTCGGGCAGCTCAACAACGTCGCTTTGGTTTTCGAGCGCAAGGTGGGTGAAAACGACCACCTCTTCGGCTCGGTAACCTCGGCGGACATCGCCGCCCAGCTCGAACAAAAGGGCTTCAACATCGATCGCCGCAAGGTGCAGCTCGACGAGCCGCTCAGGCAGATCGGCGAGTTCCACATTCCGGTCAAGCTGCATCGCGAGGTCACAGCGCACGTCGCGGTCACCGTCAAGGGCGAAGACGCGGCAGCGGAATAACTCACCCGCTGCATATAACAAAGCGCAGGGCCTGGGGCGGGCCTCTGCGCTTTTTGTATAAGAAAATCTCGGTGACTTCAGGCTGGCACTTTCAGAAACGCAAGGCCATACCTCCGACGCCGGCCTAAATACAGATTCTCAACGATTGGTGCCGAAGAAGGGACTCGAACCCCCACACCCTTGCGAGTACATGGACCTGAACCATGCGCGTCTGCCAATTCCGCCACTCCGGCACACAAGAAAAGTCCAGCTCAATGGCTGGACTGGCAGCTGAATCTAGTGTTGCAAACGCGTCGTCTCATGTCAAACTCATCGCAGCGCACGCACCGGCTGCGGCGAACGGTTTCTTCCGTTCCCGCATCCCAGTATTGATTACTGATTGTGGAAAAGGATACCTCCCCGGCATGACCGACACACAACAGAACAAGGCTCCCGCCGATTCCGAACCCAAAATCCCTCCGCAGCTCGCGGATCAGATTCGCCGCCTCTCTCACGATCTGAGCAACGCTCTTGAAGTCATTCTCCAAACAAATTACTTGCTCGGAATGACCGGGGGGCCCGCCGGCACGAATGAGGACAGCAGCAAATGGCGCGCGATGCTGGACCAGGGTGTCCTGCAGGCAACGCAGATCAACCGCGATCTTCGCGATTACGTTCGCGCCCATTGCTGACGCAGGACATTGCCATCGCGACAGGTCGCTGAATATCGGCTCTCCGGCAATATCCTGCTTTGCTGCAGACCAGGTCCTAGACTAGTTTTGCGTCGAGTGTGATTTCGGTATTGCCTTTGAATAAGCGCGAGATTGGGCATCCGGCTTTGGCATTCTGTGCAGCCGTTTCAAACGTCGATTCGCTGGCTCCGGGAACCTTGGCGCGCGTGGTCAGGTGAATGGCCGTAATGGTAAAGCCGGCATCAGTCTTCTCAAACTTCAGGTCCGCATTGGTTTCCAGCGACTCCGGCTTGAGGTTCGCCTGGCCAAGCTGTGCGCTTAACGCCATCGTGAAACAACCGGCGTGCGCGGCTGCAATCAACTCTTCAGGATTAGTTCCGATACCATTCTCAAAGCGCGTGGAAAATGAATACTGCGTATCTTTCAAAACTCCGCTCTGCGTCGAAATAACACCTTTGCCATCCTTCAATCCGCCATTCCAAACGGCATTCGCTGTGCGCTCCATTGCTGGTACTCCTTTTTATTTTGGGGGTTCTTGTTGTGGGCCTGTTTTCCGAGTCGTTAGATGCGGCTTCATCAAAATGTATGCCGCACATACGAGCATAAATAATGCTGCGTTGCGCGTCGAATTCCCGTCCCGATCAAAACCGTTCGCCAGTCGTTAACCAAAATGGAACCTGCTGCGCACCACTCGGGCTCGTCGCGGTACTCTTTCTTGTATGAAGTTTGAAGAGGCAGCGCGGAACGAGATTGAGAACTCCGAAATCTCGACGGAAAACCCACCGGAGCATCATTCCGTTTACTGCCCGAACTGTTCATACCGGCTCACAGGACACCGTTGCAAGCTCATCTGCCAGCGTTGCGGATACTACCTGAGCTGCGCCGATTATTACTGAGCCCGAAAAGGAGAGTCAGCCAACGGCCTTAAAGGCTCGCATCCAATGTAGCGCCGCCGTTCGCTGGCGGAGGATCGGGCCGTTGTGCGAATTCACGCTCGATCCGGTCGTTGATGCCAGCCTGGGCGAATTCCGCCGTTACGCGAATGCCATTCATAATGGCGCGCTCGTTCGATGATCCATGGCCGATAATGCAGACGCCACGCACGCCCAGCAACGGAGCGCCGCCGTATTCTGAGGGGTCCAGCCTGCGCTTGAATGCATTGAATGCCTTGCGCGAGAGCAGCGCGCCCACCTGGGCGGTCACCGTCGTGGTCAGCGATACCTTCAGCATCTCGCGCACCAGCCGCGTCAGCCCTTCCGACGCTTTAAGCGCCACATTGCCCACAAACCCGTCGCAGACGATCACGTCGCAGTTTCCGTTGTAGATATCGCGGCCCTCGACGTTGCCGATGAAGTTCAGCGACGATTCCTTCAGGAGCGCATACGTCTCGCGGGTCAGGTCGTTGCCTTTGCCCTCTTCTTCGCCCACCGAGAGCACGCCCACGCGCGGGCGATTGATCTTGAGCACACTGCGCGCGTACATCTCGCCCATCACCGCGAACTGTTCAAGGTTCTGGGGCTTGCAGTCCACATTCGCGCCCACATCGAGCAGAATGGACGGGTTTCCGGTAAGCGTGGGCACAACGAGTGCCAGCGCCGGACGATCGACCCCCGGTAGCCCGCCCAGAACCATCTTGGCCGTGGCCATGGCCGCTCCCGTGTTGCCCGCAGTAACAAAACCTGCAACTTTCTTCTCGCGCACCAGCTTCAGGCCCACGCGCATGGAGCTGTCACGTTTGCTGCGGACAGCGTTCGCAGCCTTTTCATCCATGCCGATCCGTTCGCTGGCGTGGACAATCTCAATCGGCAGGCGCTGGCCCATCAGCGCTGACGACAGCCCGCGCCGCAGAATATCCTGCGGTCCGACGAGATGCACTCGCACCGGAAAATGGCGGCACGCCAGGATCGCTCCACGCAGCTCAGGCTCCGGAGATTTATCCGAGCCCATGGCGTCGAGAGCGATGTCAGTCAGCATCGACAAGGGAGTTAGCTGGCTTCTTTAACGTCGAGAACGTCGCGGTCCTTGTAGGTCCCGCATTTAGGGCAGGCCCGGTGGGGCAGCTTGCGCTCGTGGCAGCTGGGACACTCGGAGGTGTCGGTCGCGGTGAGCGCGTCGTGCGCGCGGCGCTTGGAGGTGCGGGCCTTGGAGTGGCGCCGCTTTGGGTTAGGCATTGCAGAATTCCTTTCCGTGCATCCAGTCCGCACTCTGTTCTGCCCCGGCAAGAGGTTCCAGAGCGGGCGAACTGTCCTTCTTCCTTATGTTTTTATCCGGCTGGCGAGGTCTGAGAGCGCCGACCACCGCGGATCGGCCGGAGCCGTATCGCAAGCGCAGGTTTCGGAGTTCAGATCCCGGCCGCAGCGCGGGCAAAGTCCTTTGCAGTCTTCGCGGCAAAGCGTTCGCGCGGGAAGAGATAAAAGCACTTGCTCCCGCAGCACATCTTCGAGCACAAGACCGCTCTCTTGATAATACCCGATTTCCGTCTCTGAAGCGCTGATCGCCCGCTCAGAACTGCCCTGATCGGCCCCCAGCGGACGAAAAAGCAGGTCGAACTGGCCATTCAGCGGGAGCCGCACCGGCTCCAGGCACCGCGCGCAGGCGACCTCAAACTCGCCCAAATAGCTGCCCTGCAGACGGATGTCCAGCACTACATTCCGCGGTCCATGATTTTCCTCGATCAGGTCGGCGCGGCCCTCAACGGCCAGCAGCCCAACCTGCGTGACCTCGGTCCCGTAATCAATGGCTTCGGGATCGAGCTCAAGGTTAAAAAGAATCGGCTCGCGCTCAAGATCGAGAACGGTTATCAACATAAACAGAGCCTCGTTTTTAGGGGAGTACTCCTCTTAGGGTAAGGATTCGGTGGCGGCAAGGTCAAATCCTCACCAAAAAATCGCATCCCGGACGGCGCTCACGGACTTCCGAGACACCGCGGCCTTGGAGCAGTTCGGCAGGAGATGCGAGTGCCCGATGCCCAGAAGGAACAGGATCGAAGCAGGCACATGCGCACCATTGCCTGCGTCCATGGCCCGCAAGCGCAGAAGCAGGCTCGGTTCCAGCCATAAATCAGATTCACGTCTCGCGTAAACTAAGGGGACGTCAGCAAATCCCGTCGAGGTCAGCGAATTCCATGCCAACTTCTGAATCGAGAATCATTCGTTGCTCATTGATTCAGGCCACCAACGTCGAGCCTGTCGACCACCCGCTCGAGCGCGTCCGTCAGGCAATGATTGACAAGCATGTGAGTATGATCCGTCAGGCAGCTGCGGCAGGTGCTCAAATTGCCTGCCTCCAGGAGATTTTCTACGGACCGTACTTTTGTGCCGAGCAGTCCACGCGCTGGTACGACTTTACCGAGCCGGTTCCGGATGGACCGACGATCCGGCTGATGCAGACGCTGGCAAAAGAGCTAAAGCTCGCACTGGTGGTCCCGGTGTATGAAATCGAAGCCGAGGGCGTCTACTACAACACGGCCGCGGTAATCGACCGCGAAGGAAACTATCTCGGCAAATACCGCAAAACGCATATTCCGCACGTCGCCCCTGGCTTTTGGGAGAAGTTTTACTTCCGCCCGGGCAACCTGGGGTATCCGGTTTTCGACCTCGGCTTCTGCAGGATCGGCGTCTATATCTGCTATGACCGGCATTTTCCGGAAGGCGCGCGCGCTTTGGGGTTAAACGGCGCCGAAATCGTCTTCAACCCCTCGGCCACAGTCGCGGGCTTGAGCGAGTATCTGTGGAAGCTGGAGCAGCCGGCGCATGCAGCGGCCAACGGTTACTTCATCGGCGCGATTAATCGGGTGGGGACAGAGGCGCCATGGAACATCGGAGAGTTTTATGGCCAGAGCTATTTCTGCGATCCCCGGGGACAGATTTTCGCTCAGGCCTCACGCGACAAGGACGAAGTGCTGACCGCGGACCTTGACCTGGACAAAATCTCCGAGGTGCGCAAGACGTGGCAGTTCTTTCGAGACCGCCGCCCGGAGCTCTACGGAGATCTTGTGAAGCCGTAACGGTACGGCCGCACCTTTAGCTAACCGTTTCCGCTGCGCACGGGCGGCGAAGAGAGAGAAAATCTTTCCATGGCACTGCTCATTCAACACGGAACCGTCGTTACCGCCGACTCCACCTTTGCCGCCGATGTGCTCGTCGAAGGCGGCACCATCCGCGACGTCCGCGCCGGTATTCCCGCCGACGGCCACACCGTCGTCGACGCGAATGGCCTCCTCGTCCTCCCCGGGGGCATTGATGCCCACACCCACTTGGACATGCCCTTCGGCGGGACCACCTCAGCCGATGACTTCGAGACCGGCACGCGCGCCGCCGCCATCGGTGGCACCACCACCATCGTCGACTTTGCGATTCAGGCGAAAGGCACAAAGATGCGCTCCGCGCTCGATATGTGGTGGAAGAAGGCTGAAGGCAAGGCCTGTGTCGACTATGGACTCCACATGATCGTCACCGATCTCGGTACGTCCGGCCTCGAAGACATGGACGACCTGGTGCGCGAGGGCGTTGCCAGCTTCAAGCTGTTCATGGCCTATCCCAACGTGCTCATGGTGGACGACGCAACCATCTTCAAGGCCCTGCAGCAGACCTCGAAGAACGGTGCGCTGGTCTGCATGCACGCCGAAAACGGCAGCGTGATCGACGTCATCGTGCAGCAGACTCTGGCCGAAGGAAAAACCGCTCCCGTCTACCACGCGCTCACCCGCCCCACCGTTGCTGAGGCTGAGGCCGTCCAGCGGGCCATTGCCATGGCCGAGATCGCCGGAACCCCCGTCTACATCGTGCATCTCTCCAGCGAAGACGCCCTCAACCAGGTGCGCGAGGCGCGCGACCGCGGCCTTCCCGCCTTCGCCGAAACATGCCCCCAATATCTGCTCCTCTCCATCGAAGACCAGATGCCCGGCAAGAGCTTTGAAGAGGCGAAGTATGTTTTCACCCCTCCGCTCCGCGAAAAGAAAAATCAGGCAAAGCTCTGGGATGGTCTTAAGAATGACCACCTGCAGGTCGTCTCCACCGACCACTGCCCGTTTTGCTTTGCAGACCAGAAGGCGTTGGGCAAAGACGACTTCACCAAGATCCCCAACGGCGGCCCGGGCATCGAGAACCGCATGCAGCTCATCCACCATCACGGCGTGAACGCGGGCCGCCTCAGCCTCAACCGCTTCGTCGAAATCACCTCCACCGCCCCGGCGCGCATCTTCGGCATGTATCCGCGCAAGGGAACCATCGTCCCCGGCAGCGATGCCGACATAGTGTTGTGGGACCCGAAGGCCGCGCACACCATCAGCGCGGCAACTCACCACATGCGCTGCGATTACTCGATGTTCGAAGGCTTCCAGGTCCAGGGCAACGCTCGCAAGGTTTACTCCCGCGGCGAGCTCATCGTCGACAACGGACAGTTTCTCGGCAAAGTGGGCCGCGGAAAGTATCTCCGCCGCGACGCCCGCGGCGGCGCGTGGTGCTAGAGGCGATTTCCGCCAGGCGCCAAGTCCAAAAAATAAGGGCGCATCTCCTTTGAGATACGCCCTTGATCTAAATGCTGAAACTTTCTAGAAGAAGAACTTCCCCACAAGTTGATATGCGCGAGCCGGCGATGGGTCGCCGTTGGGTTCTCCAGACACAATGACGGAGTTAACCTGACCGAACGTGCCGGCGCCGCTGAAATCCCCGCCCGGCTCTGCGAAATTCGCATGGTTGAACGCGTTGAATGCCTCAATTCTTAACTGGATATAGCGGCTTTCGTGGTTCGGGAAGATCATGAAATTCTTGGAAAGCTGCAGGTTGGTGTAATTGAAGCCGGGACCATGGAAGAAGTTCCGCTTCACATTGCCAAAGGTGCCGATCGGCTCGTCGGAGAATGACGACGGGTCGAAGTAGAAGTGACCGGTTGTTGGCTGGCCATTGATATTGAAGGTCGAAATCGTTCTCGGGTTGATGCTCTTGAGGTGAAAGTTGGATGTGACAGGAACATCGCCGCAGCCGAAGTAGCTTGAGCCGTCGCACCACAGCGACCGGTCTTTGCCTTCTTCAAACCCGACCGGGAAGCCGCTCTGGAGTGCCGTAACGCCGCCGATTTCCCACCCGGCAATCGCTGCGCGCGCAATCCTGTTATTTGCAATGGCTGAGAAAACCGGAACCTCATAAATGTACGAGGTAACAAAGCGATTCCGTGCGTCGAAATCGGAATCACCGTAGTTCAGATACGTAAAGCCCGGCGTGTAGATCATGGCATGATTTTTTGCCCCGGTCGTGCTTTCGTATCCCGAGCCATTGTCCAGAGAGTGTGAGTAGGTATAGGCGAAGGTAGCGTACAACCCATGGGTCTGAGCCTTGGTGAGCTGAATCTGGAGTGCGTTGTAATTGGACGAGCCCTCCGTATTCTGCCGTGCGACGCTCGTATACCAGGGTGTTCCGTTGGGAAGGCCGTAAGGATCGGCCGGGTCAAGCTGCGGGTCCGCGGTGAATTGCGGGAAGTAGGTATGGACCGAAGCGGCGAGTGTCGTGCTGTTGCAGGCGAATCCAAACACCGACGCCCCGGACATGCACGCGGCGTGACCTGCCGGGGTAATGTAATCGCCGTCATACCAGCTGGCGAGTCTGTGCCCCAGTGACCCCACATAACCGATTTGCAAAATCATGCTGCTGGGCAGCGCGCGCTGAATATTCAGATTGAAATTCTGGACATAAGGGACGCTGTAGTGGGGATCGAACGTCGCGAGCTCCAGCGCGTAATAAAGATTCTGCCAATCGATGTTCGTGTCTCCCGGAGTCGGAATGGCGTAAGGGAACTTATTGGGCAACGATACGCTTTCGTTCCCGGTGATGTCGTTGAAGGGAGCCGCAAAGGACGGACTGCCCCCGACATCTTTCGCTCCGTCAGAAGAGAGGAGAAACGGAGGATCTTCGAGGTTCTGCAGCGACTGCTCTTCCTGATCCCGGTTGTAGTAGATGCCGTAGCCGCCGCGAATCGAGAAGTCATGCGAGCCCGGTTCGCCGATAAGCATCGAAGGTCCCGAGGAGGGCGACCAGGCGAAGCCCACGCGCGGCCCGAAGCGG
>Ga0335072_10005501_pt1 | contig 18675 bp, 15 predicted proteins | sample Lox_Sample_21_FD_206725 | JGI IMG/M metagenome (GOLD analysis project Ga0335072, IMG submission 206725) | Soil microbial communities from Loxahatchee National Wildlife Refuge, Florida, United States - Lox_Sample_2.1 | ecosystem: Environmental > Terrestrial > Soil > Wetlands | place: USA... | reverse complement strand
GCTGTCGGGATAACCGGTCGCATTGTTCACCGAGGCCGGGATGATCACACCGGATGTCACCTCACTGGAAGTGATGGTTGCGGTGCCGAGGGCATTGCCGTTGGTTGCGTTGAGAAATGAGACCGTCCCGGTCATGGGCGGAGTGAGGACCCCGGTCCCGGTGACTGTGCCGTTCAGGGAGTAGTGTCCGTCTGTTCCGCTGAAAGTGACGGCGGTGGTTGTGGGCTGAACTCCGCCGGTCACGCTCAGCGACAATGTGTCTGAGGTGCTGGAGGCATAAGTCCTGGTGCCGACAAAAACGGCGCTGTAGCTGTGGTTGCCGATTGCAGGCCGGAACCGGAAGACGGCCGTTCCCGCTGCAGTGAGTTGAGCGGAACCGGCGATGTGGAAGTCTTCGCAGTACTGGGCCGTGGCATCACAGAACTTCACCAGTCCCGGCGTTACCGGCGTGGTGCCGGATTGCACGGTTGCGGTCAGCGTAACCACCGTGCCGGCTGCGACCGTGGTGACGGCGCTGCCGCTGCTGGTGATGGCGAGGGTTGTGGTAGTGGGCGCCTGCGCATGCGCGAGCACGGAGAAGCCGAGGATCAGGCAGGCGGGAAGAATCTGCTTGGCAACACTGGACAAACAGGAAAGACGAAAACAGGAAACGCAAAAAATGGAGCCGCGCTCCAACAACCGCTGAAACGACAGGCGAGGCATGTTGTTCTCCCGAACAGGACTTGCTTGCAGCCGAAGCTGGGGTGTTCTTCAACGCCGAAGGTCAATCGGGATGTATTAAAAAAAGCTAATACTGCCAACCAAGTATATGCACGAGCTGGCAGAACGGGAAGCGAATTGTGCAGGCGGCAGCGTGGAACGGGCTGGGTCCGTTACACTTTTGCTTAATCCCCGGAGCAGACGGGCGAGGAAATTGACGAATGGCTCATCTGTATGCGTCGGTGCTGGCGGTCATTGTGGTGGCGCTGCTGGCGGTTGCGCTCTATCGCACCCTCCAGGTAAAAAATGAGGCCGACTATCTTGTGGCCGGGCGCTCGCTTTCCGCGGTGGTGCTGGTGCTTACGCTGCTCACTTCGTGGATCGGCGCGGGCTCGCTGTTTGCCGGGGCCGAAAATGCTTACAGAAACGGCTTTGCCGCGCTGTGGCAGCCGGCGGGCGGATGGCTCGGGCTGGTGCTTATCTACTTTATTGCGCCGCGGGCGCGGAAGTTTGCGCAGTTCACGCTGCCCGACCTGCTGGAAGTTCGCTATAACCAGACGGCGCGCGTGCTGGGCACCATTGCTATCCTGTTCGCGTTCACGGCCATTACCAGTTACCAGTTTCGCGGCGGCGGCGACGTGCTGCACCTCATCTTTCCTGATACGGTGTCAGCCAACCTGGGCACATTTATCATTGCGGCCTTTGTGATTGTCACGACGGCGATGGCGGGCATGTCATCGGTGGCCTATATGGATGTGGCCATCGGCTCGATGGTGACGGTGATCTGCATTATTGCCGCGCCGCTGCTGCTGGCCAAGGCAGGCGGCTGGGCCGGGCTGCATGCTGCGCTGCCGGCCGCCTACTTTGAGCCGCTGGGCAACTACCGGATTGGCCCCGGCGGCGTGGAAGAGTCGGTCGGCATGGGCATTGTGCGCGGACTCGAATTCCTGGTGCCTACGCTGCTGCTGATGCTTGGCAACCAGGTGATGTATCAGAAGTTCTTTTCTGCGCGCAGCGAGCGGGACGCGCGCGTCTCCGTAGTGGGCTGGACGCTGGGCACGCTGGTGCTGGAGACGCTGATTGTGGCCATTGCCGTCATTGGCCGCGCGCTCTATCCCACCGGCGAGGTGGCAAAGTTTCCGCGCGAGATTATTCCCTATACCGCGCGGCACGGGCTGCCCGCGCTGATGGGCGCGCTGCTGCTGGGTGCGGTGTTTGCCAAGGTCATCTCCACGGCCTCGAACTTTCTGTTTTCCCCGGCCACCAATCTGGTGAACGACATCTTTGTGCGCTACATTGCTCCGCAGGCATCCACCAAGCGGGTGCTGATTGTTTCGCGGCTGGCGGTGGTGCTGCTCGGCTGCTGGGCGCTTTACCAGGCCGTGTATGCGGTGAGCATTCTGGAGAAGATGCTCTACGCATACACCATTTACTCGGCCGCGCTCACGCCGGTTGTGCTGGCGGCCTTCTATTCGAAACGGGTGACGGCGTGGGGCGCGGTGGCGGCCATCGCTACCGGAACCGTGGTTACGCTGGCATGGGATGCGCCCGGCGTGAAGACGATCTTTCCGCCGATTCTGGCGCAGCGCGATGCCATCTTTCCGGCGCTCTTTGCGGCTCTGGCGGCCATGATCGTGGTGAGCTTTTTCACGCGCGCGCCTTCAGTCACGCAACTGGAGCAGTTTTCGGATTAGAAGCGACTGCCTTGCTGCGTTCAGAGAGACCTTGATTTCATCCTGATGCTGCGCTCCGCGTCTCGGTGCCTGACGTCTCCCCACTGGGACTCGCGCGTCGCCGGTTAGGTGGTGATGCGGGGGCGCGTCTGATTCGGTAGGGGCCTGGTTGAGGCTGGTTGGGTTGCGTGGTTTCCCAGGTGCCCAAATGCTAGGCACCTGGGGCAGCCATTTTGGGTGGGGGAACTCGCATCGCCTGGGACCTGGGGCAGCCATTTTCTTTGGGGGAACTCGCGTTGCTTGACACCTGGGGCTGCCATTTTGTGGGGAGACTCGCATCGCCTGGCGCCTGGGGCTGCGGGCCGGTGAGAAAAAATCTCGGTTGATTGGGGCAATCGGTCTTACACTGTCGAGGGAAATCCCTCGACACCATGCCTGTAGCCCTGCTCACTCTTGAAGTGCGCATCGAGCGCGCACAGTCTCTCAAAGATCGCCGCCAGGTGGTTCGCTCACTCAAGGACCAGCTGCGGCAGAGCTTCAACATCTCGATTGCGGAGATGGATGAGGCGGTCACCTGGCAGTCGGCCACCCTGGGCGTGGCGGCGATTTCACGGTCGCGCGACTACCTTCATGGACTGATGGAAGAGCTGGACCGGGCCGCGCGGCGCATGACCAATGAGCTGGGCGCGGAGCTGGCCGACTCGTTCTGGGAGTATCTGGAGAGCTGAGGGGCCGGCGTGCCGGTTCCATTGGCGCCGTGCTCTCCCAGGTTCCGGAATCGGAACCCCGGGCATTCATCTCTGTTGCAGGGCTCAGCCTTGCATGGGCTTTTCGTGGATGAGCATCCAGTTGACGCCGAACTTGTCGCGGAGCTGCGCGAAGCGGTGGGCGAAGAACATCTCGGCCAGTGGCATGAAGATTTCTCCGCCGGCGGAAAGGGCGGCGTAGATGCGTTCGGCTTCTTCGTTGCTGTCTACACTGAGCGTCATGTAGGCGCTGCGCATGGGCTGCACGCGCTCGGGCGGGCCGTCGCTGGCCATCACGATGCCGTCGCCAAGCTGGAAACGTGCATGGAGAACCCCTTTTTCGAGTCCGGGAGGAATATTCTTCGGCTCCGGCATCTGGTCAAATGTGGTGGTGTAAAGAACCTTGGCGCCGAGATGCTGCTCGTAGAAGCGCAGCGCCTCAGCGCAAGTGCCGGGAAAGTTGAGATAGGTGTTCAGCTTCATCCGTTCGATTTTCCTTTCGTGGGTTTGGGCTGTTGGGATTTTTCCGCGGACCGAAAGGGCGGAAGAATCGGCGTGGGGTCGCGCTCCTTCCAGCGGCGATAGGTTTCAGCCAGCACGGCGGCGCGGTTCCGCTCCATGTGATCGATGACGGCGCAGGGCGCGCTGGTTTCCTGATGGTGCGCACCCCAGATGAGCAGCTCCATCATGACGGGCGCAAGGGAGATGCCCTTTTCCGTAAGCCGGTAGTGGGTGCTGCGTCCATCTTCAGCTGCGGGCTCTGCGGTGAGGATGCCGGCGGCTTCAAGGCGCTTGAGCCGGTCAGAGAGGATGTTGGTGGCGATGCCTTCGCCGGAGTGGAGAAACTCGCCGAATGTGCGGTAGCCGCGCACCATCAGGTCGCGAATGAGCAACAGCGACCAGCGGTCTCCTAACAGCTCAAGCGCCATGCTGACCGGACATCCGGAACGCGGCCGCAAAGTGGATTTCTTGGCCACGCAAGAATCTTAGCTAAATTAGCTTGCAAAATGCAATTTAAAAATGGTACCAATGACCGGTGCGCCGGCCGATAGCGGCCGCGCCTAATCTTGATCCGGCAGGTGGTGTGTACATGGGCGCACTGGAAAGCTCGAATCGCATTACGCCGTTTCTGTGGTTCGACACGAATGCCGAAGAGGCAATCGACTTCTACCTCACAGTCTTCAAGAACTCGCGCAAGCTGGATGTGTTGCGCAACAACGGCGTAGCGCCGGGGCCGAAGGATGGCGTGCTGACGGCAACCTTCGAGCTGGACGGGCTGCGGTTCACCGCGCTCAACGGCGGCCCGGCGCACAAGTTTAATGAGGCCGTGTCGTTCGTGGTCCGCTGCGATTCGCAGGAGGAAGTGGACTACTACTGGGAGAAGCTGACCGAGGGCGGCAGCGAGATTGCGTGCGGCTGGCTTCGCGACCGGTTCGGATTATGCTGGCAGATCGTCCCGGCGCGCATTGCGGAGCTGGTCCGCGACCCCAGGGCGATGCAGGCGATGATGGGGATGAAGAAGCTGGTGATCGCGGAGCTGGAGCGGGCGGCACAGCCGTGAAGGAACGGGTCGCGGCATCGCATTCTTTTTTCGAACAGAACAGGTTGAACGGCTCTTAGCGCTGCAGCAAGTCGATCGGCTGAGTGAAATCCGTTACGCGGATGTGTCTGGCCAGCGAGGGATGCTGGCGCTCGAGGGCGCGATACATCTCCCAGGCGATGCGGCGATAGCTGAAGTGGCCGGCCGGCGCGGAGCGCAGCTCTGAGATGTACTGCGCCTCGGCAAAGTCCATTTTGAACAGGCTGCGGATACGCGTGGCGAGCGGGAGCAGGTAAAGCGCGGACTGCGCCGCTCCGGGAGCGACGCCATGGGCGGCGATGTGGGCGCAGGCGGTGTGCGCAGCTTCAATGGCGGCGCGATAGTCGCCGAGGATGCCGGCTTCAATGAGCACGTCGACGCCCGGCTCGAGGTCGCCGGAGGCAGGGGTTTCATAGCCGTGGCGCGCGGTGAATCCCTGAATGATCTGCGTGCAGCGGCGATGGCGGTGCATGTCGCGGAAGCCGCCGATGTCCATGAGGATGTCAAAACGCAGAGCCGCCCCGGCGTGAAAGGCACGGAGCGCCTCGTCGTGTTTGCCGCGATGCTTGGTGCCCAGCTCGATGATCTCATCGACACGAGCGGCGGGAAGCCCGGAGACCATGTCGCGGATCTGGCGGTAGGGATGTTGGCTGACGGAGTAGAGCAGCGTGGCGGCCAGCTCCACTTCGAGCGATTCGGTGCGCTCCACCAGGTCGACTGCGCGGGTGATCGCGATGGGTGTGCCGTTGAGCAGCTCGGCAGCGGCCTGGGCCAGGTCAGCGCGGGTCTGGGTTTCGTAGGCGTTGGGCTGGGCGTATTTGACCAGCGTGGCCGCGGTGCGGACTTCGCGGGTGAAAAGCTGCGCAGCTTCTTCGGCGAGCGACGAAAGAGCTTGCTGAGTGGCTGAATCCTCCGTGGAGCCCGCGCCCTTGAGAGCAGCTTCAGCGGCTTTGAGCTTTTCAACAAAAGCCTGCGCGGCCTGCGCGTTTACGTTCCAGGCGGCGCCAGTGGCAGCCTCGCGCAGCTTTTCGCCCAGGTCGCGGATTTCGGCAGCCGGGTGGGAGAGCAGCCGCGACACCTGGGTTTCAAGGGTGCGCGCGCTGACGATCTGGCCGAGCGAGGTGTTGGTGGCCAGCGGCAACAGATAACGAGCCACATCAAAGGCGCGGGCGCGCAGTGTGCGGTCGTAGGCCTCGGGCTTGAGCGAGTCAGGCCGGGGAACGCGGCTGCGCAGCACTTCAAGCACGGCCGCGGTGGTATTTTGATAGGCTGCAAAAAGCTTTTCGACGGTCTCGGCGTAGAGCTGTGCCGAAGTGGAATCCTGCCCGAAATCAGGAAGATACCAGCCCGATTTCAGGAAGTTCTGGTAGCGGGTGGAGCGCTCCTGGCCGTCCCAGCGCTGCTCATCGACCAGGACGATGGCGGCCATCAGGCTCAGGCGCTCCACGGCAAAGGCGATGTGGGCCAGATCTGCTATGGAACGATGGCCGTATTGGAAATAGAATGTATTGAGAAACTGCTCGGCGCGCTGGGCGCTGATCTCGGTCAGCGATTCCCGCATGGAGAGCGCGGAGCGGGAGTATTTGGCCATGGCGTAGGCCAGGATTTCCGGGTCAGCACCGTGAACGGCGAAGACCTCAGTCTGGTTACTGGAGTGAGGGGACGTAAAAGATTCACTGGACATGGAAAGGGTCTCGCGAACAGAATACGTCATTGAGGTTAGTGCGCAGCACTGCGGGATTCAGCACCCTCCGGACGGCATCCTCCCCTGAGAGCGGGAGCCGCACCGGGCAAGCTGGAGTGGGCCATGCAGGAATTTCTCGTACGCACGTCGCACAAACCGCGGCCACTGCCCTCAGGCCGCTGGGCTATGACCCAGCGGTGGAACGATCTGTTGTTTGCGCACTGGCCCACGTCGGCCTCAGCGATGGGCGCTCTGCTGCCCGAGTGGCTGGACATCGATACATTCCAGGGATCGGCGTGGCTGGGGGTGGTTCCCTTCTGGCTGGACCGCATCAAGATTCGCGGCGTGCCGCCGGTTCCGGGCGTGCGCAGCTTTCCTGACCTTAACCTGCGCACCTACGTCCGTGACCGTTATACCGGCACGCGCGGCATCTATTGTTTTTCACTGGACGCGAGCAACCTGGTGGCGGTGGGCGTGGCGCGGCTGTTTTATCACCTGCCCTATCACTGGGCCGAGATGCGGCTGGAGCAGCGCTCGGAGCGGGAGTTCGCTTTTTACAGCCGGCGGCTCTTCGCCGGGCGGCAGGTGATGTTTAAGGCGCGGTACCGAGGGCTGGGACCTACGCGCAAAACAGCCGAGTGCCGCAGCGGCACGTTTGAGTATTTCATCACCGAGCGCACGTGCCTGTTCAGCTCAAACCGCGCGGGCGAGCCGGTGCGATCGAACCTGCACTACGTTCCGTGGCCGCTCGAAGAGGCCGAGGCCGAGATCGAACATAATGACCTGCCTTCGACCATCGGCATCGAGCTGCCGGCCATTGAGCCTCTGCTGCACTATTCGCGGCGGCTGGCGGTCTACATCTGGCCGACTGAGCTGGCGCGGCCAGCCATCGCCAGCAGGCCGGTGACGGTGGCGGCGACGCCGTCTGGATGAGATTCCTGCCTTTCCCACTTGCCAATTGAGAATGACCTTGGCCGTGCGGCCGGAGTGCTTCTGGGAGTGCTTCTGTCCGGCGGCGCTGCGGGGGTTCGCTGGCATGCAGGCCGCCTCTGCGCCGGGATTGCGATCCCGCGCCGGAGCGGAGTTCCTATAATGTGTACTGGAAAGAAGCTGGCGGAGGAAAGTACACAAAATGCCGAATTTAGAGGGACGGATTGCGCTGGTGACCGGAGCCTCGCAGGGGATTGGCCGGGCGTGCGCGCTGGAGCTGGCCCGAGCCGGCGCCACGGTGGCGCTGGCGGCGCGGAGCCAGGACAAGCTGGCCGATGCGGTGAAGGAGATCGAGGCGGCGGGCGGCAAAGCGGCAGCCTTTGCGCTGGACATTGCCAGCGAAGAGTCAATCAGAGCGGCGGCCAGGGCGGTGGTGGAGCGGTTTGGCAAGGTCGAGATCCTGGTGAACAACGCCGGCATCACCCGCGACGGGCTGATGCTGCGCATGAAGCGAGCCGACTGGGACGACGTGCTGGGCACCAACCTGACCGGGCCCTTTCTGCTGACCCAGGCGCTGCTGAGCCCGATGCTCAAGAATCGCTGGGGCCGCATCATCCATATTTCCAGCGTGGTGGGACGCACGGGGCAGGCGGGGCAGGCGAACTACGCGGCATCGAAGGCGGGGCTGATCGGGCTTACGCGGGCGATGGCGCGGGAGGTGGCGTCGCGCGGGATTACGGTAAACGCCGTGGCTCCCGGCTATATTGAGACGGCCATGACCGCCGTGCTGAACGAAGAGCAGCGCAAGGCGATGCTGGCTGAGATTCCGCTGGGCCGCGCCGGCACGGATGTGGAGATTGCGCAGTGCGTCGCGTTTCTGGCCTCGGATGGGGCGGGTTACATCACCGGCCACGTGCTGGATGTAAATGGCGGCATGTTCATGGGTTAGATGGAAGTTCAGCCCGGGGTTACCAACGGCGAAACTTCGGATTTCCTTCAGAGTGAAGAGTCATTGAAGCGTAGGCAGCGGAAGGCCGATAGAAGGGCCATCGGGAGTAATTAGAAAATGGCGACGAAAGCGGTAGCCGAGGAGTGTCCTGCCGCGGCGGGATTGCAGGACACGGCCGACGGGCTGCGTTATGTTGCGCGCCAGCCAATACTGGATCTGCGGGGCCGGTTGCATGCCTACGAGCTGCTGTTCCGCAGCGGGCCTGAGCAGGGATTTCGTGGCGATAGCGACCTGGCGACCCGCACCATGCTCGACAATACGGTGATCTTTGGCCTGGAGCGGCTTACCGGCGGTGTCTCAGCCTTTGTGAACTGCACGCGCGAGGCGCTGACCGACAACCTGGTGGAGATTCTGCCCCCGGGCATCTGCGTGCTTGAAATTCTGGAGACTGTGGAACCCACGCCGGAGCTGGTGGACGCCTGCCGGCGGCTGAAAAAGGCCGGTTTCCGGCTGGCGCTGGACGACTTTATCTGGAAGCCGGGCTACGAGCCGCTGATCGAACTCTCCGACTACATCAAGGTCGACTTCCTGCTTTCGGGCGAAAAGGAACGGCACGAGCTGCTCAATCGACTGCATGGGGCGCCGGTGGCGCTGCTGGCTGAAAAGATTGAAACCCAGGAACAGTACCGGACGGCCTGTTCGGAGGGCTTCACCCTGATCCAGGGCTACTATTTCTGCCGGCCTGAGGTAATCCAGAACCGCAAGATTCCGCCGAACCGGATCACCCAGATCGAGATTCTGCGGCTGCTGCGCCAGGAAAATATCGACCTGCAGGAGCTGTGCCCGCTGGTCAAGCAGGATACATCGCTCACCTACCGGCTGTTGCGATTGATCAACTCGCCGGTGTACGGGATGCGGCAGCAGATCAATTCAGTGAAGATGGCGATGATCGCGGTGGGCGAAGTCGGCTTCCGGAGGCTTGCGACGCTGGCCATCACCAGCGAGCTCAATGGCGATCAGCCGGTCGAGCTGCTGCGCATGGCGTTCATCCGGGCGCGATTTTGCGAGCTGGCCGCCGAACCGTGCGGGTTGGACTCCACGGAGCAGTACCTGCTGGGGATGCTGAGCCTGTTGCCGGCGATGCTGCGCGTGTCCATGCAGGAGCTGACGCCCTCGCTGCCGCTGCGCGAAGAGGTCTGCATTGCACTGATGGGCGCGCCGATTCCCGAACGCAAGCTGCTGGACTGGCTGCTGGCCAACGAACAGGGCAACTGGGCGGCATGCGACGCGATTGCAGCCGAGAACGGACTGGACCGCGAGACGCTGCTGCGGAGCTACGAGCAGGCCGTGGTATGGGCTGAGGCGGCAGTGCGGTTCGCGTAAGCGGGTGAATTGCCGGGCTCTGGCAGAGCGGCCCCGCAGTGGATTATGAGACGAGCCGGATCTGCTGGAGGCACATGCCGTACCGGCTGCCCGGCGGGTCGACGGCGTAGTGCGTGTGCAGCCAGTCGTTGGTAAAGTTGGCGCTGTAGCACAGCCACATCGTGTTCCCGTCCGGCTGGATGAACTTGCCCGGAATATTCACAAAGTAGCCTTGTGCGCCGAAATCCTTCATGTAGCAGATCAGCCGCCAGGGGCCGGCAACCGTTTCGGACTCCAGAACGGCTGTGCTCATGGTCCGCGTGCTCGGCCAGCCATCGGTAAAGCACATCAGGTATCTCCCCAGCTCGGGGTTATAGGTGATGGTGACGCTGCCGAGGTGGTTTTTCCATTCGAGCATGGGCTTCATCTCTTCAAAGCGCGACGACCATCGGGCATGGCCCTGCGCATCGTAGCCGGCAAAGAACTCATACTGGCGGCCATCGTTGACTGTCTCCGGCTTGAGGGTCACGCGGGTGAGATAGATTGCGTCGCCGGAAGGCCAGCTCATGGCACCCAGGCGAGGATTTGGCGCGTCGGGAGCAGCGCCATGACCCACGAGATACGCCTTGCCATCGGGCGAGTGCTCCATATTGCGGCCGAAATCGACAAAGTGAAGCACGCCCAGGGGCGGAAGGCCTATGCCGGGAATGAGCGAGCCGATGTCGCTGCCCGGAGCATCGCCGGTCATCTGCTGCTTGTGATGTTCGAGCGCGCGCAGCTGCTCGCTCTTTCCATGGATATCCTCGGGAAAGAGCGGCGCCCACGGCTTGCACGGGCTCTCGATCCAGGTTTTGCCCAGATCCATGGAGTAGCGGCACCCGAGATACGGCCCCAGCCAGGCCCAGTTATAGGCAATGTTGCCGGTTTTTCGATAGTTGATGTCACAGCAGTAGGTTCCGTAGTACCACACGCCGTTGTAGACCATGTTGGCGCAGGGATAGCGCCCGCCATAGGGCATGCCAGAGGACTTCCAGTTGCCGAGCGCCGTCACCTTGAGATTGAGTGGATCGTCCCCAACGATCTTTGCGAAACCGGTGGTGGAGTCGAATCCCTGGTCGCAATGCGCCTCGATCTTGTTTCCGCCGGCATCAAGAACGGACCCATCGGCAAAAGAGGAATACTGGACGTCATCGCTGGCCCAGGAGGGATACCAGGTATCCGCATTGGCATATTGCTGATGACGGCCGGTAAGGAAGAGGCCGTGAAACCGGCGCGATGGCGGGATGGGGCAGTCCGCGGGCGGTTCGGAGTTCCACTCGCCCGGATACGGGTGCGTTCCTGGTGTTTCGCCATGGCCGATGCGTGAGGCTGCGCGGGCCGCGATTGCCGATACGCCTACGGATACGCCGGTGGCCAGGAATGAGCGCCTGGATACGTCTGACATTTTTCATGCTCCCTGGGCCTGAAGGATACCCGCAATCTTTATAACCCGGATGAAAGGATGGCGGGTGGCCGCACAGTGCACAAGTAAAACACGGTGTCTTACCGTGTGATGGGCCGGCGTATACTGTTGCGTTCCTCAAGACAAGGCGCTTGCCGGCGTGCAATTCGTTGCCGGCGGCGCTCAAGGAGTGGGCATGTCCAGGTTGCGTGGAGTTGTGCTTTGCATGTTTGTTCTGCTTGCAGTTGAAAGCGTTTTCTCGCAAACGGGCGATGCGCCGGCGGCGCAGGCGAGTTCACCGAACGGGCAGATTGTGCTCAAGCTCTACAACGCCGACTCACCCGACGGAAATCTGCGCTATGCGGTCGAGTTCCACGGCAAGCGGATGCTCGAAGAGTCGAAGCTGGGGATCGAGTTTGCTGATGGACTGACGCTGGGGCCGGGCATGCACCTGACCGGCTCGCAGCCCGAGAACGCAGACGAGACCTACACCCTGCCGGTGGGCAAGACGCGCACCGTGCGCAACCACTACAACGGAGTGCGCGCGGAGTTTGCCGACGGCAACGGGCACAAGCTGGTGATCGAGGCGCGGGCCTTCGACGACGGCGCTGCCTTCCGCTATACCGTGCCCGAACAGGCGGGACTGGGCAAGGTGAGCATTACGCGGGAAGACACGGAGTTTACCTACTCGAAGGATGCCGTGACCTATCCGATCATTCTGGATGGCTATCAGTCCTCTTATGAGGATGAGTACCAGCTTCGCCATGTGGGCGGGCTCCATCCGGACTGGATTATCGGCCTGCCCTATCTGGCCAACGAGCCGGGGATTGGCTGGATGGCGATTACCGAAGCCGACATCGACAACTATGCGGGGATGTATCTGCGCAAGGAGCCGCACTTTGGCGGCTTTACGCTGACCGCCGACCTGGCGCCGCATCGCAACGAGGCCGGCGAGGCGGAACCGGAGGGCGTGAAGGTGGAGACCGAGACGCCATTCTCGAGCCCTTGGCGGGTGTTCATGATCGCCGACCAGCCGAGCAAGCTGATCGAGTCGAATATCGTGCTGAATCTTAATCCGCCGTCGAAGATTGCCGACACGTCGTGGATTCTTCCGGGCAAGTCGGCGTGGGACTGGTGGTCGGGCGAGGCGGCGCCGAGCGTGAGCTTCAAAACCGGGATGAATACGGCAACCATGAAGCACTACATCGACTTCGCCTCGGCTTCGGGCTTTCCTTACATGCTGATCGACGCGGGGTGGGCGCTGTCGCCCGGACGCAAAGGACCGCAGGATTATGCCGCCGTGGCCGACATTACGCAGGTGACGCCGGAGATCGATATGCCGGAGCTGCTGCGCTACGCGAAAGAGAAGCACGTGAAGCTGTGGCTGTGGGCGCACTGGACGTCAGTAGACAAGTACATGGACCAGGCTTTTCCTCTCTTTGAGAAGTGGGGCATCGCGGGCGTGAAGATCGACTTTATGAATCGCGACGACCAGTGGATGGTGAACTGGTATCGGCGGGTGGCGGCGCTAGCGGCCCAGGACCACCTGATGGTGGACTTTCATGGCGCGTTCAAGCCCGACGGGCTGCGCCGCATCTATCCCAACGTGATGACCCGCGAGGGGGTGATGGGCAAGGAATATCTGAAGTGGAGCGCGCAGGTGACGCCGGCGCACAACGCGACACTGCCCTTTACGCGCATGCTGGCCGGGCCCATGGATTACACACCCGGCGCGTTTGGCAACAGCGACCTGGCAAACTTTATCGCGCGGCAGAAAGAGCCGATGGGGCTGAATACCCGCGCACAGGAGCTGGCGCTTTACGTGATCTTCGAGAGCGAGCTGGAGATGGTCTCCGATTATCCCGAGCACTACGCGGGACAAAAGGAGTTCGACTTCCTGAAGCGGGTGCCGTGCACGTGGGACGAGGTGCACGCCATTGGAGGCGAGCCCATGGAGTGGATCTCGCTGGCGCGGCGCAGCGGACGCGACTGGTATGTGGGCTCGATTACCAACTGGGACCAGCGCGACATCCGGGTGCCGCTGGACTTTCTGGGACCGGGCAAGTATGAGGCGGAGATCTACGCCGATGCGCCGGATGCGGCGACCGAAGCGACGCATACCACGCTCACCCATGAGACGGTGGACCGCAGCACGGTGCTCGACGTGCACATGGTTTCAGGCGGCGGGAACGCGATGTGGATTCACCCGGTCGAATAGCAGGCGAAGCCCGCTTGAAGTGAATCCCGGCGGCGGCTTTGCTCATCTGAGAGAATAGTGAAGGTGAACAAAGCGTTCCATTTTTGCCCGCGGCGGCCACGGGCGCTGCTTTTTTCGTGCATTGCGCTGTCTTTTGCGGCGATGGCCGCGCACGCCCCGGCGCAGCAGAATCCGAGCTCGGCCACCGACCCCTACTGGGGCAGCGTAACCGCGCAGCCGGTGACGGACGGGACCGTCAAGCTCTCGCTGGACGACGCGGTGCGCCGCGGACTGACCAACAACCTGGGCCTGAAAGAAGCGGAGAATGACGAGCTGACGCTGAAGGGCGAAAAGAACGAGGCGCTGCAGCAGTTTCTGCCCACCATCCGGTTCACAGCCGACACCGGTTTTTACCAGCACGACCTTGCGGCTCTGGGCTTCAGCCAGAGCGAGGTTGCGAAGTTTACCGGCCTGTTTCCCGGCGGAAAGCCTCCGGCCGGGCTCTCGTTCATCACCAAAGACGACCTGACCGATGCGACGCTGCACTATGACCAGACGCTGTTTTCCGGTCCGGTGATCGCGGGCTACAAGGCGGCGGGCGCGGCCTCGCGCTCAGCCTACTTTGCCAAGATGACGGCGCGGGGCCAGGTGGTGCAGGACGTGGCGACCACCTATCTGCGCTGCATTGCCGACGCGAGTGAAGTGGAAAACGCGCGGTCGCAGGTGGCCGAGGCGCAGGTGTTGCTGAATCACGAGCACCTGGCGCATCTGGCCGGAACGGCCGCCAATCTGGACGAGCTGCGCGCCAAAGTGCAGCTCCAGACGCAGCAGCAATCGCTGATCGCGGCGCAAAACAATCTGGACAAGGAGCTGATCCTGCTCAAGCGCGAGATCGGCATTGCGCCGGAACAGAAGATCGAGCTCACCGACGGGTCGCCCTATAGCGATCTGGCCGCGCAGTCGCAGCAGGATGCGCTGGCAACCGCGTACAAGGACCGCCAGGACTACCAGAACCTGCAGAATCAGGCGGTGGAGTACAAGGCGATTCATGCGGCGTATCGCAGCCAGCGGCTGCCTACGCTCAAGTTTTCGAGCTTCTACCAGACCAGCTCGGTAGACGGCGGCGGCACGCACGGGAACTTTGTGGCCTTTGGCACGCTGAGCTTCCCGATCTTCCGCGAAGCCGGATTGCGCGGCGATGAAGATGCCTCGCTGGCCGAGAAGAAGTCTGTCGACGACCAGCTGGCCGATCTTCGCGTGCATATCGATGAGCAGGTGCGCTCGGCGCTTCTGGACGTCTCCGCCAACCAGAAGCTGGTGGACGTGGGGCGCTCGAATGTAGACCTGGCCGCGCGTGAGCTGAGCGACGAGATTGACCGCGTGAACGCCGGCGTGGACGACAATCTGCCGCTGGTGACGGCGCAGGCCTCGCTGGCCTCAGCGCAGACCAACCTGGTCGAGAGCCTGTACCAGTACAACGTATCCAAGCTGGCGCTGGCCCGCGCCTGCGGCGTGCTCGAGCAGCAGTACCGGGATTATCTCGGACGGTAAAGCCCGGTCCGCAAATCCGATCATTCCCCGATCCACAAGCGCATCGGCGGCATCTTCTCCGTGTAAGGTAAAGATCGGAGGATTTCCATGTCTGGAAAGCTCAAGGTGGAATATTTCGTGGTGCCGGATGCGGCAGCACTGGCGGCACGCGCGGCGCAGCAGTTTGTGGAGATTATCGAAGAAGCTGTGGCCGCCCGCGGGTGTGCCCGCGTGGCGATCAGCGGCGGATCCACGCCCAAGGCGGCTTTTGCGCTGCTGGCCGATCCGGCGCAGCCATGGCTTTCGCGCATGCCGTGGAACAAGCTTGAGCTTTTCTGGGTGGATGAGCGCTGCGTTCCGCCCGACCACCCCGACAGCAACTATCGCATGACCCGCGAGGCGATGCTGGACCATGTGCCGCTTAAGCCGGAGCAGGTGCACCGGATGGAGGGCGAACTGGAGCCGGAAGCGGCCGCGGCGCGCTACGAGTCCACGCTGCGCAACAGCTTCCGGCTGGAAGGAGCCGAGATGCCGCGCTTCGACCTGGTGCAGCTGGGCATGGGGCCAGACGGGCACACGGCGTCACTTTTTCCGCATACGGCGGCGCTGCACGAGACGGGGCGGCTCGCGGTAGCCAACCACGTGCAGAACAAAGACGCCTGGCGCGTGACGCTCACCTGGCCGGTGATCAATCGGGGGGCGAGCACCTTCTTCCTGATTGGCGGCGCGGATAAAGCACAGCCGCTCAACGAAGTAATGACCGGCCCGCGCGACGTGGAGCGGCTGCCCAGCCAGCTCATACGGCCCTCCAGCGGTATACTGACACTGCTTCTGGACAAGGCTGCGGCCGCGTTGTTGCCCCCGACGGACGGGCATGGCCATGGCGCAATAGAGAGGGAAGGATGATTCTGGCAGGCGATGTAGGCGGCACCAAGGTTCACCTGGCGCTGTATGACTTTATCGACGGCAACCTGAAGCACACACGCGATCAGCAGTTCCCGGCCAAGGAGTATTCCGGCCTGGAAGAGATTGTGAAAGAGTTCATTGTCAACGAGAAAGTGACCGCGGCCTGCTTTGGCGTACCCGGCCCGGTGCGCGATGGCCGCCTGCGCCTCACCAACCTTCCGTGGACGCTGGACAGCCGCGAGCTGGCCACCCATCTCAAGATTGACTACGTCTTCCTGATCAATGACCTGCAGGCCAACGGCTACGGCATTGCCGAGCTCTCTGCCGACCAGATCTACACGCTGAGCGACGGCGATGCGCAGCAGATTGGCAACCGCGCTCTGATCTCAGCCGGAACCGGCCTGGGCGAAGCGTTCATGGTGTGGGATGGCCGGGATTACGTGCCGTATCCTTCCGAAGGCGGCCACTCGGACTTTGCTCCGCGCAATGAGGATGAGATCGACCTCTTGCGCTTTCTGCGCCAGAAATACGACGGGCGCATCAGCTTTGAGCGCGTGGTGAGCGGCCAGGGCATTACCAACTGCTACGAGTTTCTGCGCGAGGTGCGGGGCATCGAGGAGCCGGCGTGGCTGGCCGAGCGCATGACCACTGAGGATCCCAATGCGGTGATTACTGAGCTGGCGATGAAGGCCAAGAGCGAGATCTGCGAGAAGGCGCTGGACCTTTTTGTTTCCGCCTATGGGGCCGAGGCCGGCAACCTGGCGCTGAAGATTCTCTCCGTGGGCGGGCTTTACGTGGGCGGAGGCATTGCGCCGCGCATCCTGGAAAAGCTCAAGGACGGCAGCTTTATGAAGGCTTTCACCGACAAGGGCCGGCTGAGCCAGCTGCTGGTGCACATGCCGGTGCGCGTGATTCTGGAGAGCAAGACGGCGCTGCTGGGCGCGGCGGCTTTTGCCGAGGCGCGCGCGGCGGGGTTGAGCGGAATTTCACCGCGGTCGGCTAGCGTGCGGTTCTAGGGATAAGACGTGGAACCATAGAAGACGGCCAGCCTTACAGCGGTTTCGATTCTGCTCCTTACAGAAAGCTTGATGCCAAGTGGCGTTTTCCTCAAGAAAACGCCACCTTGCACGATCTCCAGGTGTCAAGGTGTAAATCGAAACCGCTCTAGGGTTGGCCGTCTTTGCTTTGTCCCTCACCTGATGGTCATGCCGGTTGCGCGCCTTTGCGGCTATTCTGATTGCAACCTCATGAGCTTCGCCTCCACCATCGGCGGCCATCGTTACACATTCGCAAGCCTGCGCGAGCTGCTGGCCAAGGCTACGCCGCTGCGCAGCGGTGATGTGCTGGCGGGGATTGCCGCCGGGTCTGCCGAGGAACGCGTGGCCGCGCAGTTCGCGCTGGCCGATGCGCCGCTGGCGGTTTTCCTCTCTGAGCAGGTTGTGCCCTATGAGCAGGACGAAGTCACGCGGCTGATTGTGGACACGCACGATGCGGAGGCCTTTGCGCCGGTGCGCTCGCTGACCGTGGGCGAGCTGCGCGACTGGCTGCTCTCAGACGATGCCACGGGCGAGCGGATCTCGACGCTGGCCGCGGGGCTTACGCCGGAGATGGCCGCGGCGGCAAGCAAGCTGATGCGCGTGCAGGATCTGGTGGCGGCGGCACGCAAGATGCGGGTGGTCACGCGCTTTCGGACCACGCTGGGTTTGCCGGGCAGGCTGAGCGCGCGGCTGCAGCCGAATCATCCTGCCGATGCGCTCGCCGGCATTGCCGCATCGATTCTGGACGGGCTGCTGCTGGGCTCGGGCGACGCGGTGGTGGGGGTGAATCCCGCCGGAGACGATGTGAACACGACGGTGCAGCTGCTGCGGATGATGGACGCGCTGCGCGAGCGGTTCGCCATCCCGATGCAGAGTTGCGTGCTGGCGCACATCCGCACGCAGATGGCGGCCCTTGAACGCGGCGCGCCGGTGGACCTGCTGTTCCAGTCCATTGCCGGAACCGAGGCCGCGAACCGCAGTTTTGGCGTTTCTCTTTCTCTTCTTGCTGAGGCGCAGGAAGCCGGAAGCGCATTGCGCCGCGGCGCAGTCTGCGCTGATGGCCGGATGGGCGACAACGTGATGTATTTCGAGACCGGGCAGGGTTCGGCGCTCTCAGCCAACGCGCATTACGGCACCGGCGGTCTGGGAGTGGACCAGCAGACGCTCGAAGCCCGCGCCTATGCCGTCGCGCGGCGATTCCGGCCGCTGCTGGTGAATACGGTGGTGGGATTCATTGGGCCGGAATATCTCTACGACGGCAAGCAGATTACACGCGCGGGGCTGGAAGATCACTTTTGCGGCAAGCTGCTGGGCCTGCCCATGGGCTGCGACGTCTGCTACACGAATCACGCCGAGGCCGACCAGGACGACATGGATACGCTGCTCACGCTGCTGGGCGTGGCCGGGGTGAATTACATCATGGGCGTGCCGGGCGCGGACGACGTGATGCTCAACTACCAGAGCACGAGCTTTCTCGATGCGCTCTACGTGCGGCGCGTGCTGGGGCTGAGGCCGGCGCCGGAGTTTGAGGCGTGGCTTGCGGGCGAAGGCTTTGCGCGGCTCACGCACGAAGCGGAGCATCCGGAAAGGCTGCTGACGGCGTGAGCGAGACAACGGGCGCCGATCGGGTGGCCGCGCGGCTGCGCGCACTGACGCCGGCCCGCGTGGGGCTTGGGCGGACGGGCGTGAGCCTGTGCACGCGCGACCTGCTCGACTTTCAACGCTGCCACGCGCTGGCGCGGGACGCGGTGCATGCGCGGCTGGATGCCGCATCGCTGGCGAGGGCGCTGGGCTCGATTGCCGGCGGCAGCGTGTACCGGCTGCACTCGGCAGCGGCCGATCGCGCCACCTATCTGCAACGGCCCGACCTTGGCCGAAGGCTGGATGACACGAGCCGCGAGCTGCTCAGCCGGCGGGCGCAGCCGGGGTCAGCCGAGCTGGC
>Ga0335072_10005500_pt1 | contig 18676 bp, 17 predicted proteins | sample Lox_Sample_21_FD_206725 | JGI IMG/M metagenome (GOLD analysis project Ga0335072, IMG submission 206725) | Soil microbial communities from Loxahatchee National Wildlife Refuge, Florida, United States - Lox_Sample_2.1 | ecosystem: Environmental > Terrestrial > Soil > Wetlands | place: USA... | reverse complement strand
ACCCTGACGACCCCGATGATCAGCGCCTCCGGTCGGAGGCCATTAGCGCGTTCGTCGCTGGCGGCGTGGGCCTGCTTGAGGTGGCGACCCCCGCCCTGTGGGAGTACTACCGCGCCACCGTCGACGAGTTCACCCTGGCGGAGCGGCGCGACTACGGGCTACCCGAGATCCCGGAATCGGCGGACATCTGGGAGCACGTCAGCTTCCCGCATGCGGAGGCCAGCTGGCACCTCGGCAATATTCTCAAGGAACGGGGACGCTCCTATCTCTCGTTCGAGGGAGAGGTCTCCTGGGAGCCCGAGCATGGCCTTCAATTGGTCTTTGAGGACGGGCAGCGAGTCGGCAAGGTTGGTCCCTACGACGGGCACCTCGCCTAGGCGTCGTCTTCGGTTAGCCCAGCCACCGACCACGCCCTCTCGCGGCACAGCTCCGACGGGTTTACCTTCTAGAGTGTGGCGGACGCGAACGGTAACGAGCCGGGACAGTGGCGGGCATTGGGTGAGCGGACCGTCTACGAGGATGCCTACGTGCGACTCGGGCAGGCTGAGGTCGAGGTACCTGGCGGTCAGCGGTTCTGGCACGACGTGATCCGACTGCGCCGCGCAGCGCTCATGGTCCTGCTGGATGATCGGGACCGGGTGCTGATGCTATGGCGTCATCGGTTCGTGCCGGACCGGTGGGGCTGGGAACTGCCTGGCGGCCTGGTCGAGACCGGCGAGGAACCCTCCGCTGCGGCCGCTCGGGAGTTGGAAGAGGAGACGGGGTACCGGGCCAGGGATTTCGAGTACATGGGTTCCTTCCAGCCGATGCCGTCAATGGCCGATGCCGAGCGCTTCATGTTCATCGGCACCAGTCCCGAGCGGGTCGGGGAACCCACCGATCTGACCGAGGCCGCGCGAGTCGAGTGGGTACCGCTGGACTCAGTGGCTCGGATGATCGACGAGGGCGAGATCTGGAGCGCTTCATCCCTGGTAGCGCTGGCGCGGGTGCTCTTGAAGCGGCGCTGAGCCTCGTCGTCAGCCACGGTCTTCCGCTGCGGCAGGGGCCGCGTTCGCGGAACCGTGTCAGCCGACGATCTTGGCGCAGGGGACGGTCTCTGCCTGGGTGGTGTCGATGGGGGCGGGGAAATAAAGGGTGCCCTTGGTGCTGTAGTGGCATTCCGCCTGCCACTGCTGAACGAGCACCTGCCACTTGTCCTGGGTAAATCCCCGCGTATGCCGATAGCTAGTGCCCCACATCGCCACCAGGAAGCAGGCCAGGACCGCCACCGCGATCCTCGCCCGGGTCCGGCGCGCCCGGGTAGCGGGCGCGGCTCCAGGGTCGGCCGCGGCGGCCTCCCTGCGCTGCCAGTACGTGTCCATCGCGACCAGGGCGGCAAGCGTCAGGAGGATGATGGGCACGAAGTCGTAGCGGTTGGCGTAGTTGCTGAGGACACTGGTGACGGCGGACTCGATGAATCCCATCACCAGGGCGCTCACGATGAACACGCGGCTGCGCCGGGTGCCGGTAACCAGCGCCCAGGCTAGCCCGGCGACCAGGAGGACAATGATGATGGTGCACGCGGCAGGGATGCCCACCACGCGATTCAGGTTGTAGGCGAACACCATTCCCGGGACGCGCTGCAGGTCCCTCACCACGTAGCCCGACATCACGTAGCCCAGCCCGTGATGGTCGGGCTTGCGCTGCAGATGCTCAGCCTTGGCCATCAGGTACACCGGCACCTGGACCGCCAGCCCGGCCGCCCAGCAGATCGACACCAGCTGGTCCCGCCACCGCCGTGGCGCCCAGAACAGCCGGAGCAGCACAACCGGCGCGAAGGTCACGAGCAGGAACTCCCCGGACGCCGCCGTGAAGGCGACCAGCCCCGAGGCAACTACCCCGGCCCAGCTCTTCGGCCGCCAGAACAGGGCCACGAAGCACGCGATCATGAGTAGCCACGGGGTGTTGACTACGTTGTCAAGCTGCTCCAGCACCACCAGGGGCTGCAGCAGGAGCGCGGCGGCCGCCGCCGCGCGCAGCCAGCGAGAGGCGATCAGGTCCTTGGTCGCGTGGTAGATGAACAGGGCGCAGAGCGAGTCGACGAGCGCCCCCGTCACCGCGAGCGCCTTAGCCGTGTACACGAGCGGCAGGTAGGAGATGAGCTGAATGAGCAGCCTTGGCAGCAGCTCCTCGTAGCCCCCATAAGGCATCAGCAAGTGCCATGGGTGGGCGTACGCGTCGAGGAGGAAGATATGCACGTCGTCGGAGTAGCCAGAGTCCCAGGAGGGGACGCCGGCGACCCGCAGGAGCGCGACGGCCGCCCCAGCGAGCACGGCCCCCGCCTGAAGGGCGATGCTGCCGACTAGGCTGCGGCCCCGCCGGGCGACGGACGGCGCTGGCCCACCAGGCAGGACCCCACTCACTGCCAAGTTCTTGACAGAATCAGACACTGGACTCACGTCGGCCAGTATGCCAGCTTGGATCTCGTTCGGGTGGTATCTCCATGCTCACGCAACGGGACTGGGCGCGTGTCAGATGCTCCCCCGCCCATCTCGGTGCTCCTGTTCTCGTTTCCTGGGGGCTGGTGGCGTTCGTCAGGCGGCCGTCTTCTGGACGCTGTTGTCCCGGATGAACCGGGCGGCTCGGTTGAGGGCGGCGTCGCCTTCGTCGAGCAGGGCGGCGAATGCCTGGAAGACGTGCGGGACGCCAGGGGTGATGTCCAGGATGACGGCCACGTTGTCGGCTGCGGCGTTGGCGGCGAGGCGGGTGGCGTCGTCGAGGAGCACCTCGTGTGATCCGGCCTGGATCAGCAGCGGCGGCAGCCCGGAGAGGTCGGCGAAGATGGGGCTGACCATGGGGTCGGCCGGGTCCGTGCCGGCCAGGTAGTCCGAGGCCCGGGTGCGGATGGCCTGAGCGCTGATGGCCGGGTCGGCCTCTGCCTTGTCGGTGAAGCTGCTGCCGGTCACGGTGAGGTCGGTCATCGGCGAGAGCAGCAGGGCCGCCGCGGGCATGGCCAGGCCCTGCCCCCTGCCGCCGATGAGGAGCTCGATGGCGAGGTTGCCGCCGGCTGACTCGCCTGACACGACGATGGGGCCGGCGCTGTCGGCCTGTCCGGCCAGGGCGCGGTAGGCCGCCGTGACGTCCTGGAGCGCGGCCGGGTACGGATGCTCAGGCGCGAGCCGGTAGTCGACCGACACGACGCGCATGCCCGTCTTGCGGGCCAGGCTGGATGCCAGCCCGGCGGATCCCCCCGCGGAGCCGAGCGCGAACCCGCCGCCGTGAATGTGGAAGATGGTGCCGCGCGGCTCGACGCCAGCGATGTCGATGAAGACCACCGGGATGCCGCCCAGGTCAGCGGGCGTCACGCGGACGTCCGCCGGCAGGGGCTGGGAGGTCAGCATCTGGTCGAGGAGGGGACGCTGGACAGCGACGTCCCCGCCAAGGTCGAACGGGGCGTTCCTGAGGATCTGGTCGATCATGTCGCGCTGGTGTGCGGTCATTGCCGCTCCTTTCATCGTGGCGAGCCCGGGTGCCTGTGGCTCGCCGGGGGCAAGATTTAGATTAGTGCTAAGTTGATTAATATCAAGCTACTTAGCCCTATGCTAGATTTGGCCTGTGACCGAGGACGGGAGGCGACGTGACTGACCTGCGGCAGGTATTCGATGACCTGGTGAGGTTCGAGACGATCCTGTGGGGGGAGATCGACGGGCGGCTCCAGGAGGAGTGCGGCATCAGCCTCGCGAGCCTGAACGGCATGCTCGTCATCGACGCCACGCCGCTGTGCCGGGTCCACGACATCGCCCGGGCCGTCGCGATCACCGTGGGGGGCGCCAGCCAGGCCGTCGACCGCCTCGAATCAGCTGGCCTGTGCGCCCGCCGGGCCAACCCGTCCGACCGGCGCTCATCCATCGTGGAGCTGACCCCCCAGGGGAAAGAGGTCCTGGACATCGCCGCCCCGATCTTCGACCGCGAGCTCGACCGCCTGCTGGGAGCTCCGCTGCCTGGTACCGCACTTGCGCACCTGGCTGACGCCCTCAGCACGCTCCGCCGGTCCGCGACCACTCAGGCGGGCGGCCCCGCACCTGGCGAGGACCAGAAGCGAGGCTAGGAGTCGCGGCTCACGCGCCGACGGCTAGTGAGTTTCTGACAGCGTCCAGGCCAGCGGCATGCGAGACAACGGGCTCGTATCCGAGCTCGGCCACGGCCTTGCCTGTGCGCAGGAGGCAGGGCTGGCCCAGGAACCATCGGGCGGGAACGGGGACCTGGCGAGCCGCGGTCTCGGTGTCGAGGTCGGGGATCGGCGTGGTGACGCCGTAGATGCCGAACAGGGCCTGGAGGAAGTCGCGAAGCGTGACGCGGTGCCGGTCGGTAATGAAGTAGGCCTGGCCCGGCCGGCCGCGCTGCCATCCGAGCATGAGGCCCTCGACGGCGTTGTCGACGAACGTCACATCGGTAGTGTGCCGGCCTCCGTCGATCCAGGCGAACTGCCCCGCTCTTGCCGCGGTGACCAGGCCATCGGTGAGGATGCTGCCAGGACCCCAGACGAACCTGGGACGAATCGACACCACGGCAAGGCCGGGAGCGTTCGCGTCGAGCACGATCGCCTCGGCAATGGCCTTTACCGCACAGTAAGCGGCCTCTGAGTCCGGCCGCAGCGGCGCGGTCTCGTCCACGTCCACCAACGGGTCGCCAGCCAGGAGCGCGGCCTCACTCCCGCAGTGGACGAGCCGCGGAACCTGCGCGTAGCGGGCCGCGTTGACGACCGCCTGAGTGCCGCGGACCGACACGAGCTCATGACGCTCCCGGCTGGCGGTGATATCCGTCTCGGCAGCGAGATGAAATAGCACGTCGCTGTCCGTCACCGCATCGCGCCACGTAACCGGGTCGGCCAACTCGCCCCGGACGGGCGCCGCGCCGAGGGCAGACACCTTCGCCGCCGACTCCTCGCTCCGGACTAGGGCACGGACCGAGTGGCCCTCGCTGCGAAGCCGGCGTACCAGCACCTGGCCGATGAACCCCGAACCGCCTGTGACGAACGCCTGCGCCATGAAGTTCTCTTTCCTTGAGTCCAAGCCTCCTCGCTTGCCTTCGGCGAGGAGGTCCCTCATCGGGTACAGCAACCAGCGTCTCCTCGGGCTTCCCTCAGGTTTATTCATAATTTCATGACTTGCGATAAGCTAATCGAATGGCTTCTCTTCGGGCGCTGGAGTGCCTTCTCGCAGTCGCGGACTCTGGATCGATCACGCAGGCGGCGCTGCTGCTGCACTCCTCCCAACCTGCCATCTCTCACCAGCTCGCCGCGCTGGAGCGTGAGACGGGAACGACCCTGCTTCGCCGCGAGCACCGGGGGGTCAAGCTCACACCCGCTGGGCGTGCCGCCGTCGCGGACGCCAGGCGAGCGATCGAGGCGGCCGCGTCGGCGGTGAGGTCAGCCCGCGCCGCTGGCCAGGCGGCCGGAGGATCGCTGCGGCTGGCCTGTGCGCAGAGCCTCGTGTCAGTGCTCGCCCCGGTCATACGCGACTGGCACTGCCGTCACCCGGACGTGGCAATCAGCCTGCGGGAATCCACGTCACCAGATGAGCTCTACGGCTTCATCGACTCCGACGAGGTCGACGTCCTGCTGGTACCCGCTCCCGAAACCGGGCGCTTCATGGTCACCGTGGTCGCTGACGAGGAGATTGTGCTGGCCACGGCGGCCGACCACCCGTTGGCCCGCCAAGCTGCCGTGCGCGTACAGGATCTCAACGGTGCGCGCCTCGTTCATTTCGCCCCGGAGAACGGCCTCAGCGCATGGCTTGACTGGTCCCTGACTAAGGCCGGAGTCCGCCCGGAACCCGTGATGAGGACAGCGGTGACCGCCGCCGCCCCGCAACTCGCGGCGGCGGGCCTAGGGGTCGCGGTATGCCCGGTAAGCGCGATCAGCGACGGCTTCCCGGGCGCGGTCCGGTCGTTCTCGCCCCGCTGGACCAGGCAACTGGCCGCTGTCACGGCGGCCACCCCAGACCCGCTCGCCGCGCGGTTCATCGGCAACCTGCGTAGTCACGGCGTGCGGGTGCCTCGCGGCGTCCGAGCTCAACTGGCGGGGGACGACCCGCCCCCCGCCACCACGCCGCGCCCATCGAGTTAGCGAACGACTGCTCGCCCGCTGCACCCGACCGTGAGGAACTCAGTGTCCCTCTCAGGTGGCCTCGTCATCTGCGGATCGCAGGCCCCGCCACCGGGCCATCTGTCAGGCCCGGGCGGGCTTGGCCGGCCCTTGTCGGGGAAGGCCTCCTCCGCTCGCCGCTCAAGTCGCCGCATGGACCTGCGGACCACGACGATCGAGGCGACCGTCGCCAGGCTGGCGAGCCCGTAGCCGGCGTAGGTGATGGTGCTTCCGACGCTGGAGGCCGCGTTGCCGAGCGCGTAGGCGCCGAAAGCGTAGAAGCCCGCCCACAGCACGCCACCGGCCGCGTTCGCGACAAGGAAGGCTGCCCAGCGCATCCTGCTCACCCCGGCGAAGAAGGCGGCGAAGGTTCGCAGTACGGCGATGAACCGTCCGGCGAAGACCACCTTCACCCCGTGCCGGGCGAACAGGTACCTTCCGACCTTCAGCTTCGCGCGGTCCAGGCCGACAAGGCGGCCGTAGCGCTCAGCCAGCCGGTAACCTCCAGTCCGGCCAATCCAGTAGCCGGCGTTGTCCCCGACGATCGCGGCGCTGGCCGCGGGGGCGGCCAGCGCCGCGATGTTCAGGTGATGCGTCGTGCCCGCGTACAGTGCCGCCGTGATGAGGGCGGTCTCGCCGGGCAACGGGATCCCCATGCTCTCCAGGGCGATCAGCGCGAACACCGCGTAATAGCCGTACGACTCGACTATCTGAGTGATCCAGCCCCACGTCATGCGGCCCAGCATAGGAACGGCCACACGAGCTGGACATCGGCCTGGCGGCCCATATTCGACCCCGCTCCTATCCTCCGCAGGTTCAAGTCCGCGTCGTCCTAAATGCTTAGACCGCTAGAGGGATTTCAGAAGCTCATAGGATCCTCTGAAGACAATGACGCCGACGGGTTCGGATCAGGAGCCTGTCCAATATGTGGCACGCTTATTGCCATGCGTGCACTGCACCAGGATCAGGGACTCGGTTTTCAGGCTTCTGGCGGCGCCCCGAAGGTCGCTGCGGTAAAGCCGTACTTCTGGGTGGTGAAACTGCTAACGACCGCCATGGGTGAGGCAGTGTCAGACTTCGTGGTCCTTGACGTGAATAAGTACCTCGGGGTGGCCCTAGGCTTCGTGGTGTTCGTGGTCGCGATCACCTGGCAGTTCCGCACGCCGCAGTACCGGACCTGGCCGTACTGGACCGCTGTGTCGATGGTGGCGGTCTTCGGCACGATGGCCGCCGACGTCATGCACGTCGTGCTCGGACTGCCGTACATGGTGTCGGCCGTGTTCTACGCGGCTTGCCTGATCGTGACGTTCCTAGCCTGGTACCGGACCGAGCGGACGCTCGACATCCACTCGATCGTCACGCGGCGCCGCGAGGTGTTCTACTGGCTGGCGGTGATCTTCACGTTCGCCATGGGCACGGCGCTCGGCGACCTGTTCGCGACAACCTTCCACCTCGGCTACCTCGCGTCGGCGTTCATCTTCGTCGGGCTGATCTGCGTGCCGCTCGTCGCCTGGCGGCTCGGCGCCAGCCCCGTGCTCACCTTCTGGATCGCCTACATCCTCACCCGGCCGATCGGGGCGTCGTTCGCTGACTTCTTCGGGATGCCGAAGAACGTCAGCGGCATGGGATTCGGGCATGGGGCCGTGTCGGTCGTGACGGTAATCCTGGTGATCGCGCTCATCATCTGCCTGTCGCGCTCCGGTATCGACCGCCCGGAGGCCACACCGTCGTCCCCTTACCCGCAGCCGCGGGGTGCCGGCGCGGTCGGCTAAGCCCCCACCCCGGGCACTGGCTGCACCAGTTCCTGCCAGGTCTTTCCGCTTCGCACGCTCTCCGGCCGCTCGGCAACGATGTCTGATTCCGGGCGCGCGTACTCGTCGCGGACCTTGACCAGGATCCAGCGCTTATCACCGGTCCGGGTAAGCGCGAAGCCGCCTGACAGCTTGCGGCCACGCGCGATGAACGACAGGTGGCCTGGCCGGTCGCGCACGATCTCGGCGGCCCCCTCATCCCAGATGATCACCGCGCCGGTGCCACGCCCCGGGCCACCGCGAACGCCCTCGAAGTCTCCGGCCGACAGCGGGTGGTCCTCGACCGGCACGGCCAGTCGGCGGGCGGCTGGGTCGAGTGAGGACCCCCTGGGGACTGCCCATGAGCGCAGTACCTCGCCTGACTGCACGCGCAGGTCAAAGTGCAGCCTGGTCGCGTCATGAAGCTGAACGACGAACCGCGATATGGTCACCACGCCTAAGTATGCGTGGCCTCGGCAAGGGCGGCACCGCGTGCTCCTGGACGACGGGACGGGCGGTCGCTCACCAGCAGCCGCCTGCTGACTGCTGGCGGTGGACGCGCTCCCCGCGGGCCTCGCGCCAGGCACGCTGCTCGGCCGATTCGGCCGCCGCCTCGGCCAGGCGCTGAGCCTGCCGGGCTCCGGAGGGGTAGCGCTGGTAGCCGCCGTAGTGGGCGACCGGGCTCCAGCCGAGGGTAATACCGGGCAGCGGCTCCGCCTGCCCCTCGTAGTTGTCCGAGGCGTAGACGACGCGCCCCCCAGCGATGGTCAGCTCGGCCTCAATATGGGGGATGTCATCGTCCGGGACAGCGAAGAAGTCGGCCGACAGGATGGCCAGGTCCGCGTACTTCCCGACGGTAATGGTGCCCTTGCGGTCGGCCTCGCTGGTCAGCTCGGCGCCTGCCTCGGTGTACATGTGGAGGGCCGTTTCCCGGTCGACGATGTTGGCCGACGGGTAAAGGCGGTTGCCGCCGATGTCGCGTCCGCTGACCAGCCAGGCGAGGGCGGGCCAGGGATTGTAAGAGGACACGGTGGTCGCGTCCGTGCCGGCCGCGACGGTCAGGCCAGCCGCCAGGAGCCTGGTGACGGGTGGCACCCAGGCGGCGGCGGCCGGGCCGTATTGCCCGGTGAAGGACTGGCCCTGGAAGTACATGCGGTTCTGGACGGATATGGCACCGCCCAGTGCCATGACGCGCTCGATGCTGTGGTCGCTGATCGTTTCGGCGTGATCGAAGAACCAGCGGGTTCCTGCGGGCCATCCGCCGTCGGCGGCGATCTTCTCGAACACATCAAGGTCGGCCTGGATCGTCTGGTCGTAGGTGGCGTGCAGCCGGAACGACCAGCCGTGCTCAAGCAGGAGCCGCGCGGCTGCCTCCAGCTCGGCGGCGGCGCCAGCAGGCAACTGGGGGCGGGGCTGGCCGAAGTTCTCGTAATCCGCGGCCGACGAGACGAGGTACTCGCCCGCGCCATTGGCGCGCAGCCACTGGTCGCCGTCGCCCGGGCTGACCATGCCGATCCAGCGGCGCAGGTCGTCCAGCTCCTGGCCGGGCACCTGGGGCAGGAGGTGGTAGCCGATGCGCACGGTCAGCTCGCCGCGCTCAGCTAGCTGCCTGATGGTGGCGTAGTCGTCGGGGAAGTCCAGGGACCCCCCGGCGGCGTCGACGGCGCTGGTCACCCCGAGCCGGTTAAGCTCCCGCAGGAAGTGCCGGGTCGACTCGAGCTTGCCTTCTTGTCCCAGCACTGGCGCCTTGGCCAGGGCGTCGTACATGACCGCGGAGCTCGGGGCCGCAATCAGGAACCCGGTAGGGTTCCCGGCGTAGTCCTTGACGATCTCGCCCCCGTAGGGGTGCGGCGTGTCCCTGCTGTAGCCGACTGCCTCCAGCGCGGCCCGGTTGAGCAGCGCCCACTGATACAGGTGCAGGACGAGCACCGGGGTGTCCGGCGCGGCCTCGTTGAGCTCGCGCAAAGTGGGCGGCCGCCGCTCGGCGAACTGGTCCGCGGTCCAGCCGCCCGCTACCCGCACCCACTGGCCGGCCGGTGTCCGCTCCGCCTGCTCGCGCAGCATCCGCAGCCCTAGCGCCAGGCTGGGAACGCCGTCCCAACGCAGCTCAAGCAGGTAGCTGCTCCCTCCCCGGATCGCATGCAGGTGCGAGTCGTTCAACCCGGGGATCACCCTGCGTCCCAGGGCATCCACGATCCGGGTGCCCGGCCCGATTAGCGGGGCCACCGCCGCGTCGTCGCCCACCGCCACGAACACCCCGTCCCTCATCGCCACGGCGCTCACGGCGGGCCGGGCCGGGTCACCGGTATGGACTCGCGCGTTGCGCACGACCAGGCTGGCCGGCTGGTCAGGGTGGCGATCGGCCCGGACTCCGGCCACAGGCATGGACGGGGCGGGGAGGACTGCTGGAGGGCGGAAGGTCATGGATGCGTCTCCTGCCGGGTAGCTGTGATGGCACACGATCAAACCGCTACGGAGACGACAGGAACAGCAGGACAGCCATCCCCCTAGATATGCGCACTCGTGTACTTCCTTAGGGGGCGGGCCAGGCAATTTCCCAGTCCCTGGCCGAGCTTTACTGTACTTGCGGCCCCTGACGCTGGTGGGGACGACACGCCTGAGCCGCCAGCGGCCCCATCGAGAGGCAGGCGGCGCCGGCCTTCCAGCAGGCGCGCGTCAAGAACGCGGGTGGCGGGAAGCCTGTACTGGAGTCAGCCTTGGCTGGCCCAACTTGACCCTCGCGTCTGCCGCGCGGATGCGAGGACCGCGATGGGGGCACATCATGACAAAGCACTGGCCAGCGATTCCCTACGACCAGTGGGGTGCGACATGTGACACGCTGCACGCCCACACCCAGATGCTGGGCAAGCTGGCGGTGAAGCTCGCGCCGCCAGAGCCGGAGCTGCTGCACGCCGCGCTGCGGCTGACCGCGCGCGGCTGGGAGACTGGGCTACTGCCCGCGCCCGACGGCTCCGGGTCGCTCGTCGTGGCTCTAGACCTGCACGCCCACGAGGCGGTGGTGGAGCACAGCCGCGGTTCGGCGGAGCGGGTCCCCCTTGCCCCGGACCGCCCGGTGGCCGAGGTGACCCGCGACGTGCTCGCAGCGGTGGCCCGGGCAGGCGGGGAGGTTCGCATCAACCCGACGCCGCAGGAAGTTCCGTGGAGCGTGCCGCTGGACCAGGACTACGTCCACGCCCACTATGACCCAGGCCAGGTTGACAAGTACTTCGGCGCGGCCACCCAGGCCGCCCTGGCACTCGCAGAGTTCCGCGCGCCCTACCGGGGCCGGTGCACGCCGGTCAACGCATGGTGGGGCTCGTTCGACCTGTGCGTCGTGATGTTCTCCGGCGCTCCGGCCGACCCTCCCTCAGACGACTTCATCACGCGCAACGCATCCGACGCTCAGCAGATCGTGGTCGGCTGGTGGCCTGGGAACGCCGATCGCCGGCCGGCCTTCTACGCCTACGCCCACCCGGCACCGCACGGCTTCGCCGGGGCGGCGCTGTCCCCGGCCGCCCGCTGGGACGACACCCTCGGGGAATACACCCTCGACTGGGACGACGTCCGCACCGCCCCCGACCCGCATGCCATGGCCGTGGACTTCCTCCGCACGGCCTTTCACCATGCGCACCTGAAGTCTGGATGGAGCGCCGACCTCGGCGCCACCGCCGAAGGCAGGCCGCTGCCCGTGCGGTGAGCCGGCATAGGGCCTGGATGCCGTCATTCTCCGAAGTCCCTGGCCGACCCCCGCGGGCGGGCTTGCGTCACTCTGGTCTGGTGCGGGCGAGCAGCAACGCGACGTCGTCTCGCGGGCGAGGGGCCAGGCTGGCGAGCACGCTGTCGCATAGCTCGTCCAGCGAGTGGGCCGGACCGTCGGCCAGAGCGCAGGCCAGCCGGGACATGCCGGTGCCGATGTCCTCGCCGGGCCGCTCGATGAGCCCGTCGGTGTACATGGCCAGGATGCTGCCGGGAGGGAGCAGTATCTCCCGGGGAGGATGGGGGACTTGGCCTGCCCCGAGCAGCAGGCTGGGCGGCAAGTCGATGAGCTCGGTGCTGCCGTCACGGAGGCGCAGCGCGGGCGGCGGGTGCCCGGCGCTGGTCAGCTGGCAGCGCCGCGTGCGCGGGTCGTAGACGGCGTGGAGGCAGGTGGCTCCGGCCTCGGCGCCGCGGGCGGCGAGCGTATCACTGAGCTGACTGATGATCTCGCCCGGCTGGCAGCCAAGGCGGGCGAGGGCGGCGGCGGTAGTGCGCAGCTGGCCCATAGTCGCGGCGGCCTGGATGCCGTGGCCGGTCACGTCGCCGACCATGAGTGTCACCCGGTCGGCATCGAGCGGGATGACGTCGAACCAGTCGCCGCCAATCTCGGCGGCCTGGCTGGCCGGCTGGTATCGGTAGGCGATCTCGAGTCCGGCTACCTCGGGGATGTCGCGGGGCAGCAGGCTGCGCTGCAGGGTGATCGCCGCGTCGTGCTCACGGGTGTAGAGCCGGGCGTTGTCGATGTGCACCGCGGCCCGGGCGGCAAGGTCAGTGACCAGCCGCACGTCAGCGTCGTCGTAGGGCGTGGGGGTCCGGGACCGGCTGAACGTGACCGACCCCAACGTGGTACCCCTTGCGGTCACCGGCACCGTGATCAGCGTGTGCACCCCTCGGTCCAGCAGGGGCTGCATGACATGGGCCGGATAGCCCAGCTGCCTGATCTCGGCCTGGCTGCGCGCCACCAAGAGATCCCTCCGTAGGAACACCCCGGCGGGCTGAAGCGGGGCCGGCACGGTGAACAGCTCTCCAGCGGCGAAGTTGCCGGGGCCAGCGGTCGCGGCGTCCGCCACCGCAAGCCGCCGGAACCGCAGGTCCCCGGCATCGGCGCGAGGCTCTTCCCCCAGCAGGACCCGGTCGAGCAGGTCGATAGCTACCCGGTCGGCGACCTCCGGCACCGCCAAGGCCACGAGCTCCCCCGCCGTGCGGTAGAGGTCGAGCGTGGTCCCGATCTCGCTGCCGGCTCGCTGCAGCAGGTCGAGCCGGGCGTTGGCCTGCCGCAAGGCTGTCTCCGCCTCTGCCTGGCTGGTGATGTCCAGGAGCGTGCCCACCATGCCGAGCACCTCGCTGTTGTCCGTCACCCGGTACGCCGTCCAGGCGATGACCCGGCGCTTGCCTTCCACAGTCCGGTCTAGGGGCATGTTGACCACGGGAATGCCCTTGTCTATTACCTGGTCGGCGATGGTGCGCTCGACGAAGCGCGTGTCCACCAGCCACTCGGCTCCCTCGGTCTCGGTGGGCCGACGGCCGATGATTGCCTCGTCCGGGATGCCGAGCAGTCGGCGAAACGCGGCATTCGCTCGCCGGCTCCGCAGGTCACGGCCGACGAAAACCATGGCGACCGGTGATTGCTCGAACAGCGCTTCCAGCTCGCGGACGGAAAGCTCCGGTGTGTCCATTGCCGCCCCACTTAACCAGGCAAGTGAATTATCAGTACGAAAAGTTCCTGTGAAGTGCAAGTTCACTGCCGTCTACTGCTAGCTGGCATGATAAGCGCCATCCCGGCGGGCATCGCCGGGCAGGAAAGATGGACGCGCCGCAGCCGCCGACCAGTCCTGCGCCCGGCCCCCTTCACCCTCAGCTGTTCAGCGGCGCGGCCGGGAGCACTGGTCCCTGCTGGCCAATGGCCCGTTAATAGCACGGGAATCGAACCCGCACTTGGGGTTCGTTTGGGATAACCCCCGCTGCTGGCGGGTTCCGGCAGGCGGGCGGTGGAAGTTCCCGGCGCCGTGAGGCCATTCACCTGGACTCACGATGAACTGGACCAGCACTATCCCCGCTGGCGGCGGCGCAAGCTCGGCCGCGCGCTGTCCGGGTCCTCAGTGGCTGCCCAGGTGCGCGGTGTCCTTCCAGATCCCGTCGGCGGGCATGTCGAGGGCCTCGGTACGCCCCGTCCTCCACCCCGGCGTATCAGCGGGGGCACCCCAGTAGTCAGTGACCGTCACCGCCAGCCCGTCACGAAGCTCAGCGATCGTCACGTTGCGGTACAGCTTCCCGTCCCCGTAGTCCGCCGACCACTCCACGATGACCGCCTCCGGCAGGCGGTGACGCCGCCCGACCTCCAGCCGCAGCTCGGGAAAGCCGGCCTCGATCTGCGCGATGCGCTCGCGCCCCCGCACCAGCTCGCGCATCTGCGGCCACTGCCTCACCGCATCGGCATGCAGCGGAACGCCGATCAGGTACTCAACCCGGGTGCCGCTGTGATCAGCCCCGCCGGCAGGAGTGCTCATTGCCGTTCCTTTCCCTTAGTATGCTGCTGGCACTATCGCGCCGGGCTCGTCATTGCGGCAGTCCGCCGCCCTCGGCCGTCTTTTGTTCTGCCTTGAGCGGCGCGCCGCGAACCAGGCCGATGAGCACCACCGCGATGGCGGCACCGATCAGGTCGCCGAATACGTAGGCCCACCAGCCGGTGAAATGGACCCCCACGATATCGGGTCCGAGGGTGCGGGCCGGATTCATTGAGGAGCCGGCGATCGGGCCAGCGAACAGGCCCAGAAGCGCTATCGTCGCGCCGACGGCGATGGCGGCGTTGTGGCCGATGCTGCGGTTGCCGGTCGCGGTGTTCAGGACCACGCTCACCAGGACTGCCGTCAAGACGATCTCCATGACGAACGCCCGCCAGTCCCCGCCCGGCGTGGGGATCGGGTAGGTCCCGCCTGCGGTGACATGGGAGAACATGGCCTGCAGGAACAGCGCGCTGCCGAGGGCGCCGGCGAATTGCGCGATCCAGTAGGGCACGATCCAGCGCAGCGGGAACACCCCGCGGCCGTAGAAGGCGGCGGTCACCGCGGGATTGATGTGCAGTCCGGACAGCGGGCCCCAGGCGTAGATCAGGGCCATCACCAGCAGGCCGGGCGCGATGAACGCCGCGGCCTTGCTGACGGGCTGCCCGCCGGCGTAGTGATTGATCACGCCTGATCCTGATGCCACGGTCACTAGCAGGAACGTGCCGGCGAACTCGATGATCACCCGGATCCGCAGCGGCCGCGACCTAAGCGTGTCCTCTTCGAACGGGATCAGGTAGCGGCGCCGGAGGGCATCCAGATGCTGCTCCTCCTGATCACCCCCGGCACCGGCCATGCTCTCCGCTCCAGTCAGAGGTCCTCGCTCCCGAGCACATGAAGTTACTCACAGTGGTCATGTAACTACCCATGGCCCTGGCGATTCTAACGGTGCGGCAGCGCAACAGCAGCGCTCGCACTGTCGGCAACCAGTCAATCGCCCGTCGTAATAAGCCAGAGGTCAGCCGGGTAAGGAGCCGCGGGTGAACCCTGGCCGAGGAAGGGACGAGATGCAAGGGGCAGACGAACAGGCCGGAAGCCAGGGGAAAGCACTGCATCTGACGGCCAATCTCTTCGCCGTCCCCTTCGGCCTGGTTGGCCTGGCGCAGGCATGGTCAGCGGTGACGAAGCTGGCCGGCGCCTCGGCCTTGCCGGGGAACGTGCTGTGGATCATCGCGGCCGTAGCCTGGCTGATCATCCTGGCCGCCTACCTGTCGAATGTCGCCGCCCAGCGGCGGTGGAAAGCCGAGCTGTCCGATCCGACGTTCGGGCCGTTCACCGCGCTGATCGTCATCGTGCCCATGCTGCTCGGTGCCCGGCTGGCTGAACAGGCTAAAGACGCAGGACAGGTCGTGTTCTGGGTCAGCGCCGCCTTGATGGTAGTGACCGGCGCCTGGATCACCGGGGACTGGATCACGTGCGACGGTGGCATCCGACGCTGGAATCCCGGCTACTACCTGCCCACGGCCGCTGGTGGCCTGCTAGCCGGGGGCGCGAGCGCCGTGCTGGGCTTCCCCACGGTGTCCCGTGTGCTGTTCGGCCTGGGTATCACCTCCTTCGTGGTGCTCGCCCCCATAATCTCGCTGCGGCTGTATGACGTGCCATCCTTGCCGCCGCCGCTGTTGCCCACAATCGCGATCGAGCTCGCGCCACCAGTGGTAGCAGGCAACGCCTGGTTCGAAATCAACGGCGACAAAGTCGACACGCCCGCAGCCGTCCTGGCCGGCTTGTCATTGCTGATGCTGCTGGTCCAGCTGAGGCTGGTTCCGCTGTACAGGCGGGCACCATTCGGCCCCGGCTACTGGGCCTTCTCGTTCCCTTACGCCGCTGCCGTCACCTATGGCGTGGCCTGGCTGGACGTGGAGCACGCGGACGGCGCTACGGACGTCGGGTACGCCCTCGTCGCCATCCTCACCACCGGGTTCGCGCTGCTCGCGGCGCGGACGGTCATCGGCCTGGTCCGCGGCACGTTCCTGCCGCGGACCCCCACGGCCGGCCGCCCCCCCGGCTAACCGGCTCACATCCAGCGCGCGGGCGAACAACCTGCCAGTCGCGCCACGGTCATTCAGGGTCGTCGCCGAGCAGGTACCGGGGGCCCGATCCGAGTACCGCCGCGTGATCCCGCTTGTTGGAAAGGGAGCATTGCCGCAGTGACAGGCACCCGCATCCGATGCACGCGTCGAGGCGCTGCCGGATGGTCTGCATGCGGGAGATGTGGGCGTCCAGGCGGTCACGCCAGCGGCGGGAGACGCGCTCCCAGTCCCGCTTGGCCGGCACCCGGTCACCGGGGAGCAGCGCCAGTGCGTCCCCGATCTCGGCGAGGGACAGGCCGATGGTCTGCCCGACCGTGATGAAGGCGATCCTGCGCAGCACTTCGGGGGCATAGGTCCGGCGCCCGGCCGCATCACGCTCGCACGAGATCAGGCCGCGCTCCTCGTAGAACCGCAGCGCCGACGGGGCCACGCCGCTGCGGTCGGCGACTTCCCGGATGGTGAACCGCTTCGCCATGCCCCATTCAACCACGCGATGTGGGCACTTGCGCTCAAGTGCACTTGAACTGACAATCTCACGGCATGCATAACGACCTGGCTTCAGGCGCACGGCCCGGCTATCGGCAGCTGCTCGCGCGGCGCGGCATCCCGGTGTTCATCCTGGCGTCGCTGGCCGCGAGGCTGCCCCTGGTCATGGTCTCGCTGGCGCTCATCCTCGCGGTGAGTCCCGCGTACTCGCCCGGCGTGGCTGGGGTGTGCGCCGGGGCGATGACGCTCGGGAGCGCCCTGGCCGGCCCCCGGCGCGGGCGGCTTGCCGACTACCTCGGCCCGCGCCCGGTGCTGCTCATCTCGGGCACCGGGTGCACGCTCGCGCTGGGCGCCGCGATAGCCGCCATGTACTGGCTGGCCGCCCCGGCGCCGGCGTTGGTGGCATGCTGCGCGGCCGCCGGGGCCTGCACGCCGCCGGTGGCCCCGGTCGTGCGCACGGCATGGCGTGGCCACCTCGCCGCGGCGCCGGAGCTCCTGCACGCGGCGCAGGCCTGGGAATCGACCGCCATCGACGTCACCTACGTGGCCGGGCCGGCCGTCGTCGCCATCCTCGCCTCGGCCGTCTCCCCGCCGCTCGCGCTGGCCGTGGCCGCGGCGGGCGTGCTCGCCGGCTGCGCGGCGCTCGCCGCCACCCGCCCTATCCGCACCACAGGCCCTCGGAACGAAGACGAGCCTGCGCGTGAGCATGTCCGTCCCTGGCACGTGCCGGGCCTGGTCCCGCGGCTCACCGTCAGCGGCACCACGACTGCCGCCATCACCGCCACCGAGCTGGCCACCATCCACGCCGCCCGCCTGGCCGGCACCCCGGCCGCCGCGGGATGGCTGATCGCCGCGCTCTCCGCCGGGAGCATCGTCACCGGGCTCGGCTACGGCGCACACCGTCCTCCCGGATCCAGCCAGGCGCACCTGGTAGCGTGCTGCGGCCTGTGGATCATCACGCAACTCGCCTGCGCCCCGCTCCCGCCGCTGTACGGCATCGCCGGGCTGCTCGTGCTGGCAGGCGCCGGCCTCGCACCGGGCATCACCGCCCAGTACGCGATAGCCGCCGACCTCGCCCCTCCCCGCGCCCAGACCGAGACCTTCGCCTGGCTCAACGCAACCGGCCAGCTCGGCGGCTCCGCCGCGGCCATAGCGACCGGCTGGCTCCCCGCCACGGGCGGCTACCTCCTCAGCGCCGCCCTCGCCGCCGCCGCGCTGCTCGCCATGTCAGCCAGGCGGGCGGTTTCTCACCGTTTCCGGGCGAGGGGGATGCTGGGCCGGTGAGGCGGGGCGAGGTGGCGGCGCTTGTCGGCCAGGTCCCGTGCCAGCGCGACGGCGAACGTACGGGCGGTGGCGGGCAGGGTCTTGATGTAGGACGGCTCGAGGAACCCGCCCGCCATGTGGTCGAACTGGCCGTGGGCACCATGGTCCTGGCTGGCATCAACCGGGTCGTAGAGGTTGGCCGGCCGACTGGCGGGAAGGGGCTCGTCGGCGAGCTGGGTGGACCAGGCGCCCACGGAGGCGAACTGGTTGCCAAACCCGGGGAACAAGCTCCCGGCGAGCACTAGGAGCTTGTTCCACGAGCCGATGACCTTTTGGCGGCGGCCGGTGAGCGCGGCCTCGAGGATGAACCGCGCGATCAGCTCCGGCTGGTAGATGGGCGCGACGGGCTGTGGCTGGCGGTCCAGGGTGGTAGCGCACCAGTCGAACTGCGGGGTGTTGACCGCAGGCAGGTACACCATGCTCATCCGCACGCCGCTGCCCTCGTGCAACAGCTCGGCCCGGGTTGACTCGAAGAATCCCCGGCAGGCGAACTTTGAGGCGCAGTAGGCGGACTGCAGCGGAATGCCGATCACCGCCAGGGCCGAGCCGACGTTCACGATGTTGCCGCGGTCGCGGGGCCGCATCCTGCTGAGTGCGGCCATCGTT
>Ga0335072_10005499_pt1 | contig 18678 bp, 12 predicted proteins | sample Lox_Sample_21_FD_206725 | JGI IMG/M metagenome (GOLD analysis project Ga0335072, IMG submission 206725) | Soil microbial communities from Loxahatchee National Wildlife Refuge, Florida, United States - Lox_Sample_2.1 | ecosystem: Environmental > Terrestrial > Soil > Wetlands | place: USA... | reverse complement strand
ACTGCCGCGCTCGCCCCGGGTGAGCAGGCGGTAGCCGACGTAGCCGATGATCACGATGATCAGCGACATCGCGAGCATGATCGAGCCGAGCGCGTTGAGCGCGGGACCGCCGTTGCCGCCGTGCTGGGTGGAGTAGATGATCACCGACATCGGGGTGTTGCCCGCGCTGGAGGAAAGCAGGTCGACGATCACGAAGTCGTCGACCACGCCGGAGAACACGAGCACGGCGCTGGCGAAGATGGCCGGCGCGAGCAGCGGCAGCAGCACCCGGCGCATCACCTGGAACTGGTTAGCGCCCAGGTCCGCGGCGGCCTCTTCGTACTGCCTGCCCAGCGTGACCAGCCGGGCCTGCACGACGATGGCGGGCCAGCTGACGTTCCACGTGACCAGGCCGAGGACCTCCGCCAGCGTGCCCAGGTGCACGGTGGAGAACAGCGTGGTGAAGACGAAGAACATCGAGACGCCGAAGATCAGCTCGGGAATGACGTAAGACAAGATCATCACGAAGTTGAACGTCGCGGGGAGCGGGCCGCGCCAGCGGTTGATGCCGAGCGCGAAGCAGACGCCGAGCGGCACCGCGATCAGCGTGGTGAGCACCGACAGCCGAGCGGTCTGAATGACCGCCGCGTGCAGCTGCGGGTTGTGCAGGACCGAGTTGACCGGGTCGCTGAAGTACCAGCGCCAGGAGAAGCCCTGCCAGGCCGACTGTGAACGGCCGTTGTTGAAGGAGAACAAGACGGCGATCGCGATCGGCACCAGTGACCAGATCAGGTAGAGCCAGGTGAAGCCCTCGAGGAACCAGGGATGGCCCCAGGGGTTGCGCCCGGGCAGGCGGCTTGGCTTGCTGGTGGCGGGCCTCGTTCTCGTCGCGGTCATCTGGCCGCCTCCCGGTTCGTCGCGATCACGTAGTAGACCATCGGGATGAGGAGCACTATCAGCAGGAACAGCGAGAGGACCGCGCCCTGGCCCTCCAGGCCAGGCGTGCCAAGCTGGCCCTGGATCAGGTTGCCGATCATCGAGGTCGACGCGGCCCCTGACAGCATCTGGTTGGTGTAGTAGTCGCCGAGCATCGGCAGCACCGTGATGAGCAGCCCGGTCAGGATGGGCTGCCTGCTCAGCGGCAGCGTCACGTGGACGAAGGTGCGGGCACGGCCCAGGCCCAGGTCGCGGCCGGCCTCGATCAGCGCCGGGTCGATCCGGTCAAGCCCCGCGTAGAGCACCAGGATCAGGTACGGGATGTAGCCGTAGACCAGGCCGAGCACCACGGTCACCGAGCTGCCGCCCAGCCAGTTGACCGGGGAGATGCCGACCCAGCCGAGCGCCTTGTTCACGTAGCCGCCGCTGGACAGCAGGTCGATCCAGGCCAGCATCCGCATCATGTAGCTGATCCAGAACGGCGCGATAAGCAGCACGAGGAATAGGGCCTTGCGGCGGCCTGAGAACCTGGCGACGAAGTAGGCGGCCGGGTAGCCGATCAGCAGGCACAGCAGCGAGGCAATCGCGACGTAGGCCAGCGTGCGCCCCAGGATCGGGCCGGCGAACGAGGCCGCGCCGAACAGGTCGCGCCAGACGTCGATGACGTTGGAGGAGCTCCAGGTCCATGGGCTCCAGACCGCGACGGGTGCCTCGTAGAGCTGGTTGAGCTTGCCCATGGCGATTGAGAGCACCGCGTAGAACGGCACCACGAACAGCACGGCGAGCCAGATGATGCCCGGCGTGGCGAGGGCGATCCAGAACCCGTTTCCCTTGGTCCGCATGGCCTGCCCTTCCCTTCAGATCCCGTTGCCCAGGTCCCGTCGCCCCGTTGCCCCTCAGATCCCGTTGCCCCTCAGATCCCGTTGCTCACGACGAGCCAGGCCTGCTGCCACAGCGCGTCCGCGTCCACCGGGAGTTGCAGCTCGAACAGGCCGCGGCGGAAGGCCGAGGGCTGGACGGCCGTGGATACCAGGGCCTGCGGCAGGATCTGCTCCTTCACGAGCACCTGCGGCGTCACCCCGGTGAGCGGCTGCATGTAGCCGTTCCAGCTGATGTTCTCGAGCACGACCGGCAGGTCGAGCAGGTAGTTGAGGAACAGGTGCGCGAGCACCGGGCTGGACGAGGACCGCAGCACCACGTTGGTGTCGTTGGCGACCGGCCCGCGCCCGTCGGCCGGGAACCAGTAGCCGACCACGTCCACGTTGACGCCCTTGGGCAGGTAGGACGCGGCCGCCGCCATGTCGCCAGACCAGGCGTTGGTGATCCAGGTCTGCCCGGTCGGGACCTCGGAGTAGTCGTTGTTGTCGATGCGCAGGTTGACGAGGCCGATCAGGTCCTGCAGGGCCTGACGGGAGGTGGCGATCTGCCGGTAATCGGTGGTGTTCAGGTTGAACAAGCCGTTCTTCATCAGCCCGAGGGCGATGCCCTCACGGTAGTCATCGAGGATGGCCACCCGGCCCTTGTACTTGGGCTGCCAGGGCATCGCCCAGGGGCTGGCCATGGAGTAGGGGTTCTCGTCGACCAGGTCCTTACGCCAGGAGATGCCCGTGGTGTAGATGGTGTATGGCACCGTGTACTGCCAGTGCTGGTCGTAGAAGGGGTTCGCGTAGTCGGGCCAGGCCTGGCTGATGTTGGGGATGTACGAGTGATTCAGCGGCTGGACGAGCTTGCCCTCGATGAGCTGGCCGAGAACGTCCACGGTGGCGCCGACCAGGACGTCGTAGGACAGTCCGCTGCGCAGCTTGGACAGCGCCTCGTTCATCGTGTTGAACGTGGTGACCTGCACCTTGCACTTGTACTTCTTGGCGAAGGCGTTGACGCAGGCCTGATTGATGTAGGCCTCCCACGTGTAGACCTGCAGCGTGGCAGCTGGCTCCACGGCCAGGCCCGACTTGACCGGGCCGCTGCCGGGGAACACGGGCCAGGTCACCGGGTGGTCCGGCCGTGGCAGTGGCACCGTCCCCGCGTCGGCCAGATCGGACGCGCACCCGGTGAGCAGCCCGTCGGCGCCCCCGCCGAGCGCCAGGGCGGCGAGCGTGGCGCCGGCGCCGCCCTTAAGGAACCTCCGGCGCGGCATTCCGTGCCCCTGCCAGCCTTCTCTCGGGTGCGTCACCGGTCACCTCCCGCGCTGATCATGCTTGCGCTTCGTGCCAAGGTTGACTGAATGTTCGGTCAATTAGACTCTCCGGGGAGTCGGCGCGCAAGACCCTGACGGCAATTGCTGATTAAGAATGGATCGCGGACGCGAAGGCGGCGAAGTTGCCGATGAGGCGGTCGATGTCGGGCTCGTCGTGCTGCACCGAGATCAGCCACTGCTCGATCTTGCCCCAGGGGGGCAGGAACACCCCGCCGTTGTGCTGGAACAGCCAGTGCGCGTTGCTATAGGAGTCATCGGTGGCGAGGAACCCCCGGTAGTCGCGCACCGGCTGGGCCGCGAACACGATGCAGCCCTTGGCCCCCGCGGTCACCACGTGCGCGGTCAGGCCGTTATCCCCGATGGCCTTGGTGATGCCAGCCTCGGCGCGAGCGCGCAGCCGCTCGATCCGCAGGTAGGCCTCCTCGGTGGCGACCTCGGTGAGCATGGCGCGCGCCGCCGCCATCGCGAGTGGGTTGCCGTTGAACGTGCCGACCATCTCGTAGCCGCCGTCGGCGACATGCCGCATCAGCTCCTCCGTGCCGCCGATGGCGGCCACCGACACTCCCCCGCCGACCGACTTGGCCAGGCAGACGAGGTCAGGGAGCACTCCCTCCTTCGCGGTCACGCCACCAGGGCCGACCGTGAGGCCGGTCTTGACCTCGTCGAAGGTGAGCAGCGCCCCATGGGAGTGCAGCAGGTCCCGCAGGCCCGACAGGAAGCCTGGCTCAGGTCCGATGATGCCAGCGTTCATCATGATCGGCTCGACGATCATCCCGGCCACCTGATCCTTGTGCTCATCCAGCAGCCTCTCGACGCTGCCCAGCTGGTTGAACGAGGCGACGAGGGTAAGGCCGGTGATCGCGGCCGGGATGCCGCTGCTGCTTGGGACCTGCGCGGGGTGGCCGGCCGGACCCGCTTCCGCCACGTCGGGCATGACCGAGACCTGCACGGAGTCGTGGTGGCCGTGATACCCACCCTCGATCTTGATGATCAGGTCGCGGCCGGTGAAGGAGCGCATGAGGTGGACCGCGTCCATGGTGGCCTCGGTGCCTGAGTTGGCGAACCGCCACTGGGGCAGGCCGAACCGGCGGGCCAACTCCGCGGCCACGATGATCGCGTCGGCGGTCGGCTGAGCGAAATGAGTGCCGCGCGTGACCTGCTCGCGGACCGCACGGACGATCGCCGGGTGCGCGTGGCCCGCCAGCGCGGCCCCGTACCCGCCGTGCAGGTCGACGTACTCATTGCCGTCCACGTCGTAAACCTTGGAGCCGGCCCCGTGGCTGAGCCAGACGGGCTGCGGCTCGGTGATCTGCCAGTTGGACGTGACTCCGCCGGCCAGCACGCCGCGAGCGCGGGCCGCCATCTCGGCCGACTTCGGCTGGCGCTTCACGAAGATGGCTTCCTGCTGACTGATGAGTCGATCGATGTCGGCGAGCTTGCTGTCGGTGTGGGTGAGCACCGGGCACCTCTTCTTGTTTGACTGAACATTCAGTCTAAGCGGGCGCGGGTGAGCTGGCAATGCTCCGTGGCTTCTCCGGTTCTGTGGCTGCGTGGTTCCGCTGGCTTCCGTTGGTTCCGCCGGTTTCCATTGGTTCCGCTGGTGGCCAGGCAGGCGGGCCTTACCCTTTGACCAGGTGGTGTGGGTCGCGCGATGAGCTCGCGGTGGTGCTGGCCGCCTGGACTGCCAAGCAGGGATGCGGGCGCCGTTGGCGCCCGGGGCGAAGGAGACACTCATGGCGCACGTCAGCACGTACCTCAACTTCATGGGCCAGGCCGAGGAGGCATTCGCCTTCTACGGCCAGATCTTTGGCACCGAGGTCACCATGCTCAGCCGCTTCCGCGACCTGCCCGCCTCCGGGCCTGGAGAACTGGCCGCCGAGGAGCGGAACCTCGTGCTGCACGCCGAGCTCCCGATCCTGGGTGGTCATGTGCTGATGGCGACGGACATGCTCCGGTCCATGGGCCAGGAAACCCGCATCGGCAACAACACCACCCTGTGCCTCGAGGTCGACAGCAGGGAAGAGGCCGACCGCCTCTACGGTGCCCTGTCCCAGGGTGGCTCGGAGGGCTCCCCGATGGCCGACATGCCCTGGGGCTTCTACTGGGGCGTCATCCTCGACCGCTACGGCATCCGCTGGATGATCAACACCCCGACATCATGACGAGCACTGGAGTGGGCCGCTGGCGCGGGCACTGAACGCGAGCCTCCCGCAGTGACCGCGGCCACGCGTAGCCGCCGGTCAGCAGGCATCCGCTGCTGGGATCCTGCATGTTTCACTGCGTCCCTGGCTGGTGGCCGTCACCTGGCTGAAGCGACCCTCGACCTCAGCCAGCCAGAACCAGCCGACGACGCTCTCCGCCGCGACTGGCTGTGCCCGACGGCGAATCCGGCCATGAATGAACTCCACGTGCGGAAGCTCGCCCCGCGGCGTGGGCAGGCATCCCCAGGCCATCGCGCGGGGCTGCCTACCCACGACCGCCCGGCACGCACCGTGCAGGAGCTGGCTGGCTCGTGACGACGGCACCATCACGTCGATGAGCGACCCGGCGGCGTAGACCTCAAGCGCGGGGCGACCACCGGAGCCGTTGGCCAGGCGTAGCGACCAGGGCGTGCCCGCCAGATGCAGCCAGTCGGAGCTATTCATCAGCATGAGGTCCGTCCTGCGGACTGCCTGGGCCATCAGGAGACGGTGAGGACGGGGTAAGGCGACTCGTGCAGCAGGCGGACCGGGACCGAGCCGATGACCTGATGCGCGGCGCCATGAGAGCGGCCGATCACGATGACGGGAGTGGTGGCGGGCTGCGCGGCGTCCTGGAGGCTGGCCGCGAGCAGGATCGCATCGGCAGGCGCGCCCCGGCGCCGCTCGAACGTGTAGGGCACGCCCGCCGTGGCGGCTATCGCCGCGGCGGCCGCGGCCACGCTGGCGGCCTTCTCGCCGCGGGCGTGCTCCATCTCGGCGCGGGCCAGGCCGGACAAGCTGGTGTCGGCGAACACCCGGTCGGCGTAGACGACGTGCAGGGTACCGAGGCGGGCACGCAGGAGATCCGCGCCCCATGCCAGCGCCCGCTGGGCCGGCTCGGAGTCGTCGAAGCCGACGACCAGGCTAATCGGCCGGGCCGGAGCTGGATCCGCACGGCCGGTCACCCGATCATCTTCAGCGGGCTCGGGCACGGCCGCGCCAGCTGACGACATGACGGCCGGGGCCAGTGCCACCGCAGCCGCGGGGGCATGGCGCCGGAGTGAGTTGGCCAGGACGACGCCAGCGACGCCGGCCAGAGTCCAGGCCGCGCCCGCGAGGGTACGGTACCCGGCCTGATGCCCGTGGGCCTGATGTGGACGCCTTGTCGACACTGCGCCCTCCTTCAATTGCCAACGCTTGTTTACACTTAACCGTAGGCAGCCTCCGGATGTGCTGTCAACGTGTCCTAGCCGACATTCGCGGCCTGGCGCGGCCGGGCGGTGGTAGCCAGCGCGGCTCTTGACAGATGTCCCCCGCCGGTTGAGGCTCGTTGTGAGCGATAACAAAATGGATCCTCGCTCCGCGATGGAGTCCCTTAGATCCCACTCGTTTAACGCTCACACTACGGTGCACACGCGGGCTCCTGGAACGCAGTCCCGCCCTAGTTCTCGCCGGGAGGGTCTTCACTCCACTTGATTTCACCGGGCACATCTGCCATGGCCGGATTGCTCAGCGCGGGCACAGCCGCTCGCCCTGGTCAGGGGCACCGGGTCCATCCGCGATAACGAGCCTCGTTACGCCCCGTGGATCGCACTACTAGCTGGCTTACCCGCGAGCCGAGTTTCTGCTCAGTCAGCATAGGAGCTGATCCCACATGTTCAGACCCCCCATCACACGCACCCGCCTTCGGGCTCTCATCGCCGGCCTAGCGGTCGCGCTCTTGCCCCTGGGCGTCGCGGTCGCCACAACCACGGCGCCTCAGGCCGCTCAAGCGGCCCAGGCGACCAAGGCAGCGCAGGCCACGCCGGCCTTCCCGCACCGGCCAACGGGCCCATGTGACATCTACGCCGCCGGCGGCACTCCCTGCGTGGCTGCCCACAGCACCACGCGAGCGCTCTACGCCTCCTATAACGGCCCGCTGTACCAGGTCATGCGCCTGTCGGACATGAGGGTCAAGAACATCGGCGTCGTAGGGGCCAGCGCGTCGGATCCGGGCGGATATGCTGACGCGGCCGCGCAGGACGCGTTCTGCGCCAACACGACCTGCCTCATCACCAAGGTCTACGACCAGTCGGGGCACGGCAACACCCTCACCCAGGCGCCCCACGGCGGATTCAGCGGCCCAGCCATCGGCGGCTATGACAACCTCCCGATCGCGAGCATGGCCCCGATCACGATCAGCGGCCACAAGGCCTATGGCGTCTTCATCGAGCCGGGCATGGGCCTGCGGGACGACAACACCAACGGGATCGCGACCGGCGACCAGCCCGAGGGAATGTACTGGATCATTGACGGCCAGCACTACAACGACGGCTGCTGCTTCGACTACGGCAACGCCGAGATCGACAGCCGCGATGATGGCGACGGCACGATGGAGACCTCCTACTACGGCAACGCCACCGCCTGGTACCACGGCAATCCGCCCGGCCCATGGATCATGACCGACCAGGAGAACAACCTCGTCGGCTGTGTCAACCCAGGCAGCACCTCCAAGCTCTGCGCCGACCTGCCGAGCATCGACTGGCGGTTCGTGACCGCCATGGCCGAGGGCCAGCCACACGAGTGGTCCTCCCTAGGGGGCAACGCCCAATCGGGCAGCCTGGCAACCATGTTCGACGGGCCACGGGTGGACTCCACCTACGACCCCATGCAGAAGCAAGGTGGCATCGTCCTCGGCAACGGCGGCGACAACAGCAACGGCTCGCAAGGCACCTTCTATGAGGGCGTCATGACGGCGGGATACCCGAGCAACGCCACCGAGCAGCAGGTCCAGGCGAACATCGTCGCCGCCCAGTACACCGTGCAAGATCTGAGCCTGACGCCGGCCACGGCCACCGCCACGCCGCCTGGACTCCAGACGTTCGCGCCGGGATCCACGCAGGAATCCACGGTGACGTTCACCAACACCACCGGGTCGGCCGCGACGGGCGTCAAGCTGAGTATTTCCCTGCCCACCAGGCAGTGGCGGGCTGTCGTCCCCGGCACCAGCGAGACGTCGGTGACATTCCCGCACCCGGTCGCCCCGGGCGCGAGCGTAAGCGCGACCTTCGACATCACCTCGGGACCGGTGCCATTCAACGGCGACCTGACCGGCACCGCCTCATGGCGGAGCACGGGCAGCGGTGGCAGGCAGTGGGCGACGGCCACCGAAGCGGTGCGAAACGTCAGCCCGATCGAGATCAACGAGTTCCGGGCGGGCACAAGCACCAACTCCACGGACGCGTTCATTGAGCTGTACAACTCCGGCGACCGCACCGTCGACCTGTCGAACTGGGCCCTGACCGAGCACCCGGCGCAGGAGCCTGCCTTCTCGACCGTGACGATCCCAGCCGGAACGAGGCTCGCAGGTCATCATTACTACCTGCTCGGCCTGTCCAACTCCGGACTGGCGGCGCCCGCGCACGCGGGCGACACCGCCATCAACCTCAGCAACACCACCGGCCTCGCTCCCGGCCAGCAAGTCCAGATCGGTACCGGCTCGGCCGCGGAGACCCGCACGATCGCCCAGATCACCAGCTCGGGCGCGACCGGCCCCCGGGTACCCGGCAAGATCGGCAACGCCCTGCAACTGTCGGGAAACGGCGAATACGTAAGCCTGCCCACCGGCATCGTGGCCGGCCTGAACGACTTCACGATCTCCGCGTGGGTCAACCCGTCGGCTAATACAGCCTGGTCACGGGTGTTCGACTTCGGCACAGGGACCAACGACTACATGTTCCTCACGCTCAGCGCCGGCGGTGGCCCGCTCCGGTTCGCCATCACCACCAGCGGAGGCGGAGGCGAGCAGCAGATCAACGGCCCCAGCACCCTTCCGCTCAACACCTGGTCGCACGTGGCCGTGACCCTGTCGGGGACCACGGCGACCCTCTACGTCAATGGCCAGGTGGTGGGCACCAACGCGAACATGACCCTCACCCCCGCCGACCTGGGCGTCACCAACCAGAACTGGATCGGCCACTCGCAGTACAGCGCCGACCCATACCTGGCGGCCACCGTGGACGACTTCCAGATCTACAACTACGCCCTGACCCCGGCCCAGATCGGAGTGCTGGCCAGCGGCCAGCCCGGGGCGGGCAACGTCGCCTCCTACAAGTTCGATGAGACCTCCGGTGACATCGCGCTTGACTCGTCGGGCAACGGCCGCAACGGCACGATCATCAGCCCGGGAAACTTCAGCACGCCGCTGTGGCAGCCGCTGCCCGATGGTCCCATCACGGTCCCGGCTGGCTCGACCAATGTCCCGGTGACGAGCACCGCCGGCTTCAAGGCCGGCCAGAAGGTCGCCATCGGCTACGGCCGCACGCTGGAGGTAGCCACCGTCACCGCCGTTGGAACGCCGGGCACGCAGGCCAGGCTCACGGCGGCCGCGCCGGCCGGGGCGACGAGCCTCCAGGTCACCTCGACCGGGAACATCAGCGCTGGCGACACGATCCGGCTCGACATCGGCCAGCAGGCCGAGAGGGTCACCATCGCGTCGGTCACCAGTGGCACCGGCCTCACCCTCACCGCCCCGCTGAAGTTCGATCACGCGTCGAACCTTCCGTTCAGCGACCGGGGTACCGGCATCAGCTTCAGCCCGGCAACCCGCTTCGCGTACTCGAGCAACGAGCCCGTGCAGGCACTGACGAGCAGCATCACCCTCGACAAGCCCCTGGGCCAGGGCTACGCGATCAACGCGCCGGTGCTTGACGCGGCCGTGACCACCGCGGGCTATCAGGGATCGCCGACCCCCGACCTGTGGTTCGGTGGCCCGGCGCCTTCCAGCAGTGCCGGCAGCATGGTTCTGCGTGACGCCCACGGGCTGATGGCCGACAGCCTCAACTACGGAGAGATTGTTGACCCGTGGCTGGCCGAGGGCTACCAGGGCACGTCAGGAACCGGTCAGGCCGGCTGCTTCGGGCCGGCGCCGCCCATGACCGCCGGCGCCGGGCAGAGCGACATCCGTCTCCCTGACGGCAGCAACACCGACAGCAACTGCACCGATTTCACCACGACCAACGATCCCACGCCGGGCGCCGCCAACCAGGGCTTCACGCTGGCCGCTGGCCCCCGGGTCTCACTGCAGGCCACCTCGTCCTGCTGCACGGCGGACTACGTCAAGCACGACGACTCCGATGACCTCGTGGTCATCGCGCCGATCACAGCGGGCAGCTCGGCCACCGACAAGCAGGACGCCACCTGGGTGGAGACGGCTGGCCTGGCCAACCCGAGCTGCGTGTCGTTCGAGTCGGTCAACAAGCCCGGCTACTACCTGCGGCACCAGAATTTCCAGTTCCACCTGCAGCAGTTCGATGGCACCACGTTGTTCACGATGGACGCGACCTTCTGCCCGGCACCAGGCAACAGCGGGCAAGGCACGTCGTTCCAGTCGGTGAACTACCCGGGTAGGTACATCCGCCAGTTCAACTCCGTCGTCTACCTGGCCAGCGACGGGCCACCAGGGACCAACGCGTGGGACACCGCCGCGGGCTGGCTCGACGACACGAGCTGGCTGGTGGCCACGCCCTGGGCACCGGCCGCGTGACACGCCAGTCGTGAGCGATCCGCTTCCGGTGCCCGCCAGCGGCGGGCACCGGAAGCGGTACGGGCGGGCAGTCGCGCTCTGGCCGCCGGAAAGGCTCTTGTGCCAGGCTTGGCTGCGTGGACGTTACCGCGCGAGCACGCGCTCTGATCGAGCCAGTGCCTGCGCACCGCACCGCGGGCATCACCGTCTTGCGGGCCGCCGACGGCGCCGCGGAAGTGGCCATGGCCACCCCGGCGGAGCTTGGCAACGTCATTGGCGCGCTGCACTCCAGCGGCCTTACCGCGCTGGCGGACGCGGCCGGGCTGGCGGCGATCCTGGCGGCCAGCCGCACGGAGCGCGACCTCGATGGCCTGCTGCCGCTGGGGGTGTCAGCGACAATGCGGTTCCTCGCGCCGGCCCGGGGACAGCTGCTGGCCCGTTGCCACCTGAGCCGGGAGGCTCGTCAGGCCCTCAGCCCGGTGCTGGCAGGCCAAAGCGACCGCACCCGGGTCGCCACCGTCGCCAGCATCACCGATGAGTCCGGGGCACTGGTGTGCGAGGGAACCTTTCAGTGGAGCATCCGCCGGGTCCCTGCCGCCTAGGGACTCGCCCGGAACGGCCGCCTCCGCCACGAATGCTGTTGAATAGGCCGCGTTTTGCGGCACGATCGCCAGCGTTGGCCGCTGCCGGCCATGATGGCGGGCATCTCCTGAGATGTGATGGACCCTTGGTGGCAATGAGAGAACTGAGCTAAGCGGCCTTGCCGCCCCCTAACGCCATTCCCTGGACTTGGCGGTTGCCGAATCTCCGGCAAGCTGCTGGCCATCTTCCAGGAAATATACGGGCATTTGGACAGCGCGGTGATACCCGCCATCGGCAATGATTTCCACTTCTAGCATTGGCTGTGCCCACGAGTCGGTGCAGGACAACGGCCCGAGTCGGAGGTCTGGCAGCCGACGGCCGGCACCGCCGTGTATAACGCCATCCGCTCCCGAATCCCATTGCACGACGAGTTCCTTGCTCCCCAGCGCGATGTCCGGAAACTCGAAGACCGTCCACTTGTCCCCAAATGATGACCTCGAATCAAGTCCGCTCATGACCGACGACAGCTTCACAATAACAACAACCCCATTAGCCGAATAATGGCTCCTGTTCCGCAAGGAAACGGCGGCGGTGGTCTGCTCGGCCGGCAGCGCCGCTTCAAGCAGCCCTGCGGGTGTCCTTCGCGCACGAAAGACCGGGTTATTCTTCTCTGATGCCGCAAACCAAATCTGCACTTCCAGCTTCGGCAGTCCCGTTGCCGCGGCGTATGCCTGTATAGCGATGAGCCCTGCCACAACACCGAGCGCCGCAGTTCCCCCAGCGATCACGTCCGCGACCTCCGCCAGCCTATCGGAAAGGTCAGAACTAGAGGACAGGAAATCGATCGACACCAGCGCCATGGCCAGGAGGACCAGCATCAGCAGAAGTGAGTAAGAGAGAAGAACTACCGTTCTCCTGGCCCGCGCGTTTCGAATCTTCGCCAAGGCATGTCCTGATCACGAGACTCTGATAAGGTAGTTACAAGTGTGCGTCGACCTCAAGAACCATCATCTGGATACTGGGCCAGCCTAAGCAAATCTTCACCAAGCGGAAGGCGGCTGCGCCACTTTCTGAGCACCGATCGCAGCTTGGATGCGGTATTCGGGTACTCGGGCACAAGGGCGAGCACGATCTTGGCCACGGTATTGGCCGATTCAGGAACTGCCAGGATCTCACTAATATCACGGCCTTCCTGGGCGTCCTTAACCACCGTATCGCTGATTCCGGACTTAATTGCGGCACGACGATCCTCGCTCATCGCCTCGCCACTAAGAACCCCGTTTATCAACTCCCAGGCGGCAGGAGGCTTGATGCTCTGCCTACGTTGCTTTACCCAAGGCCGCTCAGTTGGATCAGGCTTGACTGAGAGCTTTCTTTGTGCGATAAGCTGGCGCGCCCGAAGGCCTAGCGGGCCGGTCTCCTTCTGCCATATCTCCAGCAACTGATACGCTGCGGACTGCTCTGCCTTCTCTCTCTTTAGGCAGTCAGCAGCAGATTGCTCTATCGTCGCCCTGACTACCGAGTCGCTGCTGCATCGATATAGTACTCCAGCGCGGCGTATCAGGTCATTGTCAGCGGGATAGGACAGCAGTCCGAGCGCATGCCGGACCAGCGTTCTCTGCAAGGCGGGCGTTCCCGTCGCGAGGTCGTCGTCGATCATGTCAAGCGCCATGTCCGCCCCCGGGGCCACCACCATGCTGACGATGTCGTCATTATCGATATCTTCGACAGCGGCGATCAGATCGCGCCGCAGATGCTCACGCTCAGAAAAAACGCGTCCCGCGGCGAACAGCCACGTGTTCCGCCAGTGCACCGACGGAATAAGGAGCCTGAGGCGAGAGAGGATCGCCTGGTCCCGGCCCGATACAAGCGCTCGCGCTGCCATGAACTCCTGGATGCTGCGCACTTCGAATCCGACTTCATCAATTGCCTTGGGCACGATCAACACGAGGCGTTGCGTAACCGCCCGCAGCACCTGATCGGCCAGGCGCTCCGCTTCTGCCCTTGAATACCCTTCTGAGATTAGGCGAGCCTTGGCCAGATCTCGGAGTATCTCTTGCGGCAGTGAGGCATCCGATTCGCCAGCCTGTTCTGCTTGTACCTGCAGAAGCAACCCGACCCGATCGTGTAGGGCATATATGTGCGTACGAAGATTTTCAAGCAGCGCTCCGAGAGCGCCCGGCTTGGTAGATTCCCTAGAGTAGATAGCCTGATAATATGCCTCGAATAGTTGATAACGTGCCCGCGGCACCCTTTCCCGATTCTCTAGCAGGATGGACATGATAGTTACCTGCAAGGGAGTTCGCATCAATCGCGCGGTTGATTCTTCTTCTGAAGCGACCCGAGTTCGCTCTATGATCTTCTTGAGTAGGTCCGGATCGGACGAGTGCTGCACCTCTGCCAGCCGCTGAGCATAGCTTGCGGCCGCGCTCGGCTCGAGCGGGGACAAGTAGATATGCTTGTACCGCTCCGCCGAGAATTCACCGGTGTAGCCTTGCGGTCTGGTCGTAGCCACGACAAGCATGTCAGCGTCAACACGGGAGGCTTCTACGAAGAATTCGGATACCCTTTGAACGAGCGCGTCACGCGCCCCTTGCGACGGTACCTCGTCGAGCCCGTCCAGCACTACGAGCCAGGGCCAGCATTTAAGCCATTCCCGCATGCCGATATGATCGACGCCATCGGAAGATCTCATGCTTACTTGCTTGGCAATGTACCTGAGCAGTGAGATATTATTTTTTGCATCTTCGTCCGCATATGCCGCGAGCTCAATCCTGACCGGCCACCTCCTGTTAAGCGGTCCGGCTAGGCCCACTCTCGCCAGGGACCCGCGTACCGACTGAACCAGATCCGCAACTTCGTCAGGAAGATCCTTCTCGGCCGATAGCAAAAAGGTGCGATAGGCTTGGCACACCAATTGCCCAATGGTTGTCTTTCCCTGGCCGGGTCCTCCGACAAGGACAAGATGCGGCGGCTCGCCCTTCTTTGTCTCGCTGGGCCGAAGCGAACGGTCGCCAATCGACAGGACATGTGCTGCGGCGAATCTTGGATCTGCCTGCGAAATAGGCAGATCGATCGCAACACTGCTCAGGGCAATTTTCTGGCGATTGGGAAGGCCTAGCTGCCCAAGCCGCACCCATTGATCCGCTATGAGATCCATGGCAAGGTCCTTGGAGACTATGTCTCCAAGATCGCGCTTCGTCAAGTTCGCATATCTATCCATGTTCGACAGCACACCTGGCGGGGCTATAAAGCCGGCAAACTTCCTACGGACCTCGTCCTGGCCGTCCAACAGACTGCAGATCCGGCCATAATCCCAGACCATGCACCCCTTTATCCCAAGATCTCTTCGCGCTTTAATAAGGTTATTGATCTTCGCTTCCACGTCAGAACCCAGCGAGAAGCCAAGCTCGCCGTTGCAGATAAAGAATACGTAGTCGATCCTAGCGCCTCGCCAGGTTAGCGTCTCCGGGGACCGCTGCCATGAATCCAATTGCAACTGAACGCGGGATCTCATCTTCTGCCAGTTCCTCTCGGCCGCCAGCGAGTTGCCGGTTGCCGGGTTAGCAATGAAGATGCTTTCTACGTATGCATGGCCTTCCCAAATTTGCTGGCCCGGCCCTGCGGGCCATGCTATTCGCCCGCTCATGGACGAAACGAGGTTGGCGTCGGTCTCTCTAACCTGAACCGAGAAACCCAGGACCCTTCCAATTAGGTCGCCCGCGAGAGACGCGAACCTCCCGCTGTTAAGGCGTGAGAAGTCGTACTCCATGAGCCTACTATGACACAGAGTCACACTGTCTGCTACGGTCTGCGGCAGCGGCCAGAATTGGTTCGACTTCTTGCAGTTATGTGTGAAGTGACAGTTTGGTGTGCTGCTCGGCCAGTCGGCGAAACTCATCGGTCGGCGGCCTACGCAAAGCACGCAATGAGCCCCGGCGTCAGCGACGCCGGGGCCCGTTGCCGAGCGGTTAGCTGACGTTGAGTGCGGTGTCGTCGATGACGAACGACGTCTGGTACTCGCTGTCCTCCGCGCCGGTGAACTTCAGCGTGACGGTCTGCCCGGCGTAGCCGGAGACGCTGTAGGTGTGCTGGGTGTAGCCGGTGGCGGCGTTGAGGTTGGAGAAGGTGGCCAGCGTGGCCAGGACCGTGCCTGAGCTGCTGAGCAGCTGGACCTTCAGCGTGTCGTAGGCGGTGGTCTTGCTGGTCTCGGCCGTGTCGATGTGCAGCCAGAAGCTCAGGCTGTAGGTGGTGCAGCCGCTTGGCAGCGTCACCGTCTGAGCCACCGTGTCGGTGGTGGTCTTGCCCCAGCCGTCGAGCCAGGCGTCCCAGCTGCCGCTGTGCGGCGGTTCATCGGAGTTGTCGTTGATCACGTCATCCGGCGTGTGGGTGGAGGTCACCGTCCACGGCGCGGGGCTGGAGCTGCCGTTCTCGAAGCCGGGGTTGCCGAGCAGCTGGGCCGCGGTGCATCCGCTCCCTGACCCGGAGCTAACGGTCCAGGTGAAGGAGGCGGTGCCGGAGGCGCCGGTGGTGTCGGTGGCGGTCACCGTCACGCTGGACGACCCGGCCGTCGTCGGCGTGCCCGAGATCAGCCCGCTTGAGCTGATCGACAGGCCCGCCGGCAGGCCAGCGGCACTGTAGGTCAGCGTCTGGCCCGACGCCGAGTCGCTCGCCTTAACCTGCAGGCTGATCGCCGTCCCCACCGTGCCGCTCTGGCTGCCCGGGTTGGTGACGGTCACCGTGTTCCCGGTTCCGCCACCCGACCCGACGGTCCAGGTGAAGGAGGCCGAGCCGGTCGGGCCGCTGGAGTCCGCATCGGTCAGGGTCACGTTGTAGGTGCCCGCCGTGCTGGCGGTACCGGAGATCACCCCGGTTGAGGAACTGATCGACAGGCCCTTGGGCAGCCCGCTGGCACCGTAGGACAGCGTGCCGGTGGCGGTGTCGATCGCCTGCACCTGGTAGTCGACGGCCGTGCCGGTGGCCGTCGTCATGCTGCCGGGGCTGATGATGGCGACCTTGCCTGCGGCCGATCCGCTGAAGTCACCGGTGAACGTCGACTCCAGGCCACTGACCACGCCGGAGTCAGTCGTGATCAAGCCGAGTTCGCGGTTGTCGTTGAGTGAGTTGTCGGAGAAGTTCTCCGAGCCGAGGAAGGCCTTGGCGCTCGAGGTGCCATAGTCGGCGATGATCGTCTTGGCGTGAATGTAGAACCCGGTCGAGGACGTGTAGCCCGTCACCTGGCCCCCGGCGCTCTCGACCTCGCTGACCTCGGAGGAGTAGCTCGACGGGGTCTCCAGGACCACCCGGACGGCCACGCCGCGCTTCGCGGCCGAGACCAGGTCGTTGACCAGGGTGGTGTCGCTGAACTCTTCCTGCTCGACGTCCAGGCTCTTGGTCGCCCCGTTGATGAGCGCGGCGAGCTGGGTCTGGGAGTCGGTGGGTGACCAGACCAGGTCGGTCCCGTCGGAGGGAGTGATCGAGGCGTGCGTGTAGTCGGCGTTGAACACCGCGGTAATGGCGGCCACATCGGCCGCGTTGGTGTCGAACACACCGAAGTCACGGGAGGTGGCGTAGTACGTCGTGTCGAAGTTGCCGGTGCTGATGTAGGACTCGTCGTTGTCGACGGTGATGGTCTTCTGGTGGGTATAGGTGAACGCGGTGGAGGACCAGACGACGCCCGCCCCCGCGGCGGTCAGCGCGCTGGCGGCGGCCGCGTCGTACGACTGGTGGGCCTGGTCCATGATCACGCGGACGTTCACGCCCGCCTTCTCCTTGGCGACCAGGTCATTGACCAGCGTGGTGTCCTTGAACTCGTAGATAGTCACGTTGATAGAGCTGGTCGCCGAATTGACGAAGTTGTAGATCGCGTTCTCGCCCTGATCCGGCAGGATCACCAGGGAAAGGGAACTTGCCGCGTGGGCAGGAACGGCCGCACCGAGCCCGCCGGCGAGGGCGAGGACGATCGCGGCAATGACAGAGAGGGCGTGCGGGATCTTCCGCATGCCGAATCTGAGCACAAGCACCTCCAGATAACGGACGGCCATTACTGGCCATGAACACCGAGCGCTCCCGTCGCTGACGGTACAGTTCCGCGCTTGTCCGCCCTAGAGGCGACAAGGTAAAACGTTCCTTAACTTTAGGCACACACAAGAGTGCCCGCTCGGCCACGGTGATGGGCCGCTGGGGCGGCGGCCGTGGTGGACTCGTGGGCCATTCCGGGGCCGATCTTCCGCAACCGGGAAAAGTGGCATAAAATCTTCCGCCTTTATGATCCGCCCGGGATATGCGGGGCGCGGGGATGGGCGTTAGTGGCGCGGGCGGAGGCGGAGGCCTGCCATGCCGCCGTCGACGGCGAGTGCCGTACCGGTGACCGCGGCGGCGGCCGGGCTGGCGAGGTAGGCGATCGCGGCCGCGACCTCATCGGCGGTGACCAGGCGTCCCATCGGCTGGCGGGCTTCCAGGGCGGCGCGCTCGGCGACCGGGTCGTCAGCCTGGTCGAGAAGCCGCCCGACCCACGGGGTGTCGGCGGTGCCAGGGTTGACGCAGTTGACCCTGATGCCCTCGTGGATGTGGTCCGCGGCCATCGCCAGCGTCAGTGACAGCACCGCGCCCTTGGTCGCAGAGTACAGCGCCCGCTGTGGCAATCCCGCGGTCGCGGCGACCGAGCAGGTGTTGACGATCGCCGCGTGCCGCGCCTCGCGCAGGTAGGGCAGGGCGGCCCGGGCCGCCCTGACCATGCCGACCACGTTGACGTCGAACACCCGGTGCCACTCGTCGTCGGGGTTGTCGGCGACGGTCCCGATCGCCCCGACGCCCGCGTTGTTGACCAGGATGTCGAGTCCGCCGAGACGGCCGGCCGCATCGGTGACGGCGGCGCGCACCGCGGCGTCGTCGGTGACGTCCGCCCTGACCGCGATGAACTCGGTACCGGGACTCAGGTCGAGCACCGCCACCCGCGCGCCGCGCGCGGCCAGCAGCCGGGCCGCGGCCAGCCCGATCCCAGACCCGCCTCCCGTCACCAGCGCGGTAAGGCCATCTAGTTCCGCCGTGGTCCGGCTCATGTGTCTCTCCGCTCCTGGTCTGTCCGCTCAGGGGGCCGCGACAAGCTGCTGCTCGGCATGGCCGAGCCCGTCGATCTCCAGCCGGACCCGGTCGCCCGCCCGCAGGTAGGGGTGGTCGGGCAGGCCAAGCGCCACGCCGGCGGGCGTGCCCGTGTTGATCAGGTCGCCGGGCTCAAGGACCATGTACTGGCTCAGGTACCAGATGAGGTAGGCGACATCAAAGATCATGTTGGCCGTATT
>Ga0335072_10005498_pt1 | contig 18679 bp, 14 predicted proteins | sample Lox_Sample_21_FD_206725 | JGI IMG/M metagenome (GOLD analysis project Ga0335072, IMG submission 206725) | Soil microbial communities from Loxahatchee National Wildlife Refuge, Florida, United States - Lox_Sample_2.1 | ecosystem: Environmental > Terrestrial > Soil > Wetlands | place: USA... | reverse complement strand
GTCCCCAGCCATGACCGAAGGACCGCGCGCCGCGGGCCCCTCCAAAGTCGTCGAGTGAGTCATCGCAGCGATGTCCTTCAACAAGAATTGCCGGCAACTTGTGTCCCCGCTGACCGTTTCTCACCTGACCGCTTCTCCCCTGGCCGCTTTTCTCCTGACCGCTTCTCACCTGACCGCTTCTCACCTAACCGCTTCTCACCTAACCGCTTCTCTCCTGACCGCTCCTCACCTAACCGCTCCTTCCCTAACCGCTCCGTACCTAACTTCGCCATTGCATCAATCACGAGCATCATTGAGTCAATCTCACGCGTCACCCCATCAATCACGCGCGTCATTGCATCAATGACACGCGCGACGCAAGTGACTCCGGCTCAATCAACGGGCACCGTCACGTGCGTGACTGAAGCAAAGACACGCGTCACTGATTCACGGACACGCGTGAACGAAGTGCCTTCGATGCAATCATCTCGCGGTTGTCGATCTCCCCACCCCGAGTGAAATCCCGCCGAATCAATCACCGGCTTGAGTGGGGAGGGGGGTGGGGGGAGCCCGGCAGCCGTTCAAGACGCCCGGCGAGACCCCTCGGTTCAGGCCGCTCTCCCGACTCAGCCTCCGTCCCACCACCGCAGAACCCGCAGCGCCCGAAGCGTGTTCCACCGGCTCGGCTCCCCAACGACCTCTCCGGCCGGCAACGCCAGCACCTCGTCGTACGCGCGGTCCAGGACCCACCGGCCGTCGGCCTGTCGCCGGCTCTTCAGCACCCCGACAGCTTCCGCCATCCGCGAGTCGGGCCGCTCGCCCGCCGCCCTGAAGGAGTCCAGACCCCGCAGGATGTCGTAGCGATAGCGCGGGGGGAAGGCCAGCTCCAGGAACTCCGGGTTCGCGATCTCACCCGTCGACCGCCGCCGGAAGAGGCTCCGCTCCAGCAGGTACTCCTCGCCCCGCCGCCGGGCCGCCGCGACCTGCGGCACGAGCGCGGCCGCAGCCCCAGCCGCCCGCTCGTACTCAAGCAGCCCCTCCAGCACGCAGATCGTTGTGTGGAACGAGGAAACCCGGCTCTTCGGAGCATCGCAGTTCCAGCCGCCGTCGTCGAGCTGCTCGCTCAGCAGGCGCCGCGCCAGCCTCTCGTTGGGATGGCTGAAGTACGCGCCGAAGGCCAGCACGCCGCCGTTGATGCAGGGCTCGACCTCGCCCTCGAAGAACGGGTTCCCGCCCAACGCGGGGGCGCGCACATCCCATCGGCCGCCGTGGTTGCTCCAGCGCAGGTTCGCCTCCGCCCGCGCCAGCGCCGCCTGGACCGTCGGTTCCGCTGGATCGGCGCCAGTCGCGCGCAGCAGCTGCAGCGTGAAAAGCGTGGTCAGCCAGACAGGCGCACCGTCGTGTCGCCACGCGCCGTCCGCTTCCTGAAGGTTCAGGATCGCAGCTCCAAGCCCTTCCCGCCCAACGCGAGCCCGCTCGGCTGCGATCTCGGGCGCTGAGGCAGCGGTCAGATCGCGCAAGGCCTGCCAACAGATTGCGGGGTCGGAGTCGAGAAGCCAGTCAATCGCGTCCACGCAGCGATCTTACCGTGCGAGCTGCCGCCGACCGGCTGCAGCTCACGACCTGCTGGGTGCCTTGAGCGCCAGATCGATCAGCGTCTTCTGCTCCATGTCGTGGGCTTTCGCCGATCCGGTCGCCGGACTGGCCGCAGCCGAGCGCTTCACGCTGAGGACCTGCTTGTCGCCGGCCACGCGGCGCAGCCGCGGCATCACGAACGCGAAGGCTCCCATGTTCGCGGGCTCTTCCTGCACCCAGACCACCTCTCGCGCGGCCGGCTGCTCCGCAATGGCCGCCTTGAGCTCGGCCTCCGGCCAGGGATAGAGCTGGTCGAGGAAGAGGATAGCGGTGGTCGTGTCCTTGCGCTTTGCGCGCTCGACCCTTAGCTCGTGGCCGATCTTGCCGCTGGCGATCAGGATGCGCGAGGCGTTCTGAACCTCCGCCTCCCGCACGACCGGCAGAAAGCGCGGACGCGACAGATCAACGAGCGGCGAGACCGCGTCCGGATGCCGCAGCATGCTCTTCGGCGTGAAGACGACCAGGGGCTTGCGCCACTTCCGCAGGGCCTGGCGGCGCAGCAGGTGGAAGTACTGCGCTGCGCTGGAAGGCTGGCACACCTGGATGTTGTCCCGGGCGGCGAGCTGCAGGTAGCGCTCGACTCGCGCGCTGGAATGCTCCGGTCCCTGGCCCTCGTAGCCATGCGGCAGCAGCAGGGTCACGCCGCTGAGCAGTCCCCACTTGTCTTCCGCGGCGGCGATGAACTGATCGATGACGATCTGCGCGCCGTTGGCGAAGTCGCCGAACTGCGCTTCCCACAGGACGAGCGCTTCGGGATAGTCGCGGCTGTACCCGTACTCGAAGCCGAGGACGCCGGCCTCGGAGAGGATCGAGTTGTAGACGCTGAACGGCGCCTGATTGGGATCGAGATGGTTCAACGGGAGCCAGCGTTGCTCGTTCTCGATGTCGATCAGGACGGAGTGGCGCTGGTTGAAGGTGCCGCGCTGCGAGTCCTGCCCGCTGAGACGAACCGGCGTCCCGTTCAGCAGCAGCGAACCAAAGGCAACCGCTTCGGCCATGCCGTAGTCGAAGGGCTGCTTGCCTTGACCCATCGCGGCGCGTTGCTCGAGAAGCTTCCGAATCTTAGGGTGGATGTGAAAGCCCTCGGGCCAGGCGGAGAGCTTCTCAGCGATGGACCGGATGGCAGCTGCGTCGAGTCCGGTGTCGACTTCGAGGCCCGGATTCCAGGGACCGCCCTTGTAAGGGCTCCAGTACTCCGGCATATCGACCAGACGCGGCTTCTTCTTCGCGGCCTTCGCTTTCTTCTGGGCCTCGTCAAACTCCTCGTGGAGCTGTTGGCTCAGCCCTGCGGCGTCGAGGCCGGTTTCCTTCGCGTAGATCTCGTAGAGAGGCGGATGATCCTTGATGCGCGCGTAACGCAGCGGCTGGGTAACGGTAGGGTCGTCGACTTCGCTGTGGCCGTGGCGGCGGTATCCGATGAGGTCGACAACCACGTCGGTGTGGAATTGATAGCGATACTCGGCGGCAAGGGCAGCGAGGCGAACGACGGCGGCTGGGTCCTCCGCATTGACGTGGAAGATTGGGATCGGGAGACGTTTGGCGAGGTCGGTCGAGAAGCGCGTGGAGTTCGATTCCTCGGGCTCCGCAGTGAAGCCGATGAGGTTGTTGACGACGATGTGGATGCCGCCGCCGACGGAGTAGCCCTCAATGCCGGCGAGGTTGAGCGTCTCGGCCCAAATGCCCTGGCCGGCGAAAGCCGCGTCGCCGTGGATCACGATCGGGAGAACGCGGTCGACACCGTCGGCGCCGATCCGATCCTGGCGGGCTCGCGTGCGGCCCATCGCCACGGGATCGACAGCCTCGAGGTGGCTGGGATTGGAGACGAGGTGAAGGGCGACGGACCCGCCGTTGCGTGCGATGAAGGTGCCGGTGGCTCCGACGTGGTACTTCACGTCGCCGCCGCCGAGGATGCTGCGCGGATCGACGTCTTCGAACCTGGCAAAGATATCGTCGGCCGACTTGCCGAAAGTGTTGACCATCACGCTGAGGCGGCCGCGATGGCTCATGCCCACGACAGCACGCTGGGCGCCAAGTTCGGCAGACCGGTTCAGAATTTCGTCGAGGAAGGGAATCAGAGCAGTGACTCCTTCCAGCGAGAAGCGCTTGGTGCCCAGATAGCGGGACTGAATGACCTGCTCAAAGATGTCCGCGCGGGCCAGGAGGTCGAGGATGCGGCGCGAATCGGCCTGCGGGACCGGACCTTCGAGGCGCGCGGCGATCCACTCGCGAGCCTGGCGCGAGGGGATGTGCATGAATTCGGCACCGATCGTCGAGCAGTAGCAACGGCGCGCGTCCTGGACGAATGGGTTGTCGAGGTCCAGTTCGGGGACGGGTAGCGGCGACAGGTATTGGCCGAGCGGATCGAGGCTGGCCTGCAGATAACCCCAGCGGCGGAAAGCGTCGAGGGTCTGATCGCGAAGGGACCCAGACGAGGAGGTTGCTGGGGATGCGAGGGGAGTTGTAGTCATAACGTGCGTCCAGGCCTCATTTTACGCAGCCCGGAAACCCGGGGAGGAGCAGGAGGAGAGAGGGAATCGGATTCGTTCGGTCTTCAATGCAGCAAGGCGCCCCACAGCGTGTCAACCGTGGCATGGGTGATGGCAGAGGCGGCGATCCGATGGTCTCGACGCCACGCGCGGCCATAGAAGATGCCGGCGATGGCAGCGAGCAGAACGTAGCGCCAGTTGAAGAAGGCCGTTCGTTTGTTGAAGTGAGAGAGACCGAAGACGATTGCCGTCACGAGGAGTGCGCCGGTACGACCGATGCGACGCTCGAGGAGGTTCTGGATCCATCCCCGAAAGAAGATCTCTTCAGGCAGCGCTACCCCGACCAGGGTGACGATCCAGCCAGGGAGGATGAGCCAGGGATGCGCGAGGTGATGGTGGAAGTGAAGGAAGCCCAGGCTCAGACCGAGGGGAATGGCGATGGGCATGTAGAAGAGCAGTTCGCGGAAGCCCGTGGTCCAGTCGCGGGTCCGAAAGCGTAGATCGTAGCCCACGGCGCGGAGGCAACGGACGGCAAGGAAAGCGTAGAGTCCGGCATCGAGCAGGGTGAGTTTGCCCAGGACGGCGAGTTTGGGGGGCCAGGCAGGTTCGAGCCAACGAAGATCGACGGCCAGGCCCAGCGGGACGAGCACAAGGAAATCAAGCAGATGGCCGCGCTGGCTCGGATCGAGGCGCACCGCCAGGAATTCTAGCGTGGCCAGGACGACAGGAATGAGGAGGTAGAGAAGGAGCCAGCCGGTCATCACCATTCCCGAGCCAAGGGCGACGATGAGCCAGGGGACCACCAGCACGGCGGGCAGAATGAGGCGGAGCAATGTGGGCAGGGATTGCGCCGCGCGCACGCAGCGGTCGCCGGCGAATCCAAAAGCGAAGAGAGGGATCAGGAGCAGCAGGAGTGCGATAACCGCCGGAAGGATGGGGAACGGGGCAGACACGGGTCTATCTGATTCATGGTAGCCGGGGATTGGCTGTGGAACGGAAGCAGACCAGAAGATAGGCGGGTAGAATCGATGCGAGGTGCCACGATGCAGAATCGGTGGATGAATCGGTTTCAGGCGATCCGGGCGATCGTGATTGGCGGGGTAGTCGTGGTGATTGCCGTTCTGTGGTTCGTGCGCCGCTAGCGTTACCCTCGAGGACATCTCCTCCACAATTGACCCGCCGCTGGACGGGTTGTAACGTTAAAGGTTCGTGTTCGCCATTCCTGCATTTTGCTGAGGACATGTGTCTGCCACCGCCGCACTGCGCAAAACTCCGCTGAACCAGCTTCATCGCCGTCTGGGTGCAAAGATGGTCGACTTTGGAGGCTGGGATATGCCCGTCGAGTACTCGGGCCTGATTGCCGAGCACATGGCGGTGCGCACCGGGGTGGGATTGTTCGACGTGAGTCATATGGGCGACATCCAGTTCCGGGGACCGGGATCCCTGGCCGCTGTGCAGCAGATCTCGATGAACGATGCCTCCCGGCTGCAGGTGGGGCAGGCGCAGTATTCGGCCATGCTGTATCCCGAGGGCACGTTCGTCGACGACGTCATCGTTCACAAGTTCAGCGAAAACGACTATTTATTCGTGATCAACGCGGGCACGCGCGAGAAGGACTACAGCTGGATTCGCGGGCAGGCGCGCGGTTTTGACTGCCACGTGAGCGACTACAGCGACTACTACACGCAATTGGCCATCCAGGGGCCGAAGGCTCAGGAGACGCTGCAGAAGCTCACGGACGCTGACCTGAGCAAGGTGAAGTTCTACTGGTTCACGTGGGGCACGGTCTGCGGCTTGCCGAACACGCTGATCGCGCGGACGGGATACACAGGCGAGGATGGATTTGAGATTTATGTGCCCTCGGACGAGGCGACGAGTGAACGGGTCTGGAATGAAGTGATCGATGCGGGACAGGAGTTCGGCATTCTGCCGTGCGGGTTGGGCGCGCGCAATACGCTGCGCCTGGAGGCAGCACTCTCGCTTTACGGACACGAGATTTCAGAGTCGCTGAACGTTTGGGAGGCGGGGCTGGATCGATTCTGCAAGCTGGAAAAGGGAACGTTCCTGGGATCGGAAGCATTGAAAGCGGTTCAGGCCGCGGGCGGTCCTGAAAAAAGGCTGGTGGGGCTTGAAATGGTGGAGCGCGGCATCGCGCGCGATGGATATAAGGTGATGGACCTCACCGGAAAGGTGATTGGGTCTGTAACGAGCGGCTCTCCGGCGCCGTTCCTCAGGAAGAACATTGCGCTGGCGTATGTGCCGCGAAGTCTGACGGAAATCGGGACTGAGGTTGCTGTGGAAATTCGCAACAACCCGGTCAGGGCAAGAGTGGTGCCCATCCCGTTCTACAGAAAGCCAAAGAAGGGCTCGGCCAGCGGCAACGTTTCCTGAGTTGGTCGTTAGCCCGAGGCCCGTAAAATGGGGAAGGAGTCTGCGAACGAGATGGCATATCCCACAAACTACCGATACACGCGCGAGCACGAGTGGATTGACGTCAGCGGGAAGACCGGCACGGTCGGCATCACCGACCATGCGCAGGACTCGCTGGGTGACATTGTTTTTGTCGAGCTGCCGAAGGTGGGCGACAAGGTCGAAAAGGGCAAGGTCTTCGGCAGCGTCGAGAGCGTGAAGGCGGTATCAGACCTGTATTCACCGGCCACAGGAACCGTGACCTCGATCAATGAGGAGCTGACCGCATCTCCGGAGAAGATCAACGCGGATGCGCACGCAGCCTGGATCATGAAGATCGAGCTGAACGATCCGGGCGAAGTGGATTCACTGTTGAAGGCGGAAGACTACGAAAAGTATGTGAAGGAAGAGACAGGCCACTGATTTACAGCATTCAGTTGTCATCGCTCAGCGTTCAGCCCGGAGTCTCGCGGGCGAGCCGAATGCTCTTGATACTCTGAAGATCCCATGCGCTATTTGCCTAAATCGGATGCTGAGCGCGCGGCGATGCTGCGCGAGATCGGCGCCTCGTCGATTGACGATTTGTTTGCGATTATTCCTGAAGAGTACCGGCTGCAGCGCGATCTGGAGATTCCGCGGCAGATGGGCGAGTCGGAGATCGTGGATCACTTCAAAGCTGCGGCGGCGAAGAACGCCAATGGCTACGCGAGCTTTTTAGGTGCGGGGGTGTATCGGCACTACCGGCCGGTGCTGATTGACACGATCGTGCAGCGGGGCGAGTTTCTCACCTCGTATACGCCGTACCAGGCGGAGATCACGCAGGGAACACTGCAGGCGATCTTCGAGTTCCAGACCATGATCAGCGAGCTGACGGGGATGGACATCGCCAACGCATCGATGTACGACGGATCGACGGCCTGTCCTGAGGCGGTGATGATGGCGATGCGTGTGACCGGCCGCGATGGCGTGGTAGTGGCGCGCACCGTGCACCCGGAATATCGCCAGGTCATGCACACCTATGCCCAGCATCGCGAGAAGGAAAGCGGGCTGAAGGCGCAGGAAGTTGGGTACGGAGCCGAGGGTACGAGTCAGGCTGGACGGGTTGATCTGGCGGCGCTCGAAGCCGCGGTCACGGATCAAACGGCGTGCGTGCTGGTCCAGTCGCCAAATTTCTTTGGGGTGATTGAGGACGTTCCGGCGATTGCGGAGATCGCGCACAAGAAGGGTGCCCTGCTGGTGGTTGCGATTGCCGAAGCCGTGTCGCTCGGCATTGTCAAGCCTCCGGCGGAAGCAGACATCGTGATCATGGAGGCGCAGTCGTTTGGTGTGGCGCCGAGTTATGGCGGCCCCTTCTGCGGAGTGATCGCAGCGAAGGAGAAATACGTCCGGCAGATGCCTGGACGGCTGGTAGGCCAAACGACAGACAGGCAGGGCCGCCGCGGATTTGTGCTGACGCTCTCGACGCGCGAACAGCACATCCGGCGCGAGAAGGCGACGTCGAATATATGCACCAACCAGGCGCTGGTGGCGCTCATGGCCACGGTGTTCATGACGGTATACGGCAAAGAGGGTGTCAGGGAGTTAGCGCTGCAGAATCTGGCGAAGGCGGACTATGCCGCGAAGATTCTCGGTGCGCAGGGGACGCTCCTGTTCGGGCGGTCACCGCGCTTCAACGAGTTTGTGCTGCAGACCGAGGAAACACCGGAGGCTCTGAACGCGCGGCTGCTGGAGCAGAAGATCATCGGCGGTGTAGCGCTGAAGAAGTGGTACCCGGAGTTGGGCAACGCGACGCTGTGGTGCGCGACGGAACTGACGTCGAAGGAACAGGTAGACCGGGCCGCGGGTGTGCTGGCGGCGACGGCAGTTGGGGCGGAGGCGCGTTAGATGCCGACACAGGCAGACGACAAGTTTGTAGGTACGACGCGCAAGGTCACACAGCACCTGACGCAGAACGAGGGTCTGAGTTTCGAGAAATCGGCGCCGGGGAAAAGAGCCTATCGCCTGGCGCCGCTTGACGTCCCCGAGGTAGATCCTTCGGCTCTCCTCGGCGAAGCCCGGCGTTCGCAAAGCGCGGAGCTTCCGGAACTGAGCGAGATTGAGATCATCCGCCACTTCACGCGGCTTTCGACGTGGAATTACGCCATCGATCTGGGGATGTATCCGCTGGGCAGCTGCACCATGAAGTACAACCCGCGGGTGAATGAGTTCGTGTCCAGGCTAGAGGGAATTGCTGAAGCGCATCCGTATCAACCGGAGAATTTGTCGCAGGGATCGCTCGGGATTCTCCGCCTGTTGCAGACATGCCTGCTGGAAATCACCGGGATGGATGCGATCACGCTGCAGCCGGCCGCCGGGGCGCACGGCGAGTTCACGGGGATCCTGCTGGCCCGGGCCTATCACGAGGCGAAGGGCAATGCGCGGAAGAATGTGATCATCCCGGACTCGGCGCACGGGACCAATCCGGCGACCGCGGCAATTTGCGGGTATGAGGTCGTTAATTTCAAGTCGAATGCGAATGGTGGAGTGGACGTAGAAGCGCTCGCGCGTGCGGTGAACGAAGAAACGGCGGCGCTGATGCTGACGAATCCGTCCACCATCGGAGTCTTCGAGAACGAGATTCACCGGATTGCAGAGATCCTGCACGCGAAGGGCGCGCTGCTGTATATGGATGGCGCGAATATGAACGCCCTGTGCGGAAAGACGCGGCCCGGGGATTTCGGTGTGGATGTCATGCACCTGAATCTGCACAAGACGTTTTCGACGCCGCATGGCGGGGGCGGCCCTGGCTCGGGGCCGGTGGCGTGCAGGGAGCATCTGGAGCCATTCCTGCCGATCCCGGTGGTCGAAGAAGGTCAGGACGGGCAGCTGCGCCTCAACTACGACCGGCCGCAGAGCGTTGGGCGGGTGCGAGCGTTCTACGGAAACTTCGGGATGTTTGTGCGGGCGCTGGCCTACATCCTGGCGAATGGTCCGGATGGGTTGCGCCAGACGACTGAGGATGCGGTGCTGAACGCGAACTACATTCGGAAGAAGCTCGAGGATCTGTACGAACTGCCGTACAATACGCCGTCGATGCATGAGGTAGTGTTCAGCGATCGGCGACAGTTGAGGAATGGCGTGCGGACGGGCGACATCGCGAAGCGGCTGATTGATTATGGGTTCCATCCTTATACGGTTTCGTTTCCGCTGATCGTGCCGGGCGCGTTGATGATCGAGCCAACCGAGAGCGAGTCACGCGAGGAACTGGATCTGTTCGTGGATGCAATGCGCCAGATTGCGCGCGAAGTCGAGGAGAATCCCCAGGTCGTGCTGGACGCTCCCCATTCGACACGGGTGTCGCGGCTGGACGAGACAACGGCGGCAAGGAAACCCGTTTTGCGATGGAAGGAGCAAGGAATAGCTAACAGCGAATAGGGAATAGCGTGCCGTGACGCGTTCGGCCGATTGGTTAGGGGAAAGTGCGTGGGCACGCGGGTCGAGGTCCGATCCGTCGCAAGGCCGCGTGATGATTGACGTTGCGGGCTTTCCGGCAGTCTCAACCGTCCACTGCTATGGCTGAAGCCCGGTCCCCGTTTGAAGGCGAGCGCATCCCTTCCGATAAGATCGAAGCAGATATGCAAGCGACACGCACTTTTCCTCACGCAATGTTGCGCGAGATTTACGAGCAGCCAGAGGCGCTGGCAGCCACAATGGCGCGCTACGCTCCGGGTGGAACACTGGACACGAATATCTTCGGGCCGGTGGCCGAGGCACTACGCGGACGGCAACGGGTAGTGATTGCAGCCAGCGGTTCGAGCCGACACGCAGGACTGGCCGGCGAGATCATGCTCGAGGACTATGCCGGACTTGCCGTGGATGTGGAGTACTCGAGCGAGTACATGTACCGGTCGACGCACACATTGCACGATCCCGGCGTGGTCGTGATTTCGCAGTCGGGTGAGACCGCAGACACGCTGGCATCGTTGCGGGAGGCGAAAGCGCGCGGACTGCGGACCGTGGCCATCGTCAACGATCCGGCATCAACCATGGCGCGAGAGGCAGATGCATCGCTGCCCACGATGGCAGGACGCGAAGTCGCGGTTCCGGCAACGAAGAGCTTTACGACCCAACTGACGGTGCTGTATCTGCTGTCGTTATTCCTGGCGCGGATCGGTGGGCGCATGACGGCGCAGACCGTTGCGACACATTGCGAACAGCTGGAGCGTTTGCCGCGCCTTCTTGATGAAACACTTGAGATCTGGGAGAAGCGAGTTGCGGAGATCGCGGAGCGACTGCGTGAGGCGCGGACCTTCCTGTATCTGGGACGGGCGATCCACTACGCCATTGCGCGCGAGGGCGCGCTGAAGCTGAAGGAGTCAGCGTATGTGCAGGCCGAGGGCATGCCTGCGGGCGAATTGAAACACGGCCCGAATGCATTGGTGAGTCCGGAAGCTCCTCTGGTGATGCTCGCGACCCGAGACCACAACGATCCGGACTCGACGCTCCGCTACGAGAAAACGGTGCAGCTGATGCGGGATATGCACGCGCAGGGGGCAGAAATTCTCGCGTTGCACGTTGAGGGCGACGAGGAAGTGGCGAAACTGGCTCAGTATGTGGTGGCGTTGCCGGCGGTGGATGAGTTCCTGCTGCCGATGCTGGAGGTCGTGCCGCTGCAGATGCTGGCCTACTTCATCGCGGTACAGAAGGGCGCGAACGTGGATGCGCCGCGGAATCTGGTGAAGGCTGTTATCAGGGAGTAGGCAATAGCCAATCGGGAACAGACCGAGGCGTCTGGCCCTAGCCGGAAGCGAAAAGCGGCGAACGTGTGTGCTGGCGTGGTCTGGAGCGGGCCGGTATAAAGAAGTGAGGCATGGCCCAACCCGCAGCCGCATTCCTGTCCCGCGACTTTCTCCGTTATCAGCTCGCGCGCGTCGTGGTGATTATCGGCGCAGAGGCACAGGCGCTGGCGGTCGCGTGGCAGGTTTACCAGATCACGCATCGGGCGATCGATCTGGGATACACGGGACTAATCCTGTTTCTGCCGGGGCTGCTCTTCATGTTGCCGGCCGGGCATGTGGCGGATCGTTTTGACCGGAGACAAGTCATCCTGGTGTGCTACGGGCTGCAGGCAGTGGCGAGCTTCCTGCTGCTCTGGCTGGCATGGACACACGTGCAGAACGTTTGGCCGATCTTTGCGCTGCTGTTCGCAATCGGAACCGGACGGGCGTTCAGCGGCCCGGCGAGTTCGGCGCTGGTTCCGCACCTGGTGCCACGGGAACATTTTGTCAACGCCATCACCTGGGGTTCGGCGATCTTTCAGTTCTCCAACATCGTAGGACCAGCGCTGGGTGGCGTCCTGTTTACACTGCCGCTGCGGGGACGGTTACACGGGGCGAGCCTCGTCTACCTTTTTACGCTGGCCGCAATTGTGTGTTTTCTGGTGCTGGTGGGATCGCTGCATGTCCGGCCGGGACGGATGGAGCATCGGGCGGTCTCGAAGGAAGTGATCCTGGCGGGATTTCACTATGTCATGGGAACCCAGGTGCTGCTGGGGTCGATCTCGCTCGATCTCTTTGCGGTCCTGCTGGGCGGAGCCGTCGCGCTGATGCCGATCTTCGCGCAGGATATTCTGCACGCCGGTCCGCGCGGTTTGGGTATGCTGCGCGCAGCCCCGGCGCTGGGAGCTCTGGCCGTATCGCTGTGGCTGATGGTGCGGCCGATCGAGCGCCGAGCGGGCAAAAGGATGCTGGTTTGCGTGGCGATCTTCGGCGCGGCCACAGTGTTGTTTGGGGTTTCGAAGAGCCTGCCGCTGTCGCTGGCAGCGCTGTTCATCGTAGGCGCTTCGGACATGGTCAGCGTGGTGATTCGTTCGTCGGTTCTGCAGTTGGCGACGCCTCCCGAGATGCGTGGGCGCGTGAGCGCGGTGAACTCGCTGTTTGTCGGCGCGTCCAATGAGCTGGGCGAGTTCGAGAGCGGACTGACCGCGCAATGGTGGGGCGCGGTGCGCGCGGTGGTGATTGGCGGGATTGGATCGATGGTGATCACAGGACTTTGGGCGGTGTTCTTCCCCAGCCTGCGGCGCGCGGACGCCCTCACGCCCGAGGCGCTGCTGGAAACGGAGCGAGCGCAGACCGGGCAGGAGGTTCGGCTGCTGTGACCGAGCCCGAAGCAGCGGCGCGGGACGCAGGGTCGCTGGAACCAGGAGCAGCAGCGCGAGCGCCGTGGACAATTTTCTGGGTTGCGCTGCTGATTCGCATTGCCTATATGACGCTGGCGCGCATGTGGCACATGCGTCCGTACGACGATCATTTTGCGTTTGGCTATGAGATGGGACGCGTGGCGCGCGCGCTGGATACCGGCTACGGATTTGCTGACCCGTTTCGCGGTCACACCGGGCCGACAGCGTGGGTTCCACCGTTGTTTCCATGGATTCTCGCGGGAGATTTTCGCCTGTTTGGAATCTATTCGGCGGTCGCGGCGTGGATGGTGCTCGCGTTCGATTGCGTGCTGAACGCCCTGATGGTGCGGACGACGTGGGAGATTGCGGCGCGTTGCTTCAACCGGAAGGTCGCGGTTTGGTCGGCGTGGATTTGGGCGCTGTATCCGGCAGCGATGCAGTACGCGGTGAAGTGGGTTTGGGAGATGACGCTGACCACGTTCCTGTTCTCCTGGGTGATCGTGCTGGCGCTGCGGATGCGGCGCGTGGGTGAGCTGAAAACGGGACCCGCTTTGCCAGGCGTAAAGCCGTGGGCGCTGTTGGGTCTGCTGTGGGGGCTCATCGCACTGACGAATCCGTCGCTGCTGTTGTTCCTGCCGGCGTGCGGGATTTGGATTTTTGCGGGAGTGGAGCGAAAAGCCTGGCCGCGAGAGATGGCAGCGGCGGTTGTGGCGGCAGCGATTTTCGTGGCCTGCGCAGCGCCGTGGACCTGCAGGAACTGGGTGGTCTTCCACCATTGGGTTCCGGTGCGGGGAAATCTTGGGGCGGAACTGTATCTCGGCAACGGACCGGGAGCAACGGGACTTCTGATGGAGTACGACCATCCGGCGCAGGACCCGGTTCAGCTGCGGTTGTACAAACAGATGGGCGAATACGCGTATGTGAAGATGCGCGGAGAGATGGCGAAGCGCGTCATCGCAGCGGATCCGGGACGATTTGCGGTGCTGAGTTTGCGGCGTCTCTACTATTTCTGGTTCAGTGTGCCGCATCCGGGCGATGAGGGGTTCGTCAATGAATACGGGCGGAATCTGAATTTTCAGTTCACCAGCATTGTTGGGCTGCTGGGGCTGGCCCTCGCGTTGCGGCGTCATGCAGCCGGAGTATGGCTCTTCTTCTGGGCGTTCGCCCTGCTCCCGCTGACGTATTACTTCGTGACGGTGCATGCGCGATTCCGGCATCCTCTGGAGCCGCTGATTGCCATTTTGGGAGTCTATTTGTTCCAGTCGGCAGAGAAGAGCTGGCAGGTGCGCTGGCTCCGTCGTTCCTGAAACCGCAGGTCCGTGGCTGCGAGGCCCCTGGGCTCCTGGGCATGCTGGATCGCGGCAGGGGGTACCCCCCTGGGGGTGGCACCTCTTTCTCTCTCATGTTTTCAAATACATGAGAGGTAATGCCGTCCGGGTATTACCCTGCGTTGTACCGCGATCCGAGACGAAGCGGTTCGGTTCTCGATCGTGAGACGACTGCCGGGTAGGTTCGAATTGCCAAAGAGCGAACTGAGAGCAGAAACAGCGATGGGGATTTCCGCCTGGGCGGAGAATCCCCAATATCAACAGAGTGCTGCCGCAGGGGGGCCAAAGGCAAGAACAGAATGAGTGGGTCGCGGTACGAAGGTCATGGGCGGCTTGAGTCCTCGCTGCGTGCGAGGACCGGAGCGCCGGGACGCCTTATCGGTCAGAGGTGGATGTCTCCCGACAGATAAAGCCTGGCTTCCCCGGAGATTCGGACGCGATCGCCTGCAAGGCTGGTGCCGATGTTGGCGCCGCGCGGGCTCAGTTGCCGGGCCTGCATCTCCTGCTTGCCGAGGCGCTCAGCCCAATAAGGAGCCAGGGTGCAGTGGATGGAACCCGTGGCTGGATCTTCAGGAATGCCGATGGCGGGAACGAAGAACCTGCATACAAAATCAATGGGCGCCGTTCCTGGAGCGGTGACGATGAATCCTCCAAGACCCATGGGGATTTTGGCGAGGGCATCGATGTCGGGAAGGAGGTCGCGAACGATCGCCTCGCTTTCGACCACGACCAGATAGTCGCGGGAAGAGCGCAGGACGGGCACGTTCTTGAGTGCCAGCGCTGGCAATAGCTCCGCAGGCGAATCGCACGGCATGGGCGGGCGGGCAGGGAAGTCCATTTCGAAACGCTCGCCGACGCGATCGACGATGAGCAGGCCACTCATGGTGTGGAAGCGGACGGGCCAAGTCGCGTGTCCGCGTACAGAGAGAACGAAGGCTGCGGCGAGCGTGGCATGTCCGCAAAGGTCATCTTCGACGAGCGGCGTAAACCAGCGCAGACTGAACTCGCCATCCGGGCGGGCAACGACGAAGGCGGTTTCGCTATGGCGGTTCTCGGCGGCGATCTTCTGCATCAGCGGCTCGGGAGGAAATTCGGGAACGATACAGACTCCTGCAGGATTGCCAGCGAAGAGTTCGCCGGTAAAGGAGTCGACGTGATAGCAGGGGATAGCCATGGTGATCGAACGTATCAGGAATTCTCGTGAGGGACTCACCGGGGCGCGAGGGATCCGGACTCAGGTTCGATGGGGTCCGGCATCGACCCACTGAAGGGCAGCCTGGCGATCGGCAAACGCCCGCATCGCGACCGGCTTCCCATTGCGGAAGGTGTAGACGTCGGCCAGATCCACTTCGGTCCAGGTCGCACTGTCTTTAAGGCGGAAGCGGGCGTGGACGTAAACGACGACGCGGTCGTCATGGACGATGAACTGAACGGGCTGGCTGGTGCCCTCGGCCCAGTTGGCACGGGAATTGGTCAGGTAGCGGGCGACCTCCGTGCGGCCACGGTACAAGCCCCCACCGGGAAAGGCGACGGGCTCGGACCATTGAATGTTGGGATCGAGGCTTTTGACCGCAGCCGGGATGTCGTCCCGATTGAAAGCGGCATAGGCATCGCGGAGGAGAGTCGTGGCCTGTTCTTGTTCCTGTGGAGACATGGAAATCGGGTGATGGCCGGGGAAACAGCCGCATACCGCAACCGATGCAAAGAGAATCACGGCGGACATCATGGTGATTCGACGAAACAGGAGGTCGAGTGGTGGCAAAAATGTATCAACCGAGCGGCAGGAAATACTGCGTGCCATGGACCGGTTCGGAAAGCCGTTTGAGAAGAAGCTGCAGGTCGTGGTTATTGTTTACGAAGTCGATGTCGGAGGTATTGACCACAAGAAGATCGCTGCCGGAGTAGTGGAAAAAGAAGTGTTCGTAAGCGGCGGCGACCTGCTCAATGTATTTCTCGCTGATGGTGCGCTCGCCCGGGACGCCTTTGCGACGGATGCGCTGCTTGAGTGCGTCGGGGGACGCCTGAAGGTAGATGACGAGTTCCGGCGTGGGGACCTCGGCGCGGAACATCTGGTAGTAGCGGTTGTAAAGGTCGAGTTCGGCGTCGGACAGATTGATGTAGGCGAAGATCTTGTCCTTTTCGAAAAGATAGTCGGCAACGATCGGGGCGGTGAAGTCCTGGAGGTCGCGTTGTTGTTCGTATCGTTCGGTCAGGAACCACATTTGCGTGGGGAACGCCATGCCAGGATCGCCCCGGTAGAAGCGGTCGAGGAAGGGATTGTTTTCAGGTTCGACGAGGCGGCGGGCATGAAGGGTGTCGGCCAGGACCTGAGCCAGCGAGGATTTGCCCGCGCGGATGGGGCCTTCCACGGCGATAAAACGCGGCTGTTCGAAGAGATTGGCCACGGGTCAGAAGCTTGCAGCGAAGGAAACACGAAGATATCACAGCTGCGGTCAGCGGTCAGCAATCGGCGGTCATCGGTTCGCGGAGACGCAAACGGATGTCGCCGCACGACGGGGATTCGCGCCGCGTGAGCATTGCGAAAAAATGGCCGAGTCGATCAATCTGGTCGGCCGGCTCCTGAACGGCCTCCTTTCGGCGGCTCGGAAGGACTCGGGAAGAGAGGGAGAATAGTGGCTGGGCTGGAGATCGGCGGAACCGCATAGACTGAGGAGCGGATGATTGGCGTGATTGCGAGTGCGGTAGGGGGGGTGGGGGCGGCGAGTGCGGCGGCGTGGACGTACGGTTCTCTGGCGCCGGAGTCGCAATGGTTCGGCCCGACGATCGTGGCGGGGCGCGACGCGGCGGAGTTCGCGCTGACGTTTGACGACGGTCCGAACGATCCGTGGACAGGACGGCTGCTGGACACGCTGGCACGATTCCAGGTGCGGGCGACGTTCTTTCTGATCGGGAAATATGTGCGCGAGCGGCCCGATCTGGTGCGGGAGATCTACGCAGCGGGTCACCTGATCGGCAATCACACGGTGACGCATCCGTGGCTGGCAATGCAGAGAGCGGCGAGGGTTCGGGAGGAGCTGGCGGGCTGTAACGCGGCGCTCGAGGATGTGTTGGGGCAGAAGGTGCGATTCTTCCGGCCACCGCATGGATCGCGACGGCCCGAGGTGTTGCAGGCCGCTCGGGAATTGGGACTAACGGCAGTGATGTGGAACGCGATGGGCTTCGACTGGCGACCGAAGATCACCGTGGAGAGGATTGAGGCACATCTGCAGCGGGGGATCGCGCGGAACCAGCAGCGTGGGCGCGGATCGAATCTGCTGCTGCACGATGGCGGACATCTGGCGATGGGAGCGGACCGTTCGCAATCGGTGAAGGCCACAAGGATGATCCTGGAGGGGCATGCACCCGGGAAGGTTCGTTATGTCACGGCGGACGCGTGGGCGTGAGGATGGAACAGGGAGGAGGGAATCATCAATCGGATGACGAGGGCCTGCGCTGGCCCACTCGTCCCAGGATTGTTGAGAACTCCCGCGATTGCGTTAACGTAGGAAGAATCAAAGAGGGGCTTCCGAACGCATGATTGAAGACATCCGCTATGCCGTGCGGCAGTTTCTAAAGACACCCGGCTTTACCATCACCGCAATTCTGACGCTGGCTCTTGGGATTGGCGCAACGACGGCGATCTTCACGCTGATTCACGCGGTGCTGCTGAAGTCGCTGCCGGTGGAGAAGCCGAGCGAGTTGATTCGTATCGGGGACACCGAGAACTGCTGCATCAACGGCGGGATGCAGGATGACTGGTCGCTGTTTTCGACCGAACAGTACCGGCGGTTCCGCGACCACACACCGGGCTTGTCGAGCCTCGCGGCGTTTCAGGCGGCGCGCACGCAACTGGGAGTACGGCGCGCCGGCAGCGATCACGCGGCCGAGCCTCTGAGCGGTGAATTTGTTTCGGGCAACGCCTTCGAGACGCTGGGCGTGAACGCGTGGATGGGGCGAATGCTGCGGCCCTCAGACGATGTCAAGGGCCAGCCGCTGGTGGCGGTGATGAGCTACCGGACATGGCAGCAGAAATACGGTCAGGATCCATCGGTAGTGGGAGCTTCGTTCTTCGTGAACGGCCAGGGCGTGACGCTGGTGGGCATCGCGCCGCCGGGGTTCTTTGGCGAGAGGCTCGATACGGATCCGCCGTCATTGTGGATTCCGCTGAACGATTCGCCGCCCCTGGTGGGAGGTGCGTTCAACGTGCTGGACAGTCCGCAGCTGGACTGGCTGAATCTTTTCGGGCGCATGGAGCCCGGCGCCGATCAGAAAAAGATGGAAGCGCAGCTGCAGGTGGAGCTGCGGCAGTTCCTGCAGGATCCGGTCAGCAAGGTGGATGCGCGCAACGCGGGGCTGATTCCGAAGCAGACGCTGCATCTTTCGTACGGCGGCGGCGGCGTGCAGCAGATGCAGGATGGAGCCAAGGACGGGCTGCACCTGCTGATGTGGATTTCGGCTTTCGTGCTGCTGATCGCATGCGCCAACCTGGCGAATCTGATGCTGGTGCGTGCGACAGCGCGCAGGACACAGACGTCAGTGCGGGCGGCGCTGGGCGCTCCGCGTGGACGGCTGGTACGGCAGGCGCTGATGGAGTGCCTGGTGCTGGCGGCGATGGGCGGGGTAGCGGGGCTGGCGGTCGCGTATGGCGGTGCGCGGATGCTGCTTCATCTGGTGGCTGGAAAGAG
>Ga0335072_10005496_pt1 | contig 18683 bp, 14 predicted proteins | sample Lox_Sample_21_FD_206725 | JGI IMG/M metagenome (GOLD analysis project Ga0335072, IMG submission 206725) | Soil microbial communities from Loxahatchee National Wildlife Refuge, Florida, United States - Lox_Sample_2.1 | ecosystem: Environmental > Terrestrial > Soil > Wetlands | place: USA... | reverse complement strand
GTATCGGCGGCATGGAAAACCGGCTCCTGTGTCTCCTGCAGATCCTTGTTGTAAGCCAGAGGCAAGCCCTTCACCGTGACCATTAACGCAGTTGCATCTCCAAGCACGCGGCTGCACTTGCCGCGCACTAGCTCGAGTAGATCGGGATTCTTCTTCTGCGGCATGGCGCTGCTGCCGGTCGAATAGGGCTCGGGTAACTGAACGAACCCATATTCCTGCGACGAAAACAGAATCATCTCCTCCGCCCACCGGCTGAGATGCAGTGCGAGCGTCGAAAGCGCATTGACGAACTCGATCGCGAAATCGCGATCGCTGGTCGCATCGATGCTGTTGCCCGTCGGACCATCGAATCCAAGCGTATCTGCCATCGACTTGCGATCCAGGGCATGCGTCGCGCCCGCAACCGCTCCCGAACCCAAAGGACAAAGATTCAGCCGCTTCCGACAATCCGCCAGCCGATCGGCATCGCGCAATAACATTTCCACGAAAGCCAACAGCCAATGCGCCACCAGCACGGGTTCTGCGCGTTGCAGATGCGTATACGCCGGCATGGCCGCATCGCCGGCCTGCTCAGCTCGATCCGTAAACACCGCGCACAAGTCAGCCAACTCCTGCCGCAACTGATCGATCGACGCCCGCACGTAGAGCCGCAAATCCGTCGCAATCTGTTCATTGCGGCTGCGCCCGCTATGCAGCTTGTATCCCACCTCACCGATAAGGGCTACAAGCTGCTTCTCGACGAAGTGGTGAACATCTTCCGCATCCTCATCTTCAAGAAACGATGCCGAGGCTGCCGCCCGTTCCCCGATCTGTTGCAGTCCGTGCAGAATGTTGATCAGTTCTTCCGCGGAGAGAATTCCGGCATTCTTCAGCGCTTGCGCGTGCGCCGCGCTGGCCGCGAGTTCATACTGCAGCAACCGGCGATCGAAGTTGAACGACCGCTGCCATTGCTCGAACTGCGGATCCAGCGGCTGCCGGAACCGTCCCGCCCACATCTTCATCAGGCAACCTCCTCGCGCACCCGCGCGCGCGAACGCGAGGGTAGCCCGAGAATACGAATGAATCCCGCCGCATCTTTCTGATCGTAGCTGTCGCCCATCGTGAACGACGAAAGATCGGTGCGATACAGCGAATTCGCCGACTCGCGGCTCGCTACTGAAACGTTCCCCTTATAGAGTGACAACGTCACGCTGCCGGTCATCTCTTTTTGCGTCGAATTGACAAATGCGTCCAACGCTTCGCGCAGCGGAGTGAACCACAATCCGAAATACACCAGCTCGGCATATTTCAGCCCAATGTGCTGCTTGAAATGAGCGACCTCACGTTCCAGGCACAGCGATTCCAACTCGCGATGCGCCGCAATCAGCAGCGTTCCACCCGGCGTTTCATAGCATCCGCGCGACTTGATTCCCACGAAACGGTTCTCGACCAGATCGATGCGGCCGATGGCATTGCGTGCGCCGATTTCGTTCAGCAGTTCGACCAACGATACCGGATCCAGTTCCATTCCGTTCACCGATACCGGAACACCTTGCGCGAAGCCAATCGTGACCTGCTCTTCCTGATCGGGTGCCTCCTGCGGAGACTTCGTCCACTGCCACGTCGTTTCCAGCGGAGCGTTGCCGGCATCTTCCAGCTCTCCGCCTTCGTGGCTGACGTGCCACAAATTGCGGTCGCGGCTGTGAATCTTCGTGCGGCTCGCTGCGACCGGAATCCCGTGCTGTTCGGCGTAGTCGAGGCAATCCTCGCGCGACTTCAGATTCCACTCGCGCCACGGCGCGATGATCTTCAGCTCCGGCGCGAGCGCCTGATACGTCAGCTCGAAGCGCACTTGATCATTCCCTTTGCCCGTGCATCCGTGCGCCACCGCAGTCGCTCCTTCGCGCAGAGCTACTTCCACCTGATGCTTGGCGATCACCGGGCGAGCCAGGGATGTCCCCAGCAGATACTTGTGTTCATACACCGCGCCCGCTTTCAGCGCAGGAAACACGTAGCCGGTGAGAAATTCCTCCCGCAGATCTTCCACGATCACTTGGCTGGCGCCCGTTTTGTAGGCCTTCTCGACGACCGCTTCAATGTCGTCTCCCTGCCCAACGTCGCCGACCATGGCGATGACGTCGTAGGAATAGTTTTCTTTCAGCCAGGGAATAATGATGGACGTATCCAGTCCACCGGAATATGCGAGAACAACTTTTTCAGGCATGTGCGCTCCTCACGGGCAGGCGCACCGCGCCTCCCAGCAATAAATAAAGAACTGATTTTTGTGCGTGCAGCCGATTTTCCGCCTGCTCGAAGATCACGGAATTTTCCGAATCCATCACCTCGTCGGTCACTTCTTCGCCCCGATGCGCAGGCAGACAGTGCATGAAAGCTGCATGTGGTGCGGCCCCGGCCATCAACTCGGTGTTGACCTGATACGGCGCGAAGATCTTCGCCCGTTTCTCCGCCTCGTGCTCCTGTCCCATGCTCGCCCAGGCATCGGTGTAAACCGCGTCCACTCCCGCAACCGCGACCTGTGGATCGGCGAGCAATTCGATCAACCCTCCCGTCTGCTTTGCAATCTTTCTCGCGTCACTCACGATTTTCGCGTTGGGTTCATATCCCTTTGGCGTGGCGATGCGAATGGACGAGCCGAGGCAGGCCGCGGTCAACAGCAGCGAATGCGCGACATTGTTCCCGTCGCCAACGTAAGCGAGTGTAATTTTCCTGAGATCGCCGAATCGTTCTTGCAGCGTAAAGTAATCGGCCAGTGCCTGGCAGGGATGCTCCAGGTCACTCAACGCGTTAATTACCGGAACGGAAGCGTAACGCGCCATGCCCTCGATCGTCTCCTGCGCGAACGTGCGCAGCACGATCACGTCGACCCAGCGCTCTAGATTGTGCGCGATGTCAGCCAGCGATTCGCGCGCATCCAGCCGGCTTTCTGTCTGATCCACGAACATCGCCGTTCCCCCGAGGCTCGTGATGCCAGCCTCAAACGTGAGCCGCGTCCGCAGCGACGGCTTTTCGAAAAACATCACCATTTGTTTGCCCGCGAGCGAACGCTGAAATACCGAAGGCCGCGACTTCATCAGATCCGCAAGATGCAGCACCGCCTCAACTCCTTGCGGGCCCAGGTCGCGTGTAGAAATTAAATCCGGGCACCAGAAGATGCCGGGAAACGTATCCGGCCCTACTGGCACCCGGCTCTGCAATGGACTGTTCAACGTCTGTTCCTCTTTCCCCGTATCATTTTCAAGAACTCGAACAAATGGGATCCCCCAGGGCTTGCCGCATTTGCGAGACCTGAGAAACCTAAAATTCTGAGTCGCTCCGGATCTTCATGCGCACGTCACTTCCGTCCCACTCTCGATCTTCGTCAGGTAAAACTCCGGCAGCGCATCGGCCTCCGCGGCCGGCAAAATGCGCACCCGCCCCACACCTTGCTTCAATGCCTGCTTGCACGCTTGCAGCTTGGGGAGCATTCCGCCGCTAATCACCGATCCGGCCACTAGGTCCTCGGCATGTTTCGTGCTCAGCCACGGAATCACGCTGCCATCCGCGTCTTTCACTCCCGGCACGTCCGTCAGAAAGATGAGCGCATCGGCATGACAGGCAGCCGCGCAAGCCGCAGCCATCTCGTCGGCATTCACGTTGTAGTACTCGCCGTCGGCTCCCAGAGCCAGTGACGCCAGCACCGGAATAGCTCCATGCTGCCAGAGAGCATCAATCCAGCACGGCTCGGCAAAACAGATTTCGCCCACAAAACCCAGATTGTTTCCGGCGATCACTTTTCTGCGCGCGCGGAAACTCATGCCGTCGCCGCCGCAGAATCCCAATGCCGGCATGCCTGCCGACTGAATCGCCGCCACCATCTTCTTATTGACGATCCCGCCCAGCACCATCAGCGCCACATCGCGCGTCTCGGCATCAGTCACCCGCAGGCCGCGGATAAATTCGCTCTTCTTGCCCAATTGCTTCAGCACGCGAGTCAGTGCGGCGCCACCGCCATGCACCACCGCGACGCGATGTCCGTCCTGCGCGAGTTCCGCGATCGCACGCGCGCATTTGCGCAAGATAGCCGCATCCTCCAGCGCCGCTCCGCCGATTTTCACAATGATGGTCACACCAATCCCTCGTCTTCCGCCCATCCGTACATCAGGTTCATGTTCTGCACTGCCTGTCCAGCCGCGCCTTTCAGCAAGTTGTCGATGCACGAGATCACCACCAGCCGCCGTCCGTCTTCCGCCAGGCAGAATCCCAGATCGCAGTAATTGGTGTGCAGAGAAAATTGCACCTGCGGAACCTTCGGCGTCGGAAACATCCGCACCCATCGCTTGCCGCCGTAAAATCCGCGATACACGCTCTCCACTTCGTCGGCCTTCATCTCGCGATTCAGATGAACGTAAATCGTCGACAAAATTCCCCGCGGAATCGGCAGCAGGTGCGGCGTGAACGTCAACTCGCCCGCCACCAGTTCAAGCTGCTCCAGCATTTCGCCAACGTGGCGATGATTGAAAATCGAATACGCCGAAAGATTGTCGGCCACGGAAACAAAATGCGTTTTCGCCGTCGGCTCTTTCCCCGCTCCCGAAACTCCCGACTTCGAATCGGAAATAATTCCGCGGTCGCGATCCACAACTCTCGCCCGAACCAGGGGCGCCAGCGCCAGAATCACCGACGTCGCATAACATCCGGGGTTCGCCACTAACGCCGCATTCGCGATGCAATCGCTATTCAACTCAGGCAATCCATAAATTGCTTTTTTCGTGAGGCTCGCCGCCGTCGCCGAGTCCGCATCCTCGAATCCGTAGATCGCGCGATGCTCTTCCTGCTTCAGCCGCCAAGCGCCACTCAAATCAATCACGCGCAAGCCCTGCGCCATCGCCTCGGGGACAAGCTTCCGCGAGACTTCGTGCGGCGTTGCCAGAAACAGCAACTCGACTCCCTGCTCCTTCAGCTTCTCCCATGCAAGCGCCTGCAGCGGATATCCGCCATTTCCTGAAAGCGCGGGAAATACTTCAGCCAAATCCATGCTCCCGTTGTCCGAGCTTCGCCGCAGGAGCATCGGTTTCTCGGCATGTGGATGCCGCAGCAGAATGCGGGTCAACTCCAGCCCCGAATATCCGGTAGCGCCCAGCACCGCCGTTTTCAGCTTCGCCGCCACTAGCTCAACATCTCCTCAATCCGTTCTGCGAGTCCTCGCGCCTGATCGCGATCCGGGCAAACAATCAAAATCGTGTCATCGCCGGCAATCGTTCCCACTACTTCGCTCCAGTCCGCTTCGTCGAGCGCGGCAGCGACTGGCTGCGCGCTTCCCACGATCGTCTTGATGACCAGCAGGTTCTGCGCCAGGCGGATTTCGAGAGCGAACTCGCGCACCAGTCGCGAGATCGGAGGCAGGGCCGCCCCCACACCGCTCTCGCCTTGCGGCAGTGCGTAGCCATGCGCGGTCTTGCTCAGATTCAAGTCGCGAATGTCTCGCGACAGGGTCGCCTGTCCCACCTTGAATCCGCGACGGCGCAAAGCCCGCTGCAAATCCTCCTGGTTCGCAATCAGCCCGTGCTTCAGCACGTCCAGCACCGCGCGTTGCCTTAAGGTTTTATTCATCATGAATAAATATTCACTACTATGAATAATATTTCTTGATCTTACGGACACACGTGGGAATGTCAAGAAGAAAATCAGGAAAGGGAAGTACTTTGGCGGCTACTTCGCGGATGCTGGCCGACCACGCAGGATCCTCCGCGATCGGCCGCCTCGAATGTCAGACAGAATTAGTGCCCGCTCACGCCCACGTTCTGATTCCGATGATGCCCCAGTAGCCGAGATATAGCGCGGCAATGACCAGCGCCGTCGTCACTACGATCGAGAAGCGTCGAACTCCGCGCCGCGTCTCATCGCCTGTGCGCAATACCGAAATCAGGCTGGCCAACACCGCAATCGCAAAGACCAGGCTCATTGCGAAAAGTCCGAACGACCACACGGTCAAACTGCCCATGCGCTCGATCAAATCGCTGCTGCTCAATATGAAAATCCCCACGAAGACAAGCAGGCTCAGCACGGCAATCAGGGGCCAAATGCGCATAGCCCGTTCTGCCGGGCGCCGGCGTCTGGCGCTCAATCCGCCCAGCACCCAGAACGGAGCATAAATCAGGATCGCGATAATCGAGAGCAGCACAAAAACTGTCAGAACGATTTCGCTGATCGCGAACCACCCGGGAACGTGCTTCAAAGTATTTCCAAAGCCATCCTGCACGAAGCGGCCCTCTGAATTCACAGTCAGTAATTCAAACGTCGCGATCGGCGCGGGCGGATCTTTCTTCGAAACGTGCCGGAACTGCCCGCCGGTCACGGGATCGTACTCGTCATTTCGATTTCCCAAACCGCTCAGGAACAACTTGCCATCATGGAACTGGATGTGGCTCAATCCCATGATGCGTTCCAGAAAATGCGTCAGCTCGATTCGCGGAGAATCCGGTTCGTACCACCCCGCGTAATCCTCCGCATTCGCCGGAAGCGACGCGACGGGCGGCAGCGCAGGTTTTTCCAGTCCTTTCGTGATGTACGCTCGAATCGTCTTGCCAATCTTGTCAAACGCGGTTCCACTTCCGCTGTTAATGCTGAAGAAATATCCCACGCCGTAATCCGGCATGTAGCTCATGTCGGTCAGTCCGCCTTCCACTCCGCCGTCGTGCCCGTGATAGACGAATCCATCCTCGACGCTCCAGTAGTTGCTCAGCCCGTAGCCCGCTTTCATGCCATCCTTAGCACCCCACGTGCTCGTGGGACTTTCCATACGGTCGATATCAGCGGCAGGCACAACCTGCTTTCCATTCACCGTGCCGCGATTCAAGTAGAACTGCACATAGGCTGCCATGTCGTTAGCCGAAGCGTTGATCGATCCCGCCGGCCGCAACAAAATGTGCCAGTAGCTATATGGCGTTTTGCCGTCATCGTGATAGAGCGTCGTCGCCATTTCCGCCGGCGGCTGAAAGTACGTCGCTGTCTTCATTCCAATCGGATCAAATAGGTTTTGCTTCACAAAATCTTCAAAACGCTGGCCCGTGATCTTCTCGACGATGTAGGCCGCCACCGGAGGTCCGGAGTTGCAATACGACATGCGCGTGCTCGGCGGCCAGCGCGATGTCCGCGAATGATGGTCGTAATCGAGCCCCTCTTTCAATCCCATCGAGTCCGGAGCCTGCTTGGCGTATTCACGAAAATGCATGTCATCCCAGCCGGTCGTGTGTTCCAACAGATTCACCACGCGAATTGGATCGCTCGACTCCCACGGATTGTCGAACCAAACATCGGGAACCACCTTATGTACCGGATCTTCGAGCGAAACCTTGCCCTGATCGGTCAGCAGCAGGATGGACAATGACGAGAACGCTTTCGATGTCGAACCAATCCGAAACAGCGTGTCGGCCGTGACTGGTTTATTCGTCGCCACGTCGGCGATGCCAATCCCTGAAATCCATTCGGGACCATTCTTGTGCACGATGGCCACTGAGACGCCCGGCGTATGCGTGTCTTTCAGGATCTTTTCGATCTGCTGCTGTAGCTCCTGGATGGAGTCGGCAGGTTCTATCTTCTCTTCTTTCTTGTCCGCCGCAATGCAGAGAGATGCAATAAGGCAGAAAACGACGACCGCGTACGCGTGCCGCATGGTGGGGCCCTCCGTGAGATCGCGATGACAACACCGCACAATCTCAGCGCTACATATTACGCCTGAGGGGCAAAATAGGTGGGCTAAATCTGATAATCGATGTCTTCGATGATCCGCTGCAGCGAGGCCGAAAGCGGCTCCCGCTTGCCATCCGTTCCTTCCAATTCCTCCACACGCTGGCGCAGTTTGTGCACTTCGGTCGCCACCGCCGACAGCGCCTCCGACAACGGATCGTTGATCTGCTTGGGATCGGTGATCACCACGCGTTTGCCATCGCGCAGAATAATGTGTCCGGGGACTCCGACCACCGTCGAATTGTCCGGCACATTCCGCAGCACGACCGATCCTGCTCCAATGCGGCAGTTCTTCCCCACCGTAATATTGCCCAGAATCTTCGCGCCTCCGCCCACCACCACGTTATCTTCCAGCGTGGGATGCCGCTTGCCATGCTCTTTGCCGGTTCCACCCAGCGTCACGCCCTGATACAGCGTGACGTCATCGCCGACCTGCGACGTTTCCCCGATCACCACCCCCATGCCGTGATCAATGAATAACCTGCGGCCAATCTTCGCTCCGGGATGAATCTCAATCCCGGTTAGCCAGCGCGCGACTTGCGAGAACCATCGGCCAAACAAAAAGAATTTGTGGTTCCACAGCCAATGATTGATGCGGTACCACCACACCGCGTGCAATCCCGCATAACAGAGAAACACTTCCAGACGAGACTTCGCCGCCGGATCGTGTTCCATCACGTTGCTGACGTCTTCGCGAACTAGGGCAAAGAAATGAGGCATCGATCACACGGGAACTTCCGCCGTCGGAAGCTGCTGCGCCTTTTCCCGCAACTCTTGAAACAGAATACTGCTCAAGTAGCGTTCGCCAAATGACGGCAGGACTACGACGATCAGTTTACCCGCATTTTCCTTCCGTCTCGCCACCTGCAGCGCCGCTGCTACCGCCGCTCCCGACGAGATTCCAACCAGCAATCCCTCTTCCAGCGGAAGCCGCCGCGCCATCGCAATCGCCTCGTCATTGCTCACCTGAACGATTTCGTCGATCAAATCGGTGCGCAGGATACTCGGCACAAATCCGGCACCGATGCCTTGAATCTTGTGTGGCCCCGGTTTTCCCCCCGACAAGACCGCACTCTCCGTCGGTTCGACAGCGATCGCTTTGAACGACGGCTTCTTCGCCTTGATGTACTCGGCCACGCCGGTGATCGTTCCACCCGTGCCCACGCCGGAAATCAGAATGTCCGCTCGCCCATCGGTATCCTCCCAGATTTCTGGCCCTGTAGTTTCGCGATGGATCTTCGGATTCGCCGGATTATCGAACTGCTGCAAGATGTAGCCGCCGGGCGTGTTGGCCAGAATCTCCTCCGCCTTCGCCACTGCGCCTTTCATCCCTCGCGGCCCGGGCGTTAGCACGATCTCGGCGCCCAAGGCGAGCAACAGCACGCGGCGTTCCAGGCTCATGGTTTCCGGCATGGTGAGGATTAGTTTGTATCCCTTCACTGCCGCGACAAACGCCAATCCGATTCCTGTATTCCCGCTGGTTGGTTCAATCAGCACTGTCTTGCCGGGCACAATCTTCCCCGAGCGCTCGGCGTCCTCGATCATGCTCACGCCGATGCGGTCCTTCACGCTGTGCAGGGGATTCTGGCTCTCCAGTTTGGCCACCACTTCCGCCGCGCAGCCGGCAGTTACCTTATTCAGCCTCACCATCGGCGTCTTCCCAATCAATTCGGTAACACTATTCGCGATCTTCATATTGCCTTTCTCTCCTCGCTCATGAGAAGCCGTTTACACACAACTAAACTCTATTAACAGGACAGAGATAGTCCCATATCACCCTCATTCCACTGCCGCCCTTCAGCATACGCCACCGCTGAGCGTTGACTTCGTTCCGTTTCTCATGCAAGATTTTCCGTCCGGTGCTCATAGCCAAATTGCTCTCATCTATCGTTTGCACTCAATCCGGCGCCAGCATTCAATCCGGCTCTCTGTTTCTCGTCAACGCCGGCATGCTTGAGGCCGGTTTGTAATCCATTCATTGGATTCACATCTCCGGATAAAGTCTCCGGTTTCCTCCCCGAAAGCCAGAACGACGCAGTTATCTTAGGAGGCAGTTCATGAACCCGTCGCGGTCCATCCTTATTCGCGTACTCATTCTGCTTATCCCCTGCTTTCTCGCTGCGCAGACCTCAGAAGGCCGCATTCTCGGCACCGTCTACGACTCCTCCGGCGCGGTCATCGCCGGCGCCGACATTACCATTACCAACACGTCCACCAACGTGAGCCGTCATCTTACGACCACCAGCGCAGGCGAATATGTAGCTCCCAATCTTGAGCCCGGCACCTACACGGTGACCGCCGAAGCGAAGGGTTTCAAAAAAGCGGTCAGCACGCAATTCGTCCTGGAGGTTTCCCGCGACGCCCGCATCGATCTCAAACTGCAGGCGGGTGCGATCAACGAAACCATGGAAGTCAGCGCCGAAGGCTCACTTGCCGACACCTCAGACGCCACCCTGAACGGAGTGCTCGAAAACAAGGCGATCCAGCAACTTCCTGTCGAGGGCCGCGACTTCCAGAACCTGCTCGAACTGCATCCTGGAGTGCAACGCACGCCGGGCGGGGGATTCCAATCGATTACCTCCAATGGCAACCGCGCCGATGACAACAACTTCTTCATCGATGGCGCTGACGACAACGACGCCTATTACGGCGAAGGCGTCGCCAATGAGGCCGGCATTCAGGGCACGCCCGCCAGTTTCCTTCCTCTCGACGCGATTCAGGAGTTCAACACCCAGGAAAGTCCCTCGGCCGACTACGGCGTGAAGCCCGGCGTGGTCATGAACATCGGCATCAAGTCCGGAACCAACGATATCCACGGCTCCGCCTATTACTTCCACCGCAATTCCGCCTTTGATGCCCGCAATTATTTCAATCCCGCGCCTCAGCCCGTCTCCTCTCTGCTCATGCATGAGTTCGGCGCGTCACTGGGAGGGCCGATCAAGAAGGACCGCTGGTTCTATTTCGTGAATTACGAAGGCATTCGCGACCGCGTTGGAAATCCCGGAGTGACCGATAGTCCAGTAACGGTTTCATTAGCGAATAACCCGGCTTTCCCCGATGGAATCTATGATCCCGTAGACAATAGCCCCGAATCGGCCGTATACAGCGTTCCGGATGCAATCTCATACGTCAACTCTGCCGCCGGCATGAGCTATTGCCAGGACAATTACGACAACATCAATACCTGCACCCTCAATCCTCTGAGCCAGTCGCTCACCTCCTTGTTTCTCCCCAATCCCGGGTTCACCTCATCGCAAAGCGATCCTGCGGCCATCGACTTTGATTTCGTGAACCACAACCGCGGCGACAACCTCGTCGCCAAAACCGATTTCGTCATCAACAAGAAAAACATCCTCAGCGCGCGCTTTATTTACGGCAACACCACTCAATCGGAAGAAGACACCATCCCCCTTCGTCCCGAATGGCTCTCCACCACCAGCCCGATCACCGAAGTTTTCGGCGTGAACTGGGCCTCCAATCCCAATTCAGCTTGGTCCAACGAAGTCCGCTTCAGTTACAACATTTTCAACGAAGCCATTTTCCCCATCGATCACAACGTCAACCCCACGACCTATGGATTGAACACCGGCGTGACCGATCCCCGCCTGTTCGGATTCCCCCGCATTGGCGTTGGCGAAGAATTCAACTATATGGGCGGGAATTCGAGTTGGCCTCTGGAAACGACTCCCAGCAAGACGCTCAGCTTCGGCGACACCGCCTCCTGGACTCACGGCCGCCATTCCGTCCGTTTCGGTGGAACCTTCCGTTTCGGCGACGTCGATTATTACCGCGCCGGCTACGGCCGCGGCCGCGTGGACTTCCGCCATCTCTGGAACTTCCTCGATGGCGACGTTCAACGCTGGCGCTTCCTCTACGGAGATCCTCACCGCGACGTCAGTCAGCGGACTGTAGGACTTTTCCTGCAGGATGACGTGAAGGCCACCGAGCGCGTGACCTTGAATCTTGGAATTCGCTACGACATCACCAGCCCGATCAAAGACTCCCACAATCTTCTCGCCAACTACGATCCGGCTTCTCCCACCGGGCTCTATCAGGTCGGCATGGGCCTTGGTTCACCGTATCCCACGAATTACAACAACGTCTCTCCTCGCATCGGCCTCGCATGGGATGTTTTCGGCACGGGCAAGACTGTGGTCCGTTCCGGATTCGGCGTCATCTACGAGCAGCCTTCCATCCGCACTTTCATGTTCAACGGCGGCGGCCTGAACCTCAATGCCACCGGCATTCCTTACATCGACGCCAACGGGGTGCAACAAAATCCAACCGGAACCATCACCTCGTTCTTGCAGGAATCGACCGATGGCACTCAGATCAACTGGCTGGCCCCTAACCAGGCGCCCACCATTTTCCCCAACGCCGCGAACTCCGGCAACATCTGCAGCGTGAACAGCCAGTGCAACATTTTCGGCGTTGACCTGCACCTGAAAACTCCTTACGTCATGAATTGGAACTTGAACGTGCAGCAAGCTCTGAACCCAACCACGCTGCTGCAAGTCGCCTATGTCGCCAATCATGGAGTGCACCTCTACAGCGTCACCGACATCAACCAGGTAAATCCTCTCTCCCCGCTCGAGAACGATCCGAATAATCCGAATTACTGCGATCACTGCGAGGAGTACGGAAGGCCGCTTGTCACGAATTGTCCCGTAACGGCTTTTGGAGGTTTGGGGAGCGGCGGTCCCTGTTTCCCCTGGCTCGGCTTTTTCAACTATCTCGGCAATCTCTCCAACTCGGCCTACAACTCCCTGCAGGTGACGTTGACCAAGCGGTATTCCAAGGGCTTATACATGCTCGCGGGTTACACCTACGCTCACGCCATCGATACCGCGACCAATAATCTGGCCGGCGTCCCGCCAAACAGCTACGACTACGACGAAGAACGCGGCAATGGCGATTTCGATATCCGCAACCGCTTCACATTTTCTCTCACCTATGACTTGCCTTCGATGAAGACCCGCAGCCAATTGCTCGAGGGATGGCAGGTAAGCAGTATTGTGAATTTACAGGGGGGTGAGCCTTACACTCTCGGCGATTTCAACGACGACCTCAGCGAGACGGGAGAATACAACGACCGCTGGGATATGACTGGATCGCCGAAGAATATTCACTGGTCCCAGATTGCGCCTCTGCCCCAGGTCGCACCCGGCGTCGGTAATTTCAACTTCAACACCAATGGCGACGTGATCAGCGGCAATGGCGCAGCCGCGCAGGCCTGCGTTACCCAAGCCTATGCGTTCGGAGGAGTTGGCGCGGCAGATAATCTGGACGGCTCCAATGGCTATGCACTGGGATGCTATGTCTCCAACGGCACTGTGATTACGCCGCCAGCCTTCGGCACCCAGGGCAGCATGAACCGCAACATCTTCCGCGGACCCAGCTTCGCCAACTGGGATATGGGCATCGGGAAAGTCTTCCAGTTGAATGAACGGTTCAAACTGCAGCTGCGTGGCGAGTTCTTCAACATCCTCAATCACGCCAACTTCGATGTGTTCACCATGAATACTGACTTGTCGATTCCCAGCACGGTCGGAACCGTTGTCTACACGCCGGATGTTGCCGCGGCAAACCCCGTGATCGGCTCCGGCGGCTCGCGCCACATTCAGATCGCCGCCAAAGTGCTCTGGTAAGAAACGCTCGATGCACGCTTTGAAAGGGCGCGGCTTCAGCCGCGCCGTAGCCTTTTCTTCGCGGAGCGAGGGATCTCGCGTGCACTGAACTAACTTTTAGAGGAGAGATTATCGGTGCGCCAGCCCGTAGCTCACCGCTCCAAGTCCGGCGCCTATGTTCGCCACCGAGACAATGCGCTCCAGCCGATGGTGTCCGGTCTTGTGCAGGAAATAGCTGAAGCCCATCACGCCCGCGGTTTGTCCACCGAAATTCAACGCCAGGCCAGGGGCGGACCGTCCGAAGATGCGCACGATCGGATTCAGTTCGCGGCCGCCATTTTGCAAATTCGTGTAGGTGACGGCAAAATCTGCCGCATTCGCCGCCGCCACTCCCGCAAACAACATGCGATTCTCAACGTCCCAGAAGCGATGTATTTCCGTTGCCGACCGCACTGGAGTGACCGGCGAAAGCGAGACGATGGGCTGCGCAGCAGTCACTGCAACCGGTTTTGGCGCATCCGGCAATGGGCCCTCCGCCAGCAGCGTCTGCGAGACCTGTGCCGTCGCGGCCTGATCCTGGGCGTAAGTTGGAAGGCAAAAAGCTGCCGCCACGAGAATGGCAGCCGACAAGAGAGATCCTGACGAGAATAACTGGCGCGACGTCATAAGTGCTGCCCCGAAGTTCGGTTCAGCACAGGGGAAGGGCGCAATCCGAAAACCACCGTCGCTACATTAGAAATCCTGCAAGGCAGGTTGAATCAATAACTTCCCGAATACCTCTGGGAAAAGCTGGGAGTCATAAGTGCAGCACTTTGCAGGATCAGGAAGGAACTTTCCTCAGTTCGTGCAGATCGTGTTGGCGGGGAAGGGCACGGCTTTAGCCGTGCCGCTGAGAGCCAAGTAAAGATGTGGGCTTTAGCCCCTGAGGAAAACTCTTTCCAGCCCTGAAAGGCATTTTGAAACAAGCGGGTTCTTTGCGTCCTTCGCCGTAAAAACGCCGGGCTTCACGGCTTCTTGTACACCACGCCATCCTTCATCACGAAGCTGACATTCGTTAGCGCGCTGATGTCCTGCAACGGATCGCCCGCAACCGCGACAATATCGGCGAAATATCCCGGTTCCAGCGATCCAATCTGTCCTTCCCAGCCCAGCAGCGTCGCGCCATGGATCAGGTCCGCCTGCAACACCGCTTCCGGCGACATCCCGTACTTCACCATCAGTTCAAATTCGCGCGCCTGCGTTCCATGCGGAAACGGACCAACATCCGATCCACAAGCCATGGGCACGCCTGCCGCAACCTGCTTCTTGAATTCGGCCACTTTGTAGTCAAGCATCTCGTGCTCGCGCGCCGCCTGTTGCGGATTTGCCGCGTGCTCAGCGAAGTATTCAAAAATCGTAAACGTCGGCACCGCGTAGATTTGCTTCTCCTTCATCAGCCGCACCGTTTCGTCGCTTAACTGATTGGCGTGATCGATCGACTCCGTTCCCGCCTGCGCCGCGTACAAAGTACCCGGCTCTCCGGTGGCATGCACTGCAACACGCTTGCCCACTCGCGCCGCTTCTTTCACCGCCGCCTCAAGTTGCGGCTCGTTGTATTGATACGGCGTCACCAGCGTGCCATTTTTCATCCGGTCGGCGCCCGTCTCATAAATCTTGATGAAGTCCGCGCCCTCCTTAAATTGCTCGCGCATCACCGCGATCAACTCATCCGCATTGTTCGCATAAGTTGCGTTGGGAAGGACATGCTGCTCGGGGTTGTAGCCGATCGCATCCTCGTGTCCTCCCAGGATGTTGATGGCATTGCCGCTGATTCGCAGCCGCGGCCCGGGAATCTTGTCCTCATTGATCGCATTGCGCACTGCAGTATCGGCCGATCCTGCCCCTTCCGTTCCCATGTCGCGCTCAGCCGTGAAACCGGCCATCAAATCGGCGCGCGCGGCCAGCGTTGCCGTAATCGTGCGCTCCGGTACGGATTCCTGCACCGTCTGCAAATCCTCTGCCCCGGGATGCAAAAACAAGTGCACATGCGCATCAATCAATCCCGGCATCAGCGTGCGGTCGCCGAGATCCATTACTTCGGCCCCTGCAGGATGCTTCACCGCATCCCCCACCTCCACAATGCGCTCGCCCTCGATCAGCACCTCGCCGGGCTTCACGATTTTTCCATCCTTCACATCGAGCAGGCGCGCCGCATGCAGCACGATCGCATGGGAAGGCGCAGCAGACGCAGCTTGCGCAGATAGGGAAGATGCCGCAAGCGCAACCGCCAGCAACGCCAGAAGCAGAAATTGTGCAATGTTTTTCATAACGCCCGCGATGGTACCACCGCGCTACCTCGTCCTTCCACTCGTCCTCATTCAATCCTTGCGCTCGACATCTGTGACCCCGATCACAGAAACCCGTAAGCCGACTCACAGGCTTTCGCCCATCCGCAGGCGACACTATTTCAGCCTATGAATCAGTTTTCCATCCTCACCAATCGCAAGCGCGCCATCATCGCCTTGATCCATTCCATTGTCTTTTTGGGAATTGCCCTGGCCGGTTTTGCCTCGCGCAAAAATGGCGTTCTGCAGGGCAACGTGCCGCAAGGCGATTACCTGCTGATCATGATCTATCTCACGGTCACGGCCGTGCTGGCTTGGCTGGCTGGCGTTTCAGGTTGCGCTCGGGAACGCCTTTATTTTTCTCTTTGCGTTTGCAGCGCTTCGTTTGGCCTGCTGCGCACGGGTTTCGGAGATGCAGCCCTGCCCATCGCGCAGTACATGCGGGTGCTCATGCTGACTTCTGCCGTTCTTTTCGGATTCTGGATTCTTCGCTCTTATTCGCGGGCCGCAACTGAGGCGGTGCTTTCGGACTGATCGATTTTCCCCCTGCTCACCCTGACAAGAAACCGCCCGGGAGCGATTCCCGGGCGGTGCTTGTTTCAGGCGAGGCTCAGATCTTGCGGTTGCCGTCGCTCTCGAGAGCCTGTCGTTACGACAGGAAGAATTCCTTCGCGATCGCCGTCCAATCCTGCTCCGGCAGATGGGCGGTCAGGTCGTCCACGGCCACGCCACCATCCTGCGCCAGGGCGGTTGCCATCGCGACCGGCATTCTGGAGCGAAGGCGCGTCGCCGACTCTTCCGTCCAAACCCGCGCCAGCACTCCACCCAGCAGGTTGCGGAAGTTTGTCTTGGCATCAGGCGCCTGCACCGTGACCAGCCAGCCATCGCCGTACGGATCTTTCCGCGCCAGCTCCGGATCGCCTGCGACTGCGTCATTAATATCCGTGATCGTGCCTTCGATCGGCGAAACCATGTCGACCGACTTGCCATCGTGATAAACCGTCCACACCTTCTGCCCTTGCCGGACCCAGCGCCCGCGCTGCGGCAGAGCGATGCTTTCAATCTTGCCCACCAGCTTCGAGGCGAAATCGTCCATGCCCACGCGCACCAAATCGTGGCTCTCACTCACTGCCCAGGTGTGCCCCGCGTGATAGCGAAGATTCTCGGGAACCTTGAATCCCGCGACCATCGTCGGAACGATGCGCGGCGCCGCCTCGCGCGCCTCCGCCTGCAACGTCAGCTTCGCAACTTGTTTCTGACTACGCACGAAATCAATTCCCAAGAAGAGTCCGAATGTAAGAAGAACCAGAATGACTGTCATAACCCACCTCGCCTGGAGTGCCTCTTGATTTCCTGGCCACTCACGCTTTTTCTAAAGGCAATTGCCGCGCCAAATTCGAACGCGAGTCGTAAATCTCATTTCGTTTCTCGTATCTCATTGAAAAGCGAACAACATGCGGCGGCCGGTCGCTTCACAAGCAAATGTATGTACAAAAATGCAACACGCGCGTTCGATGAAGATTGCAACAGGCTTTTCGGTCAGCAAAGCCACGTAAATGCCCGTGGTAACTCAAAAACTGCTTCTCATCAGGAACTTACAGATTATTTCCAGCGCTGATGCACTCTGCAGCATGCGCTGATGCGGAAAGCAACAGTCGTTCATCGACTCCGCCTCCCGAATCTGTCCCTCGTCCCTAACTTGTCCGACTGACTCCTCTTCGCTACGGAGGTTTCCCCCGATCTCGTTCAAGAGAAAGGTCGAAAGAAGCTGTTGGGGGTAGCAAGGCTACCATGTCGCTCAGGCCACCCACCCCAAGAGCCAAACTGGCCGCAAACACCTATTGATTGCAGTCACTTCAACCGGTGACGTCTATCACGGATAGAAATTCCTCAATTGTTGAAACTCTCTGTGTCTGAAGCTGCTGAATTTCGCGACAGCCTCTGATCTGAATGAGGTTAGCAGCTCGAATCGGTCCGATTCCGTAACCGTTACATCGGTAATCGCTCCCTCCTCATCAGCTCTGGCCGTCGGGTTGAAAGGATCCGCGCGGCGGGATTCTGCTCGAATCCGCTCGCCCGGAACATCATTCATGAGCAAAGCACTCTTATATGACTCGACCATGTGCATCGGCTGCAAGCAGTGTGAGCAGGCCTGCGCCACTCAAAACAAGCTTCCTTATAACGATCCGATTGCCGCCGAAGAGAAGACCTCGGAACACAAGTACACCGCCATTCTGACCCGCAATGACAAGTTCATGCGCCGTCTGTGCATGCATTGCGAAAAGCCTGCCTGCGCTTCCGTCTGCCCCGTGGGCGCTTTCCACAAAACGAAGGAAGGCCCGGTGGTCTATGACGTCTGGAAGTGCATCGGCTGCCGCTACTGCATGGCTGCCTGCCCCTTCGGCACTCCCAAGTACGAGTGGCAATCGCTCAATCCTCGCGTGCGCAAGTGCATTATGTGCCCGGACCGCATTGCCGCCGGAAAGCAAACTGCCTGCGCCGAAATTTGTCCTACCGGCGCTACCAAGTTCGGCGAGCGCGACGATCTGATCCGCGAAGCTCAGGAACGTCTCCGCCAGAATCCTTCCAACTATGTAAACCGCATTTACGGACTCCACGAAGTTGGTGGAACCTGCGTGCTCATCCTCGCCGGAGTGAACGTCGAAGACTTCGGCTACCCGGCTTCAGCAAAGCTCGGCGACACTCCCCTGCCCGAATACACGGGGCGCGTGATGGAGCGGGTTCCAGACTTCATCCCACTGTGGGCGGTGGTATTGGGAGGAATCTATTGGATCTCCCATCGTCGCCAGGAAGTAGCGGCCGCGGAAGCAGAAGAAAAAAAGAACGGGAGCGCGCGATGAAATTCAAACTTACTTTTTGGCGAGTCGTCTTCCTTGTGATCATGGTCCTGGGCATTTATTCCAGCTACGTGCGCTATCTGCATGGCTTGGGCGCGGCCACCAATATGACCGACCAATTCCCCTGGGGATTCTGGATCGGCTTCGAT
>Ga0335072_10005495_pt1 | contig 18686 bp, 19 predicted proteins | sample Lox_Sample_21_FD_206725 | JGI IMG/M metagenome (GOLD analysis project Ga0335072, IMG submission 206725) | Soil microbial communities from Loxahatchee National Wildlife Refuge, Florida, United States - Lox_Sample_2.1 | ecosystem: Environmental > Terrestrial > Soil > Wetlands | place: USA... | reverse complement strand
TCGACCAGGGTCTTGCCCCACCAGCCGAGGCCGACGATTGCCGCTTTGATCATGGGATTTCCTCTCGAACCGGAGGGATTGTTGTTGTCCGGCGCCTGCCGCGCAACCGGATTCCCGGTCGGATTTCGGGACCCGGGTCGATTCCGTATTTCCAAGAATCTAGAAGGGGTTGCGCGGAGTTTATGCGTTGGCGTGCGGGCCTGTCAATAAACGCGCGTGGGCGCAGGCGAGGAAGGCCGGGTCGTTTCCGCCGAGCAACCGTCCCCCGCGCGACCGGCGCGTCGTGCCGCCGCCTCATTGAACTAATTGTGTCTTGTGGCGCCGCGCGCGAGGCGCCACTCTCGGCGCGTCAATGCAAAAGCGGCCGCGCGCACGCGGCCCGGCGAGGAGGGAGACGCGTCCATGCTGCGAATGTCGACATATTTCCGGTCCCAGGCGGCCTTCCGGGTGCGCATCGCGCTCAATCTGAAGGGGCTCGCGCGCGAGGATTTCTTCCTCCATCTCGAGAAGGGCGACCAGTTCAAGCCCGAATACGCGGCGCTCAATCCCCAGTCGGTCGTGCCGACCCTCATCCTCGACGACGGCAAGACCAAGCTGTTCCAGTCGCTCGCGATCATGGAATATCTCGAGGAGACCCATCCCCATCCGCCGATCCTGCCCAAGGAGCCGCTCGCGCGCGCCTGGGTGCGCGGCTTCGCGCTCATCAACGTCGCGGATTCGCACCCGCTCATCGTGCCGCGCATCCGGAACTACCTGACCAAGACCCTGAAGCTCAGCGAGGAGCAGAAGCTCGCCTGGATCCAGCACTGGCTCTATGCCGGCCTCAAGGCGATGGAGACGCACCTCTCCGAGCATCCGGACTCGGGCGAGTTCTGCCACGGCGCGGCGCCGACCGTCGCCGACATCTGTCTCATGACCCAGGTGACGCCCGCGCGCGTGTTCGGCTGCAAGTTCGACGCGTTTCCGCGCGTCATGCGCATCCACGACCGCTGCATGAAAATCAAAGAATTCGCGGACGCGCACCCGACCAAGCAGCCGGACGCGGAGAAGTAGCGCTCAGCTGCTTTGGCGCGCCGCTTCGTAGCGCGCTAGGAAGCGGCGCGTCGCCGCGGCGGCGCGTTTCGCGCGCTCGCCATAGGATAAGCTCGCGAGCGCAGGTCCCGGGCATTCGACGTCGATCGCGACGTCGCGTGGCAACGCGTCCATCAAATCGAACAGCGGCAGCTCGCCTTCGCCGGGCAAGAGCCGGCCGTGCCGCGATTCTTTTCGGAGATCGCCCGCCGCCGGTGCCGCGCGGGGCGCGTCGCAAAGCTGGAGATAGGCGATGCGCGCGGGCGGGACTTTCGCTATGTCGGCAGGCTGGCCACCCGAGCGCGCGAGGTGGAGCGCATCCACCAGGATCGCGGCATTGGGGCGTGCCGCGCGCTCGAGGATGCGTGCCGCGTCCGCGATCGATTTCACGCTGCCATAGGGCTGGAACTCGAGCGCGAGTTTGAGGCCGAACCCTTGGGCGCGATCGCAGAGGGCTGCGAACAGGTCGACCAGCCGCGCCTCGTCCGTCTCGTAGCCGACCGCGACGAAATACTCCGCACCGAGCGCCTTCGCGCAGTCGAGCGCGCGTTCGGGCTCGCGCAGCGCGGCACCCGGCATGAGGAAGAACCCGGTGGCACCGAAGAGCGAGAGACCGGTCGCCTCGAGCCGCGCGCGGACCGCGCGTTCCATCGCCGCGTCGCCGACGATCTCGGCGGGAAGCGTCATGTCGGGCGGGGCGAGAAGGCGCAGGCTCACGCCCTCGAACCCGCCCGCCGCGGCCGCATCGATGAGCTCGAGGGGCGTGGCCTCGTTGATCGTGAGGGGGGCGAGGGTGAGACGATTCATTGCGAACTCCGGGTTTCGATGACGAACGAGGCTCAATCAGCGTCACGAATTAATTACAGGTCCTTATTAAGCCTTGGAATGCTGTATGCCGTGCCTTCGGGTTCTACACGCTGGGCAAGTATGCTATTGTCAACACGCACCTATGGTTGCTGACCGCGGAGTGAATGGGAGCTTTGCCCCACCATGAATCATACGGAAAACAAAGATAAGGACAAACAGACAAGGCTGCACCGAATTTTAACAGCGACGGCAGCTATGTACGGATTGTTAGGGGCAATTGTCGCCGCGCTTTCAGGACAACTAGGGGCTCTGATTTTGATTGGGATTGCGGTGCTGGTTGCTGTCGGGCTGTTCGCACGTGACGAAATCTGGACGCCAAAATCTCTGCAATTGAGAAACCCGCGGCCGTATACCGATCTCGCGAAGGAAAGTTCGGGGCGCCTAAGAACAAATTTGTTGATCGTAATTATGTTGATAGCGCTCGGCGTTTGGATTCATTCATGGCTTACAGCGCCGGGGCCTTCACGCTTTGCGGCCGCACCGACATATTCCGGTAACGCGCAATCCCAGGCCAATAATGGCCAGCAGCCGCGACCGTTGTCTCGGTCGCAGGTCAATATTCCGATGAACGGAAACGGGCCAGGCGCGACCGGCGGCACCTTGGATGTAATCTCCGGGAGTGGAGATTTTTCTGGGATCTCTAGCACTAACAAAACCGTGAATACGTCTCCATCCAAAGTGCTGAGGGGAAGCGTTACGCTCCGAGCCCTAAATTTAGGACCGTCGTTCGCGGTCGCACCTTTGATTTATACGCCCTCGTGGGGAGACCCGAGTCGCAGTTGGAGGCTAATAAACAATTGGATTCCTTCCGGGCAATCGGACCAAATTGCAAACCTGTCACTCGTAGCTCCGGAAATCCCGGGCGTGTACCATGTTATTTTTGCATTTGAATGGGAAATTGGAGGAGATCACGTCGCGTCCGGCACAAACTACCCGCTTGGCGCCGACCGCTGGAATGATGGCCACGATATTGCCTCTTTAAGTTCGGACAAAATATTACAAGCCCAAGAGACTGGCTACACCTCGATGGATTGGCTCTATGGCAGCGGATACTCCCACCAATTTGTGCCCGTCGATGCGATTACCCTTGTGGTTAATTCGAGTTGAGCTTCGTCGACCTTTCGTCACATCGTTCCGATGGCGTTCATCTTGCTCACGTCATTGAAGTTCGACCAAGGTCGAGTAAACGTGTGAAAATACGTGTCTTCGAATCGAGCATCGACAGCAATTTGCGGCTTTTGCTCAGAACGCGCCCGCGCGCGGCTCGAGCCCACGGATCTGGAGCGCCAGCATGCGCTTCAAGCGCGCGAGGCCGGCCTCGAGGTCGGGCGCGTCGGCGCCGATCCAGCCCCTGAGCTCGGCCGCGTAAAGCGCGAACAGCGCCTGCGCGATCATGGTCGCGTCCTCGCCGGTGCCGAGGCGGCCGTCTCCGCGCGCGCGCGTCGTGAGCTCGGCGAGCACGGCCAAGAGCCGGTCGCGCCCGGCCCGGTAGCGTGCGACCTCCTTGCCTTCGGCGTAAAAGGCGAGCTCGCGCAGCATGAAGCGCGAAAGCGTCGGCTGGCGCGCGAAGAAGCGGTAATAGCTCGCGAAGAACGCGACCAACTGGTCGAGGAAGCGTTTTTCCTCGTTGGCCGCGCGCGCACCCGCCGCGCACACTTCCTCGATCTCGGGATTGAAGATGAGGAACAGAAGATCGCGCTTGTCGCGCGCGTAGGAGAAGAGGGTCCCGAGCCCCACGTCGGCGCGGCGCGCGATCTCGCGCGTCGTGGTGTCGTCGTAGCCCTTCTCGGTGAAGAGCTCGAGGGCCGCCTGACGGATGCGCTGGAGCTTGTCGGCCTTGTTGCGCGCGCGCAGGCCGAGCGGGGCGGGGGCGACGTCGCGCTCGATTTGGGTCACGGCCAACTCCCCCATCCGGGCGCCGAGGCACCCGATTTGCCGCCGGTTTCTGCGCGCGCCGCCTTGACGCGACAAGCCGGATCGATCACGATCTGTTTAGAACAAGATCGAGAAAAGCGCAACAAGGGCCGCTTCCGGCGCTAGACCGGGCGGCTCTGCCCAGGGAGAGATCGAGGGAGAGATCGATGGCCGCAACCAAGTCCCGCACCCGCAAGCCCGCACCGAAATCGCGCCGCCGCACGGCCCCGAAGGCGCCGGCGAAAATCCGCCGCCGCGCCGCGTCGGTGCCCGTGATCGACTTCCACACCCACATCATCAACATGGACGTGTGCAACTACGTGACCGAGCACCGGCCGCCCGAGGCGACCGAATATCAGCTCGTGGGCGGCTACATCCGGGGGGCCGCGGCCCAGCGCCAACGCCATCCGCGCGCGACCAACGACGCGGTCGAGGCGCGCCTCATGGACATGGACGAGTTCGGCGTCGACATCCACGTGGTCTTCAATCACGTGGCGCAATATTGCTATTGGGCCGACGCCGCGACCGGCGCCAAGCTCGCGCGCATGAACAATGACGGGCTCGCCGAATTCGTCGCGCGCAAGCCCGGGCGCTTCGTCGCCATGGGCACGGTGCCGCTCCAGGATACCGAAGCCGCGGTCGCGGAGCTCAAGCGCATCCATTCGAGCTACGGCTTCCGCGCGATCGCGGTCAACACCCATGCCGGCACTTCCGAGCTCGGCGAGGAGCGGCTCTGGCCCTTCTGGGCCACGGCCGAGGCGCTCGGGATGGCGGTCTTCGTCCATCCCGCGGGCTTCAAGCATCCGCGTTTCGAGAAGTTCCAGATGTGGAACGGCGTCGGCCAGCCGGTCGAGGAGGCGATCGCGGTGTCGTCGCTCATGTACGAGGGCGTGCTCGACCGTTTCCCGAAATTGAAGCTCGGCATCGCCCATGGCGGCGGGTTCCTGCCGTACTACGCGGGCCGGGTCGACCGCAATTTCCGCATCCGCCCGGAGATGTTCAAGAACCTCAAGAAGGCGCCGAGCGAATATCTGAAGCAACTCTATTTCGACACCGTGGTCTACAACGTCGACATGCTCGAATTCCTCGCCGGCAAAGTGGGGACGAGCCAGATCGTGCTGGGCGGCGATTATCCGGTGGGCGAGGACAACCCGGTCGCGTTCGTGAAGCGCGCCAAGCTCTCGGACGCGGACAAAAGCCGTATCCTGGGCGGGAACGCGGCGCGTATTCTGGGCTTGGCGGCTTAAGGTCGGATCGCGTCAGCGCGCGAGTGCCGCGCGGACCTGGGCCGCGAGCTCGGCGCGCGTGCCGATCCAGACGCCTTGGGTTTCGCGCGCGAGCTCGACGATCTCCTCGTAGGCCCAGATGCCGGTCGGCCGCCCATAGACGTGGGCGTGCACCGTGACGTCGATCTTGCCCGGCCCATCCTCGTGCTCGAGGAGATACGAGAGCTCGTCCTCGAACGCCTCGACCATGGCGCGCGCGTTGTTGCCGTAACGCACGCTGATCGGAAGGTCGTTGACCGGCATGCCGAGGGGAATGGCGACGATCGAGCGCGCGCCCAGGGTCTGGAGATAGGGCAGGTCGTCGTCGAGGCAGTCGCCGTGCCAGAGGAATCCTTCCTCGATCAGGAGGCGGAGCGTGCGCGGGCTCGGCGTCGCGCGCGGGCTGATCCAGCCCGTGGGCCGCACGCCGCTCGCGCGCTCGATGAGCTCGAGGGTGCGACGGATATTGTCGCGCTCGCTCGCCTCGTCGAGATAGACCGGGATCACGTCCATCGCATAGGAGTGGGCGACGATCTCGTGGCCGGCCTCGGCGATGGCGCGCACGGTCTCGGGGTGTTTCTCGGCGAGCACGCCGCATACCATGACGCTCGCCTTGACGGCGCGGCGCTCGAGCGCGCGCAGGATGCGCTGGATGCCGCGCCGGTGTCCGTAATCGGCCCAGGACAGCGCGTTCAAATCGAGGAACCCCGGCTGCAGCACATTGCCCATCGGGCCGATGCCGGGCGCTTTTCCCGGGCTCCAGGCTTCGTAGGCGGCGTTCGCGATCACCGCCACGCGTTTCCCGCCGGGCCAGCGGTAATGGCTCGGAAGACGGGTATCGGCCGGCCGGTCGTGGGTCGCGTCGCTCATCGTCCTCGCCCGGGTTCGCGCGAGCGCGTCGCGCGGAAACGGGCGCCATGGAAGCACGGCCCCTCGGTAGAGGCAACAAGCGGGCACGCAAGGGGTGCGCGCGGTAAAGAGGATGCTAAACTGCGCTCATGGCACGCTTGACGCTACGCGTTGATTTCGGCCCCGAGCGCCAGATCGGCCCGGGCAAAATCCGGCTCCTGGAGAAGATCGGCGAGACCGGCTCGATCTCGGCCGCGGGGCGCGCCATGGGTATGTCCTATCGGCGCGCCTGGCTGTTGGTCGACGCGCTCAACCGGTCCTTCACCGCCACCGTGGTGACGACCCAGCTCGGCGGCAAGGCGGGCGGCGGGGCCGGGCTCACGCCGTTCGGTGCGCTGCTCGTCGGCCATTACCGCGCCATGGAAGGCGAGGCCGCGCGCGCGGTCGCGAGCCGGCTCGGCGAGATCGAGGCGCTGCTCGCGCCGGCCATGGCACCGAGCGTTGCCTCGAAGCCGCCGGGTGCGAAATCCAAGAAGCGGCAGACCAAGCGCGCCAAGCCGAAGCGCGCGCGGCGCTAGAGGCCTATCCGATCAGATTGAATCGCCCCCCACCCTACCCTCCCCCTCGAGGGGGGAGGGTTGCTTGCGCTTGGCGAGGCGGAGCCGAGCCTTAGCGCAAGCTGGGTGGGGGTGCGCTTCGATACTAACGTCTTGGACGGGGCCCTACTTGATCACCGTGAAGCCCTGCTTCCGATAGAACGGCGCCGCCTGGGGCGATTCGAGATAGGCCAGGAACTTGGCCGCGTCCGGGTTGGTCGAGGCCGCGATCAGCGCCACGGGATAGATGATGGGCGGATGCGTATCCGCCGGGAACACGCCGACGATCTTGACCTTGGGCTCGGCGGCGGCGTCGGTCTCGTAGACGATGCCGAGCGGCGCCTCCTTGCGCGCCACGAGCTGGAGGGCCACGCGCACGTTCTCGGCCTGGGCGATCTCGCTCTTGACCGCGTTCCAGATGCCGAGCTTCTCGAGCGCCGCCTTGCCGTATTTCCCGGCCGGAACCGCGTCCGTGTCGGCCATCGCGAGCTTGCCGCCCGCGAGCAGCGACTTCAGGGCGAAGCCGTGGACGATCTCGACCTTGAGGGTCGAATCCGCGGGCGCCACCAGCACCAGCTCGTTGCCGAGCAGGTTCTTGCGCGTCGCGGGTTTGATGAGGTTGCGCCGCGCGAGATAGTTCATCCAGTCCTCGTCCGCCGAGATGAAGATGTCGGCGGGAGCACCGGCCTCGATCTGCTTCGCGAGGGACGAGCTCGCGGCATAGGAAATCTTCACGTCGCGTCCGGTCGCGCGCTTGTATTGAGCGTTCGCATCGTCGAGCGCGTTGCGCATGCTGGCGGCGGCGAAGACCAGGGTCGATTTCGCCTGCGCCGCCGCGGGCAGCGGCGCCGCGGCCGCAACGAGCCCGAGGATGAGCGCTGCACTCCAAGCGAGAAGCGCGGGCGGGACGAGTCGGGGGCGAGCGCGGCGCTTCATGGGCGAAATCCTTCCGAAAGCGAGCGGGGCATCGATATATTCCATAGAATATAGCGCAAGCCAACCGAAAAATCGGTAGTGACGTAGTTTGAAACTCCGGCCATGGTCCAAGCTCGCGTCATCACCGGGCCCCCGGGACCGGCCGTCGGCCGGCCCGAGGCCAAGCTTCACGTCCCGGTGATCCACGTCTTTCCAGCGCTAAGGCGTGGATGGCCGGACCAAGTCCGGCCATGACCCAAGCCAGGATTTCAAACTGAGGCACTACCGAAAAATCCCGAGCCGTCTTTTGGCGCTTGAGGCGCCCGCCCCCTCGCGCCGCACTCGCCGGATCGTGAACGGAAATGATCGATGGACGCCCGGTTTCCCGCTATATAGAGGCGCGAAAACCGCGAGACGGCGCATGACCTATCCCTGGCAAGAGCGCAACGGGCGCTTATCCTACCTCAAGCTCGTCGTGTTCATCGCGCTCTTCGGGCCGGGCGCCTGGACGGCGTACGGTTTCGCGTTCGGCACGCTCGGCCCGATGCCCTTCACCGAGGCGATCCACGAGGCCGGCTTCTGGACCATCCGCCTCCTGTTCGGCTCGCTCGCGATCACGCCGCTGCGGCAGATGCTTGGCTGGCCCAAGCTGATCGCGGTTCGGCGCATGATCGGCGTCGGCGCCTTCGCCTACGCGATCGCCCATCTCACGCTCTACGCCGCGGACCAGAAATTCGCGTTGCTCCACGTCGCGTCCGAGATCGTGCTGCGTTTTTATCTCACGATCGGCTTCGTCGCCCTCCTCGGCCTCTCGGCGCTCGCCGCGACCTCGACCGACCGCATGGTGCGGCGTTTGGGCGGCAAGCGCTGGCAGCGCCTCCATCGCATCGTGTACGTGATTGCGCTCCTGGGCGCGGTGCATTTCTTCATCCAGGCCAAGGCGGACGTGGTCGAGCCCATCGTCATGGGCGGGCTTCTATGCTGGCTCATGGCCTATCGGACGCTCGCCTGGACCGGCACGGGAGCGCTCGCGCGCGCGCGTTGGGTCCAGCTCGCGATCACGCTGGGTTCGACGGCCCTCACCGCGGTCGGCGAGGCGGTCTATTACTGGCTCAAGACCGGGGTCGACCCGATGCGCGTGATCGAGGCCAATTTCTCGCTTTGGACCGGCGTGCGTCCTTCCTGGGTCGTGCTCGGGATCGGGCTCGCGGCCATCCTCCTGAGCCTCGCGCGCGACGCGGCCAAGCGCTGGCCCGATCTCGGGGCGTTCCTGCGCGGCACCGCCCCCGACAACGCCTGACGCCGAGCCCCGTGGCACCGCGCGCGGCGCTTCGCTAAGCTCGGCGTCCATGAGCGAGGCGCGGCTTCAAACCGATTTCTGGGTCCAGGCCTGCGTGCGCCGCGGCAGCGTCGAGGGCATCGCCGTCACGGTCGTGAAGAAGGGCGATCCCGCGCGCGGCAGCGTGATGGTCAAGCTCAACCGTTTGGGCGGCGGCTGCACCGTGCTCGCCGAGACGCGCGACGATCTCGGCGGCCGCGCGTGGCTCAAGGGCACCGGGCCCGATCCGGTGCAAGAAGCCGAGGCCGACGCCTATATCGCGCGCAACCGCAAATTCGATCCGGACCTTTGGGTGATAGAGGTCGAGGACCGGCAAGGGCGCTTGCCGTTCGACGCCAAGATCCTCGAGCTCTGAGCGGGGCCAGAAAAGAAAACCGCCGCTCCCCGTCGAGCGGAGAGCGGCGGCCGAACGCTGCGCGCGCGAGGCGCGCCTATTTCTTCTTCGACATCAGCGCTTCGTTGATCTTGTCGAGGGCGGTCTTGCAGGTCCACTCGTCCTGCGAGCCCGTGCCGCCCGAGCAGCCGAGGCCGCCGATCACCTTGCCGTCGTAGACGATCGGGAACCCGCCGCGCGAGCCGATCATGCCGTCGAGGGTGGTGACGTAGGTGACGCCGTGCTGGATCGCGTTCTCGAAGATCTTGGTGTCGCGGCGATAGAGCACCGCGGCCTTCGACTTATGCTCGGCGATCGAGATCGAGGCGAGCTGGGCGCCGTCCATGCGCTCGAACGCGACCAGGTTGGCGCCGGAATCGTACACCGCGACGTTCATCTTCCAGCCGCGCGAGTTGGCCGCCTCGATGGCCGCGACGATGTAGCGGTGCGCGAGGGCGAGGCTGATCGGCGGGCCGTAGGGCTCGGCGAAGGGCATCTTGTCGGGAATGACGTCGAGCGGACTGGTCGCGGGCGCGGCCGTGCCTTGAGCATGGGCGCCCGCGATGCCGAGCATCAGGACGCCGAGCGCGGCGCCCAGCGAATGAGCGAATTTCATTTGATTTCCTCCCTGAATTCGTTTCAGCCGTCCAATCGTCGGCCGGCGCGCCATCCTATCGGAACGTCCCACATCGTTCAATGCGGGTTGAGATAGTGGTAGCCTAATTAACCCTTGACGCGTGTGCACTGCAACATAAGCAAGCCACGCAATATTTATGGCACCTAGCCGATTGCGTCGAAGAAGCGCGAGCCCGCGCGCGCCTTCAAGGCCTTGCCGGCCTCGGTGCCGAGGCGCTCGGCGTCGGCGGCGCGACCTTCGAGCGCCGTGCGGTGGAGGGCCGAGCCGTCGGGGAGGGCCACGAGCGCGCGCAGCTTGAGCGTCGCCCCCGCGAGCCCGGCGCGCGCAAATCCGGCGCCCGCGAGCTCGGCGCTTTCGAATTCGGCCAGTGCCGCGATCGGCGTGCGGCAATTGCCTTCGAGCTCGGCGAGCAGTGCGCGCTCGGCGCGCGTGCGCGCGTCGGTCGGCGCGTGATCGAGCCGCGCAAGGCGTGCGCGCGTCGTTGCGTCGTCGGCGCGGCATTCGAGGGCGATGGTGCCCTGGCCCGCGGCCGGCAGCATCTCGTCGGGCGGAAGGATCGCGCGGATCGCGTCGGCGCGCCCGATGCGCTCGAGCCCGGCAGCCCCCAGGAGCGTCGCGTCCATCGCGCCCTCGGCGAGCTTGCGCAAGCGCGTGCCGGCGTTGCCGCGTAGGGGGACGATCTTGAGTGCCGGAAGGCGATGAAGGAGCTGCGCCTGGCGCCGGGGTGCTGCCGTTCCCACCACCGCACCCGCGGGCAGGTCCGCGAGGCTCGCATACTTGACGCTCACGAAGGCGTCGCGCGGATCGTCGCGCTCGAGGAACGCCGCGAGCACGAGCCCGGGGGCGAGCCAGGTCGGCACGTCCTTGGCCGAATGGACCGCCACGTCGACCCGGCGGTCGAGCAGCGCTTCCTCGATCTCCTTGGTGAAAAGGCCCTTTCCGCCCAGCTCGGCGAGTGCCCGGTCCTGGACCCGGTCGCCCGTGGTCTTGAGGATGACGATCTCGATGGCGTCGGGTGCGGCAAGCGTCGGGTCGGACCCCGCGAGGAGACGGCGCGTGCGCTCGGCTTGGGCGAGCGCCATGGGGCTGCCGCGCGTGCCGATGCGGAGGAGGGAAGACGCCATGGGCTCGACCCGGTTGGAATGGGCCCGACATTGATCGAGGAGTTCGCGCCCCAGATCAAGGGCCAACTGGCATCCAGCGTCAATCGAAAGCCGTTGCGCCGGGCGCCGCTTTCGGGAAAGCTTGGCTCAACGGGCGCAGGCCACTCAAGGCGCGAGACGCCCTGTGCCTAGGAGGAGCGCTCTGCCATGGCGAACAAAATCATCATCACCTGCGCGGTCACGGGCTCGATCCACACGCCCACCATGTCGCCCTATCTGCCGATCACGCCGGACGAGGTCGCGGCGGGCGCGATCGCGGCGGCGGAGGCGGGCGCGTCGATCCTCCATCTCCACGCGCGCGATCCGAAGGACGGCAGGCCCACGCCCGACCCGGCGGTGTTCATGCAGTTCCTGCCGCGCATCAAGCAGGCGACCGACGCGGTCATCAACATCACGACCGGCGGCGGCCACAACATGACCGTGCAGGACCGCCTGGCCGCCCCCTTGAAGGCCAAGCCCGAAATGTGCTCGTGCAACATGGGCTCGATGAATTTCGGCCTCTACCCGATCCTCGAGAAAAATCTCGCTTGGAAGCACGAGTGGGAGCCGAAATACCTCGAAATGACGCGCGACTTCATCTTCCGCAACACCTTCAAGGACATCGAGTTCATGCTCAAGGAGCTCGGCGAGGGCTGCGGCACGCGCTTCGAGTTCGAATGCTACGACGTGGGGCACCTTTACAATCTCGCCCATTTCCTCGACCGCGGCCTGGTGAAGCCGCCGCTTTTCGTGCAGACCATTTTCGGCATCCTGGGCGGCATCGGCGCCGACCATGACAACCTGGTCCATATGCGCCGCATCGCGAACAAGCTGTTCGGCGAGGATTACCATTGGTCGATCCTCGCCGCCGGGCGCCATCAGATGAGCTTCGTCACCATGGGTGCGATCATGGGTGGGAACGTGCGCGTCGGGCTCGAGGACAGCCTCTATATCGCGAAAGGAAGGCTCGCCGAGAGCAACGCGCAGCAGGTCGCGAAAATCCGGCGCATCGTCGAGGACCTGTCCCTCGAAGTCGCGACGCCCAAGGAGGCGCGCGCCTTGCTCAAACTCAAGGGCGGCGATCAGGTCGCGTTCTAGGCCCGGAATTAAGACGCTGTTTCGGCTCGGTTTTGGCACGCGCGGAATTTTTCTTGGCCCCTCTCGCCAAGCCGCGCGAGAGGTGCTAAATCTTTGTCCTCGTTGCTGGTATACAATCGACAAGGCGACCAGACGGCGGCCGCGCCGGTGTCGAATCGCCATTTTCTAGGGAGACTCCCCCATGGCTGACGTGAAAAGCGATATCGAAATCGCCCGTGCGGCGAAGATGCAGCCGATCGAAGCGATCGGCGCGAAACTCGGCATTCCGCCCACCGCGCTGTTCCGGTTCGGCCATTACAAGGCGAAGGTCGCCCTCGATTTCATCGATTCCCTGAAGTCGAAGCCCGACGGCAAGCTCATCCTGGTGACCGCGATCACGCCCACGCCCGCGGGCGAGGGCAAGACCACCACCACGGTCGGCCTCGGCGACGGCTTGAACCGCATCGGGAAGAAGGCCGCGATCTGCCTGCGCGAGCCGAGCCTCGGGCCCTGCTTCGGCGTCAAGGGCGGAGCGGCCGGCGGCGGCTATGCCCAGGTGGTGCCGATGGAGGACATCAACCTCCATTTCACCGGCGACTTCCACGCCATCACCTCGGCGAACAATCTTCTGGCCGCCCTCATCGACAACCACGTCTATTGGGGCAACGAGCTCAATATCGACGTGCGCCGCATTTCCTGGCGCCGCGTGCTCGACATGAACGACCGCGCGCTGCGCTCGACGGTCTCCTCGCTCGGCGGGGTCGCGAACGGCTTCCCGCGCGAGGACGGGTTCGACATCACGGTCGCCTCCGAGGTGATGGCGATCTTCTGCCTCTCGACCGGCTTGGAAGACCTCACCAAGCGCCTCGGCAACATCATCGTCGCCCAGACGCGCGACCGGAAGCCGGTGCGCGCGCGCGACGTGAAGGCGGACGGCTCGATGGCCGTGCTGTTGCGCGACGCGCTCCAGCCCAACCTGGTCCAGACCCTCGAGGGCAACCCGGCCTTCATCCATGGCGGCCCGTTCGCGAACATCGCCCATGGCTGCAACTCGGTGATGGCGACCAAGACGGCGCTCAAGCTCGCCGACTACGTCGTGACCGAGGCGGGCTTCGGCGCCGATCTCGGGGCCGAGAAATTCTTCGACATCAAGTGCCGAAAGGCGGGCCTCAACCCCGCGGCGGTCACCATCGTCGCCACCGTGCGCGCGCTCAAGATGCATGGCGGGGTCGCGCGCGAGGATCTGGGCAAGGAGAATCTCCAGGCCCTCGAGAAGGGCTTCGCGAATCTCGCGCGCCATCTCGAGAACGTGGCCAAGTTCGGCGTGCCGGCGGTGGTCGCGATCAACCGCTTCAATTCCGACACCGCGGCCGAGCACGAGCTCATCGCCAAGAAGTGCAAGGAGCTCGGCGTCGAGTCCTTCCTCTGCACCCATTGGGCCGACGGCAGCAAGGGCACCGAGGCGCTCGCGCAGCACGTGGTCAAGCTGATCGAGACCAAGCCCGCCAAGTACAAGCCGCTCTATCCCGACGACATGCCGCTCTGGGACAAGGTCAAGACCATCGCGACCTCGCTCTACGGCGCCAAGGAGATCGTCGCCGACCAGCGCGTGCGCAACCAGTTCAAGGACCTCCAGAACGAGGGCTTCGGCCATTTCCCGATCTGCATGGCGAAGACCCAATACAGCTTCTCGACCGACGCGGCCCTGAAGGGCGCCCCCAGCGGGCACGTGGTGGCGATCCGCGAGGTGCGGGTGTCGGCGGGGGCCGAGTTCCTGGTGGTGATCTGCGGCGAGGTCATGACCATGCCGGGCCTCCCGAAGGAGCCGTCGGCGCACAAGATCATGCTCAACGCCCAGGGCCAGATCGAGGGGCTGTTCTAGCCAACACGCCCGATCTCGCGACCCGCCGCCTCGATCGCGTCGTAGGCGCGGTCGAGCTCGGCGTCGGTCGTGCAATAGGGCGGCATGAGATAGACCACGGGCCCGAGCGGGCGGATCAGAAGCCCGCGCGCGAGGAAGAAGGCGCGGAGCTTCGCCCCCACCTCGGCGCTGTAATGGGGCTCGTGCGCCCCCAGCGTCACCGCCGCGATGGTGCCGGCAACGCGTGGCCGCGCCCAATCGCCGCTTTCGACGAGGCGCGCCAGGCGCTCGCGATGCTTCTGCTCGATGGCGGCAAGGCGCGCCATGGTTCCGACCTCCGTAAGAATGTCGAGCGACGCGAGGCCGGCGGCGCAGCCGAGCGGGTTCGCCGTGTAGGAATGGCCGTGGGCGAACGCCTTGTCGAAGCTCGAGGCGAGGAAGGCGCGGTAGATCTCGTCCGTCGCGACGGTCGCGGCCAAGGGAAGGAATCCGCCGGTCAATCCCTTGGCGAGGCACACGATGTCGGGTGCGATGCCGGCCTTCTCCATCGCGAACAAAGTGCCGGTGCGCCCGAACCCCGTCATCACCTCGTCGAAGATCACGAGCGCTCCCGCTTTGCGCGCGCGCGCCGTGGCGGCCTGCAGGAATTCGGGCCGGCACATGCGCATTCCGCCCGCCCCTTGCACCAGGGGCTCGACGATGAGCGCCGCCGCGGCAGCCCCATGCGCGTCGAGCCAGGCGTCGAGCGAGGCGAGAGCCGCGGCTTCGCGCGCCTCGATTTCGCGATCGCCGATCCAGCTCGCGGGGTAGGGCAGGAGATCGACGTCGAACAAAAGCTCGTCGAACGGCCGGTAGAAGCCCGAGCCGCGCCCCGCCGCCATGGCGCCGAACGTGTCGCCGTGATAGCCGCCCTCGAAGGCGAGGAAATGCCGCCGTCCTTCGCCCTTGTTGCGCCAATATTGCCAGGCGAGCTTGAGCGCCACCTCGACCGCGGTCGAGCCGTTGTCGGAATAGAACACGCGCTCGAGCGGTGCCGGCAGGAGCTTGGCGAGACGCGCCGCCAACTCGACCGCCGGACGATGGGTGAAGCCCGCGAAGATGACCTGCTCGAGCTCGCGTGCCTGACGCGCGATGGCGTCCGCGATACGCGGCTCGCCATGGCCGTGGAGATTCACCCACCAGGAGGAGATGAGATCGAGATAAGTCTTGCCGCTTACGTCGACGAGCGTCGCCCCTTGGGCGCGCGCGATCGCGATCGGGGGGGGCTCGGTCGCGGCCTGGGTGAAGGGATGCCAGACATGGCGTCCGTCGAGCGCGATGAGGTCGCGTTCGGCCGGATCGGGCTCGGCAAGGCGGCGCGGCACTGGAGCAACCTCGGCGCTCATGCCGCGAGCCTTTCGAGGGCCGGGATCAGGGCGCTCAAGCGATCGATCGCCGCGAAGTCGAGCGGCGCCACGAAAGGCAGCTCGGCGATCACGCGCACGCGCCCCAAGCGCTCGATCGCCTCGCGGTTGCCGCGATTGGGCTCGCCCACCATGACGACGCCGAGGATCGTGAGGGCGCGCGCGCGGAGCGCCTCGAGGCTCAAAAGCGTGTGGTTGATGGTGCCGAGCGTGCTACGCGCGACGAGAAGCGCCGGCAGGTCGAGCGCGGCGATCAGGTCGACCATGAGGCGGAAGCCGTCGATCGGGACCAAAACCCCGCCGGCACCCTCGACCACCAGCGGTCGCGCGCTCGCGGGCAGGCGGATGCGCTTGAACTCGATCGCGACGCCCTCGAGGGCCGCCGCCGCGTGGGGCGAAAGCGGCGCCTGGAGCGCATAGACGCTTTCGTGGATGCGGCCGTGCTGGCGTACCGCGAGCTCGGCCACCGTGGCCGCGTCGGCGCGCTCGACCGCGAGGCCGGTCTGGAGCGGCTTCCAATAATCGGCGTCCCAGGCGCGCACGAGACAGGCGGAGACCACCGTCTTGCCCACGGAAGTGTCGGTGCCGGTGACGAATACGCCGCGCATTCTGCCGCGTCACCCGCCGAGGGCCGCGCGCGGGCGCGGGGTCAGCGCCGCGGCGGCCTCGATCAGCCGGTCGATGTCGGCGGCCGAATGGGCGGCCGAGAGCGAGAAGCGCAGCCGGCTCGTCCCGGGCGGGACGGTCGGCGGCCGGATCGCGACCGCGAGCATGCCGCGTGCTTCGAGGGACGCGCTGAGCGCGAGCGCCGTCTCCTCGGCGCCGAGAAGGGCGGGGACGATCTGGCTCGCCGAGCGGCCTGTGTCGAGGCCGAGCGACTGGAACGCTGCGCGCAGGCGCGTGGCCTGCTTCATGAGATGGGCGCGCGCGGCGCCGAGCTGGGGCGCGAGATCGAGTGCTGCCTCGACCGCACCCAAAGCCGGCGGGGCCAGCGCCGTCGAATAGACGAAGCCCGCGCAGCGGTTCACGAGATAGTCGCGCAACGCATTCGAGCAGGCGACGAAGGCGCCCGAGCTTCCGAGCGCCTTGCTGAACGTCCCCATGATGAGCGGCACGCGGCCGGGTGCGGTGCCCGCGAGGCCCATGCCGTTCGGGCCCAACACGCCGGTCGCATGCGCCTCGTCGAGATAGAGGAACGCGCCGTAACGCTCGGCAAGCGTCGCGAGCGCCGGCACGTCGGCACAATCGCCGTCCATGCTGTAGAGGCTTTCGGCCAGGATGAAACGCGCGGCCGGACGCGCCGCCTGCTCGGCGAGGAGCGTCTCGAGATGGCCGAGATCGTTGTGCCGGAACAGGATGGGCTTCACGCCCGCGGCCCGGCAACCCTGATGCATGCTCGCATGCATGAGCGCGTCGGCGAAGACGAGGGGCTCGGCCTCGAGCAGATCGCGGCGCAGGAGGGCGGGGATCACGGTCGCGTTGGTCTGGAAGCCCGAGGGGAAGATGAGCGCCGCCTCGGTGCCCTTGAGCCGCGCGAGCTTGACCTCGATCGCCTCGTGCAGCTCCGACGTGCCGGTCACGAGGCGCGAGGCGCCGGCACCGGTACCCCAACGCGCGGCCGCGTGGCGCGCCGCCTCGACGAGCTTCGGATGGCGCGCGAGGCCGAGATAATCGTTGGACGAGAAGTCCAGAAGCTCGCGCCCGTCGCGCGCGACGCGGCCGGGTGCCGCGGGTGCGCCCGCGCGCAGGCTGCGGAAGCGATGGAGGCGCTTCAAGCCCTCGAGATGGCGCTTCAGCAGGGGATCGAGGAAATTCATCGCACCCGCTTCAGAAGGACGAGCTGTCGCGCTTCAGGTAGCGCCGCTCGCGGCCGCCGCCGACGCAGATCATGTCGATGTCGGGATATTCGACCCGGTCCTCGGCCGCGCGCGTGCCGATCTCGAGATAACGCGCCGGCTTCTCCGAGCGGTTCACGAGATGATGGCCGTCGCGCTTTCCCTTGGGAAAGCCCGCGGCCATGCCGGGGGTGAGCACCTGCTCGCCCGCGTCGGTGATCAGCACCAGCTCGCCATCGAGCACATAGACGAACTCGTCCTCGGCCGCGTGCCAATGGCGTTGGGACGACCAGGTGCCGGGTGCGAGCTCGGCCTCGTTGACGCCGAATTGGGTCAGGCCCGCGGCGTCGCCCAGGCGCCGGCGCTTGCGGCCCGCGACCGACGCGCGATAGGGCTCGGGATAGCCGGTGGATTCGACCTGCGAGACGGTCGCGGGATCGAGGGCCGGGAGTTGAAGCGGCTTGGTCATGTTCGTCCTTCGGGGCGTCGTCGCGCGGAATTCTACCCCGCGATCCGGCGGCGCACGAAGGATTTAAATCCGGGCGCTCCCGGACATTCGCCGCCGCCCTCATCCTTCGAGACACCCCGCGCGCGCGACGCGCGCCTCTTGTCGGGAAAGACGCGGGCGAAGCCCGCCGCCCTCATCCTGAGGGCGATTATGCCGGACTTTACCGGCCCGTCGCGCTATTCCGGCATCGCCTCAGGAACCCAATGATAATTCCCGTTCGGTTGCTGGACGGAAACAAATCGAAAGGCGCGGTCCATCGTAAAGGGCCAGAACCACGTCTTGAATGTTGCACCGAAGACGATATCGCCTCCCAAATATGTATGAGGAGGGAAATCAAATACATCACTAATTGGCGCCGTGAAAGAATCATCAGCGCGGAGATAACGGGGTTTCCAATCCTTGGAACCAAGGCGGACGTTAGTTGGGTTTTTACAATTCCCGGAGATAGTCAAACTGCCCCCGAAGGGAAGGCGCTCGCTCATTCTGCACAGACCCATAAAGGGAATTACGTGCCGCATCGGGAGCACCCAAGCGTTCTTTATTTGGAAAGTGACCGGATATGAACCAGAAGCTCCGCCAAAAAGCTCGACGGTCAGCCGTGGTGGAAAAAGAAAGAGGCATCCGGCGACGAAACCGACAACAAGGGACGCGCCGCCCATCGCTCGCCACAGCAGCGAGTATGCTTTGGCAATCTTGCCAAACAGGTTTCTCAGAGAATTGCCGGCCACCATCAGCCGAGGATTTGGTGCGGACGGTGCTGCACGCAGCCGCGCTGGCTTTTTTGATCGTTTGCGTCCTCTGGATCGCGGCATGAATCTAGCAGCCCCTTATTGCTTCCCCGAAAATATCCTCATTCTTGCGACTGTTGTACTGGAATTGAAATTTCGGGACATAGAGCCGAAGACCTTTGCCTTCGCCCTCATCCTTCGAGACACCCCGCCGCCCTCATCCTGAGGAGCTTCCGAAGGAAGCGTCTCGAAGGATGGCGGCGGGGTTCCTCAGGATGAGGTCATCGCGGTCGCACCCGTCGCCCG
>Ga0335072_10005493_pt1 | contig 18688 bp, 18 predicted proteins | sample Lox_Sample_21_FD_206725 | JGI IMG/M metagenome (GOLD analysis project Ga0335072, IMG submission 206725) | Soil microbial communities from Loxahatchee National Wildlife Refuge, Florida, United States - Lox_Sample_2.1 | ecosystem: Environmental > Terrestrial > Soil > Wetlands | place: USA... | reverse complement strand
CGGCTCGCGCGCACGCGGGCGTGCGCGCGAGCCGCTGTCGGTGGCGGTCCGAGCTCGGCGGTCCCGACCGGGGTCGTGGCCAGAACTGGCTGAAGCTCAGCTGGCAGTGGGCACTCCCGCGGCCTCTTCGATCTTCGTGATCGAGCCGGTGGACGGGGCGAAGAACGCCTTGCTGACGCTCGTCCAGCCCCCGAGATAGTCGATCGTGAACAGCTGCGGCGGCGTCGGGAACTTGCTCGCGAACTTCGCCGCGACCGACTGGAGTACCGGGCGATAGCCCTTCTCGGCCCACACCGTCTGACCCGCCGTCGACCACTGCCAGTTGACGAACGCCTGCGCCTGCGTCGCGTGCGAGCTCTTGGTCGTGACCGCGATCGGCGTCTGGATCAAGATCGTCTGCGCCGGATAGACGACGTCGATCGCGTCACCCGCCTTCTTGGCCGCCAGCGCGTCCGACTCGTAGTCGAGGAGCACGTCCCCCTTGCCGCCCAGGAACGTCTGCAGCGCCGCGCTCGCGCTCGAGTCCTGGACGCTGACGTTCTTGGTCAGCAACGTGTTGACGTACGCCAGGGCCTGCGCCGGCGTCTTGCCCTCCTTCAGCTGGGCCCCATAGCCGGCCAGGATGTTCCAGCGCGCGCTGCCCGACGTCGACGGGTTGGGCGTGATCACGTCCACGCCGGGCTTGATCAGGTCATCCCAGCCGGTGATGTCCTTCGGGTTGCCCTTGCGCACCACAAACACCACCACCGAGTCGCTCGAAAAGCCCCGGTACGGGTTGGCATCCCACGTCTTGGCCACGATCCCGTCCTTGACCAGACGGGTCATATCCGGCGTCGTCGAGAACTCCACGACATCCGCCGGCTGGCCCGTGTCCACCGCCCGGCTCTGCGAGCCCGACGCGCCGAAGGACTCGCTGAAGCTCACCCCCCTGCCGGCGGTCGTCTGCGCGAACGCCGCAGTCAGCGCGTCGAACGCCTTCTTCGGCGTCGAATAGGCGACCAGGTTCAGATTCACCCCGCCGGCGCCAGTGGTCGCGGCCGCGTTGCTCGTCGTCGCGCCGGCACTCGAGCCGCTAGTGCTCGTCGCATCCGAGGAACCACCACACCCGGCGATCACGCCGGCGATCGATATCGGCAGCAGCGCGAGCGCGGCCATGCGCGCACCGCGCCGGCCCGGTAACGGCAAGGTCAGTCGGCGTGCTCGTGTTCTCATTCAGAAACCCTTCGTGGCGAATACTGCACTTATTCAATTGACATTACCAGATCAATTGAATTGATTGGAAAGCGCCGCCGCCGACCGCGCGCCGAACACGGTCATCTCGCCACTCGACCCCTCCCGCGGACGTGAATGGCGATCCACCCGGCCCCCGCACGGACAACACGCCGCTCGGCAACCACGGGTCGTGCGAGTGGCGGGTTTCCGGCCCAAACCCGCCATGGCCACCGCCGGCGCGCGGCGAGGCCGGCCGAGGAAAGCCGGGGCTGTCGAGGTGCGGAAAGCTACGCCACTGTAGGCTGGCGCGACACGCTGCGGCCCGGCTCCGCTACCCTCCGGCGCCCCGATGCGGTTTTTCGAGTACGAGTCGCGAGCGATCGTCGCCAAGGCCGGGATCCCGGTCACCAAGCACGGCTTCGCGAAGACCGCGGACGAGGCACGCCGACTCGCCGAGCAGATCGGCGGCCCCGTGGTGATCAAGTCCCAGGTCCTGAGCGGCGGCCGGATGAAGGCCGGTGGCGTCAAATTCGCCGACACGCCCGAAGAGGCGGCCCATCATGCCGAGCACATCCTTGACCTCGAGATCGGCGGTCACATGCCGCGGGGCGTGCTCGTCGACAGCCGCGCCCCGGTCGCGCACGAGTACTACGCCGGGGTGGTGTGGGACGGAATCCGCAAGCTGCCCGTGATGCTGTTCTCCGACATGGGCGGCATCGACATCGAGGAGGTCGCCGAGCAGCATCCCGACCACGTCGCCCGCGCTCACTTCTCGACGATCAGGCCGCTCTCGGACTGGCAGGCCAAGCAGCTCATCGCCTCGCTCGGCATCAGCGGCAGCGCTCTTAACCGGCTCACCCCCATCGTTGCCCGCCTCGCCCGCCTGTTCCTCCAGTACGACATGACGCTGGCCGAGATAAACCCGCTCGGCGAACTCGAGGACGGCTCGTTCGTCGCCCTCGACGCCCACATGGACATGGAGAACGAGGCCCGCCCCCGCCAGAAGCCATTGCTGCACGAGCTCGGCGTCGGCGACGAGGAGACCCGCCAGGCGCGCGAGCCCACGCCGTTCGAACTTGCCGGCGAGCAGGTCGACGCCCAGGATCATCGCGGCGTGGCCGGCAACGTCACCGAGTTCGACGGCAACCTCGGCCTGGTGATCGGCGCCGGCGGTGGCTCGCTGACCCTGTTCGACGCCGTCCGCGCCCACGGCGGCGATCCCGCCAACTACTGCGAGATCGGCGGGAACCCGAGCGTGCGCAAGGCCTGCGGCCTCGCGAAGCTCGTGCTCCAGAAACCGGGCGTGGACAAGATCGCGGTGATGATGTCGATCGTCTCCAACACCCGCGTCGACATCGTCGCCCGCGGCGTGATCAAGGCGTGCGTCGAGCTCGGCTACGACCCGGCCGAGAAGATCGCGATCTTCCGCATCCCCGGCGCGTGGGAGGAAGAGGGCTTCCAGATCCTCGATCGCTACGGCGTCGAGTACGCCGACCGGAGCGTCTCCTTGCACGAGGCGGCCCGGCGCGCGGTCGAGAAAATCCAAGGAGCCGCCGCCTAGCCATGTCCATCCTCATCGACGAGAACACGACCTTCATCGTCCAGGGCATCACCGGGCGCGAGGCCGTGAACCTGACCCGCGAATGCCTCGATTACGGCAAGGGGGCGAAGATCGTCGGCGGGGTCACGCCGGGCCGCCTGGGTCGCGACGTCCACGGCGTCCCGGTGTTCGACACGGTGGCGCAGGCGGTCGAGCATCACGGCGGGCCGATCAACGGCTCGGTCGTCACCGTCCCTCCTGCCTTCACCAAGGACGCGGTGTTCGAAGCGATCGAGAACGGCGTCGAGCTCGTCGTGATCGTGACCGAGCGGATCCCGCGCGGCGACGTCGCGCAGATGGTCGAGCTCGCCTCTGGGCGGGGCGCCCGCATCATCGGCCCGAACTGCTTGGGGATCATCGTCCCCGACGTGATCAAGATGGGTGGGATCGGCGGCCCCGCCAAGGACGCCGCGAAGTCCTACTCGCCCGGACCGGTGGGCGTGATCTCGCGAAGCGGAGGCATGACCACCGAGATGTCCTCGACCCTCACCGCCGCGGGTCTCGGCCAGTCCACGGCCGTCTCGATCGGCGGCGACGCCATCATCGGCTCGACCTACGCCGAGCTGATGCCCCTGTTCGAGGCCGACCCGGACACCGAGGCGATCGTGATCTACACCGAGCCGGGCGGCCGGATGGAGGCCGAACTCGCGCGCTGGGTGACCGACCACGACTCGCGTCTGCCGATCGTCGCGTTCATGGCGGGGCGGTTCATGGATGAGATGCCCGGCATGAGCTTCGGCCATGCCGGCACGATCGTCGAGGGCAAGGAGGACACCGCCACCGAGAAGATCGCCCGGCTCGCCGAGGCGGGGATCGTGGTCGCCGAGGAGATCTCGGAGATCCCGCGGATCGTCAAGGATCGGCTCGGAGCGAGAGTATGAGCCCGGCCCTGTTCATCTCGGTTGAGGTCGACGAGCGGGTGGCGAGCGATCCCGGCATGGCCGCCAAGCTCGAGGAGGTCTGTCCGGTCGACATCTTCCGCGCCACCGACCAGGGGATCGAGATCGTCGAGGACAACCTCGACGAGTGTGTGCTGTGCGAGCTGTGCATCAACGCCGCGCCGGCCGGCACGATCCGTGTGATCAAGCTGTATTCCGGCCAGATGCTGCCGGCTTCGGCCTAATTGCGATGGTCGCCGGCGCCTGACGGCGGCGCCTTAGTGGATTTGTCGGCGGCGCCTGACGGCGGCGCCTTAGTGGATTTGTCGGCGGCGCCTGACGGCGGCGCCTTGGCTGACCGCGTGAGACGCTGCCTGGCCGCCGCGGTCAGCGCCCGGTAGGTTCCGCCCGACGCGTCCAGGTACCAGGCCTGCACGCCGGGACCCGGCTCGGGTATCCCAGCGTCGCGCAACTCTTCGGTGAGCGGCCTGAACCAGGTGGTGACTGGGATGTGCTCGACGAGATGGACGATCGCCGGGCGCCCCTCGGGCGGCAGCGCCGACAGCGCACGACTCAGCTCGCGCGGCGGGAGCGACTGCCCTGGCCGCAGGGAGAGCGCGGCCACCGCGATCTCCGGCCGGCCGTCGTCTGGCCGTACGCCGTAGGCGAGTGCCAGGTCGACGGCGGGGATGTCACCGAGGGCGTCTCGGATCGCGGTCGTGAACACCGGGCCGCGAGCGGTGTGGATCACGTCGGCGACCCCGTCCACCCGCCAGTAGTCGCCGTCCGCATCGCGACGGAACAGATCGCCGGTGGCCACCCAGGCGTCGTCGCGCGCGAACAGCGAACGTAGCGGCGTGATGCTGAGCGGCTCGGTCGGGCTGACCCGGGCCAGCAGCATCCCCACCTCGTCGGTCCCGCATCGTCGCGCGAACCCATCGCCATCGAGCACCAGTCCCTGGGCGTCGAGGTCGTACTCGGCGATCCGAACCTCTGCGCTGCCTGGAAGCGGTCGCCCCATCGCCCCGGCCTTGCCGCGACCGAGGTTGACCAGGATCGCCCCTGCCTCGGTCGAGGCATAAAACTCGACCACGTGCGCCGGCTTGAAGCGCTGCTCGACCCGCCGCCACAGCCCCCTTGGCATGCCGGAGCCGATGAACAGACGTAGCGGATGGTGGCGCTCGGCCGGCTGCGGCGGAGCCTCAACCACCGCGTCGAGCAGCGTCCAGGTGTACGAGGCCACGGTCACTCCGTAGCGCCGGACCTCTTCCCAGAAAGTGCCGACCTCGAACTGGCGCGCCATAGCCAGCCGTGCGCCCCCCACGATCGCGCCCCCGATGCTCATCATCAGCCCGGACGGGTGGTAGACGGGCGTCACGCTGTACAGCGTGTCGGCTGGGCTGAGCGCGGCCGAGGACGCGGTGCCGAACGCCGACTGAGCCCAGCGGCGGTTGGTGATCCGGCTCATCCGTGTGTTCTCGCCCTCGCCGCTGAACACGACGAAAGCCAGGTCGCCGGCGCGGCCGGGGTTCGGGCGGTACCAGCGCGGCAGCTTGACGGCGCCCGGATCAATGGCCTCCATGTCGATCACATCGGGGGTTCCGAGGTCCCGCGTACCGCCCCCACCTCCCAGTACGAACGTGTGGACGGCCCCGAGGCCCGCCGCCAGCGGCGCCCGCTCCGGGTCGGCGATGATCCGCTCGACCTGGCCAAGCTTCGCCTCGCGTTCGGGATCGCCGTCCGGGCGCATCAGCACGGCCACGGCACCCACCCGGCTGATCGCCACCACGAGCGCCAGCGCGCTCGGTCGCGGCCCCATGAGCACTCCGACGTGCTCTCCCTGACGGACGCCGATCGAGATCAGGCCCCGGACCACGTTGTCGATCCGCTCCCCCACGTCCCGCGCGTCGTAGGCGCGATCTTCGAACAGGAAGAACTCGTCGTTGGGGGTCCTGCGCCGCCGCTCCTCCACCAGCAGCCCGATGGAGATCCGGGTGCTCGGCTGGATCTGCTCGAGGCGCGCCAGCCGCGGCAGCTGCGACGCCGCCTCCCGGGTCAGCTCTCGCACACCCCGTGCTGCGCGCTCGGCCGTGCCGATGGCGGACCGGGCCATACCCGCCCCCACGCCGGCGGCCAGCTCGACGCCGTAGCCGACGCGCCCCAGAACCTGCGGCGCCAGGTCCGGCGCGCCGTCGCCTGGGATGCGGGTGATGTTCTCGGGCGCATCGCTCTCGCCCGATCGCCAATGAACCCACTCGGCCACCGTCGGCCAGGTGACGCTCCGCGCGGCGCTCCCCACCACCAGCCCGAAGTGACCTGCGTGCAATGAGAGCTCGTACACGTCGGCCCGCGGCGCCGCCTGACGGACCGCGCGCACTCCCGCGGCAGGCGCGATCTCGTCCACGGTCCCGACCACGGTCAGGATCGGCAGCGCCACGTCGGCGAGGCTCACCAGCCGATCGTCGATCACGAACCCGCCCTCGAGCATGCGATTCGAGGCCACGAACTGGTTGACGAACTCGGCCAGCGCCGGGCCGGGCCACGCTACCCAACCCTCTCCCTCCAGGAATCGCCGCTGGCGCTCGCGCGGGAGCAGCGCCTCTCGGTCGTGGAGCTGGAGCAGAAACTCGAGCCGGTTCCGGACCGACTTGACGGGGTCCAGCAGGCGAAAGCCGGTGCGGCTGAACCAGGCCGGGACCCCGCCGCCGCGAAAGGCGAACGCGATCACCTCGGCAAGCTCGACCGCCACCTGCTCGGGGAGGCCGAGCGGCATCCCTAACCGGGTGTCGACCGGGCTGCCAAAGGTGATCAGCGAATCGAGACCGTCGTTGCGGCGGTACGCGGCGGCCTGGTAGCAGAACATTCCTCCCTGGGAGTAGCCGGCCAGGTGAACGTTGCCTCCGGTCTGCTCGCGGACGAGATCGACCGCGTCCGATACGGCGAGGACATGGTCGGCCAGCGTGCGCTCGAGTCCGCCGCGCTCGCGCTCGGGTCTGCCGAAATCGATCACCCAGGGATCGGCTCCATGGTCGTGCAGGAGGCCGACCGCGCTCGTCACCGGCGATACGTCGTAGATCTCGGCCGCCAGCATTAGGGGCGGGACGAGGAGGATTTGCTCTCCGCCCGACCCCCCCGCCGCACTCGACGTGCCGGCGTTTGGGAAGTAGCGGCGCAGACGGAACACGCGCTGTTCGTGGACCACCTCGTACGGCGAGGGCTCGTCGTCGGTGGTGAGACCTCCGAAGCGGGCGACCTCCAGCGCGTTCTGGGCCGCGGCGCCGATTCGTCCCACGGGGGCGGTGATCGTCTTCGGCACAAGCGACATCGGCGCACACATCTTCTCCGAACTGCGGGGCGCGTGCCAGCGCTGCCACCCTCACCGGCTAGTGTCAGCGGTCGTGAGCACGCGGCTGCGCATCAGGGACGTCCGCCGCGAGGATGTCGCGCTGATCTTCGACTGGATCGTCGAGCTGGCCGAGTACGAGCGCTCCCGTGAGATGGTGCGGGGAACGCCGGAGCTGCTCGAGGCCGCGTTGTTCGGGCCGGAACCCTCCGCCGAAGCCTTGATCGCAGAGGCCCGTGACCACAACGCCGGGTCGTGGCAGCCCGCCGGGTTCGCCCTGTTTCACCTCACGTTCTCGACCTGGGAGTGTCGCCCGGGAATCTGGCTCGAGGATCTCTACGTTCCGCCGGAGCAGCGGCGCGCCGGTGTCGGCGGCGCGCTGATCTCGCACCTGGCCAGGCTCACCGTCGCGCGCGGCTATACCCGGCTCCAGTGGTCCGCGCTCGATTGGAACACGCCGGCGCTCGACTTCTACACCAAGCTCGGCGCCGCCCGGCTGGACGAATGGAAGGTGCACCGGCTCGACGGCGCAGCGCTCGACGACGTCGCCAGTCGCATGCCGTCGCGCGACTGATGACCTAACAGAAGAGGCGTAATAGAAGGGCCCCGCCGTGGCGGGGCCCCTCCGTAGGAGGCCTGTAAGCCGGATTCTGTCGAGAGCAGCCATCCATCTGCGCGGCCTACCCGGACCTTGGCGGGTCACCTGCGAACGGTCCTGCTTGGCCTAGCATCGAGTGGGGTTTACCTCGGCCGCCGCGTCACCGCGACGCCGGTGCGCTCTTACCGCACCATTTCACCCTTACCGGCCTGGGGCTCTGCAGCGGCTCCAGGCTTAGGCGGTGTCGTTTCTGTGGCACTTTCCCGCGGGTTTCCCCGGGTCGGCGTTACCGACCACCCTTGCCCTGTGATGTCCGGACTTTCCTCGAAGGTTGGTCACCTCCGCGACCGCTCAGCCTCCATGGTCAAGCATAGCCCCGAATACGGTGCAGGATCCAAGACAGCGGCCACGCTGCGTGGGCCGAGGCCTACTGCATCGTCGATCCGCACGTCGCGCACTTGCCCCCGATCGCGCGAGCGTGCGCACCGTACACCGGTCTCATCTCCCCTTCGCAAAGGGGACACCCCACCGCGCGGTCGCTACCGAGCCCCTCCCAAAGGGCGAGCAGCAGGTCGTCGAGCGTCCTGCCCTCACCCACCGGCTCGAGTAGCGACGGCGCGTCTGTCAGGGTGCAGCTGGTCACGTGATACTCCGCATCAGCCCGACGACCTTCCCCAGCACCCGCACATCACGGCTGCGAATCGGCTCCATCGCGTCGTTCTCCGGCTGTAGGCGCACATGGTCGCTCTCCTGGAAGAAGCGCTTGACCGTCGCCTCCTCCCCGACCAGCGCCACGACGATCTCGCCGTCCTGCGCGGTGTCCTGTGGGCGCACCACGACCAGGTCGCCCTCCAGGATGCCAACGTTCGTCATCGAGTCGCCCCGAACCCGAAGTAGGTAGTCGCCTTCCTCGCCACCTGCGACCGCCGGCGTCTGCACGTAATCCTCGATGTTCTCCTCGGCCAGGATCGGCTGACCAGCCGCTACCTGGCCGACCAGCGGCAGACCTGGCCGCACAAAACTCCGCACGCCGGCCGCGGCCCGGTCGAGCAGCTCGATCGCCCGCGGCTTTGAGGGATCTCGCCTGAGCAGCCCGATCCGCTCGAGGTTCGCGAGATGGGCATGAACCGTCGAGGACGAAGCCAGTCCCACCGCCTTGCCGATGTCGCGCACCGTCGGGGGATAGCCGTACTTGGCCGAGTACCGCTTGATGAAGTCGAAGATCTCCTGCTGGCGCTTGGTCAGGTCCATGGGTCCGCTCCTTGGTGGTTGCGCTCGGCGATCTGGACTGAGACGAACATGTGTTCGGCACTGTAGCGCGGTCTCAGGACGGACTCAAACGACCCCGCCGGCGGTTGCCAGACCACGACCCGGCGATCGCCACGCAGCGACTCGGGGGCCGAAGCGAAACGCGGCCTCTCCCTGGCCGCGAGCACGGTTTCACAGGCCCCTGCAATGAGCGGCCCAAGGCTATACTCGCCGCCTCCGGCGCCTGTGGCGGAATTGGTAGACGCGCAAGGTTGAGGGCCTTGTGGACCGTAGGGTCCGTGGAGGTTCGAGTCCTCTCGGGCGCATGAGAAAAGCCCCGCATAGCGGGGCTTTTTTATTGGCCAAGCGCCCCTGCCGGGACCGTCCGTCACGGTGGGTATTGTTGCCACGTGGCAACAAACAACATCTATACCCACGCAATGGCGACGTTCTGTGGGTACGCGGGGGCGTAGGCAGGCCGGGTGAGCGTACGGGAGCACCGCGAAGGCTGGGAGGTTCGCTGGCGCGACGCGGACGGCCGTCAGAGGTCCAAGCGCTTCGGCACCGAAGAGGGCGCGAAGGGCTACGATGCGGCGCTCGCCGAGGTCTCCCGCGCCGCTCGGCGCTCAGACACCGTGAAGTTCGGACGCGGCGGTGGTGTCTATTCATACACCACGCGGGAAGGCGTTCGCTGGCGCTTCGTCTATCGCCGCAGCGACGGCACGCAGACCTCAAAGCGGGGCTTCGCCAGCGAGAGGGCGGCCCGGGACGCCCGCCGGCGATTGATCGAGCAGGTCGAGCGCGGCGAGGTCCGCCACACCAAGGAGACGTTTGGCGCCTACTGGGACCGTTGGCTTGCTCAGCGGCGCCCGTACCTCGAGGCCGGCACCTGGACCGGCTACGCGACCAACGGGCGCAAGCGCCTCGTCCCGGCGCTCGGGCACCTGTCGCTCGGCGAGTTGACCGTCGAGCGCGTCCGGGACTTCGTCGCCGATCTCGCCGAGGCCGTCGAAGCTGGCAATCTCGCGGTCAAGACGGTCAACAACACGCTGGTGACGCTGGTCGTGTGCCTGAACCACGCCGTCGACGACGGGCTGATCGCCGCCAATCCAGCGCTCCGGGTCCGTCGGCTCCCCGCCGCCCACATCGAACGCGAGTACCTGCGCCTCGATGAGATCCCGCGATACCTCGACGCATGCTCAGAGCTCTATCGCCCGTTGGCCGAGTTACTGATCGGCAGCGGGCTCCGCATCTCCGAAGCCCTCGGACTGCGCGTCGGCGACCTGGAACTCGAGGACTCCGGCGGCACCATCGTCGTCTACCGCTCGCGCAAGAAGGATTTGGTCGGCTCAACGAAGTCCGACCGATTTCGATCCGTCGAGGTCGGGCCTGGGCTCGCGCGTGTCCTCCGAGACCAACTCGACCAGCGAGCCGAGCTCGGGTCGGGAGGCGGACAGGCCGCGTTCGTGTTCGTCATGCCGGTCCGGGGCAGCAGGCGAAGCAACGGCCGCTGGCCGTCGGTCGACCCGTTCGGAGCGCTGGACCGGACCACCGTCTCGCGCGACTGGCACAAGCAGGCCCTCGAGGACGCTGCGCTCCGCGACATGCCGCTCCACGCTCTCAGGCACACCGCCGCGGCGGCCTGGTTGGCGGCGGGTAACTCGCTGATGTATGTGCAGCGGCAGCTGGGTCACGCGGACATCAGCACCACCGAGCACTACTACGGCCATCTGGAGCGCCACGTGCTGGCCGCCGGCGCGATCGCGACCGAGGAGGCCATCGCACAGGCGGCGGCTGGCCCTCGTTAGGGCACCGATTGCCGACCCCGGGGCTGGGCGTCGGCCCCGCCCGCATGATCCTCGGCCTGTTCGCGCCGTTGGTCCGCCGCGCCGCCCGATCCGTGAATGTTTCGGCCGGGCATCCATCGGGCGCGTGTCTCGGCCAGCCAGCCCTCGATGTCCTCGGCGACGAAACGGAGCGGCCCGTCATGACCGCCCAGCCTCACCGACGGGATCCGGCCGGTGCGCGCAGCGTCGTAGACCCAGGCGCGCGATACGCCGAGCATGCGCGCGATGTCGTTGGGGCGGAGCAGCGGTGAGAACCAACCCTCGCGGGTGTCCCGCAACCGGTCTTCAGCGTGCCCCATGCTCACACCGGCTCGTCCGACTGTTTCCACCGTCGATGTGAATCGGCTGCCCGAGCGACAACGTCAGCTCTCCCAAACGCGTGTGCATGCTGTCGAGTCTTTGCGGGTTGCCGACCCGACCGAGAGGTATCTTATCAGCGTTAATCGCGCTAATGTTGATCCTGAGGCTGAAGGTGTCTGATCTCGAGGCAGAGACCCCAGAAGATCCGTGGCTGACCTTGGCGGAGATCGCCGAGGAGCTGCGGATGAGTCCGGCAACGATCCGTTCCTGGGTTTCGAACGGGACGCTGCGGGCGATGCGCCCGGGCAAGCGGAAGTTGCTGGTACGCCGCTCGGAGCTCGATCGAATGCTCGCCGGCGAGGACCTCCACGATCCCGACTCGCCTGAGGTAAGCCGGCCGGGGGGCGAAACGTGGCGGCAAATGGACACGATCGTGCCTCCCGGCAAGTCGCCGCATTGGGCGGCCGAGGCAGTTGAGCACGTCTCGCGCGGCGGATGGCTCGGGGTGGCTGAGACGGAATGGCGCAGAGCGCTGAGGTCGAGTGCGATGGCGCCACCGGACGCGGGGTTCGTCGTGCGCCTCCGTGAGATCGCCCACGCCGCGGCACGGAAGGCCGCCGCACTCGCGAACCTGGACGACTCGCCCGGGCCGTGGTGGCAGCGCCAGTCGGGACTCCCAAACGGGGTCCTGTCGTACGAGCTCCGGCCCGGCGGCACTCGGCCGGGCCCAGCCGAGCAATGGATTCGGTTCGATCGAGCCGTCGACGAGCTCGGTCATGCGATGGCTGAGCACTCCGTCCCAGCCGAGCGGCAGGCGCTCGAGGAGGTCTCGCTGGTCCTGCACGACATTATCGACGCGCTTCTCGAGCAGGAAGGCCGGCAATGGCCACCTACACCCGATGACCCGGACGCCAGCGACAGAGACAGCGCCGAGGAGCCGGATGACGCGTGACTTGAAGCGGACCGCAGCGTGGTCCGCAATCCCGAGCGCCCGGCGGACCCGTTTTCGGACCAGCTCGAGTGGCCGTCCGCCCCGCCCGCACGGGTGTTTTCTCATCCTCGAGCCCTCTTGGTGGCAGCTGACTACCCGCCCTCCACGAGGTCGTTCGGGTAGTCAGCTGCAAGTCGAGGCCGGGGTGTTGGTCTGGGTGCGGGCGGGGCGGAAGGTAGCAATCTGGCAGCGGGCTCAGATGAGGGGTTGGTGATGGGAAGGGAGGTGGCTTCGGGGCCCGGAACAATGCGGGTGGGGCGGTTCGTCGGGAGGCTGGGAGTCGTGTCCTTGCCGGCTATCGAGGCTGGGCTTGCTCTCGATGAGCGCGTGGTCCGGCGGCATGTCGCGAGGCTTGAGACGGCAGGCTGGCTCGGCCGAGCGCCTTGGGTCTGGGGGGAAGGCTCGGTCGCGTGGCTCACAAGCCTCGGCATCGATGGCACCGGCCTCGACGGCGTGCGCGCCGTCAAGGCGCCGCCGGCGCGGACGACGATCGCGCACGGTGTCCTCGTCGGATGGTCGGCGGCGCGCGCCGAGAAGCGCCGGCGGATGTGGAAATCGGCGCGCGAACTCGCGCTCGACCCCGACCGGTGGGCGGTGCGGATGCGCTGCGAACGCGGCTACACGACGCTGCTGCCCGACCTCGCCGTCTGGCTCACGAGTTCCGATCGGCCTATCGCACTGATCGCCGAGAGCGGTGGACGGCGCGAGGATCGGCAAAAGCTCATCCTCGAAGGCTGGAAAGATGCGATCTACGCCGGCCAGTACTCCAAGGTGCTTTACGACTGCTCGAACGAGTCGGTGGTGCGCTGGATCAGCCGCCTGGCCAAGAGCGCTCGGCTGACGCGTTCGGAGCTCAACGTGGTCGTCCAGGCGCGCTCCGAGGAGATCGCCACCCTCGCGCCCGCCGCCGACGACGTGCTGCCCGATAGCAACCCCGACGCCGCCCCAGACTCGCCCAGCGAAGTCCAGATCGAACCTACTCCGGCACCCGAGCCCTCTGCGCCGGCCGAGACAGCACCACCGGCCGCTCGGGCACGCCCAGAGACACCCGAGGAGGCCGCCGAGCGCGAGCGGCGCTACCGCGAGATCTTCGGGATCCGCGAGCCAAAGCCGCGCCGGCGATGGCGATGCTGAACTCGGTGCCGACGCGCCGCAAGATGTGCTGGACTGGCGTTGGCGCCGAAAGCCATGCAGCCCTTCAGCGTCCGAACGAGCAGAGGTCTCTGGCACAGCCAGCTTCCGCATCGCCCCCAGGCTGCAGAACCCTGCGTGAGGCGGTGGCAGCGAGTTATCCGAGCTTGCGGTAAGGGTGTTTCCCCGATGCGCAGCGGGAGCCGTTGGGTTGATGCTTCGGCTCGAGGCCGTTGATGATCGCGGACTTGACACCGAAGCATCGCTCTGGTTGGCATCGAGGTCGCGATGGCTCGCGGTCGTTGGTGGTGGACGGCCGCGGCCGGTCGGTGTCGACCGCGATTCTTTACGAGGTGGTGCGCTCAATGCGCGAGCTCCAGCCGGGAGCCGTGATCAACGTTTTGACCGACGTCCGTGCGGCTGTGGATAGCGATATTCGCGCTTGGTGCGGGACGACGGGGCATGAGCTCGTTGAGGTCCAGGAGGCGGCTGGCACGCGCGAGTACGCGGTTCGCAAGGCCGCCGAGGTGCGCGAGCAGCCGGGCTGGGCGATCGTGATTTCCAATCCCGGTCTCGAGGAGCTGCTCTCTCCGCTGGGTTTCGCGGTTGCGGCAGGGTTGGCGGGGAGCGCGGTCTCGATCTACTTTCAGGGGCCAGCGGTGCGCGTGTTGACCCGCTCATTTTCGGAGAGGCTGCCCGGCTGGAAGCGTCCGTTCAGCGCGTTTGCTCGACGGGGGCTTGACCGCGCGGGGCACCCGCCGCCGCACGTCAAGCTCCGCCAACTCAACGATCTCGGCGCGCGTATCTATGTCTGTGGCCCGTCGATGGATCACTTCAAGGTCAGACCCGAGGAGCTCTTGTTCGCCGGCATCAGGATCGCCGCCTACCCAACCTTCGTTGCCGAGATGAACGACGCGGGAGTTCAGGTCTTCCTTCAGTAGGGCCTATGGTCGGCGTGGGTTGAGACGGAACGGGCTGAGCTGATCCGAAGGCTGGGACGGGAGACGCTGGTCGTCCAGGCTTGGGCGCCGTGCTGCAGCGCGTCCCACGGCGAGCCGAGGGGCGGGGTGTAGGAGAGGTCGAGGTCTGAGATGGCCTCGACGGTCATCCGGTTGAAGATGGCGGTCGAGGCGACGTCGATGCGTTTGGCGATCTCTGAGTTCAGATGGCCGGCGAGCTGGAGGCCGAGGAGTTGGCCGGTGCGGCGATCGCCGGTATAGCGCATCGCGATCTTGTGGCTGCCCGGATAGTAGGCCTTGTGGTCGTCAGCTTCGGATGCGACGGTGAACGGGTCGAAGCCGGCCGGGGTCGCTTCGTGGTCGCGCAGCCCGGTGCGGGCGGCGACAAGGTCGAACACCTTGACGACCTGGGTGCCGAGGCTGCCGGCGAATTGGCGGGTCCCGCCGATGGCGTTCTCGCCGGCGATCCGGCCTTGTTTGTGCGCTGTGGTCCCGAGTGGGAGGTACGTGGTCCCGAGCAGGGGGTGGTGGGTGACGGCGCAGTCGCCGGCGGCGAGGACGTCGGGGAGGTTGGTTCGCATCTGTCCGTCGACGACGATCGCGCCCTTGATGCCGAGCTCGGCGCCGGCGGCGGCCGCGAGCTCGGTGTCGGGGCGGACGCCGACGGACACGAGCACGACGTCGGCCGGGAGGTGGACTGGTTGACCGTCGGGCCCGGTCGCGCGGACCTCCAGGCGGTGCTGGCCTCCCGGGCATGCGGTCTCGATCGCGTCGACCCGGGTGCTGCACAGGACGTTGACTTCGCGGCGGTGGAGCTCGGCGCGGACGAGCGCGCCGAGGTCGGGGTCGACCGTGGGGAGGACCTCAGGGAGCTGCTCGACCTGGGTGACGGCGAGGCCCGTGGTGGTGAGCGCCTCGGCCATCTCAAGCCCGATGTAGCCAGCACCGACGATCACCGCCCTCCTAGCTTGGCGGTTCTGCAGCGTGCGCATGAACGCGAACGTGTCGCCCATCGAGTGCAACAGATGGACCCCGTGGTCGCGACCGAGGTGGTCGAGCCCGGCGATCGGCGGGCGGATCGGAAGCGCGCCCGTCCCGACGATGAGCGCGTCGTACTCGAGCGTCTCATCGGAACCGTCGGGTGATCCGAGCGTGACCGTGTGCGCGACCGGGTCGATGCGACGCGCGACGGTGTCGAGCCGCAGAATAGTGCCGGTCGCTTCGAGGTCGGAGATCGTGCGGTGCGCGAGGTTGTGCCAGTCCGCGACCTCGCCAGAGACGTAATACGGGATGCCGCAGATTGAGTAATTGGGGTAGGCGTCGGCGACCACGAGGATCACCTCCGCGCTCGGGTCAAGTTCCCGGGCTCGGAGGGCGGCGCTGACGCCAGCGTCGCTCCCGCCGATCGCCACCAGCCTCATCGGCAACTACCCGGCGGGCGCCGCGGCGCTCGCTCGCCCGTCGGCGTGTGGAAGCACCGCCTCGGCTGCATCCTGCGGGGTGATGTCCGGATACAGCACGCGGATCACCGCGATAGCGACGGCGCCCCCGACGAGCTGAGCAAGGATGAACCCGGGCACCGAGGCGGGCGCGATCCCCGCGAACGTGTTCGAGAACATGCGGCCGATGCTGATCGCCGGGTTGGCGAAGCTGGTCGAACTCGTGAACCAGTACGCGGCGCCGATGTACGCGCCGACCGCCGCCGGGGCCGACGCGCCCCGACGGGTGCGCGCGAGCGAGAAGATCACCAGCATCAGCCCGAGCGTCGCGATCACCTCGGAGAACAGGTGTGCCGGCGAGGCGCGGTGCTTGGTGGAGATGCTGATGAGCGCTTGGGCGAACATCACGTTCGCGGCCATCGCACCCAGAATGCACCCGCCGATTTGGGCCGGGATGTAGGCGAGCGCGTCGCGCCGACTCAGGCCGCCGAAGCCGGCGTCGACGAGCGAGACGACGGGGTTGAAGTGTCCACCGGAGACGGGGCCGAACATGAGGATGATCGCGAACAGCCCCATCGCGGTCGCGAGCGCGTTCTCGAGCAGCTCGAGGCCGACGTCGCCCGGGGAGAGCTGCGCGGCGGCGATCCCCGAGCCGATCACGATGGCCGCGAGGAAGGCGGAGCCGAGCAGCTCGGCGAACAGCCGGCGGCCGAGCGGCTGGCTCACGCGTCAACCATCGGCGTGCTCCAGGACCTCGCACGTCTCGTGGCTGAGGCACTCGCGGGTGCGCTTGTTGGCGAGCGTGAAGACGTGAGTGCGGATCGGGACGTCGTCGTACTCGTCGAGGATGCGGTCCGCACAGCCGCGGATGACCTCCGGTTCACGGGTGTCGCCGAACTCCTGGATCAGTGATGGCAGCAGCTTGGCGAGGCGCCACTGGTGGGAGGTTCGGTCGGACTGGATCTCTTCGATCCGGTCGCGGGCGAGCTCGCCGACTCGCTCCTCGATCAGGTCGCGAATCACGCGGACCTCGTCGAGCGATTTGCCGGCGGGGTCGGGGATGTCCCAGTCATCCACGCGGGTCGGCACGTAGGGGCAGACGTCCCCGCAGCCCATCGTGACGGCCCAGTCGGCATGGAGTTGCATCTCGACGGTGAGCCGCTTGGGCTTCTCGCGCGAGAGATCGATTCCGATCTCGCGCATGACCTCCACTACCTCCGGCCACACCTGGCGCGCGGGCTCCGAGCCGGCCGACTCGGCACCGCAATCTTTGTGGGTGCACTCGCGGTCGAAGAACGCCCGGGCCATTTGCGAGCGCCCAGCGTTGTGTGTGCAGACGAACAGCACGTACTTCATTTCAGGAGACCTCCCTCCTGCTATGCGGCCGCGACCAGCTTCTCGGCGTATTCGCCGGGGAGGCCGGCCGCGGCGACTTCATGGGCCACCGCCTCGGCGTCGTACGGGACCCGTTCGATCGAGGCGCGCACCTGGCCTGACTCGTCGAGCTCGAGGATCGCGAACCCGGCGCGCGGGTCACCGTCCTTGGGCTTGCCGACCGAGCCGCAGTTAACGAACAGGACGCCGCCGTAGGTGTGGATCCAAGGTTTGTGGGTGTGCCCGAACACGAGCGTGCCGGCGGTCTCGGCGGCGGCCAGCCGCTCGTACAGGCTGGCAGGCTTGTCCTCGAACAGGTACTCGTTGACCTTGCGCGGCGAGCCGTGAACCAGATGCACGCTCGCATCGCCGAGCTCGAAGCGCAGATCGAACGGGAGCGTGCGCATGAAGTCCTTGGCGGCCTGGTCGGTGTGCGCGAGCGTCCACGCGACCGACTGCTGGCCGAGCTCGCGGTCGTGCTGGGTCACGTACGCGCACCCGCAATCGTCCAGGTCGCGCGCGATCGCGTAGTCGTAATTGCCGTAGATCGTCGGGATCCCGCGTTCCTGAATCAACGCGCACACCTGGTTGGGGTGCGGGCCGTAGCCGACGAGGTCGCCGCCGCAGTAGACGGCGTCGACGCCGATCGCGTCGATCGCCCCGAGGCTCGCTTCGAGCGCGGGCAGGTTGCCGTGGATGTCGGTTATGACCGCTACGCGGTTCACTGAGGCCCCCCTTTGGGCTTGTGTAGGTCGAGGAGATTGGCCGCGGGAACGAGTATCTCGATCAGGTCCCAGACGTGGTGGTGGAGCTCGTAGCGGATCCTTCTGACGACATCGAGCGGCCGGCCCGCCGGGTCGAGCACCGGCCAGTCCTGGTAGCGCTTGCCCGGGTACACCGGGCACGCGTCCCCACAGCCGAGCGTGACCACCACGTCGGCCGCCTGGACCACCGCATCGGTAAGGGGCTTGGGAAATTCGGCGCTGACGTCGAGCCCGATCTCCTGCATCGCCGCCACCACGACAGGGTCGATCCGCTCGTCCGGATGCGAGCCGGCCGAGCGAACCCCGATCCAGCCCTTTGAGAGATGGTGAGCGAGGCAGGCGGCCATCTGGCTGCGCCCGGCGTTGCGCTCGCACACGAACAGGACCTCCGGGAGCGGCTTCTCGACCACGCCGGTCGACTGGGCGACCGCCCACAGCTGCTCGCGCGCGAACCGCTCGATGATCACCGGCAGGAAGTTCGGGCCGACCGACGGCCGGTCGCCGATCTCGGCGTAGGACGCCTCGACGTAGCGCCTTACGGTTTCGGGCGAGAACACGCCGTGGAACTCCTCTGACAGCTGCGCGGCCGTCGTCTCGAGGCAGTAGCGAAGGAGAGGGGTGAGATTCGCGGTCACGTCGGCCCTCGGGAGGACAACCGAGAGTCTATAGATTGACAACCGTCAGTTCAATCGATATAAGTAGATAGATGGCTGTCGATATGGAACTGACCCCCAAGCAGAAGCGCCCGGCCGGCGAGCCGTGTTGCGAGCCGGTCGTCTACCCCGACGTCGAGCGCGAGGAGGCTGTGCGGATGGCGGCGGTCGCCAAGGCACTCGGCGACCCCGTCCGGATCCAGCTGGTCGACGTGCTGCGCAAGCACGCCGGCAAGGTGTGCGTGTGCGAGCTCGTGCCGCTGTTCGACCTCTCCCAACCCACCGTCTCCCATCACCTCAAGGTGCTGCGCCAGGCCGGGATCGTCGGCTCCGAACGCCAGGGCCTGTGGG
>Ga0335072_10005492_pt1 | contig 18690 bp, 13 predicted proteins | sample Lox_Sample_21_FD_206725 | JGI IMG/M metagenome (GOLD analysis project Ga0335072, IMG submission 206725) | Soil microbial communities from Loxahatchee National Wildlife Refuge, Florida, United States - Lox_Sample_2.1 | ecosystem: Environmental > Terrestrial > Soil > Wetlands | place: USA... | reverse complement strand
CAGTGATGTAAAGCGTGCGGTAACTCTTGTCGCCCCAATTTAAATTCGCTGGCTGTTCGGGCATCAAGATGGTTCCGAGATGGCGGCCGCTTGGGTCCCATATCCAAATGCCGCCAGGACCTGTCACAAAGATGTTCCCCTTCTGATCAACCTTCATGCCGTCCGGCACGCCCTCGTGTTTCCCGCCCGGTTCCTCGCCGAAGATGCGGCCGTTGCTCAGGCTGGCATCAGGCAGGAAGTCATAAACGCGAATGTTCCGTTGCTCGCTGTCATCGATATAAAGGTGCTTGCCATCCGGGGAGAACGCGAGGCCATTGGGCTGCGTGAGATCTTTGGTGAGCAATTTCAAACCGCCCGCATTATCGAGCCGGTAGACGCCCTGAAATGGGAGTTCCTGTTTCTCGCCAGGGACGAAATCGAGTGTTGGATCGGTGAAATATAGCGCGCCGTCGGGACCCACAACGACATCGTTCGGGGTGTTAAGTCGCTTGCCCTCATAATGGTCGGCCAGAATTGTATGATGACCGTCTGGCGCCACTGCGATGACGGCACGCAGTTCGCTGGCGCAATCAATCAGGCGATGCTGGCGATCGAAGGTATTGCCGTCGGGATCGCCGAGCGCAATGACCTCTTCTTTCTTCCCGTCAGGATAAACGCGAAAAATTTTGTTGATGGTTTCATCGCTGACATAGACGAACCCGGACTCGTCCCAAACCGGACCCTCCGTGAATCCAAAGCCGGTGGCAATCTGCTTGAGCTTGGCATGGTGATCGATCAGCTTCCAAAACTCAGGCGAGTTCGCCTGCACGTCGAATTTTCGCGGGGTCTGCGCGTTTGCAAGGAATACGGCGGCGAGCAGCCAGCTGATAATCACGAAACTTCGCAACAGCTGATCGCGTCTGCGCGAGAAACGCCCGCGTGATTGGAATCGCGATCGAAACCAGCAACACGCTCGTCCGAGTTCAGTCTTCCAGATCGTCCATGTCATTTTCGTTCGCGCGTTTCTGCGGATCCGTGTTGCCCGCTGCACTAAGAAGATAGCTGATCAGATCGTTCAGTTCGCTCGCAGTCAGCGAGGAACCGAAGTTCGTGGGCATCAACGGCTGCGCGCCATAATCGAGCTTCTCCAACTCCGATTTCATGATGAAATGGAACGTGCCCTCAATGCTCTGCAACTGGAGAGAAAAATTATCTTCGTTGCGCAGGCGGCCAACGATCTTTTCGCCATTGCGAACAGTCGCCGTCGCCAGCCTGACTTGCCCCGTATCGCCTGAACTGGAATCGAGTATCGCGGCGCGGATCTGTTCAGTGGAATGTGTGCGAGCATAATCGGTCAGATCGGAGGCGATAAAGCCGCCTCTGCCGGCAATCATATGGCAACTAGAACATCCCGCCCGGCCGAAGAAAATCGCCTCTCCTTTTTGCGGATTCCCCGGGAGCTTCACGTTCTGTTGCCTTCCTTGCAAACTGCGAAGATAACCGATCAGTTCGCGGATTCGAGAATTCGACAAAGAATGGAACGCGGGCATGCCGGTTCCTGGAATGCCTTCGCCGATGATGTGCGCAAGTTGAGCGTCCGAAAGCTGCCGTATGTGTGCACTGTCGGCGATGTTTGGAGCTCGTTCGCTGCCCTTGCCGTCGATCCCATGGCAGGCTCCACAATTCGAGGCCAGAAGCTGGCGTCCCTCGATTAATGCGGAGGCGCTCCGCCCGTCAAGGTTGGTACCTTGAGAATCGGCAATCGGAACATTCGCGGCGCAGGCAAGAATTGCAACCGCCGGCAACCAGAAAAGTTTGTAATTCAAGACATTCACGAACCGAGACGCGGACGTGCAGATCGGAATTTGTACTCCTAATCTAAACTGCTGACCAACTGGCACTCGTTTTCAGAAAAGCAGCTTCAACGCTAACTGCATGATGCGCGGATCCCGCGCCGAAGTCACATACCCAAAACCGCCCGCACCGGAGTTGTTGAAATTGCCCGATGGATTCATGAACTGGGCGTGATTGAAGATATTGAATGCTTCGGCGCGGAATTGAAACTGCACATCTTCGGTAATCTTCGTGTCTTTCAGCAGGGCCATGTCGAAGTTGTTAATACCTGGTCCGCTAAAGTAACGCCGCATGGCGTTTCCGACCTGCCCAAGTGGCTCTTGCATAAAGTAATTTGGGTTGAAGTACGGTTGCCCTGCTGCATTGCGCGGATTGCGGTTTACGAACAGAGCCCCGCCATTGGGGTTATAGCTAGGCTTATCGACAGTGTCACTGAACGTACCGCTGAGCGAGTTGTCATCTGTTTCAGTTAGCTGGATTGGCTCACCCTTGGCGAAGGTCGTGATACCCGACAACGCCCACCCCGCAGTAAGTCTCTGCACGGCCCCGCCAGTAAACTTGTCAAAGGGCAGCTGGACCGTGTAACTCACAGTTAGGTCTTGCGGGACATCGAAAACTGACAGGGCGCGGTCTTCCTTGGGGTTGAGAGGATTGGTTGCATCAAACGAGGTCGAACCGTTGTCTATCGACTTTTCATAAGTGTACGCAACCAGAAAATTGCCATATTTCTCATTATGTTTCAGACTTACCTGCAGGGAGTTAAAACTGGAATTGACGACCGTAGCCATGTAGGGGTTGCTGATGAAGTTATCGGTCGTTGGTGTACCCAGTCCCGTGAGCAACCGGGTAGTGGCAAAGGAAGTCACCCCCGAATATCCAGGAACTGGGCCAGCAGCCAGTATGGGCGACCCTGCGCCGGGATCCTCGCTAAACGGGCCGCATGTCGGGCTCCCGGAAACTACATTCGCCGGATTGCTCAAAAACAAGCAGAGTGCCTGATCCCCCGGATTCGATTCCTCGAAGGTCAAGAGGTGCCGGCCAACGGACCCTACGTAGCTGGCGCTCAAGACAGTAGCCGATCCCAACTGCCGCTGTAGCGAAAACTCGAACTCCTGCACGCTCGGTATTTTGTCGTGAGGATCTAGATAGTCAGATCCGGAAAGCGGTGTCGCTTGTGTCCAATTAAAAGCGGTGTCGGGATTTTTTGGCGACGAATTAGAGGGAGGAAATGTGAACGGAAACTTCGGCCCCGCACTCACCTCACTAAACCCTGTACCGCGATCAATAAATGGCGAGGCCAGGAGCGTAGGTTCCGACGAAGAATAATAGAGCCCGTAGGGAGCGTCTCCGACCTCAACAAAGCCTGTGGCATCCTCGATGGCGCTGTAGAAGACGCCATAACCGACACGAATGCTGCTTTTGTTTGGCCCACCGAAAAGTTTAGCTAGAAACCCTTCCGAGAAATCCGGCGCATAGGCGAATCCAATTCTGGGAGCAAAGTTATGATAACGAGTTGGCGCCAATGTCCGCGGGACGCCCGGGTCTCCTGGGACCACCAGTCCTGTCGGGGCAGTCGGGAAGACTTGGGACTGTTCGCCGGGGATGGCCGTCTCCAATTTGTTCTGCGTGTCGTACCAAGGCGTCATGATCTCGTAACGAAGGCCGTAATTGATAGTGAGCGTTGGGCGGGCGCGCCAGCTATCTTGGGCATACACGCCAAAATACTTGTCGCGCGAGTCAAGAAGCTGCTGGCTGGCCTGCGTAAAATTCACTGGCGCACCAATCAGGAAGTCGGCGAAGTCCAGGCCCGTCTCTGAACCGTCAAAGATATATGCGCCATTGGCGTCATCGTAGTTGCGCTCGTTGATTTGATCGTAGTGGAAATCGCCACCGAACTGAAACGTGTGGGTTCCTACGATTTTCGTGAAATTATCAATAAGTTGGTATGTGTTATTGAATTGACGCAGGGCATCCTGGGGAAGTCCAAATTCGTAGTTATTGAAAGCGAAAGACGGAACTCCTTCCAGCGCTGGATTTATCGCGCCGATTCCGCCCGTACTATTCCATGGAGTATTGAAACCTAGCGAGCTTAACGGAACGCCCGTACCACCAATTGGAATTCCTCCGAAGTAACGATTCCGAAGGAACGCTAAACGAACATCATTGATGGTGGAGCTGTTGATGGTTGTCGTCAGGCCGAGATTCACCATCTGCGCCCGACCTAGGACGCTGCTATCAAAGCCTGGGAAAGTGGTGCCCTGAGCATAGGGAGTGGTCACTGAGAATTGATCAAAAAAGTAGTATCCAAACAAATTGCCGTAATGCGTGTTCGTATCCAGGCGGAAACCGAGTTTATCGTCTCTGAGGTGCTGGTTATACGACGAAGCTTCATAATTGGCGCCCGAGGGCAGACTCGCATTCGGCGTCGGAATGTACTTCAAAGTGGCCGTCGCCACAGGGGACCAGGCGGAGGTGGGAATCACCGCGTTCGGGAAAACGCACACGGTGTTGCTTGTGCATCCGGGCGTATAGTAAGGTTCTCCGGGGGTCACCGTGTACCCCAGTTCCTGACTCAGGATATAGGCCCAACCGCCAAAGGGATAGCCGGGGGAGGGTCCGGCTGAGCTTCCGACCACGGTACCAGTAAGCGCTCCCGCTTCATCCATCAAGTTCCCGGTGCGATCTGCTGTTGTAGGAACAGCCATCGACTGGGTCTGGCCCAGGATTTGCCGGTTTCCTTGATAGTCGCCAAAAAAGAAAATGCTGTCTTTCTTTATCGGGCCGCCAATCGTTCCGCCGAACTGATTCTGTTTGAAATCCCCGCGCGCTCCCCCCGCGAAGTAGTTGGCGGCGTCGAAATCGGTATTGCGTAGGAAATCGAATACGTCTCCGTGGAATCGATTCGTCCCAGCTTTGGTGACGACATTGACCTGTCCACCGCTGAAATTTCCGTATTCAGCGTTGAAATTGTTGGTGAGGATGCGAAATTCTGAGATGGAATCAAGATTCGGAAGAATGGCCGCTCCATTGTGAACACCTTCTTGCGCGTCGGCTCCATTCACCATGAAGCCGTTCGAGCCCAGCCGGCCACCGTTTACAGACTGGGTACCATTTGTTTGATCGCCCGACAGCGTTGTTGGATCTACACCTACTCCGGAAGTTGTATCGTCGTTCTTGTAAGGTGAAACCCCCGGTTGCAGGGCCAGCAAATCAATGAACGAGCGGCCATTCAGTGGGACCGAGGTCATTTTCGAGCCCTCAATCACCTCGCCCATCTGCGTGCTTTCGGTTTCGACTTGAGCGGCTTCCGATTGCACCACGATGTTTTCGTTCACCGCACCGACGTTCATGGCAGCATCCACACGAAGCGCGGAGTTGGCATCGATCACCAGGCCGGTTTTGCGGAACGTCTTAAAGCCGGCGTGGCGAATGTCCACGTCATAGGTTCCGACGGCAAGAGTGGGTAAGTTGTAGAAGCCCTTGGCGTCGGTGGTCGCCGTGGTTTTCACGCCAGTCTGAGTGTTAGTGGCGACCACAGTCGCATTGGAGAGAACTGCTCCGGATGGGTCGGTAACGACCCCGGAAATGCTGCCGGTTATGCTGGCCCATGCCAGCGTGAACCCCAGTATCAAGAACGATGCCAATACAAAAGGAGTCGGTTGTCGCTTGCGCATAGTCCCCTCGGACGGTATTCCCCAGAACCTTTCGAATCGATGCGATTCAACCACCTGAATGCAAAGAAACGAAAGCTTTCAGCATGATTGGAAAGAAAATAAACGCTTGTACCGGATGTATCTCAAACAGGGCAGGGCTGTCAACCCTACTTTTTCCATGCAACTGATCAATGATTCCGTCGACTGGAAGAGTTGGAGTTCCGGCGACAGTTTGCTCAACCAAAAGCTATTTGGCTTTCACCGCTATAGCCGAAATCTCAATGCGTGCATTGTTCACCAAAGCGGCCGCCTGAACTGTCGCACGCGCAGGTTTTGGATCGGGCATCACGCTCTTGTAAACCTTGTTCATCTCGGGGAAATCGTGAATATCGGCGAGGTACACTGTCACACTGACCACATCTTTCAATTCAAAACCGGCAGCTTTGAGAACTTTCTGAATGTTTTCGAGAGCTGTGGTCGTTTCTGGACCGATGCCACCAGCGACCAGCTTGTCGGAAGCGTCGGTGCCTTCTTGTCCGGCAACGTAGAGAGTTTTGCCGGCAACGATTCCATCGCTGAACGGAAGCCCCCGCGTAGCAGACAGATTCACGGCTTTATGTTCCTGCGCAGGACAAGGCAGCGCGCAAAGGTTCACGCTAAGAATCATCAATGCGGCAAACGTAGCGACTCGCAAAGTCTTACTCGGGTTTGCAATTTTCATTTCAATGTCCTTTTTCGAGAATTGGTCTTTGCACATGACTGAGCAACGATGCTAAAGTCCGCGGACATATATAAATCGAGGAGGCCGCAATGAACAAGTCGAATCGGAGCATCAGATTCGGAACGGGTGCAATCTTTCTCGCGTTCCTGACAATCCTTGGGACAAGTTTTTACCTGGTTGCAACATTGCGCGCCGAATCGAATCAATCGAATGCATCGGTTTCAGATAGCGATCTGATTTCCGACTATCGCCGCGTAGAGGTGGCTTCCGTTTCCGACGCGCTTGAACAGTTAACCGGCAAACGTATGTACATGAGCCATCGTATGCGTCCGCTGTTCACCACGAAGTTTGCGGGCTTCGCGCGGACGGTGATGCTCAAGAAAGACGAAGGGAATACCGATCCCAACGCGCTGACCGGCATGCTTGCAGCGATCGACGACGGCTCAGCCGATTCCGTTTACGTGATGAAAGTAGAGGACGGCGACAATATCGCCGGTATGGGTGGGCTAATGGGGACCGCAATGCTGGCCCGCGGATACGCCGGAGCCGTGATCGACGGGGGAGTGCGCGATGTTGCATACTTGCGGAAGATCGAGTTTCCGGTTTACGCAACCGGCATCGTACCCTCCACTTCTGTGCATCACTACCGTTTTGCCGGATCGCAGATTCCGATTGTTTGCGATGGGGTGACGGTCAGTGCAGGAGACATTATTGCCGCCGACAGCGATGGAGTGGTGGTTGTGCCGCGGGCCCAGGCTCCGCAAGTGCTCGCGCTCGCGCAGCAGATGGATTTCAAAGAGCACTCGATGTATGCGGTGATAGAACAGACGAAATCGATTTTGGAAGCGGTTAGGAAATTTGGCAGGCTGTGATAAAACGGTTCCGATTCGAAAGGAAGCATCCATCATGAACATCCATTCGACCCGCAGAGCGTTTGCCGTGCGCTGTGCCTCGCTGCTTTCCGGATTGGGAATTACCGCAGCTGTATCGACGCCGCGAGCCTTCGCGCGGAGTTCGTCACCCGGCCAAGTGCGCAAACTGAACAGTGAAGGCAAACCTGGCAGCGAAAAAGAAGTCATCATGCCGGTTGTCATGTACAACGACGTGCTCTACGTATCGGGGCAGGGCGCGCATGACACGCGTGACGCAAAGGAATGGACCATCGAATCGCACACGAAAGTGGTGATGGACAAAATCCAGAAGCTGGTTGAAGTCGGCGGCGGCACGATGGACAGCGTTCTTCAAGTCAATGTATATCTCGTGAAAATCGAAGATTGGGACGGCATGCACAAAGTCTTCGCAACTTACTTTCCTCACGGCGGCCCTGCGCGCACAACCGTCGCGGTTGCCGCACTGCCGGGAAATTCGCTTGTCGAAATCAATTGCATCGCCGCCGTCGCTCGAAAATAAAATTTTCAGGGAGCCTCTCAATGCGACTCAGCTCAAGATGGAATCGCCGTGGATTTCTGGTTACTGCCGGTACGATCGCGGGAGCCTTTCTATCTCCGCTCAAGCTGTTTGCTTCTAACGGCAAAGCGGCCGCCAAAGGCGTATCTGTCACTGGCTTCGGCAGCACAGGGAATCCTTATCAAGAGCTCGGGGTCACAACGCTCATCAATTGCGAAGGCACGATGACCGAGCTGGGCGGATCGCTTCCGCATCCAGAGCTCGAAGCAGTGATGACGATGGCTGGGCGCCATTTCGTAAACATTCCGGATCTGGAGGTCGCCGCCGGCAAGCGCATTTCCGAAATGCTGAAACTGCCGGATGGCTATTCCGCGTTCGTTACCTCCGGCGCGGCAGGGGCGATCCAGTCAGGGCTCGCCGGGATTCTCACCGGCGGAAACGAGGCTCTGATCCGTCAACTGCCCGATCTTACCGGCATGAAGTCGGAAGTGATCATCCAGAAATCGCATCGCAATCCCTTCGACCATCAGCTGCGATCGACCGGAGTCAAGCTCATCGAAATTGAAACTGTTGAGGATTTGCGAGGTGCCGTGAATGATCGCACCGCGATGATGCACTTCACGAACTTCGCCAGCGCTGCCGGGCAAATCAAAGTCGATGAATGGGTGAAGCTGGCCAAGCAATACAATGTTCCGTGCATGAACGATGCCGCGGCTGATACGCCGCCGGTTTCGCATCTGTCGGACTATGCCAATATGGGGTACGACCTTGTGACTTTCAGTGGAGGGAAAGCGATTCGCGGTCCCCAATGTGCTGGGCTGCTGATCGGCCGCCAGGAACTGGTCGCGAATGCGCTGCTCAACAACAGTCCGTACGAAGATACAGTCGGTCGCGGTCAGAAAGTCGGCAAAGAAGAGATTCTCGGAATGGTCAAGGCCCTCGAGCTTTTTCTCGCCGAAGATCACGACGCTCTCGCGCGCGAATGGCAGGGTCGGCTGGTAATCATCTCCCGCGAAATCAGCAAAGTCCCGGGCGTAAGCGCATCATTTTTCGTGCCCGACATTGCCAATCACGTTCCGCACATGCGCATCGTCTGGGATGAAGCTCGAATTTCGTTAACGCCCGAACAGGCGGCGAAGCTGCTCCGCGCCGGAGAGCCATCCATTGCGATTAGCCATGGCGAGGGAGAGCCGGGTCTCGCCATGAATTCGTTTATGCTTCAGCCCGGCGAAGACAAGGTCGTGGCGGCACGACTCGTGAGCGTTTTTCGCCAACACGAGGCGTGATCAATTTCGAATTCCAGGGTCGTGCTGTTCTAATCACTCAAGGCATTGGCATGCGCAGTTGCGAGCCTTTCTTCTGGAGCCAGGCATTGAATTGTTCCACCATTTGCCGAGTCCACCTGGCATCGATCTGCCCAGGCGTGTACTTCCCATCCCGCAGCATCATGTGCCCCCATTCGTCAACCAGATGATCCATTTCCGTGTCATCCGCCACTTTGGCCGCCAGTTGTGGAGGCACAAACGTCACGCCCTCGGGATCGCCAATCGCGATATCGCCGGGCATTACGGTCACGTCGCCAATCCGGATCGGCACATTGATCCCAGTCAGCATCACATTTTCCAGCGCCGAAGGATCCACGCCTCGGACGTAGCATTGAAATCCATGAATCTCCTGAATTCCGGTCACATCGCGAATTGCCCCGTCGACGATCAGTCCGTTGTGGCTCTTCGCATAGATGGCCGTGGCAAGATTGTCTCCGATGATCGTGCCGTAGCGAATTTTTCCGAACAGATCTACCACCAGCACGTCTCCCGGTTTCAGGATGTCAATGATCCAGGAGTTTTCGTCGCCAATGCGATTTTCTTTCTTGCCATTTGCGCGGATCACGGAATCCACATCGGGGCGTCGCGGCATGAAGACAGCAGTCACTACGCGTCCCACCAGGCGTTCTCCGGGATTGATAACTTTCCAGCCGCCCTCGAATTGATTTTTGTAGCCGGCATCCTGCAGAACGTCCCATGCTTCGTCGGCGGTCACGTCCTTCAACCTCTCCAGCACCGCATCTGGGACATTCGGCCGTCCGTCAGGAAAGCGGTCGCCGTGCCACTCTGGTGTAAATTCGACGCGCTGTTCTTTGGAGAAAAGATCGAGCTGCGCGTAAAGCGGCACGATTACGAAAAGGAGCGACAAACTGACATAGAGGAAAGCGTATTTGGTCTTGTTCATAGAATCTCGAGACGATGCAACCCTGGATTGATGTCGCAATGAGCGCGAAAATATCACACCGTGATAGCTGCTGCAATTCTGTCAGGCAAATGATTCGTGTTTTCGCCAGGGTGTGCCACGAGATAGATCTGAGGGAATCGGTTCCGGAGATTCGCGGGTGAGAGATAGAGGAACAAGTAGCGTGCGCTGGCTGCTGGTGTTTTGGTTGTTTATTCTCAGCGCCGTTTCTTATCTCGACCGCGTAAACATCTCGATCGCGGGCGGCGCGATTGCTGATGCCTACCACCTGAGCGACGTTCAACTGGGCAAAGTCTTCAGCGCCATGCTGATCGGCTACGCGCTGTTTCAAACCGTCGCAGGACGACTCGCGGATCGTTTCGGGCCCCGACGCGTAATTACCGCCGGTGTGATCTGGTGGGGCATCTTCACAACTTTGACCGCAATGGTGCCTGCTCACATTGTTGGGGCAGTTTTCATTTTCATGGGCGTGCGCTTTCTTCTGGGCGCAGGCGAAGCCGTGATCTATCCGTCTGCCAATCAATTTATCTCTCGATGGATTCCGACTTCCGAACGCGGAATTGCCAACGGCTGGATTTTTGGGGGAGTGGGCGCCGGTGCGGTCCTAACACCGGTGCTCATCACGCGCATCATGCTCCGCTATGGATGGCGCTCTTCCTTCTGGATATGCGCGTGCATTGGATTTCTCGCAGCTGCGGTCTGGTATTGGATTGCTCGTGATACGCCAGCGGAGCATCGAGGAGTTTCCAACTCTGAGTTGAGCCTGATTCGCTCCGGGTTGACGTCCGGTTCGGATGGCAATACCAAATTGCGAATCTCCTGGCGGCGGATGCTGCAGAGCAAGGAAGTCCGGGCGATAACTATCAGTTATTTCTGCTACGGCTACGTCGCTTGGATTTTTTTTAGCTGGTTCTATCTCTATCTTTCGAAGGTGCGCCATCTCGAATTGAAAACCAGTGCTCTCTACACGATGTTGCCCTTTATTGCCATGCTGGTAGGCTGCCTTGCCGGAGGGGTGCTGAATGACCGACTGACTAGATGGAAGGGCGCACGCATTGGGCGTTGCGGAGTCGCTGCATTCTCGATTTTGCTTGCGGGAGTGTTTATCGCTCTCGGCTCGCAGGTCGAAAGCGCCCGATTAGCCAGCATTGTGCTAGCCGGTGGAGCGGGTGCGCTCTATCTCTCTCAAAGTTCTTTCTGGTCGGTCACGGCCGATATCGGCGGAGTCTCTGCCGGGTCGGTGTCGGGTCTCATGAATATGGGCAACCAGATCGCGGCGGCACTCACGGCGACCCTGACTCCGTGGCTGGCGATGCGATTCTCGTGGACGATTTCATTTCTTGTCGCAGCGGCGTTGTGTCTGGTTGGAGCGGCGAGCTGGCTGATCGTCGATCCTTCGCATCAGCTCGAATCCGTTGACCACCATGAACCAATTGCAGGATTGAAATCGTGAGGCTCTGCTCAAGAACACTTCTGATCGGCTGAACCGCAATCAACCCATCGCTCCGGAAAGCCGCCGCCGCCGATTTACATTGGCCGAACCAGGCCGTCCTTCGTTGCCTGAGTATTACGGACCAACAGCAAAACCAACAGCATGCCGGCGAACGGAACCAGTCCTGCGATGATCACGATGGGATCAAAGCTGTGTGTACCCGCCGCGCGTCGCGCGTCAGAAAAATGGCCGATCAGCTTAAACGCGATTATCGTTCCAATTCCCGCTCCTGTCCCGCTGAATCCACTGACCGAGGCAACCGAATCGCTGTAATAGAGATCGGAGGGAAGGACATTGGCAATCGTCGTGAACGATGCGTAACAAAACGTTGCCACAGCGAATAGCAGCGTAATGAGATAAAGATTTGTCGTGAGAATAGTCGGAATCAGCATGGTCACACCGAGACCTCCGAAGATCGCGATCGCTTTGCGTGCCTTACCCAGTGGCCAGCCGCGCTTAATAAGATATCCTGACGCCCCGCCGCCGAAGAAATTTCCGAGATCGGCCGCGATAAATGGAATCCAGACGGCAATCAAGCCGTTGCGCAAGGTGATTCCCTTGGTCACAAGAAAGATCGGAAACCAGTCAGTCACAAAAAACCACACCGGATCCGTACAGGTCTTCGCGACGATCGTTCCCCAGGTTTGCGGAAGTCTAAGAAGACCGCGCCATCCGAGATTTCGAGTTTTTGGCGAACTTGGCGGCGATACCTCATCCTCGTCGGACAGGATGACAGCTCGCTCTTGCGCGCCCAGCCGCGGATGTGCCTGCGGAGATCGATAAAGCCATCGCCACAACACTAACCAGAGAAGCCCCAACAAACCCGGCACAACGAACGCGGGCCGCCATCCCCATCGAAAATAAATTGGCAGGACGATAAACGGCGCAATCGCGCCTCCAATCGACGATCCGCTATCGAAGAACGCTGTCGCCAATCCGCGCTCTTGTTTCGGGAACCATTCCGAGACAGCCTTGGTCGCCCCCGGCCAATTCGCCGATTCGCCTGCACCCAGCAAGAAGCGCATTCCCGCAAAACTTCTTAGTCCGGTTGCGATCGGGCTGAATATTGAAACTACTGAATAGAAGGCCACTGTCAGGCTCAAGCCTCGCCGTGTGCCGATGCGGTCCATGAGCCGGCCAAATAACGTTTGTCCGATCGAATAGGAAATGCGGAATGCGATGATGATGTTTGCGTAATCGCTGTTCGTCCATCTGTATTGTGACTTCAGAAATGGGGCGAGAAGCGACAGGCTTTGCCGGTCGATGTAGTTGATGACCGTGGAAGCAAATAGCAGCGCGCAGATCCACCAGCGCAATCCGGGAATCACGTTCGCCGAGCGCAGTTTGCCGGTGGTTGCCATGTTTGTGAATGGCGCAGGACTAAGCCGAGATTGTCACCTGTCCGTGATTTCGAATCACGTTGTGCAAATCCGGGTTGAGCAGCGCGGCAGAATGCGTATCGAGATAAACGGTCGCACCGGCATGCTTCCGCAGAATCGATGCCGGATGCATCGGCGAAATCACGCCTTCAAAGCAGTCCTTGACCGCTTGCGCCTTACGCGAATCGGGGACAACGGCAAGGATCTCTTTCACCTTCAAAATCTGGCGGGCGGACATTGAGATCGCCTGGCGCGGAACTTGCGAAATATCGGAAAACCAGGCTTCTCCGACCTGTTGACGCCGGCAGGGCTCGTCGAGATTCACAATCAAGTACGGATCTTCCGTCTCGAAATCTGCGGGCGGATCGTTGAACGCGATGTGCCCATTTTCGCCGATACCGAGAAACGCGATGTCGATCGGAGCAGAAGCCAATTCTTTGCCCACCTGAACAACCACATCGGCGGGATCAGAAGCGTCGCCGTCCAGCAGGTGGTACTCCTTGATTCCCGTTTTGTCGATCAGTTGCTCCAGAAGCATCTTGCGAAAGCTTCCGGGATGCGTCAGAGGTAATCCGATGTATTCATCGAGATGAAAAGCTTCGACTTTTTCCCAGTCGATATCGGGCGTTCTTGTGAGTGCATTCAGGAACTCGAGCTGAGAGGCAGCCGTGGCGGCCACGACTCGCACACGTCCTCTCGCCGTGATAGCCTTACGAATTGCGGTTGCGGCCTGCTTAGCTGCTGCCTGGCCAAGCGAAATCTTATCTGGAAAGACCCGTATCAACATGAATGAAATCTGCTCCGTCGGTCGGCTGACTTCCTGAGCGCGCATTATACAAAGCTCGTGTGCTTGCCGGATGGGTAGGGCGAACCGGTCACTTCAACTGAACTTTGATGTAGCCAGTTGGCTTCGGATTGTTGTATCACTTCATTCCTATGCTGCGAAACCTTGCCGCACTCCTGTTCGTTCTAAAGCTTGTTTCCTGCCCTTTATCGAATGCGCAAACCGTCAATGTCGATGCTACGCGAGCCGTGAATACGTTCCGGCCTCGAGATGCGCTGGGTTCGACGGTAGATCGTATTCCGGCCAATGCGACGGACACGTTTTTTCGTCCCGATCAGATTCGCCAAATCCTTTCCGCAGGCTGGGGAGTTATCAGCTATCGCCAAAACACGGATTTATTTGTGCAAGCCTGGCATTGGAATCCAAAAGGAAAGTGGAGTGATCCGGCAGGGAAAGGATATTTCGTTGGCGATTCCACTCCGACAAAAGAACAGATTCGGCATTCCTACGGCTACTCACTCCCGCATCGTGGATTCACGCGCAACGGCGGCACAGAGTTCGACGGCTTCTCTCGGCTCGACGACGGCAACCTGGACACGTATTGGAAAAGCAATCCGTATCTCACGCAAGAATTCACTGGCGAAGACGATTCGTTGCACCCGCAGTGGCTCGTGATCAGTCTGGAGAAAAACGAGAGCATCAATGCGCTTCGCATCGCATGGGCGGAGCCGTACGCCCGAGCATACGAAGTCCAGTACTGGGTCGGAGACGGCGACGCCATGGATGAGCCAACCAAGGGAGAGTGGAAGACATTTCCCTCCGGCACGATTAGCGATGGAAAAGGCGGAAACGCCACGTTGACTCTTGCCAACTCGCCGATAAGAACCCGGTTCGTCCGCATCCTGATGACCGAGTCCTCGAATACGTGCGATACCCACGGTCCCAGTGATCGACGAAACTGCCTTGGCTACGCGATTCGCGAGCTGTATCTGGGGAGTATGGATCAGAACGACAAGTTCCGTGATCTGCTGCATCACTCTCCCGACCAGAAGCAGACGCTTACCTTTTGCTCTTCTGTAGATCCCTGGCACGAAGCGTCGGATTTGTACGTCGCCCCCGGTCGCATGGAATCAGGAGATCAGCCGGGCTTCGATCTCTTTTTCACCAGCGGCATCACGCGTGATTTACCGGCAATCATTCCCGTAGCCATGCTGTACAGCACTCCCGAAGACGCCGCGGCGCAGATGACGTACATCAGCAGGCGACATTATCCAGTGTCGTATATCGAGATGGGAGAAGAGCCAGACGGTCAATACATGCTACCGGAAGATTACGCGGCACTATATCTGCAGTTCGCGACGGCGCTGCACAAAGTCGACGCGAACTTTAAGTTGGGAGGTCCGGTTTTCGAAGGAGTCACGGAAGACATTAAAGTCTGGCCGGATGCGCAAGGCAGAACCTCTTGGCTCGGCCGCTTTCTGGATTATTTGAAAGCGCACGGCCGGCTGCAGGATCTCGCTTTCATGTCCTTTGAGCATTACCCCTACGACGGCTGCGACACGCCTTGGGAGGACCTGTATCAAGAACCTGAACTGATCACGCATATCATGCAAGTATGGCGCGACGACGGGCTGCCGCCTGGTACTCCTCTGCTCGACACGGAGACGAATGATCACGGCGGCGAGGCAGCAGTCGACATCTTCGGCGCACTCTGGCTCGCGGATTCTTTTGGCGGCTTCTTGACGGCTGGCGGTCGGTCTACGCACTACTACCACGACCTGCCATATTCCCCGCCTCATCCTGCTTGCGCAAACAGTTGGGGCACGTATCACATGTTCATGGTCGACGATCACTATCAAATCCGGCAGCGAACGTCACAATACTACGCAGCGCGCCTCATGACGCAGGAGTGGGTGGAACCGGTCGACGCCGATCATCAGCTTTTCGTGGCTTCCAGCGATGTGCGCGACCACCAGGGGCACACGCTCATCACTGCATATCCCGTGCTCCGTCCAGACGGACTGTGGTCTTTGATGGTGATTAACAAAGATCATGATCGCAGGCATGCGGTCAGGATTGAGTTTAATGATGGCGGAAAGAAGACGAGAACATTCGCGGGCACAGTCACAAGGTTGACATTTGGCAAAGAGCAGTACCAGTGGCACCCGGCGCGGAAAAAAGGTTATGCAGCTCCCGATCAACCGCCTAGCAGGTCTTTGGTCAGAGCGAACCATCAAACGATTTATGCTCTGCCTGCCGCTTCCTTGACCATACTTCGTGGAAAGCTGGAGTGAAAGTCTGTTCCCCGGCATTGCGAATCTGATGAAATGCCTCGTCGCAGATCGAGGATCCTTCGCGATGCGACTTGGGCCAGTCGCCGATTTTGAGCGAGGTACTGGCATTCGACAGGAGGCTTTGTGAAAACGGTTCTCATCCATCTCATTAGCTGGTTTATGGTTGGAGTGTTGCCGCTTATGGCGCAGTCGTCGACAAAGTCTGATTTACCGCCAGATGCGCAGATTCGTGATCTCCTCGTTGAGCGCATTGACAAGCAGCATCAGAGCGTTGGAATCGTTGTAGGCCTCGTTGACTCCGCCGGACGCAGGACGATCTCTTACGGCAAATTCGATACAGGTGACAGCCGGGCGGTGGACGGCAACACGATCTTCGAGATCGGTTCGGTCACAAAAGTATTTACTTCGCTGCTTCTTGCAGACATGGTGCAACGGCGGGAAGTTGCCCTCACTGATCCCGTCGCAAAATACCTGCCTGCCGGGGTAAAGATGCCTGAGCGCAACGGACGGCAGATTACCTTGGAGGATTTGGCCACTCACACGTCCGGTCTTCCCCGCATGCCTTCGAACCTGAGTCCGAAAGATCCTGCCAATCCGTACGCCGACTACTCGGTCGAGCAGCTTTACCAATTTCTATCCTCCTACCAGCTAACGCGCGACATCGGCTCGCAGTATGAATATTCAAACCTCGGCGGCGGACTGTTAGGTCATGTGCTCGCCCGCCGTGCTGGAATGGATTATGAGAAGTTGGTGCGTACTCGAATTTGTGAGCCGCTTGGAATGCGGAGCACTGTGATTACTCTGTCCGATGAGATGAAGGCTCGATTTGCGGTGGGTCACGATGGCGCCATGCAAAAGGTCGCCTATTGGGATTTGCCGACTTTTGCTGGCGCGGGCGCACTGCGCTCCACAGCGAACGATATGCTGACCTTTGTTGCTGCCAATCTCGGCGATGTCAAAACTCCACTTGCGCCTGCCATGGCTGCGATGCTTGCGGTTCGTCGTCCAACCGGCGTGCCGGGTTTGGAGGTCGGTCTGGCGTGGCACATCTTGACCCGCGATGGTCGTGAGATTATTTGGCACAACGGCGGCACGGGCGGATTCAGGTCATTCATTGGCTTTGAGCGCAAGACGGGGATGGGCGTGGTTGTTCTTTCGAATGCTGAAACGCTCGCAGGAGTCGACGACATCGGGCAACACCTGCTGAATCCCAATGTCCCACTCTGGCAGCCTCCAAAAGAACATAAGCAGGTCGCGGTTGATCCCAAGGTGTTCGACGGCTACGTCGGGCAATACCAGCTTGCACCCAACTTCGTTATGACCATCAGTCGCGAAGGCGATCACTTGTTCGTGCAGGCTACTGGGCAGCCGAAGCTGGAAATTTTTGCTGAGAGCGAGCGCGACTACTTTCTAAAGGTCGTGGACGCGCAGATCACGTTCGAAACCGACAGCCAAGGTCGAGCGACCGGGCTGGTTCTACACCAGAATGGCATGAATCAGCCGGCGAAACGTCTGCCGTAGCTAAATTGTAGCTGCGGAGCGATAATCCATTTTTTCCACATTTCGATGCACAGATATTTGTGTTTTGGGTGAGTTTTTGCATTGACAGCGATGACACAACTGTTTAGTTTGGTCCGCGTCGACGGCTGAAAGGATTGGCGAAATAAAAATTGTCAATCCGAAGTAGGCTGAGTGATCCGCTCGGCAGGGCGACCTGAAGAGCAACCAGACCCGAAAAAACCGGCTGACTCTGCGAGGAGCAGTTGGGGTTTGGAACTGCGAAAGCAGTGATCGCATCAAGGGCTGCGACGGTGCATGTATCCACGCTAGGGGCTCTCTCGCAGGAGCAAATGGCTGGAGCATAACCAATGTCGCAGCCTTTCCTATTTTCCTGCGCGATTGAGGCCGACATTCGATCGGCTCCCGATAACAATCGACGTGATGTCGCACAGCTTCCCCTTAAATCTCACCCGATTTCAACCTGATTGGATGGATAAGTTTGTTTATCTGGGGTCGACAGGCCCATCCTTAAATGTGGCTTTGAGCAGTTTGCACTGCAAGGGGGCAGTCGGTCTTCGATAAAATCGTCTGACGATGGGAGTCACAATTGAGCTGCAGAATCTCGGGGATGCGCAGTTATGCCGAGATATCACTGCGCACATGGAACACGCATTCAGTGATCGGCAAGGCGACTGGCGCGTTTCCATCGCCGGATCACGGGCGGCTGAGAGCTGGGAATTGCGAATCGAAGGACCCAACGGATTCGAACGGTCGTACAGTCTTTCTGCAGCAGCCGGTGAGCACGAACCCGCAACCATCCGAACGCTTGTGGTAAGACTGATACCACCTGTGCGAGCCTGAACAGGACCTTTTCCGCTTCTACATGCGTACCTTCCGAATCCGTTCTTGCAGGAATTGCCGCTCGGGTTCCTGTTGGGTTCAGAGCCAGATGCATAGGTGCGACTGTAATCCCATTTACCTAGTTCGACCGTGAAAACACGGCCCCAGCCGTTTGTTTGTCAGGAGACAAGTCAGAAATTCAATGGCTCACAGACTTGACATTGGCATATTGTGGGTTCTTCCAAAGTTCCGGTAAATATATACTTGACACACGCGACGAAAAAGCGTACATTTGGATCATGAAATCGCCCCAGACTTTACAAGAAGCCATCGTTTATTTCTCCGATCCCGACCGCGCTTTCGAGTATGCCTGCAAGCTGCGCTGGCCCGATGGGAAGGTTGTTTGTCCGCGCTGTGGCTCGGGCAAGCACTATCCGATCAAGAGCGGTACTCGGCGGCTTTGGCTCTGCCGTGGCTGCAATAAACAGTTCACGCTCAAAGTGAATTCGATCTTTGAAGATTCGCCGCTCGGTCTCGACA
>Ga0335072_10005491_pt1 | contig 18690 bp, 17 predicted proteins | sample Lox_Sample_21_FD_206725 | JGI IMG/M metagenome (GOLD analysis project Ga0335072, IMG submission 206725) | Soil microbial communities from Loxahatchee National Wildlife Refuge, Florida, United States - Lox_Sample_2.1 | ecosystem: Environmental > Terrestrial > Soil > Wetlands | place: USA... | reverse complement strand
TCCCGGGCAGCCAGCCGACGGCCTGGCCATCCGGGTGCGGCGCGCGCTGATGCCCCCCGATCGCGCCCTGACGGCCGCGGCGGGCGTTGACATCGCGGTCGGCTACCGGACGGCTGACGGCGGCCCCAAGGAGGTCTCCGGCGACTGGTACGACGTGTTCCCGATGGCGGACGGTGACTTGCTGCTGGTCATCGGTGATATCGCCGGGCACGGGCAGGACGCGGTTCACGCCATGGACCGGGCCAGGGAGGCGCTGCGGAGACTGATCTCCGCCGGGGCCAGCCCCGGTGAGCTTCTCAGCCAGCTCAACGTCGCCGCCCTCGCGTTCACCGAGGGCAGCACCGGGACCGTGATCTGCGGCCGCTATCACCCGGAGACCCAGGTTGTCCGCTGGGCGCGGGCCGGCCACCTGCCGCCGGTCCTGGTGCGCGACGGCGCCGCCGACGTTCTCGAGCTGCCCGAGGGGATGCTGCTCGGGGTGAGCGCGAGCGCCGCCTACGAGGAGGCCACCATCGAGCTGCGGCCCGGCGACACCCTGCTGCTCTACACCGACGGGCTGATCGAGCGGCGGGCCGGGTCCATCAGCGACGCGCTCGCCGACCTCGCGACCGCGGCTGTCCCCGCCGGCCCGGACACCGCCAGCCACGTGGCCCGGATCATGGCCGGCGCCGCGTCAGACACCGGCGACGACGCCTGTCTGCTCGCCCTGCGGGTACTGCCGGTCATCTGAGCGTCACGTCGGCAAAACCGTGTAAATCGGACGGTCGCGGGTAGCTGGCGAGCACAATCCTTAAGGGAGGACGCCATGACCCTGACGCTCTCGGCGATCGTCGGCTGGATCATCGTAGGCCTGATCATCGGTGGGATTGCCCACCTGCTCGTTCCCGGCCGGCAGCGGATCGGGATCCTCATGACCATTGTGGTCGGCGTGATCGGCGCGCTCGCGGGCGGCATCATCACCACGGCGCTGCTGGGCGCCGGGCACGTGATCATCACGTTCATCGTGGCCCTGGTCATCTCGGCGGTGCTGATCGCCGCGGTCAGCCACCCCCGGTCGCGACTGTACTACCGGCGACGTCGTCACCTGCGGCGATAAGGACGGCAGTGCCCGTTTCATCCGCTTGGGGCGGGTAGGTGACATCGCATGCACGACCAGTTGCGGCAGTCTCACCTCATCGGCCTCCAGGACGCGCTGGTGAAGACCGAGACCGTGGAGCAGTTCCTGCGGGAGGTCGCGACGCTGGCCGCGCCCATCGCCGACGACGGGCTCAGCTGCGCCATGGCCCTGCCATCCCAGGGACGCCGCGTGGCCGCGGCCGCCTGCACGGGCCAGGCGGCCGCCGAGCTTGATGACCTACAGGCCGTCGAGGGAGACGGCCCGGGCCTGCGTGCCGCCCGGCGCGGCGAGATGGTGCGGATCGACGACGTGGGCCACCATGACCGGTGGCGGCGATTCGCCCGCCGAGCGCTGGCCGCCGGGATCCGCTCCAGCCTGTCCGTGCCGCTGACTGCCGAGGGCAGGCCCGCCGGGGCGCTCAGCCTGTATGCCCGGCGGCCGCACGCGTTCGGCCCGGAAGCGACCAGGAACGCGCAGTGGTTCGCGTCGCAGGCCTCCGGGGCGCTGACCCTGGCCCTGCGAATGGCCTCCTGTAGCGACCTGAATGAGCAACTGCGCTCGTCCATGGCCTCACGGGCGATCATTGACCAGGCGCTCGGAGTGATCATGGTGACGGACCGCTGCCCGCACGACCGGGCACTGGCCAAGCTCAAGCGAGCCTCCCAGAACACGAACGTGAAGATCAGGGACCTTGCCGCCCGGATCGTGACGGACGCATCCGGCCAGGCACCCCAGCCACCGCGGCCATTCGAGGAGGAGTGACACATGAAGGGCGCGCAGGCCTATGTGATTAACCCGGGCGTCGAGCCGGTCCGGACGGCGCGCCTCGGGCTGGACCGCTGCCTGGTGGAAAGACGGTTCCGCTGGCTGGAGTTCCCCGTGGTGCGCCGGGTGGCGGCCGGATTCGGCGTCTTCGCGGGCATCAGCGCCGCGCGCCTGGCCGACTTCGTCCTCGCGGTCAGCGAGGCGGCGGCCTGCGCGCTGTGCCAGGGCGCGGCGGGCGCGGTCCTGCGGCTGTGGCACGACGGTCCCGTCGTCTGCTGCGAGGTCCGCGGGGACCCGGCCCAGGCAACGGGGCGGCAGGCCGCCGAGTGCGACGACGCGCAGGCGATGCGCCTGTCGCTACTGCGCCGGGTCTGCGACTACGTCTGGCTGGAAGCCGACTCCAGTGGCGTGACGGTTCGCGTCGCCATGACCGTTACCGCCCCGCCGCTGCCGGGCTGACCGGTCCCTCGGGCAGCGAGCCCGCCGCCTCGGCCACGGTCGGGTAGACGGCGACGACGCGGTCGATGCCCAGCAGGTCCAGGATGCGCAGCACCGGCGGTGCGCAGGCGGCCAGCCGGATCTCGGCGCCAGCCGCCGCGGCCCGGCGCGCGGCCCGGGTGATCGCGCCAATCGCCGCTGAGTCACAGAACGTCGTCGCGGTCATGTCGATGATGAGCGCGCGCGCCCCGGAGCTCAGGACGGCCAGCAGCGCCTCGCGCAGCCGATCAGCGGAGGTCAGGTCAACCTCCGCGGGAAGCCTGACGACGACGGCGTCGCCGAGCCGCTGCGCGGGAAACTCCCCTCCGGACATGGGTAACCGCCCCTTCGTGTGTTCCTGTCATCCCGGCTCGGCGCCTTCGGCACAGGGTCAAGGCGGGCCACGTCTCCGGACCCATCAACGCGCAGTGCCCGCGCTGGCCACGCGGACATCACGTGCGCATTATTCCCGGTCGGGTGGTCCGCGCACAACTGGCCGCCGGCCGCGCCAGCGCCCCACGAGCACGTTTCCCTCCCGGCAGGCGGGTAGAGGAATCGGGTCGTTCTTCGGAGGTGACGGTGACGATGACCCTTCTTGGGGAGCAGGCCCGCTCGGACGTCTTCGCGGCCCAGGTACTGGACTGCCGCCGTCACTTGCATGCCGCGGCGATGCGGCTGACCAGGAGCACGGTCGATGCCGAGGACCTCGTCCAGGAAACGCTGGCTAAGGCGTATGCCCACGCCGGCAGCTATCAGCCGGGCACCAACCTGCGGGCCTGGCTGATGCGGATCGAGCTGAACACCTTCTACGACGCCTGCCGCGCCCGCCAGCGCAGGCCCTGGGAAGTCCCGCTGGAGGCCGGCGTCACGGACCTGGCGCCGGCCATGCCCTCGGCCGAGGACGACGCGCTCGCGCGCATGCCTGACCCCGCCGTCCTGGCCGCCCTGCGCGACCTGCCGGGCCGCTTCCGCACGGTGGTGTGCCTGGCCGATGTCGAAGGCTACTCCTACGCGGAGATCGCCGGGCAGTTGCAGGTGCCGCTGGGCACCGTCATGTCCCGGCTGCACCGTGGCCGCAAGCGGCTGCGCGCGGCGCTTGAGTCCGCTTCCCAGGCCGCTGGCCTGACCCGGGCCAGCGTGCCCGGGGCGGAGGAGGAAGCGGCCTGATCGCTCCACCCCTATGACCTCCGCTACCCCGTCCCCCGTCCACCCCCATCTCTGGAGGTTCCCCGATCATGCGAATAGGCTCTGTCCTCCTCGCGCTGTGGCTCATCATCGGAGTCATCGCGGCCGCCCAGCGCGGCTACTTTGGCAAGCTGCCCACCTGCGCAAGCGCGGGCACGGTGATCGTCACGGTCGTGGCCGGCCCGCTGAACTACGCGGGCGTCAACCCCAAGGTCTCCTGTCACTGACGCCCCGGCGATCAGGCGGCCGTGTGGCGTATGGTGGTTGCACGTAAAGAACTGCTTAACCCGTCTGGCGGTTTCGCGGGCCGGCGAGACAGTGCGGAGGAGACGACGTGCCTGTCGAGGACCTGGGCTACGAGGCCGCCGAACTGCTCAGCCTGACCAGTGGCGAGGCGAAGTCACTGAATAAGCTGGCCGAGCTGGCCGTCCGGCAGGTTCCCGGCTGCTGCGCGGCCCACGCCACCCTGTGGCGAGACGGTGAGCTGGCCGGAATCGCCGCTACCCACCCCGAGCTCGCTGAGCTGGCCGAGGAGGAGATCGCGGTCGGCCGAGGGCCGCTGGTGACCGTCGTGCACGGCGGCGAGCCGGTCCGGTCAGCCGACACGCTGGCCGACGACCGGTGGCCGCAGTGGGCGGCCGGCGCCCTGCGGCACGGCCTGCGCAGCTCGGTCTACCTGGTCCGCAGGTTCCCGCCCATGACCCTGGTGCTGGCCCTGTTCGGGGTCAGGCCCTCGGTGCTTGACGCCGACTCGGTGCCCGTCGCGGAGATACTCGCCCAGTTCGGCAGCGCGGCCTTCGCCAACACTCTTGTCTACGGCGAGGTCCACCGCACCGCGACCCAGCTGAAGGACTCGGTCGCCGCCCGCGCGATCACCGACCAGGCCAAGGGAATCTTGATGCACGCACTGGGCTGCGACGCTGACGAGGCGCTGGCCTACCTGCGGCGGGAGTCGCAGCGGCGGCACCTGAAGGTCACCGAGGTAGCGGCGCGGATCATCGCCTCCCACCCGGGGCGCGGCGACGCGCGACGGCGCTGACCAGCCGGGCGCGCTCCGCGCGTGACCGCAGGAGTCACGTTCACCAGCGGTACCAGCGACTGCCCTTGCCGGTTCGCACGGCGAAGCCGACCAGCCACCCGATGAGGACGATCGCCGCCACCCACCACAACGCGTGCAAGGCGAAGCCGAGGCCACCGAGCAGGATCGCGAGGATCAGGACCAGCAAGATCAAGCCCATAGGGCTGCCCTCCTTCGAGCCTTGTGCCGTGCGTGGCGTCCGGCTACCCGGCCGGCCCGAGGTAAACATTTGTCAGCTGACTACCCGCCTCCCCAGCGAGGCGCGCGGGAGGCCATAGTGCCATATTGTTTTGACCTGGACTACGGAGCAATTGCACCCACAGAGCGGGGGTGGGCCGGATGGCGCAAGGCGGATGGGTGAGCGACTCGCCGTCAAGCCTGGCCGTGCGGCGGGATGCGCTGCGCGAGGCGGCGGGCATCCCTGACGGCGATCCCCGGGCGCTTCTTGACGCCGCCCTGACCGAGCTGGACGCGGCCATTGACGCACTCGCGGGAACCGGGAAGGGACCCGGTGACGGCGGTGCCGAGGCGACGGCCGACAGCCTCCCCGAGGCGGTGCGGGCCGAGCGAAGGCTGCTGCACGCGGCCTTCCAGGACGCACCCATCCCGCTGTTGCTGCTCGAGCTGGACGGGACGATCAGGAGGGCCAACGCCAAGGCGGCCGACCTCCTTGGCTCGCCGACCGGCTATGCCACCGGGCGAGCGCTGACCGTCTTCGTGGACCTATCCTTCCGTGCGGCGGTGCACAGCCAGCTCGCCGCGGTGGCCAGGACCGGCAATCCCCGGCAGGGCCCGTGCCGGGTGCTGACGGCCGGCGGCCCCCTCGAGGCGGTGCTGGCGGCCTCGGCCATCGCCGTGCCCGGCGAGCCCCCACTGCTGGTCGCGACGATCACGCCCAGCCCGCCCGCCGGCGGGCGCAAGAAGCCCGCCGGCAAGGCGGGGCCGGCCAAGAGCGGCCCGGGGCAGGCCACAGCCGGGCCGCCGGACGCGCCGCGGGAAGCGGCGATCCCGGCCGATGCCGCTAGTGAACGGGCTGTCAAGTCGCTGACCAAGCGGCTGGACATGGTGACGGCGGTGACCCGGGTCCTGCTCGACAACAGCACGTTCAGTGAGGCGGTCACGCTGCAGCGCTGCGCGCGACTGCTGGCCGGCGAGCTCGCGGACTGGGTCATCGTGGACGTGGAGCGAGGTGGCCGGCTGCGCCGCCAGTTCGCCGCCGGCCCTCGCACCCGGCAGGCCGAGGAGACGGCCCGGGCCGTGCGCGGGGTGGATCCTGACCCGGCCTCGCTGCCCGGGCAGGTGCAGGCGACTCGCAAGCCGCTGCTGCTCGCGCACGTTGACAACCCGGGCCTGCTCGGCGCGGACTCCGACGGGCGGCAGGTGCTGATGAGCCTAGGGGCGACCTCGCTGCTGTGCGTGCCCATCGCCGATGAGATGGCCAGTTACGGCACGCTTACGCTGGCCCGCACCGCCGCCGCCGGGCACTTCGGGGTCGCGGACCTGGCGCTCGCCCAGGAGCTGGGCCAGCACCTGGCGATCGCCATGCGGGTCGACCGGATGTTCAGGCACCGGTCGGAGGTCGCCGAGACGCTGCAGGCGAGCCTGCTGCCGGCCAGGCTGCCCGCCGTCCCCGGGCTTGAGCTGGCCGCCGCCTACATAGGCGCGACGCAGTCGCAGGAGGTCAGCGGGGACTTCTACGACGTGTTCCGGTCGCAGGACGCGTGGGCGATCGCCATCGGGGACGTGTGCGGCAAGGGGCAGGAGGCCGCCGCGATGACCGCCGCCGCCCGCCACGCGATCAGGGCGCTGGCCCACGTGCGCGCTACTCCCCAGGAGGTGCTCGCGGCGGCCAACGACGTGCTCGTCGCCGGGGACTACGATGAGCGGTTCGTGACCGCCAAGCTCGCCGTGCTTGAGCATCGCGACGGCGGGCTGCTGGTACGGCTGGGCAGCGCGGGACACCCCGGGCCCGCGGTGGTCAGGGCCGACGGCCGGGTGGAGATCCTGGAGGGCGACGGGCTGCCGCTCGGGCTGTTCCCGCAGGCCAGCCTGAGCCATATGGAGCTTGAGCTGGCTACGGGTGACCTGTTGTTCTTCTACACCGACGGGGTGACGGAGGCGCGCAGCATGTCCATGGAGTTCTTCGAGGACCGGCTGGCCGATGAGCTCGCGGCCATGGCGGGCCGGTCGGCGACGCAGACCGTGCGCGCCGTTCAGGAGCTCGTGACCACCTTCTCGCAGGGCGAGCTCAGGGATGACGTGACGATCCTGGCGGTGCGGGTGGGCGAGGTCCCCTGACGCGGATACTGGCCCCTCAGACGGCGCGGTCCCCTGGGGCATGCCGGGCATGCCCCAGGGGACCGGCCGGAATCCGGGCCCGCGCCCGCTGCGGTCACTCTTCGTAGATGTCCTCGATGACCTCGGTGCCACCGGGCACTACCCGCCTGCCGGTCGCCGGGTCGATCACCACCCGGTCGCCTGCCAGGTCGTCGCGGTCGGCGCTGTAAGGGGCGAGGCCGGCCTCAATCCGCGCGGCTTGCGGGCTGCGCGCGGCGTTCGGTGGCACGGGAACCTCCCCGACCTCAACGGTGCGGACGGGGCGCGCGTAGCTCCTGCGCCGCACGACCCGCCTGCCCAGCCAGGTGTAGGTGCTCCGGTTAATGAGGATGCCGGCTAGGCCAACGATCATGAGCACCCAGCCGACCACGTGGACATTGACGGCCGACCAGGTCGCGTTCACGGCGAACGCGAAGATCGCGCCGATGGCGATGAGGGCAAGGCCCGCACCTGTTCTCATGGGTTCTTCCTTCCTGGCGGCGACGATGCCGCCGATCGAGCCCGAGCCTGACCCGGCGGACCGGGGCGCCCGCGTGAGTGCCGCGCTCAGGCCGCGCGGCCCGCTGGGCCGAGCAGCCGGCCCCGCAGGTGGGCGAGTGCGCGGGTCAGCAGCCGGGACACGTGCATCTGGGAGATGCCGAGCTGGGCGCCGATCTCCGCCTGGGTCAGGTTCCCGTAGAAGCGCATCAGGAGAATGCGCCGCTCCCGCTCGGGGAGCTCGTCCCAGTGGGCGGCCACCGACTCCATGTCGATCGTGCGGGCCACCTCCGCGTCTTCCTCGCCGAGCACGTCGATCAGCTGCGTGGGGTCTTCCATCCCGGTCAGCGGGGCGTCCAGCGAGTAGGCGTGGAAGGCGAGGTCCGCCTGCCGGGCCTCGGTGAGGTCCTCGGGGGTGCAGCCGAGCCGCTCAAGCAACTCGGCGTCGGTGGGGGTGTGGCCGAGCCGCTGGGTCAGGTCCTCGGTGGCCTTGCGCAGCTCGAGCAGCAGCTCCTGGGCCGATCGCCGGACGTGGACCTGCCACCGCTTGTCGCGGAAGTGCCGCTTGACCTCGCCGAGCACGCACGGGGTGGCGTAGGCCGACAAGCTGCTGCCGACCGCCGGATCGTAGTTGTTGATCGCCTTCAGCAGGCCGACGTAGCCGGCCTGCATTAGGTCCTCAATCGGCTCGGGGCTGCCGCGGTACTGACGGACGCAGGAGCTGACCAGCTTTCCGTAGCGCTCCACGAGCACTTCGCAGGCCACGGTGCGCTCGTCACTGTCGGTCGGCAGGGCACGGAAGCGCGTCAGCAGGTCATCGTCGGGCATGGCGCGCAGCAGCGCACGCAGGTCGCCGGTGCTGGGGGCGGCTACCGCCGCGGTTACCTTCGTCATGGCCATCTCCGGGGGCAGGAATGACGGACGAATCCTGGTGTGCCCGCTCCATGGCGAATAAACGTGCCTGAGTGTGACCTGCGTCACGCCGTGATGATCGGCGGCCGCCCGGCGCCGGGCATCAGGCAAGCGCCGCCCCGGCTGTTACTCGTGGCGCAGCAGCCGTTCGATGCAGGCCAGCAGCGCCTTGGTGTCGACCGGCTTGGTGACGTGCTCGCTTGCTCCGGCGTCGAGGCTCTTGTCCCGGTCACCCGGCATGGCGCGCGCGGTGACCGCGATGATCGGCAGCCCGGCGAACTGCGGCATCTTCCTGATCGAGGTCATCGTGGCGTAGCCGTCCATGCCCGGCATCATCACGTCCATCAAGATCAGGTCGGTGTCCGGGGTGGCCAGCAGCGTGTCGATTCCCTGGCGGCCGTCCGAGGCGCTCGAGACCGTCATGCCGACCTGCTCAAGGGCGCTGCTGATGGCGAAGACGTTCCTGGTGTCATCGTCGATCACCAGGACCTTCTTGCCGAGTGGGCTCCAGGCCGCCTCATCCGCCCCGGTCCCGGCCGCGCCGGCCCCAGCCCGGCGGCGACCTGATCGCGATGGCGCGGGATGCTGCCCGGCCGCCGCCATGTGCGCGGTGAGCATCTCCCGCAGCTCATCGAGGGAGCGGGCGACCGCGAGCGACCCGGCCGCCGACCGCAGCACGGCCAGCCTGGCCTGCGCGGCCGACTCAAGCGGGCGCGTCCCGTGGACCAGCACCGGGATGTCCCGCGCCCCCGCGCCCTGCAGGCGCTCGATGAAGTCAAGCGCCGCGGGCAGGTCAAGGTCGATCAGGACGCACTGCACTGGCCGCTCGCGAACGAGCTTGATGCCCTGGTCAGGACTTGTGGCCGTGACGACCGCCGAGACCGCGCCGATGTCAGCCGTGGCGCTGTGCGCCAGCAGGCTCAGCAGGCCGCCGCTCGCCCCCTCGAGCACGAGCAGGTCGCCACCGTCAGGCCCGGGGGCGGGGAGCATGCCGGCCGCCTCAGGGGCCAGGGCGGACGGCTCGTGCAGGTCGGCCACGGAGGCCAGCTGGCCGTCGGCTGACAGCCGGTGGTCGGCTGACAGCCGGTGCCCGGTGTCGTTAGCGCCCGCATCGGGCAGCGTGTGCGCCAGGAACAGCGTGAACGTGCTGCCCTTGCCCAGGTCGCTCTCGGCGGCGATGGTCCCGCCGAGCAGGCCCGCCACGTCCCGCGCGATCGACAGGCCCAGGCCGGTGCCGCCGTAGCGCCGGTTGAGCGTGCCGTCGCCCTGCTGGAACGCGCCGAAGATCACGGCCAGGTTCTCAGGCGCGATGCCGATCCCACTGTCGGTGACGCCGAACGCGACGACCGATGGGTCATCAGGGGCGGAGCCGACGGCGAGCGTGACCCCGCCGCTGTCGGTGAACTTGACCGCGTTGGACAGCAGGTTGCCGAGCACCTGGCGCAGCCGCTGCCGGTCCGTGGACAGCTGCGACGGGGCCGAGGAGTCCACCCGCACGGTGAAGTCCAGGCCCTTCTCCGCGGTCAGCGGCTTGAAGGTCGCCTGGATGTCCTCAAGGAGCGCCGCCATCGTGAACGACTCCGCCCTGATGTCCATCCGGCCCGCCTCCACCTTGGACAGGTCGAGGATGTCGTTGATGAGCTGCAGCAGGTCAGATCCCGCCGAGTGGATGACGTTGGCGTACTCGACCTGCTTGGGCGTGAGGTTCTGCCCGGGGTTCTGGGCCAGCAGCCTGGCCAGGATCAGCAGGCTGTTCAGCGGGGTGCGCAGCTCATGGGACATGTTCGCGAGGAACTGTGACTTGTACTGTGAGGCCAGGGCGAACTGCCGGGCGCGCTCCTCGATCTCCGTTCGCGCCAGCTCGATCTCCACGTTCTTGGCCTCGATGTCCTGTTTTTGCGTGGCCAGCTGCGCGGCCTTCTCCTCAAGGTCGATGTTGGACCGCTCCAGCTCCTCAGAGCGCGCCTGCAACTCCACCGTCAGCCGCTGTGATTCCGTCAGCAGCGCGTCGGTCCGCGAGTTGGCCACGATCGCGTTCACGCTCACCCCGAGCGCCTCGGTGACCTGCTCGAGCAGCTCGACCTGGACCGGAGTGTAGGGGGTGAACGAGGCCAGCTCCACCACGCCAAGCACCTCGTCCTCGAAGAGCAGCGGCAGGACCGCCAGGTTGGCCGGCGGGGCCTCGCCAAGTCCCGAGGAGATCTTGATGTAGCCCTGCGGGATCTGGTCGACCACGACCAGTCGCTTGCTCTTGGCCACTTGGCCGATGAGCGACTGGCCGATCAGGTACTGAATCGGCGCGTCCTTGTCCGCGCGCAGGCCGTACCCGGCGATCAGCCGCAGCCGGGTCTCGCCGTCGGCGCTCTCGGCCACGAAGAACGTGCCGTGCTGCGCCCCGACCAGCGGAGCCAGCCGCTCCATGACCAGGTCGGCGACCACCTCCAGGTCCCGGTGCCCCTGCAGCATGCCGCTGATAGTCGCCATGTTCGACTTGAGCCAGTCCTGCTCCTGGCTGGCCTGCACCGTGTCGCGCAGCGACTGGACCATCGCGTTGATGTTGTCCTTGAGCTCAGCGACCTCGCCCGCGGCCTCCACCGCGATCAGCCGGGTCAGGTCACCGGCCGCCACCGCCCTGGCGACCTCGGAAATCGCCCGTACCTGCCGGGTCAGGTTGCTGGCCAGCTCGTTCACGTTCTCGGTCAGGCGCTTCCAGGTGCCAGAGACGCCCTCGACTTCGGCCTGCGCGCCGAGCCGTCCCTCCCGGCCGACCTCGTGCGCGACCCGGGTGACCTCGGCCGAGAAGGACGAGAGCTGGCCGACCATGGTGTTGAGGGTGGTCTTGAGCTCAAGGATCTCACCCCGCGCGTCCACGGCGATGCGTTGCGTCAGGTCGCCGCGGGCCACCGCCGTGGCCACCTGCGAGATGTTGCGCACCTGCGTGGTCAGGTTGCCCGCCATGGCGTTCACCGACTCGGTGAGGTCCTCCCAGGTGCCAGCGACTCCAGGGACATGAGCCTGGCCGCCCAGCTTGCCCTCGGTGCCGACTTCCCGCGCGACCCGGGTGACCTCAGAGGTGAACAGGTCGAGCTGGCCGACCATCCCGTTGAACACGGCCGCGATCTCGTCCGTCAGCGGGTCCCCGGTCACGTCAAGGCGCACGCCGAAATCGCCGCCGCGCACCGCCGTCAGGCCGCTCAGCAGCTGCTCAAGGGCCTCGCGCTCGGCCTTAGGCCGCTGGAAGTCGCTGTTCGTCATAGGCCAGCTCCCGGGGTAGTCGGACTGTCTTCACGATAGCCGCCGCATCAGGCGCTAATACGTCTGATTCCCGCGCACATGCCTGGCCGCCACCGGTCGTCTACCCGAACAGACCGCGTTATCCACATTTCCGAACGGTCCGCCCCCCAGTGGTACCGTTCCCCTCATGTGGCCGTCCGGAAGGAAGAGCGGGGCGCGTGCCCGATAGCGGCGGCGAGCTGCCGCGTCTTGCCGCGGTGATCGAGCGCCAGCAGCGCGAGATCGCCGCGCTGCGCGCGGGCGCGGACGACGCCGGGGTGATCGCCATGGCCACAGGGACGCTGCTGGAGCGCGAGGGCGGCTCCGTCGCTGAGGCGTCCAGGCACCTGTCTGACCTGGCGGTGGCGGCCGGCTTGCCGCTGGCCGAGATGGCGGCCGCGGTGCTCGGCGTCGCGCCGTCTGCGGCCCTGCCCGCCGGCGCCGCGACCTCCGCCACCTCCGTCGGTGACCCGGTCCTGGCGGCCAGCACTCGCGCCACCGGCCGTGACCTGCTGCCGGTGGCGGGCCTGGTCGGGGACGGCGCCGAGCTGGTCGCGGCCCTGGCCAGTCAAGTGAGCGCTCGCTTTGACACAAGTGCCATCGCGGTCTGGCTGCTGGCCCCCGACGGCGGCCTTGAGCTGCTCGGCCAGGCCGGCCTTGGCGGCACCGACGCCAGCCGGTGGAGCCGGCTGGCACCTCAGTTCAGCTGCCCGCAGCTCGCCGTGGCGGCGGGCGGTCCCGGGGTGTTCTGGCCCGCCGGGCCGCCCGGCCGGCCCGCGCCGTCCACGGCCGGCCCGGGGCGCCCGGAGGTAGCGCGGGCCATCCTCCCGGTCAGGGAGCGTACCGGGAGCCTGCTCGGGGTGGTGGAGTTCATCTGGCCGACGGCCAGGGACAGCTTCGACCCCGAGGACCAGGCCAGCCTGGTATCGGTGGCGGCGGGCCTGGCCGAGGTGCTCTGGGTCCGGCTGGCGCACGGCGCGAGCGCGGCCCGTGCCCCGGTGCCCGCGCTGGCCGGGGCGCTGGACGACCTGATGGACAGCGCGCTCGTCCTGCATCCCCTGCGGGGCCAGGACGGCGCGCTGGCTGACTTCGCGATCGTCTACGCCAGCCCCGGGTGCGCGGACCCCGGCGGCCGCCTGGCCAGCGAGCTGGCCAGGATGACGCTGCTGGCCGCCTACCCGCTGGCGGCCGCGGGCGACGGGCTGTTCGCCATGGCCGCCCGGGTGCTGGCCAGCGGCCGCGCCGAGCAGGTGGCCGGCACGGCCAGCACGGCCCTCGGCGTCGCCGCGGGCACCGCCGCGATCGCTGACCTGCGGGTCGTGCCGTTCTTCGACGGCGTAGCCTGCGCCTGGCGGCCAAGCGCGGGCACCGAGCAGCTCGTCGAGCTGCTCGACAACGCCCAGCGGCTTGGCCGGATGGGGGCCTGGGAGGAGAACCTCGCCACCGGCGCGGTCCGCTGGACGGACTCCGCTTACGCCCTGTTCGGCCTCAACCCGGACCGCGCGGCCCCGATCCCGTCCGCCGACCTGCACAGCTTCGTGATCGCCGCCGACCGGCAGCTGGTCCGCAGGTTCCGCGAGTCGCTGCTGCGCCAGCGCGAGGCCGCGGGCACCCTGTTCCGCATCGTCCGGCCGGGCGACACCGCGCTGCGCCAGATCCGGATGTTCGCTGAGCCGGTCATCGCCGGCGGCGACGTGGTCGCGCTGCGCGGGGCCTTCCAGGACGTGTCAGCCCATTACCAGACCCAGGTCGCCCTGGCCGCGACCCAGGACCAGCTGGCCGACGTGGCCCAGCGCGCCGAGGAGGAGCACCGGCTGGCCGTCCGGCTGCAGCGGGCCATGATGCCGCCCGACGCGCCCCCCGTGGACGTCACGGGCATCGACGTGGCCGTTCGCTACCGCCCGGCCGAGGCCGGGCACCTGGTGGCCGGCGACTGGTACGACACGCTGGTGCTGCCAAGCAAGCGGCTGCTGATCGTGGTCGGCGACATCACCGGGCACGGCATCGAGGCGGCCACCGGCATGGTCGGCGCCCGCAACGCCCTGCGTGGCCTGGCGATGACCGGGGCCGGGCCCGCCGAGCTCCTGCAGAGCCTCAACTACGCCGCCTGTCACCTCGACGAGCGGATGGCCGGCACGGTGGTCTGCGGGGTCTATGACCCCCAGACCCAGGTGCTGCGCTGGGCCAGGGCGGGCCATCTCCCGCCGATCCTGGTACGTGACGGCGAGGGGGAGACCCTGCCGCTGCCCGAGGGGGTGCTGCTCGGCTTGGATCCCGACATCGCCTACCAGGAAGTCGAGCTCCCCCTGCGGTCCGGCGACAGCCTGCTGCTGTTCACCGACGGGCTGGTGGAGTGCCGCGCTGGCTCCATCAGCGACGCGCTGGCCGACTTCCGCGGCCGCGCCACCCCGGTGGGATCAAGCGCCGCCGAGCATGCCGACCGCGTGCTGCGGGAAGCCACCTCCGATACCGGCGACGACGCCTGCCTGGTCGTGATGCGGATCCTCTAGCGCGCCCTCAGGCCGCCGCGGGCAGGGCGCCCACGGCGCTGTCGTAGGCGGCCAGGGTCTCGGCGGCGATGCGGTCCCAGGAGTACCGGTGCACGGCCCGGTCGGCGGCGGCGACGCTGAACGCGTCGCGCAGCATCGGGTGGGACAGCAGCAGCCTGAGCTTGTTGGCCAGAACGGCCGGATTACCCGGCGGGACCAGCATCCCGGTCGTTCCCTCAACCACGGCGTCCAGCTGCCCGCCGACGGCCGATGCCACCACTGGCAGGCCGCACGCCATGGCCTGCACGCTGGTCATACCGGACGGGTCGTACTCCGAGGCGGTCACGAACAGGTCAGCCGAGCGCAGCAGCGGCGGCAGGGCGCTGCGGCCCAGCTGGCCGGTGAACTCGATCTGGTCGGCCAGGCCGAGCGAGTCGGCCAGCATCCCCAGCCGGCGGCGGACGGGATGGGAGCCGAGCTCGCCGCGTTCCGGGCCGCCCGCGATGACAAGCTCCGTGCCCGGCACCTTGGCCAGGGCGCGCAGCACCGTGGTCAGCGCGGCCAGGTCGTGCTCCCGCAGCCCGGTGACGGTGACCAGGCGGGACCGGTCGCCACGGTCGGCCGCCGGGCCCTCCGGGGTGAACGCGGTGGTGTCGACGCCGCACGGGACCACCTTGATGCACCGCCGGGGCACGCCCAGCCGGGTGAGGTCCGACTGCACCTCGGCGCTGCCCGCCAGCACGGCCATGGCCGTGCGGCCGATGGCCGGCTCAAGCCGGATCCGCTCGGCGTCCGCGGCCTGCGGTATGACCCGGTGCCGCCGCTCGGCGACGCCCAGGGACTGGAAGGACTGAACGACGGGAAGCTGCAGGTCCCTGGCCGCCGCCAGGGCCGCGAGCCCGCTGGTCCAGTGCATGGCGTGCACCACGTCAGGACGGTCCTTGGACCACCGCTCGCGCAGCGGGCCGCTGAAGGCCGGCACCTCGCTCAGGATGTCGCTGCTGATGCCCGCGGCTGATGGCCGGCTGGCCGTCTCGATGTACTCCACCCGCACCCCGGGCTGCGCGCTCGGCGGTCCGCCTTCCGGCGCGGGCGCGTACACCGCCACCTCATGGCCCTCGTCGGCCAGTCGCCGGCTCAGCTCGCGCAGCTGGATATCCTCGCCCGCCTCGCCAGTCCCGTCATCGCAGACGGGCCTGCCGTGCCGCGCGGCTACCAAAGCGATCCTCATTATTATGATGCCTCCTCATCGTGAACCCTCACGGCGAGCCATCGGGGAGGCCAGCGGCGCTGCGCAAGCGGCAGCACCCGCGGGGAACAAGTGGCCTACCAGGGCACGCACACCAAGAGGGTGTGGAACGTGCCTGCGTCGTAGGCACCACTGATTGGGAAGATATCCGCCACGTCGCGTTGCTAAACCACCAGCCGTGACCTTTTCCCTGTTCTGCCTGCCAGCGCCTGCTTTGCCGCAGCTGCCCGGGCGGGGGACTGCCGGTGCCCGGGCGGGGGACTGCCGGCTACCCGGCGGTGGCCTCAATCACGCTGGGATAGACCGGGACGAGCTGGTCAGCCGCGGTCAGCCGCAGCATCTTGGCGACCGGCTCGCGGGGTGACGCGAGCGCCAGGACGCCCCCCTGGCGGTCCATTGACCGGTTCACCCGCAAGATGATGTGCAGCGCCGAGGAGTCCATGAACCGCAGGCCGGCCAGGTCAATGATCAGAGAGCGCGGCTGGGTGGCCACCTCGGCCTCAAGAACCTCGCGCAGCGCGTCGCAGTTGGTGACGTCCGCCTCGCCGACGAGCTCCACGAGCGTGTAGGGCTCGCTTCCTGACTCGACCTTGGTGACGGATGCCGTGAGCAGATCCACATCCGTTTTTTACCACAGGTTGAGGGGCGAAGATGCTGCTCAGCCGACACCGCTTGGGCCCGGCGGTGGTGCCTTGAGCATCATGCGCATCCGGACCGTCGTGCCGTCAGGATCGCACCGCAGCTCCACGTCGTCACACACCTGCCTGACGAGCCACAGGCCATGCCCGCCGTCGGCGTCAGGGGCCGGCGGGCGCAGCCCCGCGAGCGGGTCGGCGATGATCCCCTTGTCATGCACCTCGCACACGACCTCGGCCTCGTCGTGCCAGATGGTGAGCGTGCCCGGGAAGGCCGTGTGGCGGAGCGTGTTGGCCGCGACCTCACTGACCGCGAGCACCAGGTCTCGGGCGCGCCCGGCGGTCAGCCCCGCCTCCTGGGCCTGCGCCAGGACGAGGGCGCGCACCCGCGACAAGTCCGAGCGGTAGGTATGCCGCATACATCCCATCTCCCTGGCCTGCCGGTCAGCGAGCGCCGGCCAGCCCCGGCATCGTCATGCCGGGTGTCTACCCCCAGGTTCGGCGCCTATCCTCTCCTCCCGGTTTCGCGGGCCCGATTCCGCTCGTGCCAGCGAGGAACCGGTCGTGCCAGCGAAGAAGCCACCGCCCACCGCAGGCTGTAACCGGCAAAACACGCACATGGGTCTGGACCTGGCCGGGCCGCCTAGTCCAGAATGCCTGATGTGAGCGCTAACAACCCGAGGGCGGACGCCTGCGTCGTCGGTATCGACTATGGCACTCTTTCCGGGCGGGCGCTGGTCGTTCGGGTCGCGGATGGTGCGGAGCTCGGTACCGCCACCTATGAGTACCGGCATGGCGTGATGGACGCCACGCTCGGTCCTGGTGGCCGGCCGCTACCCCCCGACTGGGCGCTGCAGCATCCGGAGGACTACCTGTACGTGCTGCGGGAGGCGGTACCGGCCGCCCTGGCCGACGCCGGCATCGACCCGGCCCAGGTGATCGGCATCGGCACCGACTTCACCGCCTGCACCGTGCTGCCCACCTTGTCTGACGGCACGCCGCTGTGCGATGTCGAAGGCCTCGCCGACCGCCCGCACGCCTACGCCAAGCTGTGGAAGCACCATTCCGGCCAGCCCCAGGCCGACCGCATCAACCAGCTGGCCCGTGACCTCGGCCAGTCCTGGCTGGCTCGCTACGGCGGCAAGATCTCGGCCGAGTGGCAGTTCGCCAAGGGGCTGCAGCTGCTGGAGGAGGACCCGGAGGTCTACCAGCGGGCCGACCGCTGGATCGAGGCGGCCGACTGGATCATCTGGCAGCTGTGCGGAACCGAGACCAGGAACGCCTGCACGGCCGGCTACAAGGGCATCTACCAGGACGGCCGGTACCCCTCCAGGGAGTTCCTCGGGGCGCTGAGCCCCGGCTTCGCCGACTTCGCCACCAGCAAGCTGGCCCACCCGGTGCTCGCGCTGGGCAGCCGGGCCGGCGGGCTGACGGCCCGGGCGGCGGCCTGGACGGGGCTGCCCGAGGGCATCGCGGTCGCGGTCGGCAACGTGGACGCGCACGTCACGCCGGCCGCCGCCGACGCCCTCGCGCCCGGGCAGATGACCATCATCATGGGGACCTCCAACTGCCACGTGATGAACGGCGCGGCCCTCGCCGAGGTGCCGGGCATGTGCGGGGTGGTCGACGGCGGGATCGTGGCCGGCGCCTACGGGTACGAGGCCGGGCAGACCGGGGTCGGTGACATCTTCGCCTGGGACGCCGACCACGCGGTGCCGCCCGAATACCACGACGAGGCCCGGCGGCGGGGCATCTCCCTGCACGAGCTGCTGACCGAGCACGCGGCGACCCAGCCGCCGGGCGCGCACGGCCTGATCGCCCTGGACTGGCTCAACGGGAACCGCAGCGTGCTGGTCGATCATCACCTGTCGGGCGCGATCGTCGGAATCACGCTGGCGACCCGGCCACCGGACATCTACCGGGCACTGCTTGAGGCCACGGCCTTCGGCACCCGGGTGATCGTGGACGCCTTCGACGCCGCCGGCGCCGGCGTCACCGAGCTGGTCATCGCGGGCGGGCTGGTACGCAACGAGCTGCTCATGCAGATCTACGCCGACGTGACCGGGCGGCCGCTGCACCTGGCCGGCTCGGCCCAGGCCCCGGCGCTCGGCTCGGCCATCCACGCGGCCGTCGCGGCCGGGGCCTACCCGGACGTGCCGGCGGCGGCCGCGGCGATGGGCCGCCGGGCCGCTCGGACCTACCAGCCCGACCCGGCCGCCACCGCCGTCTACGACCAGCTGTACGCCGAGTACCTGCTGCTCCACGACTACTTCGGCCGCGGCTCCAACGAGGTCATGCACCGGCTGCGCGCACTGCGTGACCAGGTGCTGCGGGACAAGGCAAGCGGAGGGCACTCATGACCCAGGCCGTGGACGAGGCGCGGGCGGCGGTCGCCGCCCTGCACTCCGAGCTGACCGGCAATGGCCTGGTCGCCTGGACGTCGGGCAACATCTCCGCCCGGGTCGCGGGCACCGGCCTGATGGTGATCAAGCCGAGCGGCGTGCGCTACGACGACCTGACCCCGGAGTCGATGGTGGTCTGCGACCTGGACGGCAACCGGGTGGCCGGGGACCTGTCCCCGTCCAGCGACACGGCCTCGCACGCCTATATCTACCGGCACATGCCGGAGGTCGGCGGCGTGGTGCACACCCACTCCCGGTACGCGACCGCCTGGGCGGCCCGCGGCGAGCCGATCC
>Ga0335072_10005490_pt1 | contig 18691 bp, 16 predicted proteins | sample Lox_Sample_21_FD_206725 | JGI IMG/M metagenome (GOLD analysis project Ga0335072, IMG submission 206725) | Soil microbial communities from Loxahatchee National Wildlife Refuge, Florida, United States - Lox_Sample_2.1 | ecosystem: Environmental > Terrestrial > Soil > Wetlands | place: USA... | reverse complement strand
GGATATTTCAACCGCGTTGAATTGTCGGGTGCTCCGCCACTGCTGATGCTGGTCGCGCCCGTTCTGCGGATTCATCCGGCGAATGAGACGGTGCTTCGTTTCCTGAAGCCGGAAGTGGATTGGACGCTGGTGGCCCTGGACGAGCACTGGCGGCAGCGGCGGAGAGTTATTTTTCGGAAGAGAAGCGAGACAATATAACGTCCGTTTAACCAGTTATAGCGAATCACCTTGGAGTTTGCCCGCCTCCCAGATGATAGCTGACTGCGATGCTTGAGTTCATAACATCAAGGCCGGGGTTATAACTGGTGATATAAGCATTTGAAAAATGGTAGTCGCCGAAGAGGCCGACGCGCATGTCCCATCGCTCGGAGATTCGGGTGTAGAAACCGATCGATTCCCCCAGGCTGAAGTCGTAGTAGCTGGCGTCGGGAGACAGCGCTTTCTGCGTGAAACCGACAGCGCCGCCTTTTACCGTGAAGTAGGGCTTGAAAGTCTTATTGCTGCGCCATTGCATCCGCAGACCGATCGGAGAGAATCCAATGCCGGGGACGAGCACGTTGTCCTTGCTTTCACGGTGTCCCCAGCGATCAATGACACGGGGTTGCTGGAGCAGGACGACCGGCAGAAATTCCGCAACGTAGTCCATCTGCGCGCCGAGAAAATAGCCCCAGGAATTGCGGTCGTATTCAAAACCTGCTGTGTATAGCGCTTCAGATTCTCCTGCGGCGAAGATCTGCCAGTTGCCGTAAGAGACGAAGCCCTCGATGGCAATTTCACGCGCAGGTTTGACCCGGTGGGATGTGGGCTGTGGCCGGGTAACGCCCGCCACAGCATGGGTGCTCGAAGCATCGCTGGAGCCAGTGCTGTCAGACGCATCAAAAGCGGAGCTGGTGAGTTGAGCAACAGACGGGTCTTCCGGCAAAGAAGTGGATGGATCGGAGGGACCTGCAGACTGTTCTGTTTTTGTGGGTTCAGCCGGGTTCGTCTCCTGTGCCTGGACCACGCAACGCCCCGCCAGGCTGAGTGAAGCAAGTAAAAGTACGGCGAGCATTCGATTGTTCGGCATTGACCACCATCCTCGTAGCAAATGTTTTGTCAAATTGGTTGTGGCTCGCTCAGAAATCCCAGCGCACTCCGGCGACCGGAAAGGCGGGCATCTGCACGATCTCCTGGATTGGCAATCCGGCAACGTCGCCGCTGCAGCCTCTACGCAGCTCGCATCGGGGCAGCCACACATAACCTAGAAAGTTTCTGCGGTCGAAAATGTTCTGCAGGCCGACGTAGAGGTTCACCAGGCCGGAGCGCGTGTAGTAGTTGTGGTCGAGCGAAAGGTCCATCCGGTTATACGCGGGCCCGCGCACCCCGTTCACGCGGCTCAAATCATAGATGCCCCGGTCCTGAGCCAATGAGAGAGGAATGTCGAATGGCGTATAGGGACGCCCCGTGGTATAGCTGTCGCGCACCGAGAGCGTATTCGAGCGCGGCAGACGGAAGGTTAGCATGGCATTGCCAACCAGGGGGAAATCGTAATTCCCCGGGCGCAGGATGCCGTCGGCCGCTCGATAGAGCACGCGGGAGTATGTGACCGAGGCGATCGCGGACATGCGGTTCGTCAGGCGCCCGCGCAGGAACCATTCCAGCCCGGTCGCGTGGCCCGTTCCTCCGGTCTTCAGCGGCAGCCAGACAAACTGTTCGCCCGGCGTGTAGATCATGTTGGCCAGCATCAGGCTGGGATATTCGGTGCTGACCGCCTCATCGGAATAATTCTTGCGGTAAGCGTCCAGGCTCACCGTGAACGAATCTGTCCGCCAGAGATCCACGCCGGCTGAGAATTGCTCGGCCCGGACGGGCGGCAGGTCGCGGTTCTGCGGGTAGCTGAGCAGATCGATATACGGGACCAGCTGCGCTGAGCGGCGATAAGACGCACGCACTCCCTGGTGGTTGCTCAGCCGGAATGCCATGCCCGCGCGCGGCTCCCACGCATGGGACGACGTCAGCCCGAATGTCTCCACGCGCAGTCCCGCCGACGCGGTCCATCGGTCACCGACGTTTCCGGTCACCTCGGCATAACTGCCGGTCTGCCATGTTGTCGGGCTTTCGTTGAAGTTGACGGCATCGCTCCACGTCGGGTCAGGATTGAACGGAGACTGGGTGCCGATCGGCTGGCTGACATCATAGTCCAGCTGCACCAGTCGACCCATGGAACCCACGGATAACAGCCAGTGATGGAGATCGTGCTGCAGGTTATAGCCAAAGGAGGACAGCCGGTCGTGGGTGTCTTCGCTGTAGAGGGGAGCGGTGGTCGGCGGCGTGCAATGCCCGGAGCCGACCCCCGGCGGATAGGTTCCGTCGACCAGCTGTGTCTGCTGGCTGACGTTCCGATTCTGCAAGGCAAAACTCACCTTGACCTCGGACACGGTATCCGGGCCATGCGTATGCTGCCAGATCATGCCGCTCGTCGACTGCAACCCGTCGTACTGGGTGTCGATGTCAAGCGTCTCCAGGGGGTCTCCCGCGCAGGGGCTCACCGTAATCGAATCGCCGCCATTCAGGCTCAGCAAAGAAACGCGATCGTTCTTTGTCGGGGACCACTCCATGCGTGCCATGCCGTTGGTGTAGATCGGCACGCCATCCAGTCCTGCGTCGTTGGTCGCCAGGTTCAAAAGGCTTCGGTCGATGGCAAGGAGCGTGTTCATATTGGCCCCCATCGGGCTTTCCCAGAAAGCCCCCAAACCTGCGATCCCCAGGTTGACTTCGCCGGTGCGCACCGATTCGCCCTGGTCCCGCGTATGAATCTCGATCAGCGACGAGAGCCGGCTCGAATACTTTGAGTCATAGTCTCCCGGCTGCAGATCTACTTTGCTGATCGTGCTGGTGTTGATCATCGGCGTGAAGCCGCTCGTGGTACCCGCAACTGCAAAGTGGTTGATGTTCGGCACCTCGATGCCATCCACCACGTACAGATTTTCCGAGGGATGGCCGCCTCTCACCAGCAGGTCGTTGAACGAGTCTGAATTCGCCACTACGCCCGGCATCAGCAGCAGGTAACGGCTGAAGTCGCCGAAGGTCCCTGCCGAGGATTGTATGTCCGCGCGAACTCCCTGGCGCACGGGCGATATCTGGTTGGCGAGATCATCGGCGCGCACTTCGATCGTGCTTTCCACGTGACCGAAGGGATTGGATTGCGGCGTCCCAGGCGGGCCGGTCAGTGCCGATGCAGGTCTTTCGTCCCGCTGCTGGGTGGACGAACTGGTGCCTGTCGCTTGCTTGTCCTGTTTCTTGTCCTGCGCGATTCCGGGTGAAGTGCACGCACCGCAGAAAAGCGCATAAAAAATGACCCAAAAGAGGAACCGTTCGCTTCGGGGGAAGAAGCGCATGGTGAACCCTTTCCGCACAACCAACACTGGGGCTTAAGAATTGCGTCAATTCACAAGTAGTTATGTTTTTGTCTTATGTCTGTTTCGGGGGCAAGAAGATCTCTGATCTGAGCCTCTTTGCCGTAACGCCGTTGAGTGAATGGCGTCTGCATAAACTATGTGGCGTACAACCGCGTTCGAAAGTGCCTGGGAAGCCCGGTTGCAGGAAGTGTAACCTCAAACGCTGCCGCCTTCAACCATTTTCAGTTGCCTGATTATTTCCTGCTTAAAGATCAACATGATACGTCGATAAGTCCGGCCCTTTTGATAAAAGATAGATTCCGCAAGCTACTTAGCAATAATGTCAATAAGCTACTAAGTTGCCCTCAGAGTAACGTATCGCTGCACGAATCTAACTCTTTTCCTCGCTGTGCTCCCGCAAAACCAGATGACCTTTGTAACGGACGCGCTCGCAAACATTGTCGATGCACTGAAGTCTATGCACTGAAAATGATTTCGCATCGATTGCCCAATCCACAGGCTGCCGAGATTTTTAAACGATGTGTGAATCGAGACTGAATGGCTACGAAACGACGGCGAGCTGCGGCTCAAAGAACCGCTCCACCACATCCAGAATCGCCTCGCCCGTTTTCGACTCGTAGATGGATTTCCGCAGCGCAGCGCCGCCGGGAACGCCATGCGTGAACCACGACGCGAACTGCTTCATCTTGCCCTGCGCTTCCGGATTGCCTTCGTCGAGCAGCATCTGGAAGTAGGTGCGGATCATGCGATAGCGGTCGAAGTCGGTCGGCTCGTCGTAGCGGCCCGTGGCCGTGTACTGCGCGATCTGGCGGAAGATCCACGGATTGGCAGGCGCGGCGCGGCCAATCATGACTGCGTCGCAGTTTGTTTTTGCGACGAGGGCGCAGGCATCTTCCGGCGTACGCACGTCGCCGTTGCCGATGACCGGGATGCTGACCGCGTCTTTCACTTCTGCAATGTGATGCCACCGCGCCTGTCCCGAGTAGCCCTGCTCCCGCGTGCGCGCGTGCAGTGCGATGGCCTGCAGGCCGCTTTCCTGAGCCAGCCTGGCAAGCTCGACGCAAATGATGTGGTTGTCATTCCAGCCGAGACGGAACTTGACGGTGAATGGAATCGACACGGCGGCGCGGACCGTCCTGAAGATATTTGCAATCAGCGGAAGGTCGCGGAGCAACCCGCTGCCTCCGTTGCAGGCAACGACGCGTTTGGCCGGGCAGCCGAGGTTCAGGTCGACCATGTCGAAGCCGGTCTGCTCGACGATGCGGGCAGCATCGGCCAGAGTCGCCGGGTTCGAGCCGAAGAGCTGCGCTGAGATTGGGTGCTCGTCTTCGTAGAAGGTCAGGTAGCGTTTGCGCTTCGATTCGCGCATGCGCGAGAGGCCGTCCGCCGAGGTGAACTCGGTCATGATAAGGCCGCAGCCCGACTGCTGGTTGCTGATGGCTGCGTCTACGGATGCACTCTCATCTGCGCTGGCCGAAAACACACTGGCGTTGCGGATGAAGCGGCGAAAAACCGTGTCGGTGACTCCGGCCATGGGCGCGAGCACCGTTGCCGGTGCGACCGTCACGTTGCCGATCCGGACAGCCGCAGGAACGCGCACGCCCTGCGGCATGGCGTGTTCCTGCGGGTTGTCCCAGTGCTTCTTCATCGGACTGGATCACTCTGCCAACATAGCAAAGCCTCCGTCTGGCGGAGGCTTTTGCTTGAGGAACCGAAGGCTCCGTTACTTGGCAGCCGTCTCCGCTTTCGCGTACTTGCGGCGGAAGCGCTCGACACGGCCTGCAGTATCGACCAACTTCTGCTTGCCGGTGAAGAACGGGTGGCAAGCGGAGCAGATTTCGACGTGGATATCGCCCTTGTGGGTCGAACGGGTGACGAAGTTGTTGCCGCACGCGCACACAACGCGGATTTCGTCATAGTTTGGATGAATCCCCTGCTTTGGCATGACTCTATAAAACCTTTCCCTGCAATCCTCTTATTTTAAGCGGATTTTGCCGGACTGGCAATCGGCAAGCGCAGACAAGCACCAGTTTCTGGAATATCACCTGCGAACTGTTTTGGTGCTTCGCGATCTTGGATGTTTTCTTCAGTCGAATTGATTCACGCTGATCCTCGACTTCCTGCTGTCGCTGTGATTTATTGGCGTGCATGAGAAACATCGCGCTCCCCGCTGCCTTATTTGTCGTAATGCTTTCCGCGAACGTCACGGCACAAACCACAGCCGCCACCGCTCCGCAGTCCAATGCCAGCTACATTGATGCGCAGGGCACGGCGCATGTATCACGCATTGTGCCGGTGCCGAAGACCATCAGCCCGGAGGCGCAAAAGAGCCTTGCGCAGCCTGAATCGGATGCCCCGGTAGCGGAATCGCTGGCTGACCGCCGGGCCAAGACCGATGCCTGGCAGGCGAAAGCGGGCGAGGCTTATCGGCAGGACTATCCGGCGACGGTTACGTCAGGGATGATCGGCGGCGTGCCGGTGCGGATTATTACTCCACCGGTGATTGGAGTGGGCAAGGAAGACCATGTGCTGGTGAATTTTCACGGCGGCGGCTTCAACTCGGATTCGGGCTCGCTGACCGAGACAATTCCAATTGCGAACCTTACGCAGACGAAGGTGATAGCGGTGCTTTACCGCCTCGCGCCGGAGCATCCGTTTCCCGCATCGGTCGAGGACACGGTTGCAGTCTACAAAGAGCTGCTGAAAACGTATAAGCCGCGCAATATCGCGTTGTATGGGACTTCGGCGGGCGCGATCCTGACGGCGGAGACGGCGGTGAAGATCAAGCAACTTGGGCTGCCGATGCCTGGGGCTCTGGGCATTTTCTCCGGCATGGGTGATTTTTCCCAGCCGGGAGACTCTGAGGCGATCTACTCGCTGCGTGGGTTGTCTGGCTATCTGCAGCCGCCGGTTCCGGGCGTGCAAGACCCGGAATATGTTGGCACAACCAACGCAAAAGACCCGGTGCTGTCTCCCTTGTATGCCGATTTGCGGGGAATGCCTCCCACGCTTTTCGTTACCAGCGGACGCGATCTGCTGCTGAGCGGGACGACGATTTTGCACCGGGCCTTTCTAAGAGCTGGAGCCGATGCGCATCTCGTGGTTTTTGAGGCTTTGCCGCATGCATTCTGGAATAACGTCGATCTGCCTGAATCACGCGAGGCCGATGAGATCATGGCGCACTTTTTCGATACGCATGTGGGGAGGTGATTCCTGATAATTCCTGGCGCAGCGCTTAGTAGATCGCGCTCAAGGCCTGGTGGTGTGGCTGCCGGCGATATAGACTATATATGAAATTGTGTGGCTCTACGTCAGATCTATCTAACAGAAGATCTATAGTAAGCTCCGATTTCAGCAGGATAAACTCCCCTCGATTCGATTTGGTCTAAAAGACATTGCTGGGAGCATCCATGCGCCATCGACCGTTCGGTTTCAGAATCCCCATCATCACACTCATCTTTGTTTTGGCCGGGGTTGTGGCCGGCATAGTTTTTGCCGCCAGTAACCGGCCTAAAGGCTCCGTGGATCTAAAGACGGAGACGGCAAACGGCCAACTGATCTGGGACAAGACGGCGGCAGCCAAATACCTGGATAACCGCGAGGTCTGGTGGCAGGGCTGGCCTCCGGCGCAAAAAGATCATGAGACGGTGTGCATTTCCTGCCATACCAATGTGCCCTACGCCCTTGCCCGGCCGGCACTGCGCGATCCGCTAGGTGAACAGAAGCCCTCTGAACCGGAGCGCGTGATGCTGGACAGCATTATCAGGCGGGTCAACCTGGGCGATCAGGCCGAGCCTTTCTATAGCGACGTCAAGAACGGACCGGGCAAAAGCCGGGAGGCGCGGGATACGGAATACGTCTTCAACGCGCTCATTCTCGCCCGGTATGACGCGCAACAAGGGCATTTGCAGGGCGTTACCCGCAAAGCTTTTGAGAATATGTGGGCCTTACAGGAGCAGACGGGAGCCAAGGCCGGCGCGTGGATATGGCAGAACTTCCACTTTTCGCCCTGGGAGGGCGATGAATCAGAGTATTTCGGCGCAACCATGGCGGCCCTTGCGGTGGGGATTGCGCCCGACGATTATCGCAATGACCCTGAAATTCAGGGGAATCTGACCTTGTTGCGCGGCTATCTGCGCCGCGAAGCACCGCAGCAGCCGCTGGTCAACCGCATTCTTCTGCTGTGGGCTTCAACCCGGCTGCCGGGCCTGATGACAGACCCCGAGCGCGCTGCTCTTAAAATGCAAATCTATAGCAAACAGCAAGCCGACGGCGGCTGGAGCCTGACTACGCTAGGAACCTGGAAGCGCCACGACGATACGCCGTTTGATTCGCGTAGTGATGGTTATGCCACTGGCCTTACCGTGCTGGCGCTGGAATCGAGTGGCCTGGGCAAGAACAGTCCCGAGCTAAAGCGGGGGGTGGATTGGCTGGTCGCGAACCAGAACAAGACCGATGGACAGTGGTCCGCCTATTCGCTGAACACGCAGCGCGATCCTTCCTCGGATATCGGACGATTCATGAGCGACGCCGCCACTGCGTTTTCTGTGCTCGCGCTGGAGAACAACCGCCAGACTCAGTGACCCTTTGCCTTGCCGGATATGCACACCCCCCGTACTGCGATATTTGCGATACTAGGCAAAAGCCATGAGTGAAGTTTGCCCAAGGTGTGATGGCATGGGGATGCGCGTCTTCCAGCGTGCCGATGGGAGTCAAGCCGCAGAAGTCTGCGACTGCCGGCACGAGCAGCGTGTTGCCCGGCTCTTGATGCGGGCGGGGATTCCGCGGCGCTATGAGCATTGCTCGCTGGACAGCTACGAATCGAACTTTCCCGGCGCCGACCGTTCTCTAGGCGCGGCGGCCTTGATGGCTCGCCGCTTTGTCGACCGCTATCCGGCCGATACCGATGGACGTGGTTTGATGATGACCGGCTCAATCGGGGTGGGAAAGACGCATCTGGCGGTGGGTATTCTGCAGGCACTCATTTTGGAAAAGGGCGTGCATGGGCTCTTTTGTGATTACCGCGAGCTGCTCAAGGAAATCCAGAACTCTTACAATCCGCAAGTGGCCACGACCGAATTGGAGATTTTGCGTCCGGTCTTCGAGGCGGAAGTGCTGGTGATGGACGAACTGGGCGCAGCCAAACCCACGGACTGGGTATGGGACACGGTCGCGCACATCCTGAATACGCGCTACAACGACAAACGCACGACCATTATCACGACCAATTACGCAGACCAGCCTCCGGGCGGCTCCGGTACAGCAAGTCGCGCCATACGCGAAGAGACGCTGGGAGATCGCATCGGGGAACGCATGCGTTCAAGGCTTGCAGAAATGTGTGTTGTGGTGGAAATGAGCGGGAATGATTTTCGCCGCGGCGTGCGCAAGGCTAGGTTTGCGTAGCTTGATTTATTCTCTTAAACCGCAGCCGTTAATAGCAGGAGCAGAGCGGCCGCGACTGTTGCCGCCTGATAGACATAATCCGCCGCGGCTTTCTTACGCTGCGCTGGTTCTGCCTTGAGCTCTGCCCGCGAAGTGATTATGTTCGGGGTGTGTTCCATTTTCGGCCTCAAAAAATCGGGGTGTTTTCACTGCGTTGATATTGTGTTTCTAACTGGAGTTGCGTATCGACTGCTCGAGCCGATGCATCACCTACCCGATTTAGACACATTCTGCGCCTGATTGATGCGGCTTGAGCAAAATCTTTTGCCGGCTGAGTGTCATTTCGGTTACGGGGTTGTTCCGGGGCTCGGCGTCACTGGTTCAGGTTCTCGATGTAGAATCCACCTGATGGCAGCCGATCAACAAAATGCTCCGGATTTTCTCTCCCAACAGGCTGCCGAGAAGGAAAGCCGTTCTTATCTGCCGTGGATCATTGCGGGCACTGTGGTTGTCTTGGGCATCGCGCTGCTGGTGATCTTTGGCGGTAAGCAGACGCTCCCTTCGAATCCGGGTGGAGCGGGGCTGGCGCCGGCTGACCCCTATGCGACCAATTTGCCGATCACCAATCTGAAGATGAGCGAAGCCAGCAACTTTGCCGGCGGTAAGGTGACCTATGTGGATGGTCACATCGCCAACAATGGCAGCAAAACGATCACCGATATAACGGTGCAGGTGGCCTTTCGCGACTTCGGGAATCTGCTGGTGCAGAAAGAAACGATGCAGCTGATGCTCATCCGTATGCGCGAGCCATATGTCGACACGGAGCCCGTGGCTGCTGACCCGATCAAGCCAGGCGAGCAGCGCGATTTCCGACTGGTTCTGGACCAGGTAGCAAGGGACTGGAACGGGCAGTATCCCGAAGTGCGTGTTATCCGGGTCGTCGGTAAGTAATTTTGCCCGGCTCCTACCGCGCAAATTTTTCCCGCTTCAAGCGAAAACTGCTCTCCTGACACGACCAAAAAGATGCGCAAGGACCGCATACCCCGCCTAATGGTGCCTGGCATATAGCCATATAAGCTATTGATAAATAATGGACGTCCAGGTTTTCCTTGCCGAGCTGGAAGAGTTTGGCATCCCAACTGCACATTTATCTGGCATACAGGACGCAGCGCAGCATCCGGAGTGTGTTCTAGCGAGTAGTTACGAAGGAATACAAAACGATGATGAGGAAAATGACCCCCAAAAATCCCGATCTTCGCATAATTGCTACGGCAGTTCTGGCAGCGAGCCTGGGAATTCCGGCATTTGCGCAGTCCAGCACAGCAAATCAAGCCTCCTCCCCCTCCCCCAACGCACAAGTGCAGACTGGAGCCTCGGCGAGCGGCACTTCGAATATGAACCCGAATGACAGCAGCACCTATGCAACCGGACAGCCGCTGTCAACAAAGTCCAATGAAGGCTTCTGGGGGCACATGAACCCGTTCGCTCGCAAGAAGTGGGTGAAACGGCAGCTGGATCCGGTGAAGGACCGACTGAACGAACTCGATCAGCTGACGGCCAAGAACGCCAATGATATTAAGGATGTAGATGCGCGGGCGCAGGCCGGCATCCATCAGGCGCAGAGCACGGCCGACCAGGCCAATCAAACCGCGCAGAGCGCCAATAGCACAGCTACCCAGGCCCAGTCGCTGGCCCAGCAGGCGAGCTATCAAACCACCAAGCTGAATACCACAGTCGCCGGGCTTGATCAGTATCAAAAGGTCAGCGATATGGAGATTCGCTTCCGCCCCGGGCAGACTGTTCTGAACGCAAGAGCTAAGGATGCGCTTGACCAGGTTGCATCGCAGCTTCAGGGGCAAAAGGGTTACATCGTAGAAGTCGAAGGGTATTCACGGGCACGCGGCCAGGCAGGTATTCAGAGCTCGCAGCACATGGCCGATGCGGTTGTCCGTTACCTTGTCACCGAACATCAGATTCCGGTCTATCGCATTCACCAGGTTGCGATGGGCAACGCCAGGATTGAAAGCGCAGACGGCACATCGACCAGCGGTAGTGTGGTTCGGGTGTCAACGATGGAAAACAGTTTAGCGGCCTTGAACTCGACATCTTCGAATGCGGGTTCACCGATTGGTGCGACGCAGCAGTCTTCCGCGCAGCCCTCCCCTCAGGGTGCTGCGTCGCATCCAGCGGCACAACCACAACCATAACGAAAAAGGTCCGCAACCAAGCTCTCACACAACGAGAGAACCAAGGCAGATTGGCCCCTCCCCCGAGGGGCCCTTTTTTTTGCTCAGAAACCAGAAAAATTCCGGGGAGTTTTATGGTTGAGGCTGAGTTGAGCCAGAGGAAGTGACGCCCGAAGAAGGTGCGGCAGGTTTCTTCTTATGCCTCGTGGTCGAGGTTGGTGTTGCTGGACCATCATTTACGATGATTGTTTTGGGTGGAGCAACAGTGCGGGCTGCAGCAGCCTGTTGCATAGCAGTTCGTAGCTTTACCACTTCCGCTTCATTGCTTTTTGAGGTACTCAGGATTGCATTGCCCAGATCGCCGCGCGCCGATTCGAGCTTGGCAAGGGCGCTCTCGATGCTGGCGGCTTCGTTCTGAGGGGCAGCCAGGTCTGCTGTTTGCGAGACGCGCAGAAGCACGTCATACAGCGCGTCAATATTGCGGTAAACCGGAAACACTGCAGAAACCGATGCGGGGGTTGCATCCGCTGCTGCGAGCAGGCCCGGCAATGTGCCATTCAGATCCCGCTGGATCGAATCGACATTCTGCTGCGCGGCTGCGCGCACCTCCCCAGGCGCCTTCCAGCGGGATATGTTCAGCTCTACAATCGTCTGGCTTACCTCGGAGAGGGCTGGGTGCAGCAGGTCAGAGGGCTTCAAGGATGCCTGAGCGGCGGACGCCGCCTGACTTGGTGCAGGCGTGCTGGTGATAGCGGCCTGACAGAAACAGATCGGCGCTGTAAGGGAAAGCGCAATCGAGACAGTGCTCGAGAAGCGCCCCGTGGAACCTAACTTCATAAAACGCATATAGAGGTTCCCGATGCAAGATAATGGCCAAATGGTTGTAGGGAAACCAGAATAAACGGATTCCTATTCAGTTGACTCTCATTTTTCCGCAATGCAGGTTTGACGAAATCTGAACCGTCAAAGAAAATGATATATAGCATTCCTTAAGTGGGCCTGTGGCGCAGCTGGGAGCGCGCTTCCATGGCATGGAAGAGGTCGTCGGTTCGATCCCGACCAGGTCCACCAATAAACCCTTCAAAATAAGCAATTTAGTGTGGTATACCCTTATCGGGTATCCCAAGTTTTGGTAGCATTTGGTAGCAAATTCCAAAACTTTGCTACAAAGTAGCTGCCAAAGCGTCTTGCATCGCGACTGTTTTCGGAGCGCTCATCGGACTTTTTTTCGCCGCCATTCGCTCCCTGGATTTCAGCGACGCTTGCGCTCGCTGATCTGTTGTCCATGCCTTCACTCTCCGAGGGGATCAAACCTTGCGATTCGGATGTACGTCGCTCATTGACCAGGTGCTCTTTCACACGTGTTGCCAACTGCACAAAGAGATCTTGCCACATTGCTCAATCCTTCCTACGCACGGGGATATGCCGCAACTTGAAGAGGAACTTGTCAGCGGAGAGATCGACGCAGCCGTCGTCACACTTCCTGTCAGTCATCCACTGCTTTCTGTTGAAGTAATCCGGCGTGACCGTCTGGTAGTCTGCCTGCGCCGCGACCATCCGCTTGCTTCGAAGGCCGCTTTCAACCAAGCGATCTACGGGGAAATCTGACGATTCTCTATCACCCGGAACGTCACTTTGACGCACATCAACGCGCTCGTGAATGCCTGAGAGAGATTGGTAAGACGTGGAGAACTATTCCAGGGCGAGCCATCCAACCGAGCTCAGGGAACTGGTCAAGCAAGGCTATGGGTTTGCCTTGATCCGCGAAGGATCAAAGATCGATGTCGAACTCACCACACGGCCTGTCGCCGGCGTGAATTGGATGGTCAGCATTGCGATCATGTACAACCGGCAACGGCATCCGAAAACTATTCCCGTGTTGGTCCGCCATCTCAGAAGACATCTCGCAGCTTCAGGCAACGGAAGCAAGTTGCCGACGGTTGTATATTCCGCACAATCCGCGGTCGGAGCCAGGAAGCGACCGCCGCGCTCAGAGCCAAAGATAGCTGCCCAGATGTCCCTGTTGGGTTAGGGGACTAAATTCGGAAGACACTGAAATTGGATCTCTGAGGTGACTCCGTGACCGCATTGACGGTTCGGCACCAATCCAGATGTATTGCTTACGAGAAGGGCGTTTGCCGGTACCGAACCAGCAAGTGTTTACTTCTATAACTGACGAGTGGACGACAAACCTCCCAAAACCCTATCAATGCGTGACTCGGACCGTGTTAGCAACAGTTGAGAGTTCAAGTTGCGGAAGGTTCCTGGACCCTAGCCGCGGCTTTCGTTCACAGATCCATGTACCTTGACGCCGTGCGACGCGTGTGCTACCGTGCGTATCTATCGCTCTATAATACGGGTTGACCATTCAAAAAAAGCGTCGACCGCCCCCCAAAAAAAGTCGGCCGCTCAAAAAAGGCGACGACCACTCTAAAAAGCAACGACCGGCCCCAAAAAGCAAATGACATGCTCGGGAGGTCGAGGTGATACGCAGGTGGTCCGTTCTCGTCGTGTCGCTCACCTTCGCCGCGGCTCTAGCCCTCGGCGCATTCGCCCAGACTTCCGTCGACTCGATTTCCGACGACTGGATCACGATCAACAAGGATTATTCCAGTCAGCGCTATGTGGATCTCGACCAGATCACTCCCGCGAATGTCGGCAGTCTCAACGAAGTCTGCGAGATTAGGCTCAACGAGCCGGTCCCGTTCAGCACCGGGATCCTGAAGGTCGGCCGCACACTCTACGTCAGTACCGCCCGCTCCACGGTCGCCTTCGACGCCGCGACTTGTGCCGAGAGCTGGAAATATACGGTCCAGTTCATAACCCGCACGGTCAGCTACAACAATCGCGGCTCCGCCTATCTCGCCGGCAAGATCTTCCGCGGCTCGCCTGATGGTCAGTTGATCGCGCTCAATGCTACAACCGGCGCGAAGCTGTGGAGTGTGACGGCAGCGGACACCAGCAAACTTGAAACATTGGTTTCAGCGCCGATCGCCTGGCAGGGCAAGGTGTTTATCGGCATTGCCATCGGCTCTCTCCCGATCGCCGGACGGCTGATGGCCTTTGATGAGAACACGGGCAAGCTGTTGTGGACCTTCCAGCTGACGGGAGCTGCGAATATCTTCCAGGGCGGCGGGTTCTGGAACAGCTATTCGCTCGATCCCAATACCGGGGAAGTTTTCGCGCCAGTCGGCAACCCGCATCCGACCTTCAATCGTGATCTCCTTCCAAACGACTCTGTGAACACCCAATACAGCGATTCTGTCCTTGCGATGAACGCCGCGACCGGAACCCTGGACTGGAACATCCAACTGGTGCCGGAAGACGACCACGACTGGGACGTTGCGGTGCCGCCGACCCTGTACGACAGCGCCAGCGGCACGAAGATGTTCGCCGTTACGGGCAAGGGCGGTCGCGTCTACGGGGTCGACCGTACGAGCCATCTCAAGATGTTCGATACGCCGGCCACGACCATGTTGAACGATCAGGCGCCGCTGACCGGCAACTGGCAGTATGTCTGTCCCGGCGTACAAGGCGGCGCGCAGTTCTACGGCCCGGCTTACGACCCACAGACCGGAATGCTTTATACCGGACAGAATGATCATTGCACCTGGTACATCAAGGGAGCGCAGTTCAATGCCGGCCCTTTCGGATTGGGCGGTTATGCTGTCAAGGACTGGGCGGCGGCGGCAAAGCTGCAGGCGCCGCGCGGCTGGATCACCGCGCTCGACGGCCAGACCGGGGTGGTGCGCTGGAAATACCAGGCCGAATCGCAGGTGCAGGCCGGCATGGTGCCGACAAAGAGCGGCCTGCTCTTCGCCGGCGACACGCACGGCAATCTGCTGATCTTTAACGCCGCGAACGGCACGCTGATCAAAAGCATCAACACCGGCGGCGCGCTGAACAGCGGGCTCATCAGCTATTCGGTCGACGGCGTGCAATATGTCGCCGCCAATGTCGGCGGTCCCACGCAGAACCCGAGCGCGGTCGCCGGGCAGTTGCGGGTAGTGATCTATAGCATCCTCGCCACGGGCCCGCCCGCAGTCGTAACACTACCGCGCCTGAATCTGTCGCCGCCTCCGGGCATCACCCCGGAGCATGCGATCTATGGCCAGGCCTGCGAGGTGTGCCACCTCGGCGAGCCCCAGGGCTTCAATGTGGCGCAGATCACGCGGCAGAGCCAGCTCGCCGACCCGGCGCTGCTGAAGAAGTTCCTTGCGACTGTGCCGCCGCCGATGCCGCGCCTCTATCCCGATTTTGTCAACGACAATGATGTCGAGATGATCGCCAAGTACCTCCGGGAGAATATCTTCAAATGCGGTCCCGCGCAGCCGCAAAGCTGCCTGCCGCCGCCGACACCGACGAGTGGCGGCACACCGTCGTGGCAGATTATCTACTCCGATCTGACCTCCCCGCGGTGCATCAATTGTCACCCGGTGGCAAGTCCCAATCTGTACAAGTACCCGCGAACCACGGATGGTTCCGGCTACGAGCAGGATTATCCGCGCCAGGACGACGACCGGCACCCGCATTACTTCGGCGTCTTGCGCGGTGACACAATGCCCTTCAATACGCTCGAGGGAACCGGCACTGTTGATGTGGGCATAGGAGCGCCGTTCGAGCGGTGCGATTCCTGCCACGGAGCCAATAACGATCCGGTGACCGGCATTCCTGGCACCCACAAGGACGAGACTCCGACTCAGACGTTCTGGTTCATGGCGCCGGCCAAGATGGCCTGGGAGTCCGCGCCCGGCATCCCGCTCACGGGTCCCGAGCTATGCTACAGCCTTTTGCAAAAAAGCCTTAACGGCAACCGGGCCCCGGCGGACCTGCTGGCCCACATACAAAACGAGCCGCTCGTGAACTGGGCCTTCAATCCCGGCACAAATCCGAATGGGGAGGCGAGGACGACCCCGCCCTACAGCCACGACCAGCTAATCGCCGCCTTCACGGAATGGATCGCGGAGGGCACGCCCTGCCCGGGAATAGTGCCGACAATGAGCTTCACGGTACCGAACCAGACTTACGGCGCGGCTCCCTTCACTGTAAACGCCACGTCAAACTCCACCGGAGCGATCACCTACTCGGTGGACAGCGGACCGGCCACGATCTCCGGTAATACTGTTACTCTCACCGGGATTGGAATCGTCGTGCTGCAGGCCAGCCAGGCGGCGGCTGGCGACTATGCTGCGGGCAGCATCCAGACCAGCTTCACGGTCACCGGCGAGGCGCCATCCTTCACTCTCACCGCCAGCCCGCCAGTCGTGTCTCTGGCCCGGGGACAGACCGGGGTTGTAACTCTGACGGTCGCCGGCAACTCCACTTTCAGCGGCGCTGTTTCTCTCTCCGCTTCCGGTGGGCCGGCTGGCACGAACGTCACAGTAAACCCCGCTACTCTGACTTTGTCGGGCGGACAATCGGCAACGGCTTCGCTCGTGATCAGTACAGTCCAGCCAAAGACCGGCAAGCTGGATCCGCTGGGCTTCGGATCCGGCTTGCAGTTGGCGCTGGCCGGCGTCGGGCTTGGCCTGCTCATGCTGATTCCGCTGCGCAGGCGCAGCCTCATTCGCCTGCTGGTGGCTGCGGGAGCATTCGCGCTTTCCCTGGCCGCCATTGGCTCGATCTCCGGATGCGGCAGCAGCGGCTATGCCGTGGCCCCGCCCGGCATGGGCACGATTGTGGTTACCGCGAAGCCTTCGAATTCGTCGGTCCAGCCGCAAAGATTCGGCATTGTCGTCACTGTCAACTAATGAACGGGCTTCAGTCCTGCGATCTCCTGCGGGGCATCAATGAGCGCTAAAATCTCTAGTGCCGTATCAAATCTCCAACGCACTCACCGAGAACGGATCGTTAACGATATGTCGGCGAGTGACCGGCATCCCGTCAATTACTACTTGATCAATAGCTTACGGGCTGAAATGCAAGATTGCTCCCCTCAAGTCGGCCATTGTCATGGCATCTCATGGCCGTTCAGATCGAATCGAGCAGGATAGGTTCAAGGGACCGCGGACCGATGATGCAGGCTCACTGATCAGCGCGCTATATTCTCAGTTGGATCTGATCTGATTCGCCCAAACGAGGAACTCGGCGCACCCTCGAAGGGAGCAACGACAATGCCGGATTCAGAGAAAGATACAGCCGCAGCGGAGGTCGCGGAGCGCCGGGCAACTCTCGACCTCGCACTTTCGAACCAGCGAAAATATCCGGCGCAGGAATTCAGGGCCTTTGTGCAGACGGCGCGCCGCTACATCGCGATGACCAAGAACGACCCGATGATTCACAAGAGCGTAGCTCGAGCTGTGAATGGGCTGCGAGAATATCTGGCAGTCGAGAGGAAGCGAATCCCGGGGGATGTTCTTTTAGAGGCAGACAGGTTGGAGTGCTTGCTGTTTGCCGGTTACGATCCTTCATTCGAGGGCGATGAGCCCCCGGGATGTCTTCGACTTTCAACATCGTCAATTCCGCGCGGCGGAGACCGCAGCCCAGTAGAATCGCGAGCGTGGCGTAGTCGCGCTTTCCACGCAGACTGGCAACGTCCGCCGTCCGCAGAAGGCGCTTGCCTTGCTCCGCAGTAAGCCAATTGCCAACCGGGACACCCAGTCGCTTGGCGCCCTTCACGCGTCGAATCCCAGCAGCCAGATCGGCGCTCAAAAGACCGTAATCCGCAGCTTCGTATGCCAGCCTCCGGACTGCGGCGAGCCGCAGGTTAATGGTGGTTGATGCATTCAGCCAGATATACACTTGATAATATACCAACTAATCGGTATGCTATATTCCGACCAGATGGTACCTGACATGAAGATAGCCACAGCGAGACACGAGTCGAAAACCAGATTTCTGCAGGCTGCCCTTCAAGTGATTCGCGCAAAGGGATATACGGCCACGACGATAGAGGAGGTTTGCGAGACGGCAGGGCTGACGAAGGGAAGCTTCTTTCACCATTTTGACAGCAAGGAGGATCTGGCTCTGGCTGCGGCTGACTATTGGACGGAAGGCGCGGGCGCGCTGTTTGCCTCCTCGCCCTACCATGCGCGAGCCGACGCGCTGGAGCGGTTGTTGGCCTATGTGGACTTCCGTAAGGCGCTGCTGACGGGGGAATTAGCCGACTTTACCTGCCTGGCGGGGACGATGGTACAGGAGGTTTACCACACGCACCCGGCGATCCGCGAGGCGTGCGATCGGAGCATGTGCGGGCACGCGGAGACGCTGGAGCCCGATATCGATGAAGCGATGCGGAAATACGGGGTGACCGGCGAGTGGACGGCGCGGAGTCTGGCGCTGTACACGCAGGCGGTGCTCCAGGGATCGTTCATTTTGGCCAAGGCGAAGGGCGGGCCGGCGGTGGCTGGGGAGTGCCTCGATCACCTGCGGCGGTATATCGAGATGCTCTTTCAGCAAAAGGGAGTCACCGCTTAGTTGGACCTGCAAGTGGTCAACTTTGTTGATGGCACAATTCAAAGCTTTCTGGAGAGGGGAAATCGCATGCGAAATTCCGTAACGATCTTCGTTTTTGTACTCCTGGCCCTGGCAGTTCTGCCGGGAGGCATCCGACAGGCACGAGCGCAGGCGGATCCCTATCCAGCTATGGCGCCTCTCGATCAGTATCTGATCCCGGACGAGAATGCCGAGATCGCGCTGGCTCGGAGCGCGGCACCGGCTTCCATCTCGGACGACGCCACGGTGATGGTGCTCGGACGGCAGGGATACACGACCGCCGTGCAAGGC
>Ga0335072_10005489_pt1 | contig 18691 bp, 21 predicted proteins | sample Lox_Sample_21_FD_206725 | JGI IMG/M metagenome (GOLD analysis project Ga0335072, IMG submission 206725) | Soil microbial communities from Loxahatchee National Wildlife Refuge, Florida, United States - Lox_Sample_2.1 | ecosystem: Environmental > Terrestrial > Soil > Wetlands | place: USA... | reverse complement strand
ACGCCGTCCGTGTGGTTTGCGAAATGGGCCGCGCATCCACCTCCACACTGCAGCGCCGCCTCCGCATCGGGTACGGCCGCGCCGCCCACCTAATCGACATCATGGAGAAAGACGGCATCGTCGGGCCCCCTGACGGTACGCGTCCCCGCGAAGTCCTCAAAGGCAAAACCTGGATGAAGGAATTTGACGAATCGGCACAATGAAGATACGCCCGGGCGCTCTTATTGCCTGGCCTGCTTCTCATCTATCCGATGCGAGTCGCCCCAATGTCAGGCCGCGTTTTGCAAGACGTTTGGCGCGCGAATTGACACAATTGCGCCGCAGCCCCTACAATTTCTAAACACCACGTGCCAGGGTAGCTCATTGGTAGAGCGCCGCCCTGAAAAGGCGGGCGTAGCCAGTTCGATTCTGGCCCCTGGCACCATCCATGCTGCCAACCGCGAGCAGGTTCCAACTTCCTGATGCGACGTAGATTCGCCCTTCCGGCGTAAGTGTGATCTTCTCAACGTGTTTGGCGAGTTCCGCGCGAACCGTGACCGACTCGGCATTCAGAATCGATCGCAGATTGGCGAGGCGCTCCTCGACAAATCGGCGGGTGTTGCGGATCTGGACGGTCGCCGCGCTCCCCGAAGCTCGCGCTAGCTGCTCCCTGACGTCCCCCAGCCGGCCTTCTATTACCGCCAGGTCCGCCCGGATCGACGGAGAATAGCCGTCCGCCAGAGAGCGAGTGAGATTCGCGACTTTCCGCTCGAGATCCGCTTCACGTCGGCGGAATTCCGAAATTTCGCACGCGGGACGCTTCACCGCCTGACGCAGTTTTTCCTCGAACCGTTTTAGCGCGTACGCGACGACGTCGGGATGCAGAACCTGCGCTTGCAACCCGCCTAGAAGCTTCTCCTCAAGAACTCGCCGCGCAATCAGGAGGTTATTCGAGCACTGGCCGCGGCCGCGATGGTAGTGCAGTGAACAGCCGTACCGAACATCTTGCCGACCCGCCCAACACCCGGACACCACCGTGACGCTCGCTCCGCACAATGCGCACTTAAGCAGTCCAGAGAAGAGATACGGCGATCCCACGGCTCGCGCACGCAGAATTCCTGGACGCCGGGCCTCAAGACTATAGAGCTCGTTAACCAGAGCCATGCGCTTGCGGACACTGCCCCACAAATCGTCAGAGATGATTCGCTGCTCAGGGATCACTTTGCGCCGCCACTGGCTTTCTGGACACCGCTCGTATACGCGTTTTCCGGTTTTCGGTGAGCGCACTTTGTGAGTTTTTCCCCAAACGACCATGCCGCGGTACCGCTCGTTGTGGAGAATCGTGCGAACCGACGATGGGCACCAGCTCCTAGCGATTCTTCCTTTCTGCGGTTGAGGTGATTCCACTCCCTGACTGTTCAAGTCGACGACGATGCGTTTTAGCGAGCGGCCGCTTGCGTAACTCTCGAAGATGCTCCGCACAGTCGCAGCCTGATTTGGGTCCACTTCCAACTTAACCGCCTCGATCACTGGCCTGCCGTGACTGTCGCGCTCCGTCTTACTTTCGATCGGCACGCGCCGATATCCGAAAACACGGCCCCCGGTGTGGAGGCCTTCTAGAGCGCGTTGCTCGACACCGCGAAAGGTACGCTTCGCCAAATCTTTCAAATAGAGCGAATCGACGATTCCGTGCGTGGCGACCAGTATCTCCGCCTGCTCACTGTCGGTGTCGATACCCTGAGCGACGAACACAACTCGGATGCGCGCGAATTGGAGCTGCTCGAAGATGCGAAGTGAATCAGCCAGCTTGCGGCTCAGGCGACTTGTGTCGTCCACAAGAATTACATCGAAAGGGCGCGGCTTCTGTTGCGCCGCGTTCAGGAGTCGCTGCAAACCCGCGCGGTCGTCCGTCGCTCCGCTAAGGGCCTCGTCAGAATAGACGTGCTCGCCGAGAACGGTGAGTCCACCCCGGTCAGCGTATTCGCGACACTTTCTGATTTGTTGGTCGATGGTGAGACGGTTCTGCTTTTCGCTAGAGAAGCGTGCGTAGATGGCGCAGCGTGAGTTGTCGGTCACGGTCTCACTTTCCCCCAGTCGGTGCGGCCGTGGTGCTGTGAGAGTGTGCCCCACTGGATGCACCTCGCGCAAGTTCCTCGTGTTCGCCCATCTCGGCGAGATACTGTTTCACGAGAATCGGAACGATCGCGCGATCGATAAAATCCTTCAATTCCGGCGTGAGTGGTGACTCAGCGGCCGTCTTCTGCTTCATTTCGAGCTGGATTACTCTTGCCAACTACTTCCCCTTACGTCACGAAAACTCTTGATTCCTTGCACATAGAAACGCTCACTGAAACTTCTCGACTTAAGTCTCTCGCTAGGCGAACCCATTTCGTGACGCCATCAATGCACCACGCCCGGCGCCGGCACTGGCAGTTTCTCCAACGCTTGCTCTTGCTGAACGCGATCGAGATTGGCCACCCAAAAGCGGCGATGCAGATGCAGTTCGGTCGGCTCTGTTCGGACGAGACCTTCTCGCTCAAGGCGCTTCCGATGTTTTTTCGCTGTTGCCTCTGTCTCATCCAGAAAAACAGCGAGCCTAGCATCGCTGATCGGCGCCGCTTGATGCACCGACCACCACGCCCCGTCACCATGGTCAGAGTAGAGCGCCAGTAACAGAAGCAGCCAGATCGCGTCCCCGACCTGCTCTTTGAATTTTAGAAACTGCTCCACCGATCAGCTCCTCCCAGCCAGCTCCGATGACGGATATCGCGAGAGAACAATTCGCTTCTGCTCTTCCAGCTCTGCCCATCGTTCAGGCGAGACGATTACAAGCTGGATCGTTTCGGCTACTTTTTTCGCACGACTCCTTTGGAATTCGGCCACCTCGCGGGCCCAGGAAGAGACCTGATCGCAGTAGACACGCCCGCGGCGATGCAGTTCTTCCCAGGATGGCTGACTCGAGAGCCATCGTTCGCGCGCGACTTGTTCCTCTTCCACCGTTCGGACATGCCTTACCTCGCCAAGCTGCACCCAGATTTCCCCGACAGTCGGGATGCAATTGAAAGCGTGGACGCGCAACACCTCGCGAAATGCGCGTTCCAGAAGAGCTGACTCGACGCGAGAGAACTCGTCTCGCCACAAGGCGGCGCGACCGTCATCTAGCGGCTGGCCGGAATTCGCCGCGAAGCGAAGCAGCCACTCCTTGACTAATCCCGGGCTCCCGCTGGTCTCAGTTTCTGGCGATGACGGCGAGGTTGTGCTCAAAGAGAGCCTGCCCTCGTAGTTTTCCGTGGCCATTAATGCCCCTCGCTTTATTCAAAATCTCTAGAGGAGTCTCCCGCTCAGACGTCTCCCCTTCGGCTAGGAGTCCGGTTTTCCGGACTCGCTCTCCTTCTTTTTCTCTTATATATGCGGTTTCCCGGACCCCTTTGCGAAGTCTTTGCACAGCAATCACATGCGGACAGCGAAGTCCGGGAAACCGGACCCCCCTGTCGCTTCCCGATTCGCAAAACTTGCTGAGGTGGACGACGCCGGCACCGCATCCTGGGAGCACGCCGAGACTTTCGATCTCGCAGAATCCGCGAAGCCTCTGCAGGTGGGCAAAGACCTGCCCTCGCGACAAGCCGGTCAACTTCATCAGTTTCGCTATCGTGGGAAACGCGATGCATCTTCGGTGGTCGGCGCACTTGGCCAGAACGACGAGCACCAGCTTGGCGCTTCCTCGTGCGCGCGAATGTTCCAAGACCCACCAAACAGGATCGCCCGCATGAATTCCTGCTCCGCCTGAGCCGGTCATCCGCTCACCTTACCGAAGGTCAAGTTGCTCTGCGCCTCGCGACGTAGGATGGTAGGTGCGGTCTGGATATCGCGCCTGAGGACGTAGAGAAACAATCCAGCGGAAAGTTGCCGGACCTCGATCACGGCGCCGGCTCGTCTGGCCTCGAATAGCCGGCCGCCGAAGCGGCGAGCTATGGCGTAAAGTTCTTCGCTCGTAGCTCCGCGTTCCCCCCGCTCCCGTAAGAGCGTCAGGATTTGCTCGAGTTGGTTGCAGTGTTTTTCTCTGCCATTGATGTGCGACTTTCCACAGAAAAGGCGGACCTGGTCCTGCAAATGAGGATCTCCCTTCGCTTCGCCACGGGCTCCGCCTTCCTGTGGCGATGTGATTGAACGCGTGAAAGCGAATGGTCAGACTTCCACGGACTACTGTCCAGAGAAAGCAGGCAGGATTAATTAGGTGTTGGGGTTTTTCCTGCGTAGGAAATTCTTGCTTCGGTTGTTCCTACGTAGGAAATACTGGTCGGAGGTTTTTCCTACGTTTGACTCTTGTGGTTGGTGAGCTTTGCGATCTGAGCCTTCGTTTCGAGGTATACCTGTTGAGCGTCGGTGGGTGCGATCTTTGAGCACGCTGACTCAATTTCTTTCCGGTATTCAGACCGAAAGCCCCGAGCTCGCTGCTCTTGCTCAGAAGCATCGGAGATTTCAGGGTACAAATCTGGGGAGAGCTCCTTCTTCATCTCTATGAGCTTTCCTTGGGTGGCAGCAGCCACGAGTCTTATCCGCAGGACAGTCAGCTCTCGCAGGCCCTTTGGCGCACCGCCCGTGTTCTTCTGTGGATAAAGCAGGTCGAAGGCTTTGTCGAGGTTCGTACCCTTTAGAGTTTGCCCTTTGGCCGCTAGTTTGGTCCTTTGGCCTTGCAGAACCTTCAGCACTCCGCTAGCCCCACTCTTGGAGAGGGCGTGGACCCTACGGATATGGCTGAGGAATCTCTCACCTGAACCTAGCCTGGCGAAGTCGCCAGCGAAGTGCCGGAGGCGTGCGGGGCGTCGCTCTCGTATAGATACACCGCTCGCGTGCAGCACCCTCGAGACCCACACGGCGCTAACTGGCCGGTTTCGATCGACGGGCTTCCGCAAGAAAAACAGAAAGTTCGTTGGTCTCGCGCTCGCCAGCCAAGCGTCGAGCGCCGGCCTGCTCACCTCTTCCCATTTGTCTCCGAACAATATGAGACGCCCGCTAGCGAGCTGGATGCCCTTGGTCTGGATCTGGGAAGTGCGGAGCTGCTGGAGTTCGCGCGTCGCTAACCCACAACGCACGACTAATTCCGCGAGCACTGGCACAAAAGCTCTCTCGCCGATCTTCCGCGCCGGCTTCTCGCGAGGCTTCCAGTTTGCGGCATCGGCAAAGCAGTCCAGTCCCGTAATCTCGAAAAGCCTTCTGCGGTGGCCTCTGACGGCGGGGTGTTTGCTGGTACGCCAATCAAGCACCGTCCGCCGACACACCCCGATCTCGCGGGCAAGCTGCGCCCAATCTGAGAACCGCGCTTGTGTTGGAAACCACTCATTGAGCGTCTGCGGCTTCCTGCCGAGTTTCGCGCGAGCCTCTGTTGCCGTTTGCTCAAGACTGGTGGCACGCTTCGCCGCAGCATTCTTTCGGCGCCGTGTATTCACCGCCTCTCGATTGTCAGTCCGATATTTCCGAACTCGCTCAAGAATGTGAGAAGGGGTTTTTCTGGTGACCGACGCTGCGTTGGCCATATCCTTCGATTGAACTTGCACCGATTTTTCCTTTCCGTCTCGGTTGCGACCGGCGCTTTTCTCTCCTAGAATCCGTTCATGAGCACAACAGTTCGCGAGCCTTCCGGTGAGAGCATGCTTGTCGTCTTTCTAGGCGCTACACAGCTCCACATTCCAAGCTCCAGGCCCTTACCCTCAGACCTCAAAGGTATGCGGATCGTCGCTCTCGCTGACTTACCTGGGGAGTGGATTCCAGCAGCATTCGCCCCGTTTCCGCGCCCGCGTGCGGACCAGGAACACGAAGCGCGGTACCCATGGCGCTGCCACTGCCTGAACTGCGGTCGAATGCTCGCCTGTGCTAGCGTCCGCTTCCGCGGAGAGCATCCGTGTCCGGAATGCGCGGCCATCACTTTCATGGCTTCAACGGCTCCTCTGCAATATCGTCTGCCGCAGCCATCTTGTAGTCAGCGGTCTGCCGACAGCCCAGACAGAAAACCTTCTCAAACGTAATTTCCCGTTCTCGAATTTGTTCCTCTGAAAGACCTGGGACAGCTGCATAGCCGATGGTCAGCTTTTCCCCACAGGTGCGACAATCGAACGTAATTTTGTAGTGAGTCATGCCTCGTCATTCTTTGTGCCGGCCGTACCAATAGCCAACAAGGGAGCCGAGAAGTCCCGCTGTCACTTCCCCGCTGAGAACCTTCAGCCAACCGAGCAGACCGATCGTGAGAAAAATCGCAAGGCCAAACGCGAAGGAGAGCCACGCTTGCAGGCGAGCATGCGGATATTGTCCGGCTCTCGCATCTGCCGCAGCCCCAACCCACTTTTTAATTGCCTCGGCTACTTCTTTCGTCCTGAGCATGTCCGCAATCGCGTAGCCGATTTCGGCCTGAGGGGAGTTTTCTACTATGTCGTCGTTGAGATTCTCCGCTTCTGCTTTCCCGTGTGGGTCTTCGTTCGCCAAATGCCACCTCACGCGCGCACGATAACAAAAGTCTTGACAAGTGTCAATCCTTGTGGAAAACTTCGCCTGTGAGTCCGAAGACGTACACGACAGGTCAAGCCGCTGCGGCAGTTAAGATCACTCGCCAGACGTTGCAGGCGTGGATCGCAAAGGGGAAACTAGTTGCTCCCGAAACGCAGCTGGTGGACGGCCGCGCCGTAAGGCTTTGGACTGAATCGGACGTTGCCCGACTTCGGAAGGTGAAGAGTCAAATCTACCTGAAGGAGATGGGCAGGCCGTCCAAGAACGGCAGAAATTAAGAAGTCGGGACGCGCCGGTGCTATCAACACCGAACGCGCCCCTAATTTCCACAGGAGAGTAAGCTCCCATGGCAACTCTGCAAACCGTATCACACGTTGTTCAGCGATCGAAACACGCAGCTCTAATTCCTTTCAATCAACCGTCCCGAACCGTCGTTCCCATCATCGAGTAGGACCGAAACGCCGGCATGGTCTGCCCAGGTCGTGTCGGCGTCCGCTGCACATTCGCGCCCGTCGCAGCGCCGATGAGGAACGCGGGCGCAGGAGGTCTGGTATGGAAATCAAAGATCCACTTGTGGCGAAGATTTTTGCCACGTTGAAGGAAGAAGAAGGCAGCGCAGCGGACAAAGCGAGGGCCGTTCGTCGCGCTCTCAATCTCCTCGATGCGTACGGGGACAGCTTTCAGGGCTACACGGTGCTTGAGCCGTTGTTCACGACTCCGGCAGCTCCTTCTCCGCAGTGACGACGGCCTAAAGCCGAAACGCCGGCGCGCTCCTCTTCCGGGACTGCGCTGGCGTCCGCCCACTATTTCACGCCGTTGCTGTGGGTGCCGATGAGTCGGCAGCGGCATTGGAGGAAACGATGCAACGCACAGTCCAAGAATTCGCTCAGCAGCTCAGAACTTTCTTCGCGGCGGAAGGAATCGCTACCGAGGCGTGTTTTAACCGATGGGTTTTTGAGGCGACCAAGCCGAGCGTCCCGCGACGGCATCGCAAGGTCACCTCGATCCGTCCGGCCCTCAAGCGCGCGCGTATTCAGCGGCGGAAGGCGGCGAGGTAGCCATGCCGACTGGCGCACTGCGCGAAGAGCGCTCCCTGAACCATCGTGAGGAAAATGCCAGGCTGGTCGAAGACTTCCTCAAAAATCTCGAGGCCTCGAACCGTTCGCCTCACACGATTCAGGCTTACCGGATCAGCCTCACTGATTTTTTCGATTTCACACTCGGCCTATGCGTCGCCGACATCACACACCGCGAGATCAGCGAGTGGCTGCACTTCCTGCACGCTCGCGGAGTCTCGCCGCAGACGTGCTCGCAGAGACTCTACGCCATCCGGTCGTTCTTCCAGTTTGCGATGCGCGACGGCCTTGTGAAGCGGTCTCCCGCCGACCTGATTCAAAACCGCAAGGTTTCGCGTCCGCTTCCGCATTGGCTGTCGGTGGCAGACGTCCAGAGACTCATCGCGGCTGCCGAGAATGACCGGGATCGAGGGCTGGTCATGTTCATGTTCGATACCGGTTGCCGCATCGCGGAGGTGGTCGGCGCGCGCGTGGAAAGCATTCAGTGGAGCGAGCGCGTGTTAAGGGTCTTTGGCAAAGGACAAAAGGAACGGCTCGTCGTGTTCGGTAGAAAAACGTCCGAGACACTGCGGGCCTACCTACATGGCCGCGAGTCTGGCCCCCTGTTTCGTGAAGAACGGCCCGAGCAGCAAGGCGGCGTGTGGATGGACCGCAAGTACCACATCTGGTTTGGGCAGTGGCGCGAGACCGCCGCGGACGGCGAGCGTGTCATGCGGACTGTGCGCCTTGGTGATTATGAGATCCAAACGAAAGAACGTGCGCAGCAAGCGCTCGCCGCTTTCCTCGCCGGCAAGCTTCCATCCGCAAAACAGATCACTGTGCCGATCGACCCCGTTTCGGTCAGGCGAATCGTTCGCGAACTAGGAGTGAAAGCGGGGCTTGAAGACGTGCATCCACACATGCTCCGCCATAGCTTTGCGACCGCGATGCTCGAAGGCGGTGCGGACCTGCGAGCAATCCAGGTGCTCCTTGGACACACGAGCATCGCCACAACACAGATATACACGCATTGTTCTGCGCGGCACCTACGAAGCCAGCTAGAAAAAGCTCACCCGAGTTGGGAGGAGGAACGCCGTGAAAAAGAATGAAACGCAATTCGGAGTGGAACTGCTTCCGTCGCCGACAGCAATCGCTCGCGCCCGCAGTGGCGTTGATGAGGCCGAGCTGCGCCGACTTGTACAGGAGCAGGTCGCGCAGATCATGGCCGGGCGTGACGCTGTTGCGTTCGAGCCATTCTTCCGCAGCCGACAAGTCGCATACGAACTGAAACGCCTGCAAAGCGTTCCAGAGCAAAGAAAGTTCAGCGTGGCCTTCGCGCGGTACGGCTGCATGATCTGCGAGACGCGAAAGACAATCCACGCTGGGAACGGGATGTGTCCGCAATGCCGTGGCCGATGGTTCACGAGGCTCACTCAAATTATCGCGGAAGGAATGACAGGCGAAACTGCGCAACCCGCACGTGGGGCCAGCGGGACCGAGCGGCGCTTGCTCCCCAATCGGCCGTTGGACGCGCCGCACCGAACCTTCTATCAGCGCAGCAGCAAAGCCGAGAAGCTCATGCACATGCGCGTCGCCCAACGTTTGGGAATCGACCCGTCGCACGTCCGTCAGGTGGCCCTGGGCAAGCGGCATTCGGAGCGTGTTTCGGCTGCGCTCGCGGAAGAGTCACACGGAAAAAACGCAATAGGAAGCGATTTGAGCGATTCGAGCGCGAAGAGGGTTAGGACATGAGAACAGCAATTTACGCCAGAGTCAGCACAAACAACGGGCAAGACCCGGCGATGCAGACGCGCGAACTACGCGAGTACATCGAGCGCCGCGGCTGGCAGCTCGCCGGCGAATACGTCGATACCGGAATCAGCGGGACGAAGGAGAAGCGACCGGAGTTGGACCGGCTCATGGCCGACGCGCACCGGCGCCGTTTCGATTGCGTCGTCGTGTGGAAGTTTGACCGCTTCGCGCGTTCGGTGAGTCACCTGCTCCGGGCTCTCGAAACCTTCAAAGCTCAGGGCATCGAGTTTGTTTCGTTCTCGGAACAGATGGACACGAGCACGCCAGCTGGCAAGATGGTTTTCACCGTCCTGGGCGCAGTAGCGGAGTTGGAACGCTCGCTGATCGTGGAACGAGTGAAGGCGGGACTACGGAATGCCCGCGCGAAGGGCAAGAGGATTGGAAGGCCGCGCGTTTACGTGGACTGTCGCCAGGTACGCGCGCTGCGCGCACAGGGCGTTTCCTGGCGCACTATCGCAAGGCAGTTGAAGGTTGGGACGCCGACGCTTTTTCGCGCACTGGAACGTAGTAACGAAATCCCCGTCTGCCGGGCTGTGGCAAGCGATTGAAAAGTCAGCACCCGCTGCGAACATCCACACGTCCCGAATCTTTCAGGTTTCGTAACGCTCACCGCCTTCACACCGTCACAGGCACGACGAGTTCTTCAAGAAGCCTAGGAACCCGAGAGAGCGATTCGTTTCGCGCCGCTTCCACTTCTGCCCCCGCGATTCGCTCCGCATGTTCTGGGGACTCTCCGAGCTTGTCAAATTCACGCAGAACGTGGTTTCGGAACTCTATTGCCGCAAGTATCCAGCACGCCTCATCCGGGTAGTCCTCGACAAAGGCGAACATCTCCCTCGCGGCGTCAGGCGGAATACAAATCTGCTCTCGAATTCTTCGGAATGTCTGTCCTTGGCGCCCGACTAGGAAAAGGAGACTGCGCGCCTCCTCTCGTGCCTTTCGTGTCATCGCGCCTCTGATTCCGATGAGAACACGCAATTCGTGGCGGCAAGATTCTGGCTGTGTGGCTGGCACCGCAGCCCAACGCTCCTCAACGGCCGGCCCAAGCGAGTCCAGCGATCGCCGTTCTCGCGGCGTTAGAGCTGGCTGTGGGATAAAGAGATTTGCGATTGCCTGGCTCGCTGCCGAGGTTGCCATGCGTCACCCCCGTTTCGCATCTCCGAGCGTCAACTTGACTTCCGTCGCACCCGACTGTCGGCCTTTCGGCTGGATCTGCATGTGCTCCGGGTGGAAGCAAAGCCTGTTTTTGCAGGTAGGGACTGCGAGTTGCGTCCGCTGAAGGACGATGCCCCGCCACAACGAAATAGCCAGCCGGTGGACCTGGACGACTACGCCTCCGACCTTGATTTGGCCGCGGCCGTAGCGGTCGGTTATTCCGGTCCAACACCAGCATCCCGTCTGCGAGTCGATCCGGCGCTTTAGAAACAGGCGCAGTTTCAGAATCTCAATCTTAATTTTCAGAGGATCGGTGAGGGTGTCGTCGAACATGATCAGGGCTGACACACTGAGACGCGCAAGCGCGCACCACTATCGCGAACTGGAACGGAGCCGAGGGCCCTCAGCTCCGAAGAAGCACCGCATCGAACCAAGTTCACTTCTAAGGCATATCCCCTTTGGAATCAAGGAACAACTGCTGCAAGGTGGCGCAACAGGTCTCGGCGAGGCACCCGGAACGCGGGCTATCCCGGCGCTCCCCCCACCTTTTGAAAAAGGGCTCGAATCAATCAAACATTCAATCTAAGTGTCCTGTTTTCAGCGCAACTCGTTTGGACCAAACTTTCTGTATCTGGCCGAAATCGAACGAATCAAACTCCTACGCCACACTGCCTCAGCGGTCAGTCAGTTGCCTACTTGGCCCGCATCTCCTGCGAGACACGTGACTTCTGAGCGCACCAGCGTGGCTCCTAAGAGAAACCCCGACCTGATCGAGGATTGAATTCACCCGAAACAATCAAAAAATGTGACACTACGACGAAATGTCACATCCTAACCCGCTTAGGGCTGTGCCCCTGCGCTAGCCGCCATACGAAGCCTCTTGAAGAAGCCCGGCAGAGATAGTGCGTTTCCCGCTTTGCCGCGCTGCCTGCGCTCGAAGAGCAGATTACTCAGGCCGTCCGCGTGCTCGAGCAAATTCTGGCGCGCCTTGTCGATTGTGGCGATTCGCGCCTTCTTGTCGTCCGAGGGAAGGCCGCTCGTCTCGATCCGGCTCTTGGCTTCATCCATGCGCTTCAGCGTCGTGGTTAGACCGGTGAGGTCATGGTAGAAGAGTGCAAAAGCAGCATTATCCGGATCTTTCACGTATTCGCGCGCGAGATCAGGATTGGACTTCGCCAGTTTTCCGATCGTGCGGTGAACTTCTTCTGCCTCGGCCGCGTTGCTCAGGAGTCTTTTTTCCGCGTCATCCCGATAGTTCGATACGCCAAGGTTGCCGCCGGCAAATGAACGCAGGTCGATGTCCTCGTTGAAATCCAGCATCCGGTCGAGCGCTGGAACCGCGTGGCGCAGAGAAAAAACTGCCTGCTTCTCGATCGCGCGCGATGGAAGGATTTTCCCTGGCTGCTGGTAGTCGTCTTTCGAGACGATCTCCTTGCTGCTGAATAGGCCTTGGCGATTCGTCGCCAGCGCAAGGAATCCTGATAGATCCGGGCGAAGCATCGAGAGCAGTCCTCCCGCGCCCGCAGTGACGCCGCGCGAGGCCGCAGCCATCGCGCGCTGATCGCTTTCCCCCCGGACCTTCGATTGCGCGTAGGCGATTGCCGGCCGGAAGAGATTTCGCGCGACGGACTCCCGAACGAGGCTTGTGCCGTAGGCGCGGTCGCCGACGTGAATGTTGGAAATGTCGTACCGGTCTTCCGGGCGATTCTGCCCGAGCTGGTGAAGCGCTTGGTTTGCGAGAAGAACGAGCAGAGCGGGCGGAACGGTTGTTTTGATGGGATGTTCAAGCACCCACTTCACGCTCGAAAAATCCCATCCCGGAAACATCATGAACTTGCCGAGCATTTTCTGGCGATCGGTCCAATTCGCTCGGTTGTAGTCGCCGAGCTGTGTGCGCACGGCCGCGGCGACCTGCTCATCGGTGAGGCTTGGCCGTTGCGAACGCACCAGGTCTGCGATGTACAGTCGCGCGCGCTGGTCAATGCCGCCGAAGCCTTTTGCTGCCTCGGGGTTGAATAGAACCTCGTGGCCGATTTTTGCAAGCGAGCGGGCCCAGTTCGCCGGGTTCAGGTTGCCGCCCCAGTATTCTTTGAGGTTCGCAAACTCGCCGGTAGAGATGGCGCCGTGCCTCGCGAGCATGTCGAACGTCGGATCATTGAGACCGGAAATTCCCCGATCGCGCAGCTCCTTGCTCAACACTGTGCGCCAAGCGTCGACCCAACCCTTCGGATTTACGGCGCCGCCAGGCACACTCTGGCTCACGCGCCGCATGATGTTCGCAATGTGAGGAATTCCGAAACCGAAGCCAAGGATCTGCTCCTGGAAGAAACGCCGTAGCGCGCCCGGGCCCGAGTCCTCCTTGCGGCCGTAATCGGTCAGCTCTTTCACCACTTCGCGCGGCCCTAGGAATTTGCCATCCGCGGGGACAGGGAATTTCTCGCCAGCGGTCGGGTCGTAGCGGTCGTACGTCTTGACGTTTTTCGCGCCCGCAGCGCGCATTTCTCGGGCCAAATCCGGTCTGTAGTACCGTTCGCCGTTGTACATGATGAACCGCGGCTCAGACGTTCCCGCCGGCAGCATGGTGGCTTTATCGATGAATTCGTGGGCCACCTGGTCGCGCAGGGCGCGCAGGTGAGTGCCGATGAACTTTGTAGCGAACGCCGGCCCAAATTCGTGCAGCCCACGTTCGTAGTGATACTCGGCCGTCGCCTCGCGGCTCAGGTTGCCGATGCGTTGTGGCCGAATGACCCGATCGTAGGCCGACGTCGCGCGCTCGCCCGACGAGCTCGGCGCTTCCGGTTTGTTCACGCCGGCGACGTGCTTCTCGTAGACCCGGCGCAGATAGTCTTGGTCGAGAACCTCGCCGCCCATTTTCCCGCGCAGCTTCGTCAGTTCTTGCTCGATGGGGCGATATTTGCGGAGTGCTTCCTGGATTGCGGGATCGCGCTGCGCCTGGCGGTATTCGTCTGGATGGTTCGCCCTAAGATTCTCGCGGCTATCGGCATCGGCCAGGAGGGTAAACAGCCGCTCTTGCGCGCGAGAAAGGTTGCCGATGATGTTGTGGACTTCCTGGGCAGCTTTCGCGCGGAGATAGGTCGGCGCATTGTCCAAAAGATGCAGGCCCTCAGCGACGGCCGGATCTGCTTCGCGAGTTTTCTGGTATTTGTCGCCAATTTTCAGAACTTTGTTGATCAGCGGCTGCGCAATTTTTTCGTTCCAGGCGCGTTGCAAGATGCGCGCACCTTGGACGAGGGCTCGCGGATGAACGCCGGAATAGCGCTCGCCAGGCCTCAGCTCCTCACGTTTTTCCGCGAGTCTCTCTTCAACTTTCTCAGGAGACCATTCGCCAACACGAATTCCGATCGAGCCGCGACTCACCGGGTCCTGATACGTGACGACCGCGCGATCTCCCAGGCCGGCGTCTGCGCCCATGACGCCGCGATACTCGATGCCGAGCTTTTTGCCAGCGGCTTCGTAGTTGTCCTCGGTGAGATTGCGTTCTCGCTCCGCAGCGGCTCCTCGACGCTGCTCACGTCCGGCAGCCTCTATGCCAAGCGGGACACCTTCTTCCCTTGCCTTTGGGAAGTCGTACGCTCGCCTGAGTAGGTGCGCATCTGCTTGGGTCGCGGGACGCCCTAATTGAGTGGAGAGAGAATCAAGCTCGGGTTCCGTGAGCGGAAAATATCCTTCTGGCGGTCTGGCAGGTTCGCGCTCACCACGTTCGAGCATGGCGCGATGCTGCTCGCGGATCTCGCCCGCAACGTCCCTGCGTTCGCCGCGCAAACCTGCTTCAACATTTCGCTCAGCCTCAAGCCTGCGCCGAATTCCTGGAAGTTCCTCTGCGGTGACACGCCGACCAAGCGCACGGCTTATGTCCTCGACTTCTTGCGGGTTGATTGGCTCAGGCTCAGGGAGAGGCTGGAAGTCTATCTCTCCGCGTGCGCGCGGAGCTACTGGAGGAGCGGACTGGCGGGCGGCCTCTTCGCCGCGACCTTCTGTTGCGCGTGTTTCACCACCCATTCGAGAAGGTTGCGCAGCGCCGGCCGGTTGCCCGGCTTCGCTGGCGGCCTCGTCGACGGCCTTACTGAAGAGTGCTGCGGCTTGTGCGTCATGGAGCTTCCCCTGAATGTACTCCCGAAGATTGCTAAAGCCAACGGATTTGCCCTGGGCGAGCGATTCGAGCGTTTCTGCCAGATCCGGGTCAACGTCGCGCACCTGCCCGGCCAGGCTCCGAAGCTGCGGCGCGAATTCTTCTATAACAGGTTGTGCGCTCTCGCGTTCGCTTTGAATGTGCGTTGCCGCACGTTCCAGAAGCCTGTCGTACGCCGGGCCCTTCCCTTCCTGGGCAATCCTGGCGAACGTCTCCGGGCCTTCCGCCACGTCCCTGAACCACGGGTGCATTTCCTCGATCGCCGGACGTGCCGATGTGATTCCGTACCATGTGCCGCCCGCGTGGATGCCCTTTGCCGCGTTTGTCGAACGCGAAGGCATGTATTCGTTTTGGTCGCCGTATTCGCCGAAGTACCGGCCCGGCCTTTCAAACGACGAGGCGAGTCCCGCTGCCGCGTTGATTTCTTGCCGCGCTTCATCGAGAACGTCAGGAGTGAATCGCTGCACGAGAGAATTCTCGATTTGCGGCACAACGCGAGATGCGAGTTGGCTCACGGCCACAGAACGGCCGCGCGCGCCTACCGTTTCTCCCGCCGGCGCCAGTTGGACCGTGCGCCGCGTCGATGGTGCTTGAGTGGGCGCGAGTTCGTAATACGGTTGCTCTTCGGAATTTTCGGGAACGACGCGACGCAGATCCAGCACGCGGAAGTCTGGCTCCCGCGCTCCTCTTTCTTCGCGGACGCGCTGCGCTTCCACTTCAAGCGGATTGCGCTCCGGACCTTGCGGCGGTCCGGGGAGAATCGGCGGCGTTCCCTCGTAAGTCTTCGGAACTTGTACCGGCGCGTTGATTCGCGCCTGGCGCGCGGCCTCGATCACTCGCTCGGCGTTCGCAAGGTTGCCCATGCCGCGACGCGCGGCGGCGTTCGCTTGGACGTCGGGCATGACCCGTCCCGCGCGATCTATCACGCGACGTAGAAGCGCCTGGCTAGCCGCGCTATCGACGTTTTCGAGACCTGTCTGCGCTTGCGCGTTCACTTGCGCGGCGCGATCTCCGCTAGCAACTCTTTCATCGAGCGCCAGCGCTCGGCTGATCGTGCCCCTTGGCACAGTCGCCGGCGCCGTTTCCTCGAACATTCCACGCCCCGCGAGTCCCGCAGTTCCAGCGCTCAGCGCTGCTTGCGTCAGTAGCCGCTCACCCGTCGCGGTGTCGCCGCGGCGAAATGCATCTGCGATCTCCGGTGTCAGACGCGCTGCGTTTACCAGCATCGGAATCGAGAACCCTGCGGACATGAGGCGTTTCGCAACCGCTGCGCCAGGTCCAGCGAGCTCACCAGCGCCCGCAGTTAGTCCAATCAACATAAGACTCTCGGGACTCGTCATCCCGCCAGCAAACTCCCCGGCACCGGTCAGGATCGGATGCCGTTGCTGCTCTGCTTCCGTCATGAGTTGCTCGGGTGCAAACAATCGGGGGTTGTCTTTCGTCCCATGCTGGCCGGTCCACTCGGCCACCTTTGAGCCTTCCGGCGCGCCCGCACCAAGAGCGCGCTCGATTCGTTCGCCCACACCCTGGGGCCTTGCCGCGAGCACACCCTCTCGTTGCTTTTCTTCCTCTGTGGCCATCGGCGGGCCTGTGATGTAGCGATTCGTGAATGGATCGACGGGAACCCGCGTTAAATCCGCAGACTTGGGAGCGAAGGACTGCACGAGGGGCGAGGGGATGCCCACTCGTGCAGCGCGATCGGTGAGACTTGCTTCTGCAGGCGGAGTTTTGTAGAGGGTGTTAAACGTAGCGGGGTTTACTGCGGGGCGGAAATCGATCTCGTCGGATGCGCCTGCGCGTGACTGTGGCGCCGGTTTTTTCTGCGTAGGCTGGCTGGACAGCGGACGAAAATCTAGTCCGTCGCCGGCGTCGACCGGGTCCTGAAATTCTGGAGGCATGGAATCCTCGGGGGGGTTACTGCGAAACTCGGTAGCCCTTTTTCTTCGCCTTATCGAGCTGCGAACGGGGAACCGTGCCGACTCTGCCGTCTGGACTCGTCACTGTGACGCGATCCTCGTTGTTGCCGCCATTGTTCGGCTGCACAGCGTCCATGAACGGCTTCTCGAGACCCGCGATATCTTCGAGCTGTTGCGCCTTTTGCTGGTCATCAAGCGTGAAATCGTTTTGGATTTCGCGCCGGCGCCGGTCGAAGTAGTTAAGCATCTTCGTCGCGGTCCCACGGTCCGGCCGCTCGCCGCTCTTGTCGCCGAACATCGCTTTGTAGGTTTCGGGGTCTTCTTTGAAGAGGCGATACCTCTCATCAAATTCGCTGGGCCTCTCGTAGCGTGCGCCCATCTTCCGCTCGAATTCGAGATAGTCCTGCGCCGCTTTTTTCTCTTGCGGGTCGCCGTAGGCAAAGGCCTCGAACGGCGAGGTGTGCGTGATGCGGTCAGGCTTGACGTCCTGCGCGTCTTGCAGTACGCGCTTCCGCGCATCCGCCGGCGTCATGCCCTGACCGACGTAGTAGTCGTATGCCTCGCGATCGAGATTTTCCGGGCGCTCTGTTTTCGCGCCGCCGCGGGTACCAATCTCCGACTGGAGGTTTCGGTCCTCTAATTCTTGGTGATGCAGTTGGGCGACTTTCAGAATATTTCCGAGATGGCCTTCCCAAGTTTGGTGAGCCTGATCGAATTGTTGCTCTGCTCTCCGTTCTGGTGCCACGAAAATCTCGTTGTATGCGTTCTTCGCGCTTTCAGGTCCTCCGAACCCTGCCGCGCCCACAGCAGCAGCACCGAGGATTTTCTTCCAGACGGGGAGCTTCGCGGATGGGAACTGCGCGCGTGTCGGCTCTTGCTTTAACAGGTCGCGATATTCCTCCTCTTCCGTGGGTGACGTCGCCGTGACGCCTTGTTTTACCGCGTCATTCGCCGCACTCAGGATTCGCGCGGCCGCCGCACTGGAGTTCGTTGTGTCTGCCGAAACCGTAGGTGTCGATCCGCGCGCGGATGAATCGGGCGTCATTCCCCCGCGGCTGAGGAACTGGTCGCCGGAAGCTTGTACGGCGTCGTCCTGCGGACCGGAGCCTGGGTGTCGGCCTCGTCTCACGAGGCTAGCCCGTGCGCTTTGCACTGCCGGATCGGCTGGATTCCCTAGAGGTTTGGCGGGTGGGGGCATCAGACTCACCATCGGCCGCGTCACTGTCGGCAACGGCTGTGAAAGCGGTCCAGGCGCTGCCGGCGCTTCCTTCGAAGTCGCAAGGCTCACCCTTGCCGGCTGCGCCGCTGCCCCTCCGCCCGCCGGTTGCGGCGCTAGAGACACTCGCGCTGCATATCTCTTCGCCGCTACCAGCGGGTCGATTCCCGCCGCTTGCAGTTGCGCATCGAGAAGGTCCAGGTCTAAAGCCATGATGCACCTCGATAGATTCGGCCGCGCTATGCGGCCGTCGCGGCTTGGGCGGAAATCGACTTCAATGCCGGAATGTGGGTCACACGCGCGAACAGCCAGTCCGGATCGGCTTGCAGCGCCTCAGCGATCCGCGTGCGGAAGTGCCGCGCCAGCTCACAGCGCCCGTGAATGAATTCCGAGAGCGTGCTCTCCGGCAGCCCGACTGTTCGGGCGAGCTCCGCCTGTCGCATCCCGCGCGCCGCGAGTGCCGTCTTGACGTTGGTCAGCATGTTGGTGGATCTTCGGCGAAGAATTTCTTCGCGCACACCAGAAAAAGAAAAAGCCCGCACACGACGTGCGGGCGAAACAATTTCAGTTTTTTTGCTACGGTCGATTCCGCATTTTCAGCATGAGCGCAAGTGGGACCCGCGTCTACTGGTCGCAAGGGCAGCGTCCTAGAACTGGCCAGCCGCGCATTCGACTATCCCGCACATAGCGCCGCAACCTCACACGGTATCGAAGCCTCACGATTTCCAAGGAGTTACGCTGCTAAGCGGATGCGGAAGTCGATCGTTGGCTGCAGGGTGCGAGTCTGGCCCCTGGCACCATCTGTTCCGAACTCTGAACATACGCCGTGCATTCATCCGCCTTTTTGCAGCTGAGGCGTCCACGGTTGGCTCTTTCCCAATTTCTTGGCGCGCTGCGGCGGCAATACGCG
>Ga0335072_10005487_pt1 | contig 18692 bp, 16 predicted proteins | sample Lox_Sample_21_FD_206725 | JGI IMG/M metagenome (GOLD analysis project Ga0335072, IMG submission 206725) | Soil microbial communities from Loxahatchee National Wildlife Refuge, Florida, United States - Lox_Sample_2.1 | ecosystem: Environmental > Terrestrial > Soil > Wetlands | place: USA... | reverse complement strand
ACCGGAGACGAAGTCCGGCCGATCGGGACGGAGCCCGGTCCGGGCGAGATTCTCGACACCAACTCGCTCATGCTCGCCGCGCAGGCTACGGAGGCCGGGTGTGAGGCGCAGTGCTTGCCGGTCGAGCCGGACGACCCGGAGCGCATCGCAGCTGTAGTCGCGGCGGCAGCACCGCGGTGCGACCTGCTGATCGTGATCGCCGGTTCGAGTGCCGGGCGGGACGACTACACCGCACGGGTGCTAGCCGCGGTCGGGACCGTCGCCGTACACGGGGTCGCAGTCCGGCCCGGCCACCCGGTGGTCCTCGGCGTTGTCGGGCGCACGCCGGTGCTCGGTGCCCCCGGCTACCCGGTGTCGGCAGCGCTCACCTTCGACATCTTCGCCGAGCCGCTGCTGGCCGGGCTGTCTGGCGCGCCCCCCAGGCAGCGGCCACGGACCCGTGCCCGCCTCGCTCGTAAGCTCGCGTCACCGCTCGGTATGGACGACTGGGTGCGGGTGCGGCTCGGTGTCGTCGGCGGCACGATGGTGGCCACCCCGCTGCCGCGGGGTGCTGGGGTGCTGACGTCCCTGGTTCGCGCCGACGGGCTACTCGTCGTGCCGGCCGGACTAGAGGGCCACCATGCGGGCTCGACGGTCTCGGTAGAGCTGTTGCGCGGTCTCGACGAGATTTCCGGCACGATCGTCGCAATTGGCTCGCACGACCTGGTGCTTGACCTTGCCGCGTCCGCCTTGCGGGCCGGCGATGCGATGGTGACGCTGGCGTCGTCCAACGTCGGCTCCCTTGGCGGTCTTGTGGCGCTGCGCGACGGGCTGTGCCACATTGCCGGGTCGCACCTGCTCGACCCGGCGACGGGGGAGTACACCGTGCCGTACGTGGACCAGGTGTTCGGCGCCGCCGCCCCGGAGGTGGCCATCATCCGGCTGGTGCATCGCGAACAGGGGCTGCTTGTCGCGCCGGGGAACCCGCTTGGCATCAGCGGAATCCATGACCTGGCCGGGCCGGGTCTGCGGTATGTCAACAGGCAGCGTGGCGCGGGCACCCGCGTGCTGCTAGACCACGAGCTCTCCAAGCTCGGGATGGACCCGGACGCCGTCGACGGTTACGCACGCGAGGAGCCCACCCACCTCGCGGTGGCGGCCGCGATCGCGGCCGGGCGCGCCGACGCCGGGCTCGGCATCATGGCCGCGGCCAAGGCGTTCGGACTGGGGTTCGTGCCTGTCACGAGCGAGCCATACGACCTGGTGATCGCGCCGGGCGCCCTGGACAGCCCGCAACTCGCGCCGCTGTGGTCGCTGCTCCGCTCCGACCGCTTCCAGCGCGCTGTTACCGAGCTCGGCGGCTACTCCACCAAGGAAATGGGCCGCCGCATCCGCTGACGTCAGCAAGGCGCGGCGCTGCGACCCGTCGCGCCCGGCCGCCTGTTCGCTGCAAGTGAATGCGCCCTTTCTGCTTCTCCAGCAACAGAAGGTTTGCATCCATCAAGATCATCTGGCCCGGCAGGCCGGCATCAGGTCAGCTGCCGAGCACCTTCGCCTTCGCCGCGGAGAACTCGTCGTCAGTGAGAGCACCCTCCTGGTGGAGCATGCTGAGACGGCTGAGCTGATCCATCATCGACGCCTCTGAGCTGGCCGCGCTGCCCTGGGCCGGCACGGCGTGCTGAGCCGGCTCGTTCCTGACAGTGCTGTCCTGCGCCGCCTCCGTGGCAGCCTGCTGTTCTGCGCGGCGGCCCGTTGCCCGGCCGGCAGCGAACGTTCCACCGACCACGGCGGCTCGAAGCAGCGGGCGCCGCCGCACAACTCCAGGTCGGCCAATCATGCGCAGTACCTCCCGTCTCCGGCCCGGTGCCAGGCCGGCTCTTGTTACCTGATCGCCAGTTACCGGCTCCGCTTGCCGCCGTTACTGGTTGCGCTCTCAGAGTCCATTCCGGCCGGCAGTTCGAGGCCGAGAGAGATCATGACCTCCGGCGCTGCCGATACCACCCGTGCCATGCCGGTCTGTGGCGCCACCGCGGTCAGCACGCCAAGAATCTCCCGCGGCGTGGCCCCGGCGTTCAGCGCTCCCTGCACCTGGAACAGGTAGGACGCCGGCGCGGCGTCCAGAGCCACCAGCGCGGCGATCTTGACGAGTGCGAACGTCTTGGCATCCAGGCTGGTGTGCGCGCGCAGTTGCTCGCGCAGTTCCATCGCCTCACCCATAACGCCGGACTCGCCCATCGCGAGCGCCAGCAGCATGTCGCTCGTGGCCTGATCGACCGTCACATCCATATCCGGAACGCCCACTTATCCCCCCGGTTCGTTGTCCCATCGCCGCCGGCGCGGGCTCAGCCACCCGTCGGCCGGATGCGGCTTACCACGATCCGCCAGCCGGCCCGGTGTCGTCATCACCCGGCCGGAGTGAATACGCCCAACTGCCGCCGTGCGATCGTGGTTGAACGGCTCGGCGCTGCCAGGCCGGGACATGCACGGGGGCCCCGGATGCTTAATGCAATTCTGAATGTCATCTGGCTTGTGCTCGAAGGCCTGTGGATGGCCATCGCGTACGTCACAGTCGGTATTGTCTGTTTCATTCTGATCATCACGATCCCGTTCGGGATTGCTTCCTGGCGGATCGCGGGGTATGTACTGTGGCCCTTCGGCCGGACCATCGAACGGCGGCCCGGCGCCGGCCTTGCCTCAGTGATCGGCAACGTAGTGTGGGTCGTCCTGTTCGGCTGGTGGCTGGCAGTCGGGCACCTGATTGCTGGCGTGCTGCTCTGCCTGACCATCATCGGCATCCCGCTGGGCCTGGCCAGCTTCAAGATCGTCCCGATCACGCTGGTGCCGCTCGGCGTCCGGGTCGTTCCGTCAAGCGCGCTGCGCTACTAGATCCTGCACCTGCCGCATCCCCAAACTGCCACCTGACCAGGTCCAACGCCGACGCGGATAGACTCCGGAGGATGGCGGCCGTGCCGGGGCGAGCCGGCGATGACCGGATCACCGGGGAACAGGCGGCGCTGCGGCGGGTGGCGACGCTGGTAGCCCGCGGGACGCCGCCGGAGGCAGTGTTCGCCGCGGTCGCCGAGGAAGCGGGGTGGGTGCTGGGTGCCGACCGCGCAACGCTGGCCCGGTTTAACCCGGACGGCACTGCAACGATAGTGGCGTCATGGACCAGCGCCAGCGCTACCTTCCCCGTCGGTAGCCTGTGGAGCATCGGCGGGCGGAACCTGATCACGCTGGTGTTCCAGACGGGTCAGGCGGCGCGGATCGACGACTATGCCGGTGCCGCAGGCTCGGGCGCGAAGGCTCGCGAGCTCGGCGTCCGCGCCGCGATCGGCGTGCCGGTCAGCGTCGAAGGCCGTCTGTGGGGGGTCATGACGGCGGGGTCCATGGGGGAGCCGTTTCCGGCCGGCACTGAGGCGCGGCTGGCCGGCTTCACCGAACTGGCCGCCGCCGCGATCGCCAATGCCCAGGCCCGCGTGGAGTTGCGCGGGTACGCGGAGGAGCAGGCCGCCCTGCGGCGGCTGGCGATGCTGGTCGCCGACGGGGCGGCGCCAGAGAAAGTGCTCACCGCGGTCGCTAAGGAAGTCGGGCGGCTGCTGGGAGTCGAGTACACAGCGATGACGCGGTATGACCCGGACGGCTTCAGAACCGTGGTCGCGGCCTGGAGCAACACCGGCCCGAGCTTCCCCATCGGCACCCGGAACAAGCTTGGCGGACGGAACGTGACGACGCTCGTGTTTCAGACGGGCCGGCCGGCCCGGATCGATGATTACGCCAGTGAAGCGTCAGGGCCCATCGCGGAGGCCGTCGGCGAGTTTGGGTCCGATGCGGCGGTCGGCGCGCCGATCACCGTGGAGGGGCGGCTGTGGGGGGTCATGGTCCTGGATTCCCGCTCGGGGCCGCTGCCGCCCGGTACTGAGGCGCGGCTGGCAGGGTTCACCGAACTTGCCGGTACCGCGATCGCCAACGCCGAGGCCCGGACTGCCCTGGCTGCATCGCGGGCCCGGACCGTGGCCACCGCCGACGCCACCCGCCGCCGCATCGAACGCGACCTGCATGACGGCGCCCAGCAGCGCTTGGTCTCCCTCGCCCTGGACCTGCGCGCTGCAGAAGCGGCCGCAGCGGCAGGGACCGGTGACGTGGTTCCGGAGCTGGACAGGGTGGCCGCCGGGCTGGATGACGTGCTGGCGGACCTGCGCGAGATCGCCCGGGGGCTGCACCCGGCTGTCTTGGCCGACGGCGGCCTGGCCCCGGCTCTTAAAACCCTCGTCCGCCGGTCCGCCGTCCCCGCTCATCTCGACATCCAGGTCGACCGGCGGCTGCCCGAGCCAGTCGAGATCGCGGTGTACTACACCGTCGCCGAGGCACTTACCAACGGCGCCAAGCATGCTTGCGCCACCGCCGTGGACATCGAGGTGAGCATCGGTGACGGTGTCCTGCACGTGCGCGTTCGCGACAACGGGCACGGCGGCGCCAACTTCGACAACGGCACCGGCCTGGTCGGGCTCAAGGACCGGGCCGAGGCACTCGGCGGCCGCCTCTGGCTGGACAGCCCGCCTGGAGCGGGAACCACCCTGGAGATCACGCTTCCCCTGGACGCTAGCGCAGTCGCAGAACCTCGGGGCCGCGGTCGATTAGCTCACCGATGACCGGAGCACCGGGAATCTCGCCCGCAACCAGCAGCCCACCGGAGGTCTGAGCATCGGCGAGCAGCAGCAGCATATCCTCGGTCGCGCTGCCGAAGTCGCTGTGCGGGGCGACCCAGTCGAGGTTCCGGCGGCTGCCGCCGGGGACATAGCCTGCCCGGACGGCCTCAGCCGCGCCCTCGATCAGCGGCACCGCTGCGCTATTCAGGACGGCCGTCACACCGCTGGCCCGCGCCAGTTTGAACAGGTGGCCAAGCAACCCGAAGCCGGTCACGTCGGTCGCGCACCGGATCCCGGCCGTCAGCGCCTGGCGGCTCGCCGAGTCGTTCAGCGCGGTCATCACTTCGATGGCGGCCGGGAACACCTCGCCAGTGGCTTTGTGCCGGGAGTTCAGCACTCCGCTGCCGATCGGCTTGGACAGACTGATCGGCAAGCCGGGTCGCCCGGCGTCGATGCGCAGCAGCCGGTCCGGATCGGCCAGGCCGGTGACCGCCATGCCGTACTTCGGCTCCGGGTCGTCGATGCTGTGCCCGCCCGCCACGTGGCAGCCTGCGGCGGAGGCAGCGTCCAGGCCGCCGCGCAGTACCTCGGCGGCCAGGTCCGCACTCAGTACGTCCCGGGGCCAGCCAAGCAGATTGAGTGCGACCAGCGGCTCGCCGCCGACCGCGTACACGTCTGAGAGCGCATTCGTCGCGGCGATCTGGCCGAAGGTGTAAGCGTCGTCGACCACCGGAGTGAAGAAGTCCGCGGTGGCGACGACCGCACGGTCCCTGGCGATCCGGACGACTGCAGCGTCATCGCCGTGCTCCACGCCGATGAGCATGTCGTCAGGCTTACGCGCCGGGATCAGCCTCGCGACCGCCGCCTCCAGCTCGCCAGGCGGGATCTTGCAGGCGCAGCCGCCGCCGTGCGCGTACTGGGTGAGCCGGACCGGAGCTGCGATCGTCATAGACATAACCGTAGGAGATCGCGGTGCCGGCTTGCGAACCCAGGCCGTGCGTGGTGCCATGCGATATGAGTCCGCGCCGGGTCGATGCTGGCAGGCGCGCCGCGACGAAGGATGGAGGCGTGCCGTGACCAGTACGCAGGTGCCTGCCGAGATTGCCGCGCAACGAGCGGCGCTGCAGCATGCGTGGGCGGGGCAGACCCTTTGTGATGCGCTGGCTAGCACTGTTGAGCGGTACGGCGATTTGCCCGCCTACTCCGACCGGGATGGCGCCGATCCCTGGCAGACGATCACCTGGGCGCAGACGCGCGAGCGAGCCCTGCAGCTCGCCGCTGCGTTTGCCGAACTCGGCCTTCAGCCGGGCGAGAAGGTCGCACTCATGCTGCCGAACCGGCTCGAGCACGTGCTCGCCGACTTCGGTGTGCTGCACGCGGGCGGAGTGCCGGTCACCTTCTATGCCACGCTGGCGGCCGAGCAGATCGCCTTCATGGCGGGTAACTGCGACGCCAGGATCGCTGTCATCGACGGCGCCAGCGAGCTCGCCCGCTGGCAGCAAGTGCTGTCGCAGCTGCCGTCGCTTCGCGCGGTCATCGTCCGGGATGCTGCCGTCTGCCCATCGGGGGCGCCGTATCTGAGCTGGCAGGAGTTCGCCAGCCTTGGCGCGGAACGGCTGGCGGCCGACCCGGGCCCGGTTGCCAGCCGGGTCGCCGCGATCAAGCCGGACGATCCCGTGACCCTGCTGTACACCTCGGGCACGACCGGGAATCCCAAGGGCGTCATCATCTCGCACGCGAACGTGCTGTACGAAGTGGAAACCGGCCGGGCAGCCGACCTCAGCCGCATGCACGTGCGCTGGGTCTCCTACCTGCCGCTGGCACACATCGCGGAGCGGATGTTCACGCTGTACCTGGCGATCTGCAACGCGACCCACACGTCTTTCTGCCACGACGCCGCAAGCCAGCTCATCGGCACGATGGGCGAAGTCAAGCCGACGGCCTTCTTCGGCGTACCGCGGATCTTCGAGAAGGTCATGGCCGGTATCCAGGGTCTGCTGGCCGGCGAGCAGGACGCGGACCGCAAAGCCGCGGTCGCCGCGGCCTTCGAGACCGGCCTGGCGTATGTGCGCAGCTGCCAGTACGGCGAGAGCACCCCGCCGGAGCTGGCCGCGAACTTCGCGACGGTCGATGAGCAGGTCCTGCGTCCCATCAGGTCGCTGCTCGGCCTCGGTGCGGCGGAGATCGTGGTCAGCGGCGCGGCGCCGCTTCCGCCGGAAGTCGGCGCGTTCTTCGGCGGTCTTGGCGTGCGGATCATGGACGTGTACGGAATGAGCGAGACCACAGGCGCTTTCACCACCAACACTCCGAGTGCTTTCAGACTCGGCACGGTGGGAAGGCCCGTTCCCGGCATTGAAGTCCGGATCGCCGAAGACGGCGAGATTCTCGCCCGGGGTCCGCTGAACACTCCTGGTTACCTCAACCTGCCCGAGCAGACAGCTGACCTGATCGACGCCGACGGGTGGCTGCATACCGGCGATATCGGCTCCATCGACGACGACGGATTCGTCCGAGTGGTCGACCGGAAGAAGGAACTGATCATCACCGCGGGCGGGGAGAACGTCTCGCCGGCCGCAGTGGAGAACCTGCTGGTCGCGCATCCGCTGATCGGCCAGGCGCTGGCTTACGGCGACCGGCGGCCGTACCTGGTAGCGCTGCTGACGCTGGACGGCGGCGTCGCGCCCGCGTGGGCTAAGGCGCGGGGCATCGCGGACGGCTCGCTGGCTGAGCTGGCCGCTAGCGATCTCGTGCGCGCCGAGGTCGAGCGGGCGGTGGCGGACGCCAACGCAAAGCTGGCCAGGGTGCAGCAGGTCAAGTACTGGGAACTGCTGCCGGTCGAGTGGACGGCAGAGAGTGAGGAACTGACGCCCACTTTCAAACTCAAGCGCAGGGTGGTGCACGCGAAGTACGCCGATGTCATCGACGCCCTCTACCAGGCTGGACCTACGCCGGCCTGACTGCCTCCGGCTTGACTGCCTTGGTCGCGAAGTAGCCCGGCATGTACTTCGCGGTGGGTCCGGCGTGGTGCGGGCGCTCGCGGAACGCGGTGATGACGAATCCTGCGGCTAGCTGGCCGCCGATCTGCCCGGTGAGCGTATGGCTGTACTCGACCGGGGCGTCGAGGCCCCACAGGCGGGTGCGCTCCTCCTCGCTCAGGTGGGTGAGGTCGGAGTAGGGCAGCGCGTGCCGCACGACCAGCTCGTCGCGGCTTTCGGAGGCGTCGGCGTCGAAGATGAACACGTCGGGGTTCATGAAGCCAGCGAGCAGGATTCCGCCAGGGCGCAGCACGCGGAAGCACTCTCGCCAGACTGGCTCAATGTCGGGGCAGAACACATTGGAAACCGGGTGAAAGACCAGGTCGAAGCTTGCGTCCTGGAGTGCGCTGAGGTCGCGCATGTCGCCGAGCACGGTGGCCAGCTCGAGGTTGTCGCGATCGGCCACCGCCCGGTCCTGGGCTAGCTGACGAGGCGAGTTGTCCAGGACGGTCACCCGCGCGCCCGCCGCCGCGAGCACCGGACCCTGCTGGCCGCCGCCGCTGGCCAGGCACAGCACGTCGGCTCCCGTAAGGGTGGCCGGGAACCAGTCGCGGGGGACCGGGTCGTAGCCGATGAGCACGACAGACCAGGTGCCAGCTCTGGCGGCGGCGATCACCTCGGGTCCGACTGGCACCGTCCACTCGTTGCCCGACTCGACCTCGCGGTCCCAGGCCGACCGGTTGTGTGCTGCAACGGGATCAAGTTCGCTAGTCACGCCCGAACGGTAGCCGCCGCGGGTGACTGCTTGCACCGGGTTATCCGCCAAGACCGTTATGACGTAAAGAAATGTGCCTGTCAGGCCCAGAAGTCTTCGCGATCACCGCCTGCTGGCGTCATCCTGCGGCGGGCGGAAGACCATGCAGCTGCTCGTGGCGAACGCGTAGAGCTTGCCGTCGGTGCCGGTGAGGCGAGCTTCCGCGAGCGCGGACCGGCCGCCCAGGTGGGTGACGGTGCCGGTGCAGGTCAGCCGGCTGGTGCCTGCGCCGACGCCGCGCAAGAATTTCACACTGAGGTCCAGGCTCGTGTAGTACGTCCCGGCCGGGAGCAGGCTCTGCACTGCGCAGCCGCAGGCTGAGTCGCAGAGGGTGGAAATCACGCCGCCGTGCACCGAGCCGATCGGGTTGTAATGGAACTCGGCGGGCGTGAACTCGAACACCACGGTGCCGGGCTGGACGCTGACCGGCGCGAAGTCCAGCGTGCGGGCGATCGGCGCTGCGGGCAGGGTGCCATCGAGTATGGCCTGCAGGAAGGCGGTGCCGTCCCGCTCTCTCGCGGCTGCCGCCGAGATGGCCGGATCGTCCCAGGAGTAGCTCCGCGTCCGCTCCGCCGCGCCTTCCGTGCTGGCTAGCTGGACGCTTCCGTTGAGCCTGCTCGCGTCCGGGGCGGGCTGGTTACGCGGCAGCTCGGCTTGATGCACGGAGATCTCCTGACTGACGAGTGTTGTGGTCATGTGCGAGGTTGATCACGGCAGGCACGGCGCTACCGCTAGCTGCCTGGCACGGGGTGATGGAAGGGCTGATGATGATGGCGTCGCGGGTCCGCTGCCGCGGTGCTTCCGGCCATCGGCGGGCAATGATGCCGAGCATCCGGTCATTGGACGGCAGCACGTCCAGTACCAGCGAGCCGATGCCGCGGCGCGCGGCGCGGCCGATCAGCGTGCCCAGCAGCAGAGTGCCAAGTCCTTGTTGCTGCCAGGAGTCGGCGACGACCAGTCCGATATTGCTGGCAAGCCCACCGGACACGGCGGTATCGGCGGCCATGGCGTGCGCGATGACGGTTCCGCCGTCATCGGTAACGAGCAGGATGTCGGCCCCGGTGCCGCCACCTAGCACACGCAGCAAGCCCGAGCTCGGCGGTGCCACGGTGGCAAAGAAACGCAGGTACTGCGACTGAGGCGACAGGCCGCAGACGAACTCGCGGATTCGCGTCGCGTCGTGCTCCGTGGCCTCGCGGAGCAAACCGCAGCCCAGGGCTATGGCGCGGCCGGGCTCACGGCCGCCGGTCTCGCCGGCGTAGTAATCCCCGCATACGGCGCCAGCGGCTACCGGGGTTCGTTTCATAGACTCAGCCTCGCGTGGCTTGCTAAGTCTGTCAAGTGAACTTAGCCTCTTGATATGACAAAGCCCTGGGCGCTCGACTACGACACCGAGAACTGCAACATCGCTGCAGCGCTGGCGGTCGTCGGGGAGAAATGGACATTCATGGTGCTCCGGGAGGCCTTCAACGGCATCCGGAGGTTCGACGACATGCAGCGGCGGACTGGCGCGCCCAGGCAAGTGCTCAGCAGTCGGCTAGCCGGGCTGGTTGACGAGGGAATCCTGCGCAAGGCGCCATATCAGGAAGCCGGCCAGCGGCCCAGGCAGGAGTACCGGTTGACTGAGAAGGGGATCGAGCTGTTCCCGGTGATCGCGGCGCTGCTTGCCTGGGGGGACAAGTACGCAGCCGCACCCGGCGGCCCGGCCGTCGAGCTGACGCACAGGGACTGCGGAGCACCGGTGTCCCTGCAGCTTGCCTGCTCGCAGGGCCATGTGCTCGGCTCGGCCAGGGACGTCACGCCACTACCGGGTCCCGGAGCGCGACGAGTCGCCTGACCATTCTTCCGTGCCCTGACGCGGAGGATGTGACGTGATCATGGATCGGCGGCCGCGCTGCAACGGCCCGACCTGCCATCGGGCACCGTCACGCCGGTAGGGTCTGGTCCCGGAGGCGTCTGGGTGCCTGGTGGCCCCCCTGGTCTTCAAAACTAGTGGGCGGCGCTCCGCGTCGCCGGCGGGTTCGATTCCCGTCCGCCTCCGCCACCAGGCTCATCGTTACGTTGATCATGTGGCCCGGAACCCTCGCGTGCCGCCCGGGAGACCTGGACCAACAGCATCGCCTCGAGTTCAGCTCGGACGGCTGGAGTCGGAGCCGTCAGATCTGCCGCCTCTGTGCTGCCGGCCTCCGCGCGCCCGTCGCCGGTAGCGTGGCCGCAGGCGCGCACTGCGTGCGTATCGCGAGGGCAAGGAAGGAACGGCGTTGACGCAGCCGGACACGGCGGCCCGCGGCCAGTTCAACTGGTCGGGAACCTACCGCTACGCATTCGACAAAATCCTGGCACCAGCGTCCGTCTGCGAGCTGCAGGATCTCGTCGCTGGGGCCAGCCAGGTCAAGGTCGTCGGTTCGCGCCACTCCTTCACTGGTATCGCCGATGGCACCCTCGCCGTGTCGGTCGCAGACCTGCCTCCGGCCAGCGATGTCGACAGCGACCGGCAGACCGTGACCGTTCCCGCCGGGATCACCTATGGGGTCCTGGCCAGGCGGCTGCACGACGAGGGCCTGGCACTAGCGAACCTCGCCTCGCTTCCGCACATCTCGGTGGCTGGCGCGATAGCCACCGCAACGCACGGGTCCGGCCGGAACAATGGCAACCTTTCAACCGCAGTGGAGGGCATCCAGTTCGTACTGGCAAACGGCGAGGTTTTCGAGCTATCTGCAGGAGACGCCTGGTTCGACGGCGCGGTGGTGCACCTAGGAGCTCTCGGAGTCGTCTGTCGGCTGACCCTGAAGGCTGAGCCCGAGTTCCAGGTAGCCCAGCGGGTGTACGAGGACATTCCCTGGGAGGTGGTTATCGAGAACTTCGAGGAACTCATGAGCGCGGCTTACAGCGTCAGCGTGTTCACCGGCCGTGCCCAGCAGGCAGCGCAGGTCTGGCTCAAGCAGCGCTCAGACTGGCCCGAGTCGCCGGCAACACTGTTCGGGGCCCGGACGGCCACCCGTGACGTGCACCCGCTGCCAGGGCTTGACCCGGCCAACTGCACCCCGCAGCTCGGCGTACCCGGTCTCTGGTCGGACCGCCTGCCCCACTTCCGGATGGAATTCACGCCGAGCAACGGCCAAGAGATCCAGTCCGAGTTCCACATCCCGGCCGCGTACGGCCCCGAAGCGATCCGGGCCGTCCGGCAGCTTCGTGACAGGCTCAGCGATGTCCTGCAGGTGTGGGAGATACGCGTTATCAAGGCTGATTCGCTGTGGCTGAGCCCGCAGTACCGGCGCGACAGCGTCGCCTTCCACATGACATGGGACGCCGATGTCGCAGGTGTTGCGGCGGCGGTACGTCTTGTGGAACAAGCCCTCTCGCCCTTCGACCCCCGCCCGCACTGGGGCAAGGTCTTCACCCAAACCCAGCCGCCTGTTGCCGCCAGGTACGAAAGGCACGCGGACTTCATCAGCCTTCAGAAGAAGCTCGATCCCGACGGCAAGTTCGTCAATGACTGGGTGCGAGCCAACGTGCTTGGCGAACAGTGACAGCGAGATGAGTTGCAGTTACGGCCTCCCGTCAAAGGAGAGGCGGCCGGCGTCCGCTGCTTCACGTTAGGGCCGGCGAGCGGCCAGGCGCTCAAACCTGAAACGCATTCATCGTTCATAACCACCGGGAACGAGACTCGCGGCGTCAGTGACAGTCGCCGTACGCGGTTTGCGGCGATAGTCAGAACCCGTGGCTGGAGCTTCGCATCGATTGCTCGGCCCGAGACTTAATCGGTTGCCAGACCACGATCGGCCGCCGAGCATCAGTACGTGCAGATAACCCCTCTTGACCCGGCAGACGAGCACGCTTTGCTCGCGCTGCACGAGCTGGACTCCGCTGCCTACCCGGTGGACCGGCCGCACGTGCCGCCGCCGACGCTAGCCGAGACCACGATCGAGTGGACCCGCGCCCACCCGGGTTCGGTCCTGCTGTCGCTGCTGGCTCGTCTCGACGGGCGGCTGGCCGGGTACGCGTGGCTAAACCTGCCGGTCGCCGACAACACCGCGAACGCGTTGGTCGACATCGTCACCCACCCTGACCTGCGGCGTCGTGGGGTGGGCAGGGCACTGACGGCGGCAACGATGCAGACATTGCGCGCGCACGGGCGAACTGTGGCTATCGGGTCAGTCAGGTCCGACGGTCCGGGCGTTCCGTTCGCTGCGGCTGTCGGCGCACGCGAGCAGTTGAGTCGGCTACGGAACGTGCTCTATCTCGACACCCTGGATACCGGGGCGCTCGACGGGCTGCTAGCCGAGGCAACCACCAGGGCGGCCGGCTACGAACTCGTCCGGATCACTGGCCCGGTGCCGGCTGACCACCTCGACGCGGTCGCAGCGATGTACGAGGTGATGAACGACGCGCCACTTGAGAGTGCCGCTCTCGAGGACGAAAAGTGGACTCCGGATCGGGTCGCCGGCTTGGATGACTGGCTGGCTGCACGAGGGGATCAGGTCTATACAGTCCTCGCGACATGTGGTGACACTGGGCAGCCGGCCGGGATGACCAGGATTGCAGTCCGGGCCACTGGCGACCTGGCCGTCCAGCTGGACACTGCCGTAGCGGCAGCGCATCGGGGCCATCGCGTGGGCATTCTGATGAAGGCGAGCATGCTGCGCTGGCTGATGGCTGCCGAGCCGCAGGTGCGCCGGATCACTACGTTCAACGCAGTCAGCAACGCTCACATGATCGCAGTCAACGACGCGCTCGGGTTCGTGCCTGTCGAGCGGTGGACGAGCGTCGAGCTCGCCGTCTGAGAGGCCGCCCGGACTGCCGGCCAGGCGACAGCCCGGTCCGCTGCAGCCCGCCGCGCAGAACTGCTTGTGGTGCGCCGGCAGCGGTCGTGTGCTTCGGGCCCGAGCTAGCTTCCGGCAGGCGGCGGGTATTGCGCCGTTGTCGTGTCCTGCACAGACGGGAACTGCCCGGTAGTCGTCCGGTAGGCGCTCGCGGGTGCGGAGAACTGATCCGGCTGGCTCGTATACGAGTAGTCCGTCTCCACTTCGACGTCCTTTGCCGCGAGCATCGAGAATCTGCCGATTGCAAGCGCGCCGACGAAGAGGATCAGCGCACCCAGGCCGAAGAACAGCGCTGCCCTCTCCAGGTAGTCCTGCAGCGCGGCCGTCATGCTTGTGCTCTGCAGCGGCGCGCCGACGTTAACTGACGTGTTCTTCAGCACGTTGAGAACGATCCCGCCGCCCACGACGAACCACGCGCCCGCGAGCGCGCCGAGCAGGCCACCGGAGATGCCGAACGCGCGATTCCGCGTGGTGAGCGCCATCAGCCCGCCGAGCAACGCTGCGGCGCCCGGAATGGCGGACAGGTACAGCCTGCCGGATGTGTATCCCCAGGCCTTGTCCGGCGTGAAGCCGAAGTGAAGGTAGGGGCCGACGAACGGCGCAAGGCCGCCCCACAGGCCGAGCACGATCAGCAACACGCCGCACACTGCTCCGCGAGTTCGCGGAATGCGGGCTTCGTCGTCCATGTCTGCTCACTCTCTGCGTTATCGGATGTTTAAAGACTTGCACATGCACCGTGCTCGGTGGCTAGTGACTTGGGCAAAGTGCTGGTAAATCACCACGTAAGAGCTGTCCAGGCCCTGCCGGGGAATGGATCTCGCCAGGTATGGTCGCGCTCGTGGACGTGCGCAGGCTTACCCCGCGTACCGACGCCGTGCTGGCAGACCCGCGACTCGCAGCAGCCGAGCACAGGCTCGGCCGCGCGATCGTGCTCTCGGCGGTGCGGCGCGCTCAGGATCTGGCTCGTACCGGCGCGATCGAGCCGGGCGCCGTGCCGGACGCCGCCGCGGAGAGCCTGCCGGCCATCGCCGCCACTCTGACGCCGGTCATTAACGCGACTGGCGTGCTCCTGCACACCAATCTCGGCCGGGCGCCGCTGTCAGCTGCCGCTAAAGATGCACTCCACGTGGCCGCCGGGAGCACGGACCTGGAGTTCGACCTGCCGTCAGGCCTGCGCGGACGGCGCGGCCGCGGCATGCTTAGCGCGCTTGCGGCGGCCGTGCCCGCCGCCGAGGCCGTGCACGTGGTTAATAACAACGCCGCCGCCCTGGTTCTTGCCGCGACGGCCCTCGCGTCCGGCCGTGAGATCGTCGTGAGCCGCGGTGAGCTGATCGAAATCGGCGACGGCTTCCGGCTGCCTGACCTGCTGGAATCCACTGGAGCCCAGATCCGCGAGGTTGGCACGACCAACCGGACGACAGCAGCCGACTATGCCGCCGCCATCGGCCCGCAGACCGGCTTCGTGCTCAAGGTGCACCCGTCGAATTACCGGATAGAGGGATTCACGACCAGCGCCTCCATTGCTGAGCTCGCCGGCCTCAGCGTGCCCGTGATCGGCGACATCGGCTCTGGCCTGCTGACGCCCCACCCGCTGCTCCCTGCCGAGCCCGACGCCAGCAGCTGGCTCAGCGCTGGAGCGGCAATCGTGACGGCCAGCGGTGACAAGCTGCTCGGCGGCCCGCAGGCCGGCCTGTTGCTCGGCCGGTCGGACCTGATCGGGCAACTCGCGCGCCATCCGCTAGCCAGAGCACTGCGCGTCGACAAGCTGACGGTCGCGGCCCTCGAAGCGACACTGGCCGGGCCGCGGCCGCCGGTGGCCGAGCAGCTGGCTGCCGGTCAGGCACAGCTTGCAGAACGTGCCAGCCGGATCGCCGACGCGCTAGCGTCAGTCAGCATCGATGCGCGTGCTCAGCGATCGGATGCCGCAGTCGGCGGCGGCGGGGCGCCTGGAGTCAGCCTGCCGAGTGCGGCCGTCAGCCTGCCGGCCTCGTACGCGGCCGAGCTCCGGGGGGGCGCGGCCGTGCGCAGGGGCACGACGTCGGCTGTCGTAGGACGGATCGAAGACGGACGGCTGCTGCTTGATCTGCGTGCGGTGAGCCCGGCAGACGACGAGCGCCTGATTGCGGCTGTAGAAGCTGCAGCTGTCATGGCCGCGGCGGGCTGAGACAAATGGAAGTTCGGGCTAACGCAACGCACGTAGTCGTAACTGCCGGCCATGTCGATCATGGCAAGTCCGCGCTGATCCGGGCCCTGACCGGCATGGAGCCGGACCGGTGGGCTGAGGAGCAGCGCCGGGGCATGACGATTGACCTCGGTTTCGGCTGGCTCACGCTTCCGACCGGCGATCAGCTGGCATTCGTGGATGTGCCCGGCCACGAACGCTTCGTGACCAACATGCTGGCCGGTGCCGGGCCGGTGCCGGCTGTCATGTTCGTCGTGGCGGCGGACGAGGGCTGGATGCCGCAGTCCGCTGAGCACCTAGCGGTGGTTAGCGCACTTGGTATCCGGCACGGCCTGCTGGTCGTCACCAAGAGCGACCTGGCCGACCCGGAACCCGCCATCGCCCAGGCAACCGCGCAGATCGCTCAGACGGCCCTCGGAGAGCTCTCAGCCGTCGCCGTCAGCTCAGTGACCGGGACGGGCCTGCCTAAGCTGGTGGCCGCGCTGGACGGCCTCTGCCGCAGCCTTCCCAAACCGGATCCAGGCGCCCCGGTCCGGATCTGGGTTGACCGCACTTTCAGCATGACCGGCAGCGGCACGGTTGTCACCGGCACGCTGCCCGCTGGCACGGTTCACCGGGGTGACGAATTGGTGATCACTCCGTCGATGCGACCGGTCCGGGTGCGCGACCTGCAGTCCCTTGGCCAGACGGCGCAGGCCGCGTCGGGAGTGGCGCGCGTCGCGCTTAACCTGCGCGGCATCTCGCGTGAAGCGGTGCATCGCGGCATGTCGCTCGTACAGGCCGGCCGGTGGACGCTCACTGACCTGATCGACGTCCGGCTAACCCCGCAGCCGGGCAAGCCGGACCAGATGGGTCCGGCGGGGGCGGCGCAACCCGGCGAGATGACCAGGGCAGTCACCATGCACATCGGCTCGGCCCGCGTCGTTGCCCGGGTGCGCCCGCTTGGCGCCGGGCTGGCACGGCTCAGCCTGGCGGACCCCCTGCCGTTGCATGTCGGCGACCGGTTGCTGCTGCGTGATCCCGGCAGCAGGCGCGACGGCTCGTTCCCGGCCGTGGCTGGTGCGATCGTGCTCGATGTGGCACCGCCGCCGCTCGCTCGCCGGGGTGCGGCCGCCGCAGCGGCGCGACTGCTGTCCGGCTGGCCTGATGAGCCGGGTGCGGAGCAGCTGCTTGCCAGGCACGGGATCATGCGGGCTAGCACGATGCTGGCCATGGGCGTGTCGGAGCACCCGGCGACGGTGGCCGGCGAGTGGCTGACCGATCCCGAGCACTGGCGTGCCCTCGGTCATCAGCTCGGCGAGGTGCTCGCGAACCATGCGACTGCCGAGCCGCTGGCTGCCGGCATGCCGATTGACGCCGCGCGCGCCGCTCTGGACCTGCCGGACCGGCGGCTGGTGCTGGCGCTTGCGAAGCCGCCATTCCGGGTTTCCTGCGGTGCCCTGCACATCGCGCGGCCGGCCGGCCAGGCAGCTGGGCCGGACCTTCCCGAGGCCGTGCAGGCGGCACTGCGCGTGCTTCGCGCGGATCTGGCTGCTGCGCCGTTCGTTTCGCCGGACGCTGAACGCCTGCGCAAGCTCGGGCTGGATACGCGTAGCATCGCTGCTGCCGTCCGCGCCGGGCAGCTGATGCGCATCAGCGACCAGGTGGTCCTGGCTCCGGGCGCCGACGTGCTGGCCGGCAAGGTACTGGCCCGGCTGCCTCAGCCGTTCACGGCGGCACAGGCCAGGCAGGCGCTCGACACCACCAGGCGGACTGCCATCCCGCTGCTGGAGTACCTGGATTCGGCGGGGATTACCAAGCGGCTGCCAGACGACCGGCGCGTGCTGCCGGGCGGCTCTGCAGGACTCGCGGATCCTGGTGCCAGCGGGACGGCTGCCGCCAGTGAGGCTGGTGTCAGTGCTGTTGGTGCCGGTGCCGGTGCCGGTGCCGCTGGTGCCGGTGCGACTGTCAGCGGGGCAGCGGTTGTTGCCGGTGCGATCGCGAGTGACGGCGCTGCTGCGCGTACAGCTGCAGGCAGCTCAGGCCGCTGACCCCGAGTTCGTGGCTAGCAGAGGACGCGGACCTGCGCGTTCTGGCGTGCGGGAGCCGAACGTGCGCACTAATCCGGTTCGCGCGGCTGGCAGCGGGCGACGAGTTCGCCCGTCCGGCCCCCTGGCTCGGCGAACCATTCCGTACCGCAGACGACGCGGAATAGCGGCACGGGCGACCTGACGAGGGCGCGAAACAATCGTGCTCCCCTTCCTGCGCCGGACAGCGGAGTTCCGTGGGCCGCTAGCGCAGCTCGCTTTTGCGCCGCATAGCGGCGAACGTCGACCTGGTGCGTGATCGCGGACTGCGGTGTGCCGTACCCCCGCATGTCATCGACGCGGTAACGAGTCACCAGCCGGAGCAGGAGCAGGACCCTCGCGAACCGCGTGACCAGTTCGCGCGGCACCGTCGCCTCCACGACTCGCACTCCGGCCAGGCCGGCCGCGCGCGCGCCGACCTCGTGCACGCGCACATGATCGCGATGGCCGTTACCGCCTTGCGGGTCGTAGCTCATCAGCAGGTCCGCGCCCACCTCAGTGAGCAGTGCAGCAAGCTTTCCCGCGGCCGTCTCGGCGTCCGCACGCGCGAACCGGATCCTGCCAGGCGGGTCCTCGAACAGGACCGGTCCGTGCCCGCTGTCCGCGTAGCCTAGATGCACGGCCCTGTCCGCCCCGAGGATCGCCGCGCTCGCCCGTAGTTCCGCCAGCCGCCGGCCAGGACCTAGATCCGGGTGAGGCCACATGTCACCGTCGCAGGCAACGACGATGATTACCCGATGGCCCTCCGCGGCGAGCCGGGCGATCGTCCCCCCGGTGAGCAGCACCTCATCGTCCGGATGAGCGTGGAACGCCACGATCGTTGCCATTGGCGTGAGCCTAGCCTCTCGGCCGTCGGGTTGGGTGGCCTGCGGCAGCGGGCGTCGCGTGGCCTGCGGCAACCTGTGACTAGCGCGCCTCGGGCCGGATTGGGCGCCAGTGGTAGCCGGCGTGTGCCAGCCCGCAGAGCGGGGCGCGCAAGCTGACGGCTACCGCGGCAGCTAGTGCGTGTCGAAGCGGGTGGCTGACCACGTAGCAGGCTCCACCGGTGGTACCCCGGCCGCGATCCAGCGCGACAGCACTGCGGCGGTAACCGGCGCGTTAAGTATGCCGGTGCGGAAGTGGCCGGACGTCAGCCAGGCGTTAGCCAGGCCAGGCACCTTGTCGATGACGGGGCGCCGGTCCGGATGCCGCGGACGGAAGCAGCACC
>Ga0335072_10005485_pt1 | contig 18695 bp, 17 predicted proteins | sample Lox_Sample_21_FD_206725 | JGI IMG/M metagenome (GOLD analysis project Ga0335072, IMG submission 206725) | Soil microbial communities from Loxahatchee National Wildlife Refuge, Florida, United States - Lox_Sample_2.1 | ecosystem: Environmental > Terrestrial > Soil > Wetlands | place: USA... | reverse complement strand
GGCCGTCAAGTCCCTCCGCGCCAATGGTACTGCGCCTCAAGACGCGGGAGAGTAGGTCACCGCCAGGCCAGCCAAACCAAACACGCCCCCTCATCACCAGACCTCGAGCCGATAAACCCTCGCGGCCGTGCCGAAAAACAGCGCCTTCTTTTCGGCCTCGGAATAGGGCCCGGCAAAGCGCTTGAACGCGTTCCACAGCGCGGCGTAGCTGCACGATTGCTTGTCGACCGGGAAATTGCTTTCGAACATGGCGCGGTCCGGACCGAAAGCCTCGATACAGGTCTCGAGATAAGGGCGCCACTCACGCGCGAGCTCCTCGGAGGCAGGCGGGCGGGGCTTCTCCTCGAAGCCGAATCCGATCCACTTCATGCCGAGTCCGCCAAGCTTCACGTTGACGTTGGGGCAGCGCGCGATCTCGCGGATCGCGTCGCGCCACACCGCGAACACGTCGGCGCGCCGGCCTTTGTAGGCGCCAACGCCGAGCGGCCCGCCGACATGGTCGAGCACGATGGTCGTGTCGGGGAACGCGCGCGCCAGCGCCGCAAGCTCGCCGATCTGCGGGTGATAAAGCCAGGCGTCGAACGACAGGCCGAACGTCGCCAGCCGCGCGAATCCCTCGCGAAACCGCGCGTCGCCGAGCAGTCCGCGCGGCGGCGGGACAGGCACGCTGACAATCGACGCGTCGGCGTCCCAGACCGAGGAGTTACGGACGCCGCGAAACCGCCCGCCGCCGGCACGGACATGCGCCTCGAGCACGGGCTCGACGCCGGCACCGAGCCCATAGAGATCGGCGTGGCCGACAATGCCGGCGCAGGCGCGCGCCGTCCCGTAACCGCCGCTCGCCGACATCGCCGCGATGCCGTTGACGAATTCGGTCTCGCCGACCGACGCATAAGCAGGATCGCCGCCGGCCCGGTACATCGACCCGCACTGGAGATAGACCGTGGCGAGAATCTTGTGGCCGGTGTTGAGATCCTTCAACAGCTCGTCCAAGAGATAACGCTGCTGCCGGTCCCAGAGGTGATGATGGGGATCGATGATCGGCCGCTCCGGCTCGATCGCCTCCTCGACGCGGGTGGCGAGCCATTGCTCGTCCACCGGGTAATGGATCGTCGGTCGCGAGTCGGTCACGGTACCCTCCCGTTCCGTTCCGCTTCGTATCGCGCCAGATCGTCGAACGCCGCCAGGATCCGGTCGTGGCGCCGCTCGATACCGGCCCGCATCACGCCATGGGTGAAGATGAAGAATTCGGAGTTGCGAATGGCGTGGACCACGCGATGACCGACCTCATCGGGCGTCCATGCCACCTGATCGCTGACGAGCGCCGCCACGTCGACGCGATTCTCGGCGAAGGGACCGCCGAACCGTTCCGGGCGGCGGCGCGACGAAGCGTTGATCGTCGTCGTCACCAGGGCCGGACAAAGGACCGAGACACCGATCCGGCTTCCCTGCAGCTCGGCCTCGAGCGCCTCGGAAAAGGCGACAACGGCGTATTTCGTCATCGAATAAGAGCCGTTGCGAAGCACCGGATGGACCTGCAGCCCGGCGATCGAGGCGGTGTTGACGATATGGCCATCCTCGCCGTGCCGCTTGATGAGCGGAAGGAAGGCGTGCACACCATTCACCGCGCCGAAGACATTGACGCCCAGCAGCCAGTCCCATTGCGCCGGCGCGATCTCGTAGGCGGGCCCGCGCTGGAGCGACACCCCGGCATTGTTGACGCAAATATGGAGTCGGCCGAACTCTGCTCCGACGTCCCGCGCGGCGCTTTCAACCGCCGCCCGATCGGACACGTCAAGCCGCAGCGCCATGGTCCGGACGCCGAGCGACGCAACATCCTGTGCCGCGCGCTCGATCCCTTCCCGCTCGATGTCGGCGAGGGCGACATGGACACCCTCTCTGGCGAGTGCGCGCGCGATCCCGAGGCCGATCCCGTTGGCGGCGCCCGTGACGAAGGCGAACTTGCCGGCGAGGTCTTTCATGGCCCTTTTCCCCATACCTCGTCGGCGACCTCGACGACGCGCCGCAGCTTTGCCCATTGCTCCGTTTCGGCCAGCACGTTCCCTTCCTCGGTCGAGGCAAAGCCGCATTGGGGGCTGAGGCAAAGCTGTTCGAGGGCGACCACGCGGCTCGCTTCGTCGATCCGCCGCTTGATCACCTCCTTGCTTTCGAGCGCGCCGGTCTTCGAGGTCACGAGACCCAGCACGGCGCGCCGGTCCTTCGGCAACCGGCGCAACGGCTCGAACCCGCCGGCGCGATCGGAGTCGTATTCCAGGAAGTAGCCGTGCACCTTGATGCGGTTGAACAGGATCTCGGCCACAGGGTCGTAGCCGCCCGATCCCATGAAGGTCGACTTGTAGTTCCCGCGGCAGAGATGCATCGTGACGGTCATGTCGGCGGGAATGTCGGCCATCGCCTCATTGATAAGGTCACCATAGATCTCACCCAGCCTCTTGGGATCGTCGCCGCGCTGCTTGACGGTTTGGCAATAGGCATCGTCGCACAACATGGCGATGAAAACCTCGTCGAGCTGAAGATAGCGACACCCCGCGTCGGCGAACGCGCGCACGACCTTGCGGTAGACGGCGCCAAGGTCGGCGAAGAACTCGTCGAGCGAGGGATAGGCCGCGCGGCTGATCGGAGCTCGGCCGGTGCGGCCGTAAAGAGCGGACGGCGCCGGAATGGTCATCTTGGCCGTGCGATCCGTATGCGCCTGCAAGAATTTGAAATGTTGGACCATGGGGTGGCCGTCACAGGCGAGCTTGCCCACGACCCGGATCCCCTGCGCACGCGTATTGGTGCCTGAAAACGCGATCCCCTGGTCCATCTCGTACCATTCGGTTCCCTTGAGCCCGGCAAGGAAGTCGAGATGCCACCACGACCGGCGGAATTCGCCATCGCTGATCGCCTGCAGCCCGATCTCGGCCTGCTTGGCAATGATCTTTTCGATCTCACGATCCTCCACCGCTTTTAACGCGGCGACCGTGATCTCTCCCCGCTGGCGCTGGGCGCGCGCGTCGCGCAGGGCCGCCGTGCGAAGAAGGCTTCCGATGTGATCGGCCCGAAAGGGCGGTTTCGAGGATGGCATTCTTGTGTCTCCCTGCGGTCGGACTTTCGATAATGCGGGCGCGGCCTTCTGGCAACTGGCACGCGTTGAGAAGAAGTCGAACCCCGCCCCATTACCCACACAATTGTTATTGGAAATTGGCGCCGGCGAGCGGCACTTTACATCAACTTCGCGGGGAGACCTCACATGCGATCAATCATCTTATCCGCCGCCGTCTTTGCACTTTTCGCGCCTGGCCTGGCGGCAGCGGCAATCCCCTGTTCGGACCTTCCGAAGGCACAAAGCTTTGTCGACGGTTTGAAGCCGGGCCCAAATACGCGCGCCGCTCAAAGCCATCTCGACGCGGCAAAGACGGCGGCATCGCCGGAGCAATGCTCCGCGGAGCTCCAAAAAGTGGATTACTACGCAAGGCGTTCCGCCGCGGCCGATCGCCGCGCGGCGCGCCACAGGGTCGCATATCACCGGCACGTCCTGTGCGCTGATGCGCTTCATCAAGATCGGCCTGGCGGCTCGGACTATCACGGTCGTCCCGTCCCGGGCTGCCCAAGGGTCCCCTGATCCCTGAATATCGAAGGGGCACATCCGTCGCCGAATGCGCCCCTTTGATCGGATCCTTCCGGCGCCACCTAGTCGACGAGCGCCTTTTCCTCGACGATCTCGACGCGACGGTTTTGCGGCTCGCGGACGCCGGCGGGCGTCGGCACCATTTGACCGGCCTTACCCACGCCTCGGACGACGATATCGCCTTGCGCAATGCCATCGGCCTCGAGCGCCTGCTGCACCGAGCGCGCGCGCTGGTCGGATAGGCGCATGTTGTAGGCGTCCGTGCCAACCGAGTCTGTGTGACCCGTAAGCGAGATGCGCGTCAGGTCGCCCGATTTCGCGCCGTTCGAAGCCTCGCGGATCGTCTGCAGCGCCTGCGGCGTAAGGTCGGAGCGATCGAAGTTGAAGAACACTTGCCATGTCCTTTCGGCCGGCGCCGCCAAGGCCGCCGCTTGCGATTGCACCTCCGGCTGGATCGCGTTGCCGTACTGATCGATCCCGGCCATCTTGAGATTCCATTCGGCGACCTGCGCCACGCTCATCCCCTGTACTTCGGGCCGCGTGACGTGAGTCGGATAGACATCGCCGGCAGTCGCGATCACATGTCGATAAAGCGGCAGCGCTTGGCGGAGATCGCCCGTATTCTGATAGGTCGCGGCGAGATCTTCCTCATGATAGGGATCATTGGGCGCGGCCGAGTAAGCCTGCTCGAAATCGTTGCGGGCCTCGACATCGTTGCCGTTCTGCATGGCGACATAGCCATCGGTGAAGATCGTCGCCTTGCCGCTGGTGTCGGCAGGAACGGGCCTGCTTTGAGTGCAAGCAGCCAGCAATATGCCGACCGATGCCAAGCCCAGCATTGTGCGGTGGTTCAGCATGACCAAATCTCCTATGAGTTCCCACGCATGATGCGGCGGATGCCGTCGCTTGCATATGCAATGAAAAGACGCCGCGTGTGAAAATGCGCCGCACGGGCCGAAGGATGCGTGGCATGTATGTGACTTTGCCGGTCTGTTAAAGCGGCGGACGTTTTTCAATGAAAAGGCGAAATCGTGCGGCGATCGGCCACGCCGGATGGTAAACGAGTTGTGATATGCTTGTGTCATCTCCGTGGGATTCGATCCTTTCGGACGTAACTCAAGGCTTCGGGGGGCCCTTTATTGATGAAAGTTCGTTCGGGGCGAGCGTTTCGCCGCATGGGCGTGGGCGCCGCGCTGCTTTTCTCGATGTTATCGATCGCTGCGGCTCGCGCGGAGTGTCGCTCGAATTTGATCGCCCCCGCCTTCACGCTCGACGTCGTGACGCCGCCAGTTACTTACAAGCTGAACGAAGCGACGGAGACTTTGTCGGCTCGTGCCCGGGAGAACGGCACCGCGCTTGGCCGTGGCAGCCGCCTTCTTGGGCTGACCGTCAATCAATACGATCTTAGGATCGAGGTCGCATTTCACCGCACGAACGACTCATGCGCGGTGTTTGAAAGCGCGACCATCGCCGCTGCTCCAGAGATTGAGGTGCTGGCCGATCGCCGATTCAAGGCCGGCAGCTGCCAACAGCGAGCGATCATTGATCACGAGAACGAGCACGTTCGCGTCTTTCGCGAGGCGATCGCCTACTACGAGCCTGCAATGGAAGACACGCTCCGCCGGGCGAAGCTGCCTTCCGCGCTACCGATCGGACCGAGCAGCGATCCAGAGAGCGCTTACGCGGCGATGATTCACCATATTCTTGCGCCGGTCCTTGATGCGGTCCTCGCTCGCACGAAAGCGGCCAACAACCTTATCGACACGCCTCAGCATTACTCGGCGGTCTTCCGGCGGTGTGACAGCTGGGATTGACGCCGCGAAAGGGCGCGGCGATGTGCGCTCGCGCCCTTTCCCACGGCTCATCGTCTATTCGGGGGTGACGCTCCCCGTGTCGGGATTGACGAGAACCGACACGCTCTGCTGGCCCTTCATGGCCGTTGCGCGGAAATTCTTGCCGTCCCGGGTGAGATTCGAGAAGTCGTTATAGCCCGCCGCCCCGATCAGGTTCATCGCCCTGGTTTGGCGATGCTCGCGCGCATCCGCAACGGATCTCTCATCCGCCGCAAGAGGCGCTGCACTCGAGTGACGATAATGGATCACACGGTGCATTTTGGCATGGGTGCCGTTGTCCGCGGGCTGGACGGCGGCGGCACTCCCGCTGTCCGCCGGCATGGCCGACGAATTTGCAGGCATGCCGGAAGCGTCTTGCGCAAACGCGGCCGGAGCGGCTGCGATCGCCAGGGCGGCCGCGGCAAACATGATCCGATGCATAGCTAGCTCCTTCGGATGAGTCAGCTTGACGTCTGACCCGAGGGAAACGTCGCCCACCATGCCGCGGTTCCGTACCCGAAAGGGTTAGGATGGAACTTCGGAAGCTATGAGGCGTTTTATGCTCGCTTCTCTCGCCGCCATCGGAACGGGTGAAGTGCAGCAGAATTGCACGCACGGCGTGCTCATCACATAAGACAGGAGAAGATCATGCATCGATCGCTCATCGCTCTCGCCTTGGCCGGTTTCACGCTAGCGGCATGCGGCACTACGACCGGCGATCGCGGTCTCTCCGGTGCGGGAATCGGTGCCGCAACCGGCGCCGTGGCTGGGGCGATGGTGGGCGCGCCGCTCGCGGGCGCTGCTATTGGCGCTGGCGCGGGTGCCGCCGTCGGCGCGGCGACCACGCCGTCGCAGGTCGATCTCGGTCGGCCGGTTTGGGAGCACTAACCGCGGAGCCAACGCGACATCGCTGGTCGATGCCGCGACTTGACGTGGCTTACCTGCGTCGTCATGCCAATTTGTAGCGTCATTGAGAGCCAGAGGCGCGATCGATGGCGCGGGTAGACCGTGCGAGTCGTGCAGCGACCGCCCGGATCTTTTCATCCGGGCGGTCGCGCATGCGCGCGAGCGACGTTGCGAAGGCCTTGGCCCTCGCAATTATCGTTCTGATCGCTTTGGATCATGTCTTGGACACCACGCCCTCGCGCGGCCCGGCCATTCGCGATGCGTTGATGGCGGCAGCGGCGAAGGTGAAGTCGCTACCAACGACGGCGACGCCGGCCGAGATCAGCGACGCGCTCGCGCCCGATTTCCGAAGCTTCGCCGTCGAGGTCAATGCTTCTCGTTATCCGGTGGAGGTGGACGTCACGCTTGGCAAGCTTGACGGCGTGACGTGCCTCCAGGCAGAAGACGTTGCACGGCGCATTGAAGGAAGCGTGGTCGTGGAGCTTGAGGGATTTGGGACTGCCGCGGCCTGTGGCGTCAGCAACGCCATGACGTGGCGCTTGCTGCCGTGACGCCGCAATCACCACAAACTTTTGAGGGGAGGGAACCGTGGGACGCCTGATCATCGTCTCGAACCGAGTTGGCGGATCGATCGTGCCGAGCGAAGGCGGTTTGGTCACCGCCATGCAGGCGGCGCTGGGCATGCAAGAGGCGGTCTGGTTCGGCTGGAGCGGTACCGTGACCGATGGCCCGCCGGGTCCGACGCGCAGCGAGCGCGACGGCCGCATCACGCGCATGGTTGTCGATCTGCAACGGGCCAACTACGAAGGCTATTACTTGGCCTTTGCCAATCGCATGTTGTGGCCCCTGTTCCATTATCGCATCGATCTTGCCGAATATGACCGCGAGGCCTGGGCCGCCTATTGCCAGGTGAACGAGCTCTTTGCCGCCCGCCTTGCGGAGATTCTGGCGCCCGACGACCTGGTTTGGGTGCACGATTATCATTTGATGCAGGTGGGCGCCGCGCTGCGACGGCTCGGCGTCGGCAACCGGATCGGCTTCTTCCTCCACATCCCTTTCCCACCCACGGGCGTGCTGGCGACCCTGCCGGTGCACGAGGCGCTCGTGCGGGCGCTGTTCGCTTATGACCTTGTGGGGTTCCAGACCGAGACCGACCTGCAATGTTTCGGCGACTATGTCGAGCGCGAGGCGGGCGGCTGGATGATCCACGGCGCAACGGCACACGCCTATGGCACGAGCCTCGAGGTGGGTGTCTTCCCCATCAGCGTCGACACGCGCATTGTTGCCGCCCAGGCGGCGCGGGCCTCGCGTACGGGCCAGGCGGCACGTCTCTATCAGAGCCTGTCCGGCCGGCGCCTTGTGATCGGCGTCGACCGGCTTGACTATTCCAAGGGTTTGGTCGGACGGCTTGCCGCCGTCGAGCGGCTGCTCGATCGGCAGGCGCATTATCGGCGCGCGATCGTCATGCTGCAAATTGCGTCGCCGACCCGCGAGGAGATTCCGGAATACCAGAATCTTCGCGCGGAGCTTGACGCCTGCATGGGCCGCATCAATGGCCGCTTCGGCGAACCGGATATTTTGCCGGTGCGCTACCTCAATCGCCGCTTCCGGCAGGAGACGTTGTTCGGTTTCTACCGGGCGAGCCGGGTGGCGCTCGTCACGCCGCTCCGCGATGGCATGAACCTCGTCGCCAAGGAATTCGTGGCAAGCCAGGATTCGCTGGACCCCGGTATATTGGTGCTGTCGCGTTTTGCCGGCGCGGCGCGAGAGCTTGACGCGGCGCTCATCGTCAATCCCTATGACATCGACGAAGTCGCGGCGACGCTTGATCGGGCGCTCGCTATGTCGCTCGAAGAGCGCCGCGAGCGCCATCGGGCCATGCTGGCGAGGCTCTGCGACTACGATATTCATGCCTGGTTCAAAGCATTTCTTGACGCCTTGCAGCAACCGCAGACCGCGCCGGTGCCTGAACTCCCCTCTTCTTGCGCGGTCGAACTGCGGCATTGAGTGATGCGGCGCCCGGGTGACGGCGCGAACCGCGACGCGGCGACACTGCCTGCGCCGCCGGTTCTTGAGCGCGGTCACGCGCTGTTTCTCGACTTCGACGGCACGTTGGTGGATATCGCCGCCAAGCCGGATCTGGTCAGAGTTGGACCCGAGCTGCCTCGGCTCTTGAACACGCTATCCGAATGGTTGGGCGGTGCTCTGTCCATCCTGAGCGGACGCCCCGTCGACGAGCTGGCACGGCTCCTCGCGCCTTTCGCAGGCGTCATCGTCGGTCAGCACGGGCTGGAGCGGCGGAGCGCGGACGGCATTGTCACTCAATTGTCCGTGACGCCGACGCTTCAGGCGATCCGAGCCATGCTCGCGGATTTCGCCGCGCAAACCGATGGGGTGTCGCTCGAAGACAAAGGCGCAACTCTGTCGCTCCATTTCCGTGAGGCGCCGGCGCGTGCCGCGAAATGCCGCGCGATCGCCCGTCGCGCCGTCGATGTCAGCGGCGGCGCTGTCGACATAACCGAAGGCAAGATGGTCATCGAGCTCGTGCCCGAAGGCGGCGGAAAGGGCGGAGCGATCGCCGGCCTGCTCGTCGAGCCGCCGTTCAAAGGCCGTATCCCGGTCTTTGTTGGCGACGACAGTGCCGACGAAGAGGGCTTTCGGGTGATCCACCGGCTGGGCGGCATCTCGGTCCATGTGGGCGATGGCGTCACCGCCGCCGGCTACCGCCTTGCGACAGTTGGTGACGTGAAGTCCTGGCTTGCCGCCTTTCTACAAGACTGACTGTATTCTGTGTCGAAGTATAGTCTGTGATGGGTAATTTGGTACTTTGAATCGAGTAAATAAGGCGGCGGGGTAAAATTGTGGCAGGCACCGAGATCGCTCCTAGAGATTTCTAAAGTCAAATTCAGATGAGAATCAGCATTTCTACCCTAATCTGCCCGTGTGGCCTTTTTGCGTCAGGCGGTCTTCTTGCTTGCCCTCGCCGGACGCTGATTTATGCTATCGGCATCTCCCGCCCCATTGGCAAACCTGACCGACCGGGTCAGCCGGTTTCAGTTTTAGGTTTGCCGCAAGGAGGACCGGACATGACCGCTTTGCTGCAAGACGAGATCGTTCAAACGCTGCCCCAGCTCAAGGCCTTTGCCTGCCGGATGGCGCGCGACCGCACCTTGGCCGATGACCTGGTCCAAGAGACCGTCCTGCGCGCCCTGGTCCATGCCGACCAGTTCCGGCCGGGCACCAACCTCAAGGCGTGGCTGGCCACGATCCTGCGCAACTCGTATTTCACCGTGAAGCGCAGTGAAAAGCGTCTGGCGCAGTTCGCCGTGCGCTTCCCGTCCGAACCGCCGGTGACACGCGGCGAGCAGGAAGGCCACGTCGAGATGCTGGAGCTCAAGGGCGCGTTCGCCGAATTGCCGGCGGCGCAGCGCGAGGCGCTCGTCCTCGTGGGCGCCAACGGCTTCTCCTATGGCGAGGCCGCCAACATGGCGGGCTGCGGCGTCGGCACGATGAAAAGCCGCACGTCTCGCGCGCGGAGCCATCTGCGCCAGCTGCTCGATGGCGACCGGCCCGACATGACCCGCGACGAGACGGAGAACGCCGACGATGGTGTCTGGGATCGGCGCGCCGCCTAAGGCGCGCCTCCTGCGTCGCGGCTGCCGATAGCGCGGGGCGACGCGATCCTTCATAAAGGGCGGCGAGAGAGTCGCCCATGTCGATGTTCCGCCTGTTTGAGAGTTTGCTCGAGCCCACGGCCCTGCCGGCGGACGCACCGCCTCCGGCAGGGCTGGGGGCTTTTTACTGGCACCACGGCCGGCAAGTGCGCCATCTCGTGGCCGCGCTGTTCGTCGCGGGATCGATCGTCGCGCTGCTCGACACGACCATCCCGGTCTTCATCGGCCGCGTGATCAAGCTCGTATCGACCCACAGTCCGGCCGACTTCCTGAGCGCGTCGGGACCGCAACTGGCCTACATGCTGGGGATCCTGCTGGTCGCGCGGCCCCTGGCGATCGCGTTTCAGCATCTCGTCACCAACCAGGCGATCAATCCCGGATTCACCAACCTGGTCCGCTGGCAAAGCCATTGGCACGTGGTGCGCCAGAGCTGGACCTTCTTCCAGAACGACTTCGCCGGCCGCATCGCCAACCGCGTCATGCAGACCGGTCCGTCGCTCAGGGAAAGCGTGGTCGCTGCCACCAACGCGGTCTGGTACATCCTGATCTATGGCAGCACGGCGGTCGTGCTGCTCGCCTCGAGCGATGTCCGGCTCGCCGTGCCGGTACTGTTGTGGTTCGCGAGCTATGCCGTCACGTTGCGGTTTTTCGTGCCCCGCGTGCGCGTACGCTCGCGCCGGATGTCGGAGGCACGCTCCAATCTCACCGGCCGTGTCGTCGACAGCTACACCAACATCCTGACGGTCAAGCTGTTCGCCAAGCCGTACGAGGAGGACGCGTTCGTCCGCGGCGCGGTCGACGATCACACCTATGCGTCGCGTCAGCAATCGCGCCTCATCACCCTTTTCGGCATCACGCTGACCCTCCTCAATGCCGCGCTTCTGGTCGGTACCGGAACCATCGGCATCTGGCTGTGGACGCGCGGCCGGATCGGCGTTGGCGGGCTCGCGACCGCGTTGCCGCTGACCTGGCAGATCGCCAACATCGCGGGCTGGGTGGCGCAGAATGTGACGTCGATCTTCGAGAATATCGGCGTGGTCCAAGACGGCATGCGCTCGATCGCCGTCCCGCGCCAGATGCCGGATCGAGACGACGCGGTCGCGCTTCGGGTCGACCGGGGCGCGGTGCGGTTTGAGTCCGTGTGCTTCGGCTATGGCACGTCGCGGGGCGTGCTGCACGGGATCGACCTCGACATCGCCCCGGGCGAGCGGGTCGGGCTTGTCGGTCCTTCGGGCGCCGGCAAATCGACCTTGGTCAATCTGCTGTTGCGCTTTTACGAGCTCGAAGAGGGCCGCATCCTGATCGACGGCCAGGACATCGCCCGCGTCACGCAGGAGAGCCTGCGCAGCCGCATCGCCATGGTCACCCAGGACACCTCGCTGCTGCATCGGTCGATCCGCGACAATATCCGTTACGGCCGGCCCGAAGCCGGCGACGAGGAGGTGCGCGAGGCGGCGCGGCGTGCCCATGCGTTCGAGTTCATCGAAGGGCTCGAGGACTGGCAGGGCCGGCGCGCGATGGATGCGCATGTCGGCGAACGCGGCGTCAAGCTGTCCGGCGGCCAGCGTCAGCGCATCGCGCTCGCCCGGGTGATCCTCAAGAACGCGCCGATCCTCATCCTCGACGAGGCGACCTCGGCGCTCGATTCCGAGGTCGAGGCCGCGATCCAGGAACAGCTCGGCAATCTCATGAAGGGGCGCACCGTCATCGCCATCGCGCATCGCCTGTCGACCATCTCGCGCATGGACCGGCTCGTCGTGCTGAACCATGGGCGCATCGTCGAGACCGGAACGCACACCGACCTGCTGCGAAGCGGCGGCACGTATGCGCGGCTGTGGCGCCGCCAGTCCGGCGGATTCGACATCCGCGGCGCCGCGAGCGAGCTCGACGCGATTCCGGCCGGTGACTGAACGGAGGAGAAAGACCTGATGAGCGCCACCCCCAGCGGCGGAATGCCCTTTGCCCCGCCGGTCGTCGACCGGCTCGCGGTGCGGGTCGTCGTCGATTCGCACTATGAGCGGTTCCTGCCGAAGGCGACGCATCCCGTCGTGGCGATCGAGCATGTCGGCGAGATACCCGGCCGGCAGATGACCACGCTCGCCGGCGAATGGGGCTTGTCGCTCCATCTCGAAGCCGTCTGCGCGGGCGAGAGCGCGCAATATCTCCTCGATTTCGGCTTCACGCCGGAGATCATCAACCGCAATTTCGATCTCCTCGACATCGAGGCGGAAAAGCTTCGCGGCCTCATCCTGAGCCACGGGCACCGCGATCATTATGGTGGCCTCGTCGGATTCGTGACCCAGCACCGGTCGTCCATGCGGCCCGACATGGCGCTCTATATCGGCGGCGAGACGATCTTCCGCGAGAAATGGCTGACGCCGCGCGAGCCCATGCCGCCCGTGTCGTGGGGCGCGCTCGACCGCATCGCCTTGACGGCCCAGAACGTGCTGCCCTGCGCGTGCGAGGCGCCGACGGCGCTTGACGGGCCCTTCACCACCGGCCGGATCGAGCGCACCTCGTTCGAGGTCATCACCGGTGGCACCAAGGTCAAGGCGGAAGACCATTTCACCGACGCCGAGCGGCGCGGTCAGCTCGTGCTCGACGAGCATGCCGACGAGCATGGCACCTGCTTCATCGTGAAAGGGCGCGGCCTCGTGGTGATCTCGTCCTGCGGCCATACCGGGATCGTGAACACGGTGCGGACCGCGATGAAGGTCGCCAATGTCGACAAGCTCCATGCCGTGATCGGCGGCTTCCATCTGGGCATGGCGCCGCTCGACTACATCGCCCACACCGTCGACGCGCTCGAGGCGCTGAAGCCCGACGTGGTGGTGCCGATGCATTGCACCGGCGCCAATTTCATCGAGGCGATGCGCCGCCGCATGCCCGACCGCGTCGTCGCATCCAATCTCGGCTCGCGCTTCACCTTCGGCCTCTGACGCCGCGCGGCGGCGGGTCAGGCGCCCCAGACGGAGCGCACCACCTCGACCATGCGCTCGATCTTGCGGACCTGGCTGTCATAGGTGAGCGGTGCGCCCGCAAAGCCGCACGAGAACCCGCATTGCGGCCCAAGGCAGAGCCGCTCCAGCGGCACGTATCTCGCCGCCTCGTCGATGCGCCGCTTGAGCTCGTCCGCCTCTTCGACGTGATTGGTCTTGGTCGAGATGAGGCCCAGCAGCGCGATCTTGTCCTTGGGCAGAAAGCGCAGCGGCGCGAAATCACCCGCGCGCGGCGTGTCGTATTCGAGGAGATAGGATTTCGCCTCGAGCGTCGCGAACATCGGCTCGGCCACCGCCTCATAGCCCTCGCGCGACTGCCACATCCCGGCATTGTTGCCGCGGCAATGATGAAGCGCCACGGTCATGCCGGCGGGCGCTGCGCGGATGATGCGGTTCATCACATCGACATATTTGGCGAGCACCCCCTGCCAATCCTGGCCGCGTCCTTTCAGCACGTCGCGGATCGCAGGGTCCGCGAGCTTGGGGATGCTGGTCTCGTCGAGCTGCACATAGCGGCATCCCGCTTCGCCCAGCGCCCGCAATTCGGCGCGATATGCGGCCACCATGTCGTCCCAGAACGCGTCGATGTCGGGATAGACGGACTTCGCTATCCCGTCGCGGCCCGCGAAGAGATGGACCTGGGTCGGCGCCGGGATCGTCACTTTCGGCGTCTCGCGGGTCAGGCCTTTCAGGTAGACGAACGCCGCGACGTTGGGCGATCCGGTCCAGCCGATCTTGCGGTTGACGACGGCCAAGGTGGCGGGCGCGGTGTGACCCTGGTCATCGTGGTAGAGCATGTCGGTGCTTTGACCCGACCGGAACTCGACGCCCAGCGGGTTCAGGAACTCGGTCAGATAGCTGATGCGCCGGAACTCGCCGTCGGTGATGGCGTGAAGCCCCAGCTCTTCCTGAAGCTTGACCACGTCGCGGATCGCCGCATCCTCCTTGGCGCGCAGCTCCTGGGCCGACAGGGTGCCGGCGAGCACGGCGCGCCGCGCGTCGATCAGCGACTGTGGCCGGATCAGGCTGCCGACATGGTCGGCGCGAAACGGCGGCTGTGGTCTTTCCATGGTTCATCCTCGCTGCGAGGCGCTTGGGCGCGCCCCTCGAAAAAACGCGACAATTGATAATCGTTCACGCGCTTGCCCACCATCCCTTGCCCGCAAATTGAGGTCGCCGGGTTGCGCCCAAAATCTGCCTTATTCGCATCCGCACGATGTTTACCACATTTTGCGTTCGCCTGTCAAGGGGCGCGCGCTTCCGGTCGGTGTGTGGCCCTGAACTTAGGAGGTGGTGAGTTTGCCGTCCCAGTCGCCGCCATAGGGCATGGAGGCGTGCTGATGAATCACTTTCCACGCGCCGTTTTGCCGCTCGAAGCAATCCGTCTCGCGCACCATGAGGCGTTTCGCTTCGCCGCTCTTGAGGACGACGTCCACTCTCTGAATCGTGCAGACGACGCCCATGTCGCCGTTCACGACGACATCCGTTTCGAGGATGTCCACCTTGCAGGACTGGAAACTGCCGAACACCCGATCAAAAAACTTCACGGCCGGATCAATGCCGCGCGACGCAAAGGGCGGGATGTCGTACCACAAGGCATCCTTTGCCCAGTGCCGCGTGCTTTGGGCTCCGGTCATGGATTCGGTCATCTCCTTGACGATAGAGACGAGCGCTTCCTTGTCCTTGGCGATGGCTGGTGCGTCCGACATTTCTAGTGCTGAATCTTGGCGGATCCATAGCCCGATCCGGTCACGACGATGGCGCCGCCGACGCCGCGCAGCACGACCGACGACGCTTTGACCGTGCCGCCGGCCTGGATGAGGTTCTCGATGACGCCGTCCACGGCCTTGGCCGTCAGCTCGATCTTGCCGCCTTGGGCGCTGATCGTGCCGCTATTGGTGACGAGCGCCGTGGCGCCCGATGGCTTCTGCGTCACCGCCCCTTCGTCGGCGAGCGTCAGCAGACCGTCGCCGAAAAGATCGATGGTCGCGGTCTTCACGCCGGCGAGGATCACGCGGCCTTCCTTGGCGGTGATCGTTCCGGCATTGGCGACCCTCGGCGCCACAAGCGCGGCCAGTCCCGCATCGGCGATGGTGATGGCGCCGTCATTGACGATGGCCGCGTTCGCGCCGCCGGCCTCGCTGAACGCGAGCTTGCCGGCCATGAAGTTCTTGGTGGTGACGTCGGCCGTCGACACGACAAGGCCGGCCGCATTCACCTGGGCGCCGTCATAAAACGTCACGCCCGATTGGTTGACGAGCACGACCTGTCCATTGGCGTCGATCTTGCCCGCGATCTGCGAGGGGTCGGGCCCGACGACGCGGTTCAGAATCGCGGCCGACGAACTCGGCTGCGCGAACGTGACGGTTTGCTGGCTTCCGACATCAAAATCCTGCCAATTGACGGCCGCCCGCTGCGTCGATTGCGTGATGGTGGTGGTGGTTCCATTGAAGGAGAGGGTCGCGCTTCCGCCCACGACCGTGCCGCCGGTCGGATGCGCGTTGGGCGCCGGCTGAGCCGCCGCCGGCAGCGACAGAACCATCAGCATCATTGTCAGCAGAACACGCTTCATCGCTCCCTCCGCCGCCACCCCGTCGATTGTTGGCGCAATCCTAGGCGCAGGGCTGCAAGCGGTCCATAGGACGGTCCGACCCGCTCTGTTCGTCGTCAAAACCGCGTCAGCACGCGCCAATAGAAGGCCGCCGCGCGGAGCGGCGACACGCCGGCGCCGGTGCCGGTGGGAAAGCGATTGAACCGCTCCAGCGCCCCGAGATCGAGCTCGACGTTGGAGGTGAGCGCGGTCCGCACGCCGCCGCCCGCGGCATGAATGATCGTCGCGAAATCGCTCGCCTCGTTCTGCCATGTCTGGCCCCAATCGTAGAACACGTACCATTGGCTCGCGATGCCGAGCGGCGCCGTGTCGAGCTGCAGTTCCGCGGTTGCCGCGAGCGCCTTGTCGCCCAGCACCTCGCCCGAATAGTACCCGCGCGTGAAGTTCGCGCCGCCCAGATAGAACTGCTCGGACGGCGGCAGGATGTCGGGGGTCCATTGGCCCGTCACCAGGGCAAGGACCGCCATGCTGGCGCCGTCCCAGGGCGTGAACAGGGTCTGCCTCCGGCTCACCGCGAGATCGAGCTTGCTAAAGCTTGCCTGCTCGCCGAGGCGCGCCGCCGTCGGCGACGTGCCGTCCGCAGTCGCACCCAGGATCGGCGCGCCTTGCGAGAAACGCATCGTCAAATCGTCGGTGGCGGAACGCTCCGCGCCCAGCAAAAGATCGGACGCAGCAAATTCCCCGCCGAGGCGGAACGCCCGCACGGCGTCATAGCTGAGGCGAAGTCCCTCGATGTTGACGGTGGAATCAAGCCCATCGAAGCCGGCAAAGAGGGTGAGATTGCGCTGCCGCGAGCGAATCACGGGATAGCTCGCAAGGCCGCCGAAGACGGTCGTCAGGCCGTGATAGTCGATGGCGCCAAGGCTTCCCGTCGGATCGATCGCGCCCTGGCCGCCAAAGGCCCGCAGCTTCAGCCCGGAATCGCCGATGAACGTTTCCACCGAGGCCTGGCCGAAATTCTCGCTGTCGGGGAAGGCGTGGTAATAGGAAATCTCGGTCTTCTCGCCGAACCGCGAGAGGCTGTTGACGTCGACAACGCCGAGCGTCTCGACCGGCCCGATCTCGTTGAAGGCGCGATTGTCGATGGTGGCGAGGCCCGACACGGGCTTTCGCTCCACCTGCGCCACGAGGGCGAGCGCGCCCGGCTCTCCCGTCACCGGTTGCAGCACAGCGTGGAGCGTGACCCCCGGCACGTCCTGCGCCAGCAGCAGATAGCGTTCGAGCGTGGCGACGTCGATCACCGGCTCTTCGGTGAGCCGCTTCAGGAAGCGCAGGACCTGGGCGCCGGCGGGGCCGATCTCGCCCTCGAGCCTGACGCTGACGATGTGGCCCTCGGTGACGACGAAGCGAAGCTGGCCGTCCTCGATATCGGCGTCGACGCCGGTGAAGACGTACCCGTCGGCGCGGTAGCGCTGCAGGATCGCCAGGCGCGCGGTCTCGATCCGGGCGAGCGGCACGGCAGGACCGGTCAGATCCTGGACGAGGCGCCCCATCGCCGCCGGCGCATAGGCGGTCACGCCGTCGATCGCGACATGCGTCACCGCCACGGTTCCGGTCGGCAATTCGCCGGGTGTCGGCAGCGGCGGGACGGTGATGCCGGGCACGGTCGAAGGCGGCGCGGGCGGCAACAGGCGCGGGATCGGCGAGCCTTCCGGCACCGGACTCGCCGTCGGCGGCACTTGCGCGGGCGCCGGTTCGACCCACAAGATGGCGGCCAGCGACAAAGCCGTCGTGAATCGCGCGACGGCGGGGACCCGGCGCCGACGGCAGATCACGGGCGGCATTTCCTCGGATGACGATGATGCCCCCAAAGGATGGACCGGCAACGCCGCAGGGACAAGTCCCGGCGGGAGAGCGCTTGATCGCGATCGCGGGACCCCTCATCAATGCTCGCGCCGGCGGAAGGGGACCGGCGATCTCGGAACGATGAAACGTCACACGAGGCTCGGTCTCGAATTCCTGGGTGGCGCGTTCGCGGTCCTGGCGCTGCTGGTCGCCGCGGCGGCGCTGATCCTCGCGAACGGATCGGTGGAGCTCGATTCCCTTGCGCCGCTCATCGCGGCATCGCTGTCGAACCCGGCAAGCGGCGTCCACGTGACGATCGCCGAGGCGCGCCTCACCCTGGCGCGCGGGCCGCGGCTCGAGATCGTGGCGCGCAATGTGGGGCTGAGCGTGGGCGCGGGCGGCCCGCAAGTTGCGCTGCCGCAGATCGAGATCGATCTCGGCGTGCGCGCGGCGCTTCGCGGCGTGATCGCACCGACGCGGGTCACGCTCGACGAGCCCCGGCTTCGCCTCGAACGGAGCGAGGCCGGCAATTTCCATCTGGGCTTCGAGATGGCGGGGACGATGGCATCGGAATCGGTCCTCGCCCAAATCCTGCGCGACCTTTCCGGGCCGCCCGATCCGACCCTGCCGGCCGGCGCGCTGACCGAGCTCACGATCAAAGAGGCCGCTTTCCTCTTCGACGACCGCGCGCTCCATGTGACGTGGCGGGCGCGCGCCGACCTGGCGCTGCGCCGCGACGCGAGCGGATTGCGCGGCGACGTGACGCTCGCCGCCGAGACCGCCGTGGCGCATGGCGTCATCCGCGCCCAGATCGACTATGTCCGGGATGCCTCGCGCCTCGACGCGCAGCTCGATTTCCGCGATTTGCGGCCCACGAACTGGGCGGCGGCGACCGCGGCGATGGCGCCGCTCCGCGGCATCGACTTGCCGATCTCGGGCAATGCGCACGTGACGCTTGATCCGAGCCGCGGCGCCATCGTGGCCGCGTCGTGCGACGTGAAGCTCGGCGCGGGCGCGTGGCGCGATCCCGCTCTGCCGGGCGGCGGCGTCGCGGTGATGGGCGGCGCCGTCGTCGCTTCCTATGATCCGGCGCAGGGCCGCATCGCACTCGAGACGCTGGCGCTTGGTCTCGATGGGCCAAGCCTCCTCGCGCGCGGCACGATCGACGGCGCGGGGAGCGGGCTCCTTGCGGGCGGCTGGCCGCGCCGGCTCGATGCGGCTCTGTCGGTCGACACGAGCGCCATCGCGGTCGGCGCT
>Ga0335072_10005484_pt1 | contig 18695 bp, 16 predicted proteins | sample Lox_Sample_21_FD_206725 | JGI IMG/M metagenome (GOLD analysis project Ga0335072, IMG submission 206725) | Soil microbial communities from Loxahatchee National Wildlife Refuge, Florida, United States - Lox_Sample_2.1 | ecosystem: Environmental > Terrestrial > Soil > Wetlands | place: USA... | reverse complement strand
AAAACGAAACGCGCTCGCCGGCTTTATCACACAGGCCAACACGACCGCGCAAGCGAGCGCCGCTCGAGCAGCCGACATATCCAAGTCGATCCAACTGCTGCCGGGCTTCCTCAGGCAGCTGAGACCGCTGATGGTCGACCTCGGCACGCTGTCGGACCAGGGCACTCCGCTCGCGAGCAGTCTCGGCCAGAGCGCCGCGGCGCTCGGACGCGAGTTCCAGCAGCTGACCCCGTTCGCGGCCGCGGCGCGGACGTCGCTCATCAACCTCGGTAACTCCGCGCAGCAGTCCCAGGCGCCGCTGGTGGCGACGATCCCGCTGGCCAAGCAGCTGCAGAACCTCGGCATCCAGGCCGCGCCCAGCGCGAACCTGCTCGACAAGCTGACCGCGAGCCTGGAAAACACAGGCGCGATCGGCCAGCTGATGGCGGTCCTGTTCAACGGGACGAGCGCCGCCAACGGCTTCGACAGCCTCGGCCACTACGTCCGCGATGAGCTGCTCGTCAGCGACTGCACCGGCTACACGATCAGTCCCGTTCCGGGCTGCTCGGCGAGGTTCACGAACGCCACCAGCGCCTCGGCCGGCGCAGCGACGGCACAAGCAGCCGCCGCGAGCAATGCAGTGCTGAAAAGCACTGAGGCCCACACCGGCGCCTCTATCGCCAAAGCCACCGGAGCGCCCCTCACCCGGCTCCTCGACTACCTGATCGGACCGGGTGGATGACCCCTCGTCGTCGCAACCGCAGCGGACTCGCCAACCCGATTCTGATCGGCGCGCTGACCGTGCTCGTGGCGATCGTCGCGGTGTTCCTCGCCTACAACGCCAACAACGGCCTGCCGTTCGTCCCGAGCTACACCCTCCACGTCCAGGTGGCTGACGCGAGCGAGCTCACGCACGGGGCCGAAGTCCACATGGGCGGCGCGCTCGTCGGTTTCGTCGACAGCGTGACGCCCGAGCGCACCGCATCCGGCGCGCCGATCGCGGTGGTCGATCTGAAGCTCAACAAGAGCATCGGGCACATCCCGGTCAACTCGACATTCGCGATCAGGCTGAAAGGCTCAATCGGCCAGAAGTACCTGGCGATCGGACTCGGCACCTCCAAACGCACGTTCAACGACGGCGCCACCGTGTCACTCCGCCAGACGAGCGCCGCGGTCGACCTCGACCAGGTGCTGTCGATGTTCAGCCCACCGACCCGCAAAGGCGTCGTCGCCTCGACCGTCGGTTTCAGTGACGGCCTCTCCGGACGCGGCGCCGGCCTGAACAGCGCGATCGGCGCGTTCGTCCCGCTGCTGACCGACCTGGAACCCGTCGCGCGCAACCTCGCAGCACCGAACACCGATCTCAAAGGCTTCCTGCAAGGGCTCGAATCCTTCGCCGGCGCGCTCGCGCCGGTCGCAGGCACCCAGGCGTCGCTGTTCGTGAACCTCGATACCACCTTCCGGGCCCTGGCGAGCGTGGCAACGCCGTACCTCCAGGACACGATCTCGAACACGCCGCCCGCGTTCAGCGCGGTGATCGCCGACACCCCGACGATCCGGCCGTTCCTGACCGACAGCGCCGCGCTGTTCAGCGAGCTTCGCCCCGGATTCGCGACGCTGCCGACGAGCGCCCCGATCCTCGCCGACGCGTTCGCCGCCGGAACCAAGAACCTCCCGGGGACCGCAGCCCTCGACACGCGTCTCGTCACCCTGTCGAACACGCTCGCGGGCTACAGCGCGAACCCCGCCGTCCAGCAGGGCCTCGATCGCTTAACGCAGTTCGCCTCGAGCCTGCGTCCGCCGCTGGCGTTCCTGACCCCGGTCCAGTCGTCGTGCAACTACGCGACGCTGTTCCTGCGCAACGTCGGGAGCGTGCTGTCCGAGAGCACGACCTCCGGAACGAGCCTGCGCTTCTCGCTGGTGGCCATCGACGACGTCCTCGGCGGAGAGTCGGTCCCTTCGCAGCACCCGTACACGACGCCGCAGACCAACACGACCGTCGAGCACGGACCGCTCCACGTCAACCCGTACCCGAACACCGACTCGCCCGGCGAGACCCCGGAGTGCGAGGCCGGGAACGAGACCTACTCGGGCGCAGCGGCGGATATCGGCAACGTCCCGGGCAACCAGGGCCTCAAGACCGAGCAGACGGGCACGAGCACGAAGAGCACCACGAACACGACGAGCGGAGGCACCAAGTGAGGCGCCACCGCCCGCGCGTGTCGAACTTCGTGGCCGGGGTCATCGCCACGCTTGTGATCGCGGCCGCGGTCTACCTCGCGTTCGGCGGCTCGACTCCGTTCGCCAGTTCGCCGTTCGTGCTCAAGGCGGTGTTCACCACCGAGACCGAACTGCACATCCCGTCGCCGGTGCGGATCGCCGGGGTCGACGTCGGCCAGGTCGTCTCGGTCAAGCCGCTCGGCGGCAACACGCGAGCCGCGTTGGTGACGATGGACATCAACAGCAACGGACTGCCCATCCACAAGGACGCCACGGTCGGGATCCTGACCCGGATCTTCCTCGAGGGCAACTTCTACGTCGACCTCCACCCGGGCACTCCGAGCGCTCCGGTGCTCGACTCCGGCGGCACCCTCCCGGCGCCCCAAACGTCCGGACCCGTGCAGCTGGATCGCGTTCTGAACGCACTCACTGCCGGCTCCCGCGTAAACCTCCAGGCGCTTGTCCAAGGCCTTGGCTCCTCGCTCAACGGCCAGCCGGCCGCCGGCGAGGACGCCGCCCAGAATCAGGACCCGAGCGTCCAGGGCCTCACAGGCGCGCAGGCCCTGAACAAGTCGCTGGACTACTCCGCCGGCGCGTTCAAGGCGTCGGCGATCGTCAACCAGGCCCTGCTCGGCACCCAGCCCCACGACCTGAGCGGGGCGGTCCAGGGGAACGAGCAGATCTTCCGCGCGCTCGCCTCGCGCCAGACCCAGCTCGCGAGCCTCGTCACGACGTTCGACAGGACAATGGCGGGGTTCGCCGCGCGCCAGAACGACCTGAGCGCGACGATCGCCGCGCTGCCTCCTCTGCTGCGCACGACGAACGGCGCGCTGACGTCGCTCGACGCATCGTTCGGCCCGACGAAGACGTTCGCCAAGGAGATCCTTCCCGGGGTCGAGCAGCTCGACCCGACGATCGGCCAGGCGCTGCCGTGGCTCGCCCAGGCCACCGCGCTGGTCTCGCCGAGCGAACTTGGCGGTCTCGTCTCCGACCTGACGCCGGCGGTGCAGGCGACCGCGAGGACCCTCAACTCGAGCACGGCGCTGCTGAACGCGAGCGACACGCTCGGGCGCTGCCTGGTCCACAACCTGATCCCGACGGGCAACAGCGTGATCCAGGATCCGCCGCTCACGACCGGCGTGCCCGTGTATCAGGAGCTGCTCGAATCGGCCGTGGGCATCGCCGGCGCGGGCCAGGGCTTCGACGGCAACGGGCGCTACCTGCGCTCTTCGCCGGCGGGCGGCTCCGACGCCGTCCAGACCGGACTTCTCGGATCACAGGGCCCGCTGTTCGGCAATGCCGTGATCGCCCCGCTCGGGACCCGCCCGGCGTATCCCGGTCACGCGCCCCCGGTCAAGAGCACCACTCCGTGCTACCAGAACGCCGCGCCCGACCTGAACCGAGCCACGACGGGAGCGGGACCGTGAAGCGCGCGGTTACCGCCCACCGCAGGGACTTCATCGCGATCCTCGTGCTCGTCGCCGGCGCGCTCGCGGTCGCCGCGTACGTGCTCTACCACCAACCCGCGTTCACCTTCGGACAGAGCTACTACTCGGTCCGGGCGGAGTTCGCGACCAGCGCGGCGGTCACCCCAGGTCAGGGGCAGGCGGTGACGATCGCCGGTGTCCAGGTGGGGCAGGTCGGCGGCGTCTCGCTCGACAACGGCCGGGCCGTCGTGACCATGAACATCTTCAAGCAGTACGCGCCGATCTACCAGAACGCGACCGTCCTGCTCCGCCCGAGGACGCCGCTGAAGGACATGTATCTGGCGCTCGACCCGGGCACGAAACAGGCCGGGGCGGTGCCGGCCGGCGGAATGCTGGGTGCCGGGAGCACCACCCCGGACGTCGATCTCGATCAGATCCTGGCCTCGCTCGACGGCGATACCCGCAACTACCTGCTCCTGCTGCTGCAAGGCGGCGCAGGCGCGTTCCAGAATCCGGGGAAATCAGTGCCCGCGCTGAGAGGCACGTTCAAGCGCTTCGAGCCGCTCGACCGCGACACCAAAGCGTTCGCCACGCTCCTGGCGGCTCGCAGCAACAACCTCAGGCTCGCGATCCACAACCTGCAGCGGGTGGCCACCTCGCTCGGCGGCGTCGACGGGCAGCTGGCGTCGCTGATCGTCTCGTCGAACACGAACTTCGCTGCGATCTCCTCGCAGGACGCCAACCTCGAGGCGGGGCTCTCGCTGCTCCCAGGGACGCTCAACCAGACCAACCAGACGCTCGGCAAGGTGCAGAAGTTCGCGGCGCAGCTCGGGCCGGCGCTCAGCCAGCTCCAGCCGTTCGCTCGTGCGCTGGCGCCGGCGCTCAAAGCCTCGCGCCCGCTGTTCCACGACACCACGCCGGTGATCCAACACCAGCTCCGGCCGTTCTCAATCGCGGTGCAGCCGCTGGCGAAGGCGCTGAAGCCTGCGGCTACGGAGCTATCCAAGGCGATCCCGCCGCTGACGCGGTCGATCGGAGTGATCAACACGCTGTTTAACACGCTTGCCTACCAGCCAAAGGGGACCGAGCAGGGATATCTGTACTGGGGCTCGTGGCTGGCCCATATCGCGAACACGCTGACCGACCTGCAGGACGCGCAGGGCCCGACGATCCGCGGGATCTTCATGGCGACGTGTCCGCAGCTCAATCTGCTCGAGACGACGATCCAGGCCGGCAGTCCGTCGGTGGGACCGCTGCTCGACCTGCTGAACGCCCCTGACTACAGCAAGATCGGGTCGTCGTACTGCCCGCCGGCGCTCGCGCGCGACCTCAAGACCACCGGGGCCGGCGGATGAACCGACAAGCCCCGAGCACGTTCCGGATCCTCACGATGGTCGCGTTCGCGGCTTCATGCATCGGGCTGCTGCTGTTCCTGTGGATCTCGTTCGGTGGAACCACGTCGCTGACGCCGAAGGGCTACGAGATCAGCGCCGAGTTCGACCAGGCCGAGAACCTGGGCAGCCAGGCCGACGTGCGGATCTCCGGTGTCAACGTCGGCAAGGTCATCAATGTGGGTCTCGACCGCCGCACCGGACTGACGAAAGCGGTGATGGAGATCGATCCCCAGTTCGCGCCGCGGCCGACGGACACGCGCGCGATCCTGCGCCAGAAGACGCTGCTCGGCGAGACGTACGTCGAGCTCTCACCCGGATCACCGACCGGGCGCAAGCTCGCCGACGGCGCGAGCCTGCCTCGCGGTCAGATCGCGCCGACCGTCCAGCTCGACCAGATCCTGTCCACCTTCGACCCGGCGACGCGGAGCGCGTTCGAGACCTGGATGCAGCAGCAGGGCACGGCGCTCACCGGCCGGGGGCAGGATCTGAACGCCGCCCTGGCCGAGCTCTACCCGTTCGCGACCAACGTCGACTCGGTGCTGGCGGTGCTGCGTCGCGACAACGCCGCCACGAGCACGCTGCTCCACGACGGGGGCCAGGTCCTATCTGCGGTCACGCGTTCGCCGGCGCAGCTCCAGCAGCTGGTCAACAACGCCAACACGACGTTCTCCGCCACCGCGGCACAAGCGTCCGCGCTCGCGGCGACGATCAAGGCGTTCCCGGCGTACCTGGTCGCGACGCGCCAGACGATCGATCGGGTCAAGCGGTTTGCGGTGACGACCAAGCCGCTCGTCGACGAGCTGCGCCCGGCGGCGGTGCAGCTCACCCCGGCGCTCAAGTCGCTCGCCGTGCTCGCGCCGCAGCTGAAGAGCCTGCTGGTCAACATCGGCCCTCTCACCAAGGCGTCGAAGGCCGGCGTGCCGGCGCTCGACCAATTCCTCACCGACACCATTCCGTTCCTCGCCAGGTCGAAGCCGTACCTCGGCGGGGTGATCCCGGTGGTCGACTACATCAACACCTACCGGCGTGAGATCGCTGCTTTCTTCGCGAACGGGACCGCCTCTGCGCAGGCCACCCTGCCCGGGAACGTCAGCCATAAGCCGACCCACTACGTGCGTGTCTCGAGCCCGCTCAATCCGGAGACGCTCGCTAACTATTCGACCCGTCTCGAGAGCAACCGCGGCAACCCGTACCTCGTGCCGGGCGGCTACTCGAGCCTCACACCGCAACTTCCGGTCTTCGGCGGTTATCTGTGCACGAGTAACCCCCAGCCGACGATAGGCCCTACTATCTCGCCCTCTCTCGCCGCGGTGCTGAACTCGGTCTATTACACCGCGGATCCCAACGGGCCGCCTTGCACGGCTCAGCAGCCGCTTGGCGAGGCGACCACTGGACAGACACAAGCCTTCCCGCAACTACAACCAATCCCGTGAGCAATGGCCGGCTCTGCTTGGAACACACAGATCAAAGGAGGAGTCAATTGCGACGCATTGTCGTAGTTGCCACGGCACTCGCCGTGCTCATGGCCGCGGCGTCGGCCTTCGCCGCCACCGGCGGCCTCAACAGCTACACCGCCACTCTCAAGTTCTCGCCGAACAAGGCGAGCACGGCGCTGGGCTACAGCCAGAAGTACGTCGCCAACGGCACCGGCGGTAACCGCACGGCTCCGCTGACCGACATCAAGACCGTGATCTACGGCGTGAAGCTCGACGGGAAGGACCTCCCGACGTGTAGTAAGAGCAAGATCGCGAGCGCCGGCAGCGACGCCGGGTGCCCGAAGGGCGCACTCGTCGCGACCGGCAACATCACGGCCACTCTCGGTCCGGCGACCGACCAGAGCGCCAGCGCGCCGGGCCAGCTGCCCTGCAACCCGCTGCTCGACGTCTGGAACGCCGGCCAGGGCAAGCTCGTGTACTTCTTCGTCGACAAGGGAAGCCACACGTGCGCCGGAGGCGCGATTCAGACCGGCGCCGTGGCCCCGTTCCCGGGCACGGTCAAGACCGTGGGCAAGAACCTCGTGATGGACACGCCGATTCCGAACTACGTCTCGTTCCCGCTCACCGGGATCGAGGGCTCGCTCACGAGCGAGACGCTCACGTGGAAGAACGCCAGCACGAAGCTAAAGAACGGCAAGACCGCGCACTACGGCACGTCGGTCGCCTGCAAGAGCGGCAAGCGGCCGTACAGCGTGACGTTCACCGCCGAGACCAGCCAGGGCGGCGCCTCGTCGTCCTCCACGGTCACCGGCACCCAGAAGTGCAGCTGAACTAGGTAATCGCCACTGCCGGCGCCCTCGCCCACGAGCGGGGGCGCCGGCGGCATTTAATGGGCCGCCTTCGGCGGCGTCCGTGGGGCCTTGCGGGCCCGTCCTGTCGGGAGCCGCAACTAGGCGATCTCGAACCGCTCGGCGCGCCGGGCCGTCTGCTCGGACTCGTTCAGCATCCGGACGAACAGGACCACGAGTGCGATCCCCATCACGATCGACTGCTCGAGCGCCATCACGAGCCCGGCCATCATCTGATCCTCGAGCGGGGAGAGACCCCAGAACGAGGGCTGGTGGGCGTAGAACGGATAGATCACCTGCGGCAGGAAGGCCAGCGTGATCCCGAGGATGCCGACGAGCAGCTTGCCGCCGGTCATGTAGGCGACGGGGCCGAGCCCGGCCAGCCGCTGACGGCTGCGGATCGGCGAGAACACGTGCCACCAGTAGATCGACCCGGCGAGGAAGAACGTCATGTGCTCGAGGGCGTGCACGACGCCGTTGCCCTGCGCCTGGTCGTACAGCGCCGGCACGTGCCATAGCCACAGCACCCCGGCGTAGAAGATCACCGCGAACGCCGGATGGGCGATGAACCCGGCGCGTCGCTCGACGGCCTGAAAGCGACGGGTCACGGGGCGCAGCAGCACCTTGGTCAGCCCGAGGATCAGGAGGATCGGCGCGAGGTCGAGCAGCAGCATGTGCTGGACCATGTGCATCACCATCATCTGGTCGCCGAGCGAGTCGAGCGGCGACACGAGCGCCACCAGGATCGTCACGATCCCGCCGGCAAACAGGAGCAGCCGCCAGACGCTCGGCGGGTGGCGCTCCCGGGGCCGCCGCGCACGGCGCCAGCCGACGCCGTACAGGAGCGCAAGCAGGAACACCCCGAGCAGAACGGTAGGGTCGAACGTCCACGAGGTCGTCGGGGACACAGACAGGGATTATGCGTCTCCCAGCGCCCGGCTGCTCAATCGACAAACGTCCGGCCGAGGACTAGGCTAAGTGGCTCATCGCACATCCATCCTTCCAAGCAAGGAGGTAGGTAGATGCGCATCGAGGTCAAGGGCCGCAACCTGCCCGTTTCCGAGGACCTGAGGGAGCACGTCACCAAGCGCTTCCGCAAGGTCGAGCGGCAGGTGTCGGACCTCGCCGAGCTCGAGGTCGAGGTCTTCGAAGAGCGCAATCCTGCCATCGCCGATAACCAGGTGGCCGAGGCGACGTTGCACTTGAAGGGGGTGACGCTGCGCGCCAGGGATGCCTCCCCGGACATCCGGACCTCGATCAACATGTGCTCCGACGAGCTCCACATCCAGGTCAAGCGTCACCGCGACAAGCGCCGCAAGCGGCGCGAGGCCAGGGCCGCCGCAGCCCACACCGCCGAGGCCGGCTCGGGTCCGCTCGATGACGAGGGGCTGCTCAGTGAAACGGCCGACGCGGGTCCGCCCGGGGTCTCCTCGGCCGCCTAGAGCGGCGTAGAACCCACTGCTACGCTAGCCACATGTCCATTCTGGACCGCGCTCTTCGCATGGGCGAAGGGAAGAAGTTCAAGGTCTACGAACAGCGGGTTGGACGGATAAATGGGTTCGAGCCAGAGCTTGAGCACTACACCGACGCCGAGCTGAGAGAGGCCGCCGACGAGCTGCGCGAGCGCGCGGCCAATGGCGAGAGCCTGGACGACCTCCAGTACGAATGCTTCGCGCTCGTGCGCGAGGCGGGCAAGCGCACGATGGGGATGCGCCATTTCGACGTCCAGCTGATCGGCGGCATGGTGCTTCACGACGGGGCGATCGCCGAGATGCGGACCGGCGAGGGCAAGACGCTCACCGCCACCCTGGCGGTCGTGCTCAACTCGCTCGCCGGCCGGGGCGTCCACGTCGTGACCGTGAACGACTACCTGGCCCGCCGCGACGCGATGTGGATGAAGCCGATCTACGACGCGCTCGGGGTCACCGTCGGCGTGCTGCAGAACATGCAGCCCTACGAGGACAAGCGGGCCGCCTACGCCGCCGACGTGACCTACGGCACGAACTCGGAGTTCGGCTTCGACTATCTGCGCGACAACATGGCCACGACGCTGGACGAGAAGGTGCAGCACGGCGGGCGGCCCAAGCCCGAGGAGGGGAAGTCCCCATACCACACCTTTGGGATCGTCGACGAGGTCGACAACATCCTGATCGACGAGGCCCGGACGCCGCTGATCATCTCGGGAGCGCCCGAGCAGGCGGCCGAGCTGTACGTCCAGTTCGCGCGGCTCGCACCGAAGATGGTGGCCGGCAAGACACCCGAGGGCATGGACCCGCGGATGAAGAAGGAGTTCGTCGCCGACTTCGACTACGAGTTCGAGGAGAAACACAAGACGGTCTCGGTCACCGAGCAGGGCGTCGCCAAGGCTGAGCGGTTCCTCGGTATCGACCACCTGTATCGCGCCGAGAACGGCCACCTGGTCAACCACCTGCAGCAGTCGCTCAAGGCGGAGTCGCTGTACAAGCGCGACGTCGACTACGCGGTGATCGACGGCGAGGTCAAGATCATCGACGAGTTCACGGGACGCATCCTCGAGGGACGGCGCTGGTCCGAAGGCCTGCACCAGGCCGTCGAGGCCAAGGAGGGCGTGCGTGTGCAGGAGGAGAACCAGACGCTCGCGACGATTACGCTCCAGAACTACTTCCGGATGTACGACAAGCTCGCGGGCATGACCGGTACGGCGCTGACCGAGGCGACCGAGTTCATGAAGATCTACAACCTGCCCGTCGTCGAGATCCCCACGAACCGCCCGATGGTGCGCGAGGACAACAACGATCAGGTCTACAAGACCAAGGAGGGCAAGGCCAGCGCGATCGTCCGAGAGATCGAGAAGCGTCACGCCGCCGGCCAGCCGGTGCTCGTCGGGACGATCTCGGTCGAGGTCTCAGAGCAGCTGTCGGCCGATCTGAAGCGCAAGGGCATCCACCACTCGGTGCTGAACGCCAAGCCCGAGTACGCCGAGCGCGAGGGCGAGACGATCGCCGAGGCCGGCGCACCCGGCGCGGTCACGATCGCCACCAACATGGCCGGCCGCGGCGTCGACATCAAGCTCGGCGGCAACGCCGAACACCTGACGACGCTCGAGATGGCCAAGCTCGGCCTTGAGCCCGGCGACCCCGACTACGACGAGCACTACAAGAAGGCATTTCCTGCGATCGAGGCGCGGGTCGAACAGGCCCGCGACCAGGTGCTCGAGCTCGGTGGCCTGTTCATCCTCGGCACCGAGCGCCACGAGTCCCGACGGATCGATAACCAGCTGCGCGGCCGCTCCGGCCGCCAGGGCGACCCAGGAGAGTCGCGCTTCTTCCTGTCCGCCCAGGACGATCTCGTGCGGCTGTTCGCCGGCGAGCGCATCTACAAGATCCTCGACCGGCTAGGCAGCGTCGACGACGAGGGCAACGAGGAGCCGATCGAGCACGGGATGCTGTCCAAGCAGATCGAGAAGGCTCAGCGCAAGGTCGAGGAGCAGCACTTCCTCACCCGCAAGCACACGCTCGAGTACGACGACGTGCTCAACCAGCAGCGCGAGGTCATCTACACCTATCGCGACGAAATCCTCGAGGGTCGCGACATGAGCACCGCCGCCCGCACCGAGATCGGGAACATGATCGAACGCCAGGTGGCGGACTACACGGCCGGCGACTTTGTCGAGGAGTGGGACGTCCCGGGCCTCCTGCGCCGGATGGACGAGATGTTCCCGCCCGACGCCGACGTACTCGACGTCGATCCTCACCGGGTCGATCGCGAGGAGCTGCTCGACGCGATCAAGGAGCAAGCGGAGGACGAGTACGACCACCGCGAGGAGGAGTTCGGCCCCGAGCTCATGCGCGACATCGAGCGGTTTCTGCTGCTCCAGATCATCGACCAGCGCTGGCGTGAGCACCTGTATGACATGGACTACCTGCGCGAGGGCATTCACCTGCGCGGGTTCGCTCAGATCGAGCCGCTCGTGGCGTACAAGAACGAGGCCTTCGAGCTGTTCCGCGACCTCATGAACAGCGTCTGGGAGGACTACGCCCGTCTGATCTTCCATGTCGAGGTCACCCCGGTGGAGCCCGGCAACGGAGGGCCGCCTGCGCCAACGCGTCGGCCGAGCCGCGCCGCGAGCTCGTCCACCGGCGGTGGGCGCGTGACCTACTCGGGGGGTGGCGGAGCTCCACAGGGCGCGATGGCGATCGCCGCCGCGGCCGGCGGCGCCGGCGCCGCTGGCGCGGCGATGGCCGAGGAGGCCGGCGGCGAGGAGGCGCTGATGCCGCAGGTCGAGCAGCGGCGCGTCGATCCCGGCGAGCAAATCGGCCGAAACGACCCCTGCTGGTGCGGGTCGGGCAAGAAGTACAAGAAGTGCCACGGGGCATAGTGGCCACCGGTGGCCACTCCGGACGACCTGCGCGTTTCCGATGAGCAGCGGGACCGTGCCGCCCAGGAGATTCGCGAGCATTACGCCGCGGGCAGGCTGACCGACGACGAGCTGTCAGACCGGATACAGGCCGCGTACAGCGCGCGCACCGCGGGCGAGCTCAAGGCCCTGACGGCCGATCTGCCGAAGCTGCCGGCGACCCGGGCGCAGCAGAAGGCGGAGATTGCTCAGCGCCGGCGCGACCTTCAGCGCCGCCTGCTCCAGGAGGCCGGTGGAGGGTCAGGCGCGTTTCTGATCTGCACCGTGATCTGGCTGGCATCGGGCGCGAGCGGGTTCTTCTGGCCGATTTTTGTCGCGCTCGGCGTGCTGATCCCGCTTGTGCGCAACGGCTGGCGGCTGTATGGCCCGGCCCCCGAGTTCGACGTGATCGAGCGCGAACTCGAGTCGCGGCGCCGGCGCGACGAGGTCCGCAAAGAGGTCCGTGGACAAGCCCACGACCGTGCCGCCCGACGGTCGCGGCGGCACGACGGAGGCTAGCCCTGCTTCTGGTGCCGGATGTGCTCCGGCTCGACCACGAACTTGATCCGCTGCTCGCCCGGCTGGCGGAACGGATACTTGTCCTGGTTTATGTACTTCTTGGTGAGCGCGTCGATGTGGTCGTCGGCCCCCTCCGTCGTGGCCCGCGCTTTGCCGCGGATCTCGACGTAGTTGTAGGGGTTGCCGTCCTCGTAGACGAGCACGGTGACGCGCGGGTCGCGCTCGAGGTTGGCCGGCCAGCGACGGCCCCTGGCGCTGTTGACGGCGATGCTGCCGTTCTCGGCGCTGACCCAGGCGACTGTGCTCAGCACCGTGCCGTCCGGATTGAGCGTCGAGACGACCGCATGATTGGGCTCCGAGAGGAGCTTTCGTACTTCCGAATCGTTGAGCGTTGCCATGGCTCCGGACTGTATCGCTGCTACCTTGAAGCTAGATGACGACCGCGCCCTCAGAGCCTCTTTCCCAGCGCCTCGCGGCGATCCGCCAGCAGCTGAAACTGCTTGCGGACTACCTTTGACCCCGCTGAGCTGAGCGGGCGCGTCGACGCGCTCGAACAGGAGATGGGCGCGCCGGGCTTCTGGGAGGATCAGGAGCGGGCGCCACAGGTCAGCGCCGAGCACGCGCGCGCGAGCCGCAGGCTGGCGACCTACCGAGAGCTCGAGCGCGACGTCGAGGACTTAGAGCCGCTCGCCGAGCTCGCCGAGGATGACCCCGAGATCGGAGCCGAGCTCGAGGAGCAGGTCCGGAGCGTGACCGACCGCCTGGAGCAGCTCGAGGAGCAACGGCTGTTCTCGGGCCGCTATGACACCGGTGACGCGCTCGTGACCATCAACGCCGGCGCCGGTGGCACCGACGCCCAGGACTGGGCCGAGATGCTGCTGCGGATGGAAATGCGCTGGGCCGAGCGGCGCGGGTTCGACGCCGAGTTGCTCGAAGCCTCGCCGGGGGAGGAGGCCGGGATCAAGTCGGCCACCTTCCTCGTCAAGGGCGAGAACGCCTACGGTCTGTTCGGCGCCGAGAAGGGCGTCCACCGGCTGGTCCGCCTATCGCCGTTTGACGCCGCCCACCGCCGCCAGACGAGTTTCGCTGGGGTCGAGGTCTCACCGGTGGTCGAGGACATCGGCGACGTCGCGATCGACGACGACGACCTCCAGATCGACACCTACCGCGCGAGCGGCGCCGGCGGCCAGCACGTCAACAAGACCGACTCCGCGGTGAGGATCACCCACAAGCCGACCGGGATCGTCGTCCAGTGCCAGAACGAGCGCTCGCAGTCCTCGAACAAGGCCGAGGCGATGACCATGCTCCGCTCGAAGCTGCTTGAGCTCGAGGAGCGCAAGCGCCGCGAGGAGATCGCGCGCGAGCGAGGCGAGGCCCAGGACGTCAATTTCGGGTCGCAGATCCGCTCCTACGTCCTGCACCCGTACTCGATGGTCAAGGACCACCGGACCGACCACGAGATGGGCGACACCGCCCGGGTGCTCGACGGCGACCTCGACGGCTTTGCCCGGGCGTACCTTTTGCAATCGGCGAAGTAGAAGCCTCGTCTATCCCCGGCCGACTACGGCCCGCCAGGCTTCGCGGACTTCGCCCCGGGGCACCCAGTCGGGCAGATCGAGCGCCAGATGGCGCGAGATCGCGATCGCGAACGGCTCATAGACAGAGCGCAGGTCCGCGAGTCGCTCCGCGCACGCCTCGTCGTCGCTCTCGGAGTGAAGCCCGCTGCCCTCGAGCCGCCGGCGAAGCTCTTGCAGGTCCTCGGCGGGCAGACGGTCGCGGGAGCGGGGCTCGGGGTCGCGCTCGACCCGGCGCGCGCTCAGCGTGTAGGCGAGGTCTCCCAGTGCGTGACTGCCGATCCGGAACGTCAGCTCGGCTGCTTCGGTCGATCCCTCCGGACCGTAGGCGATGGCGTAGGCGGACGCGTCCACGATCGTGGTCAGCGCGGCCAGCCAGTTCTGGTCGATGTGCTGGGAGCGGAAGTAGCCGAGGATCGGATAGGACAGGTGCGTCTCCATCAACTCGGCCGTCCATGTCTCCCATTCGAGCAGGTACTCGTCGAGATCGCCCCAGCCGCCGCGCTCGCCCGAGCGCTCGAGCAGCCGCCCGGGACTCGGCGGAGAGCCCGCTCGGGGGTCGAGGCGAGCCACGGCCGATTCCCGGCGCGAGAAGGCCTGGAACAGCGCCGGCAGGTAGCCGATCGCGATCGCCAGGAAGCCGAGCCCGTTGGCTGCCTCGACGATCTGTATGAGCTTGCCGAGGCCGCCGCTCGGCGTTGCCGTGGTCGCGCTCACGAACGCCCCCGCGCTGAAGTACAGACAATCGCCGAACGACCCCGGGTGGGCGGCGCCGACGTGGGTCGAGGTCGCCCAGTACAGGCCCGTGTAACACAGGACCACGCCGATGCTGAGTAGTCCGAGGATCGCCAGCAGCCCTAGCGGTCCGAAGATGCCGAGCATCGTGTCGGCCGCATCGCGGGACAGCAGCCTCGCGCCGGCGCGCCAGGGAATCCACAGCGTGCGGAGGATCGCGCGCGCGATCGCGGGATCCCGGTGCACCCGCCGCGGCAGCAGGAACACGATGAAGAACTCGGCCAGCAGGAAAGCCAGCGCTACCAGGGAGATCAGGCCGACGACAAGACGCAACATCTATGCTCGCTGCATACCCGAACTGACCGAAAACAACGTGGTGGCGCGTGCACTGGCCGAAGATGTCGGCGACGGCGACGTCACGACCGCGGCCACCGTGCCCGCCGAGGCGCGGGCGCGCGCGACGATCTCGCAGAAGGCGCCGGGGGTGATCTACGGCGTGGATGTGGCGCTTGAGACGTTCCGCACGCTCGATCCCGATCTCGCGGTCGAGCACTTCGTCGCCGAGGGCGTCTGGCGCGACGGCGGCCCGGTTCTGGCGCTCGAGGGCTCGGCCCGCGCGATCCTGACCGGCGAGCGGACCGCCCTCAATTTCCTGCAGCGCCTGTCGGGGGTGGCGACACTGGCGGCGCGGTGTGTTCGCGCGGTCGAGGGGACTGGCGCGACGATCCTCGACACGCGCAAGACGACGCCTGGGTTGCGCGCGCTCGAAAAGGCGGCGGTCGCGGCCGGGGGCGCTCGTAATCACCGCGTCGGGCTGTTCGACATGATCCTGATCAAGGAGAACCACGCTGCGCTCGCCGGCGGCGTGGGGGAGGCGGTTCGCCGGGCCCGCGCGTACGCTCCGGAGCTGCCGCTCGAGGTCGAGTGCCGCACGCTCGCCGAGGTCGACGAGGCGCTCGCGGCCGGGGCGCCGATGCTGCTGCTCGACAACATGTCGGTCGACGAACTGCGCGACGCCGTGCATCACGTGGGGGGGCGGGCGTCGCTCGAGGCGAGCGGGGGATTCACGCTGGAGACGATCCGGGCCGTTGCCGGCACCGGCGTAGACTTCATATCAGTGGGTGCGATCACCCACAGCGCTCCGGCGCTTGACCTGTCCCTCCTCCTCGAACCGATTCCATGAACTTGCCGATGCTCGGTGCGTCAGACGCACCTCTACTACTGGAGAACATCCCCGCCCTCCAGGACGAAGTCCGCGCGCTCGCCGAGGAGCGCGGGGCGGTGATCCTCGCTCACAACTATCAGCTGCCGGAGATCCAGGACGTCGCCGATTACGTCGGCGACTCGCTCGGGCTCTCCCAGCAGGCCGCCAGGGCCGAAGGCGATCTGATCGTCTTTTGCGGCGTGCACTTCATGGCCGAGACCGCCTCGATCCTGTGCCCCGACAAGCGCGTGCTGATCCCCGACCTCGACGCGGGCTGCTCGCTTGCGGACTCGATCACCGCTGCGCAGTTGCGCGACTGGAAGGCAGGGCATCCCGGCGCGATCGTCGTCATGTACGTGAACACCACCGCCGAGGTCAAGGCGCTCACCGACTACTGCTGCACCTCGGCCAACGCCGTGAAGGTGGTCGAGCACATCTACGCCGAGCACGGCGACGACGCCGAGATCCTGTTCGGCCCGGACATGTTCCTCGGCGCCTATGTCGAGAAGTCGCTCGGGCGCGCGATGCACGTGTGGGACGGCGAGTGCCATGTCCACGCCGGGATCAGGCCGTCCGACATCGCCGATGTACGCGCGGCGCATCCCGGAGCCGACTTCCTGATCCATCCGGAATGTGGATGCTCGACGAGCGTGATGGAGTACGTCGCCGCCGGTGACATCGACTCCGAGGGCGTGCACATGCTTTCGACGGGCGGGATGCTGGGGTACGCGCGCGGGATTGACGGGCCACCCGCCCGGACGGCGATCGTCGCAACCGAGACGGGAATGCTGTACCCGCTCCGCGAAGCGGCGCCCGACGTCGAGTTCATCGCGGCCAACGAGGCGGCGCACTGCCGCTTCATGAAGATGATCACGCTGCCGAAGCTCCGCGACGCCCTGCGCGACGATGTCTTCGAGGTGAAGGTTCCTTCGGAGGTCGCCGACCGGGCGCGGCTGCCGATCGAGCGGATGGTGGCGATCAGCTGAGCTAGGCCGCGGTCTCGGCCATCAGGTCGATGCCGTTGTCGACCGCGTCCTTGACGCGCGGGAGCGCCGACCGTTTGCGCTCGAACTCATCGGGCGTGTAGCAGTGCACGTCCGCCGGGGCGCCCATTTCGAGGCCGTCCCAGAGCGCGCCGGCGTGGTACACGCGCTCGAGCCAGGGCATGCCCTTGAACGCGCGTGAGACCAGAATCACGACGAACTCTGGGCCACGCTCGCGTTGCGGCGGCGCGCCCTGCTCATCGGCCACGCGGGCGCCCCCGAGCATGGCGACGTCGATCGTCCAGCGGTCATCGACGCGCGACAGGTACCGCTGCAACTCGCGCCGGTTGACGGCGGTAGTCACCTCCACGCCGCTGATTGTCGCGAGGCGAGGCGACGGGTGCAACGGTTTCAGTACTTCGCTAACGCCGGGACCATGTGATCGAAGAGCTGGATCGCGGTCCAATTGCCCGGCCCATCGATCATCAGCGCGAACGCGAGCACGTGGTGATCGCTGGCTGTGCAATACCCCGCCAGGTTGGTCACGTAGTTGAGCGTGCCGGTCTTGGCGATGCAGCGGCCCTGGGCGGCGGTGTGCTGGGCGATGTTCTCAACGGTGCCATCCAAGCCGACAGTCGGCAGCGAGGCCGCCAGCGTGCGGCCATTCGGCGTGTTCCACAGCGTCTTGAGCAGGTCGACGACCTCGCCCGGAGAGGAGCGGTCAGAACGCGACAGGCCCGAGCCGTCGACGATCTTCGGATGCAGGCCCAGTGCCGCGATCTGCTGGGAGATGACCTGTGCGCCGGCGCTGATGCTGCCGGCGCTTCCGAACCGCACGCCGAGCTGCTTGGTTAGCATCTCGGCGAAGAAGTCATCCGAGGGCACGTCCATGAGCTTGAGCATTACGTGGAGAGGGGGAGACTCGACCGAGGCGAGCTGCGTGGTCCCCGTCGGCGCCGGCAGCGTCCGGTTGAGCGGCCGCGCGCCGATGCCGGCGCCGTGCATCGTCAGCACGAGCTCCTTGGCCGCGAACGCGCCCGGGTTGAGCTTCTTGAATGTCGATCCGTGGTCGTAGGCGAGCGCGGAGAGCTGCCCGCCGAAGTCGGGGACGTCCGGGGCGTAGCCGGTGGCCGGACCGCCGCGCAGCTCGTCGAACAGCGCTGCGTCGCCGATCACCCACCCGCTAACGCTCTTGATTCCGGCATGAGCAAGCTGGTGGACGAGGTCGTTCGCGGTCGGGCCGTACCCGTGCTCCCAAGCGGTGTTGAAGGCGCCGTCCCCGAACGTCGGGTCGCCGCCGCCGACGAGATACAGATTCCCGTGCCACACCCCGCCGGGGCCGAGGTGGCCGTCGCCTTGGATCGTGGTCTTCAGGCGGGCGTTGGGGCCGAGTTCGGTGAGCGCCGCCACCGTCGTGTAGAGCTTCTCGACCGACGCCGGCGGGCGGCCGACACCGGCACGGAGCTCGAACAGCGGCTGCTTGGCCGTCAGGTCGTAGACCATCGCACCGGTTTGGGGACCGCCCTTGTTGAGCGCGCTCGTGAGAGCGGCGCGCAGGGCGACCAACTCGGGTGGCGTGATCGGCGGCGTGGGCGAGGCGTGCAGCGGCGTCGTCGCCGTCGCGGTCTCGGTATGCGGGATCGGAGCCCCGACCGAAGCGTCCGAGCTCGGCTTGGGCGAGTGGCCCCCGCCGCCACACCCCGCGATCATCGCCGCTACGGCGATGGCCCCCGCGATCCTGCGTTTCAGGCTGACTCGAGCTCCTCCACCGTGTGCGGTCCGACGCACGCCACCGACAACTCGTCCGCGACGCGCGCGGCGACGTTCCTAACGTCGTCGAAAGTTACCTCGTCGAGCAGCGCGATCGTGCGGTCGGGATCGACGTCCTCGCCGTACACGATCGTCTGCTGCGCGGCGTGGCGAGCGATCGCGCCGGTGTTCTCGAACGCGATCGCGCGCGCGCCGGCGGCGTAGGCCCGCGCGCGCTCGACCTCGGCCTCG